>Ga0326728_10020968_pt1 | contig 12366 bp, 13 predicted proteins | sample MB3enrmetagenome_FD_207602 | JGI IMG/M metagenome (GOLD analysis project Ga0326728, IMG submission 207602) | Lab enriched peat soil microbial communities from McLean, Ithaca, NY, United States - MB31MN | ecosystem: Environmental > Terrestrial > Soil > Wetlands > Peat | place: USA: New York...
TCGAAACGGCACCCGCCGTGGATACTGGCACAGACCAAACAATGCGCTTTCGCAACCTTTGCCCGGCCAGACATCCACCACCCAGCCGCGCTTGGCGGGAACATTGCCGAAGCAGCCATCCTCGGCGGGCCCGACCGTGACAAAGAGGGAAGTAAAGGGCGTGTCCGCCTTGACCTGCTTGACTTCCCCGACTTCCGCGCAGCCGATCTTCCTGGCATAAAGCGCCGTGCGGACGGCCAGTTCGCGCACCACGCCGGAAGAAAGATTCTTCACCACCGACAACTTGTAATTAATCGTGAGTCCCATAATTGCCTCAATTTGTTGTTTCGTTTTTCACTGCCGGATAGTTTGCGCGAACCAGTTGGACAAATGCTGTCCATGCCGCCGTCTTTCGATCTTTTTCTTTCGGTTCCCGGCGAGGCTTGCCGTGAATCAGCCAGAATTCCAGCAATGCCGCGAGTTCCGTTGCCCTCTTTTCGTCACCCGTTCGGCTGGTCGCCAACTCGTCCGCTTTCGCCGCGAGCGAAGCGAGGCGTCGCGTGAATCAGGGCTTCGAAATGTGCGCGGCTTCGCCGCACAACTGCGCTGGTCAATAAGTCAAGAGCAACCGATCTGAAACTTCTTCCGTTTCCAAAGTCCGTCCTGACAACTGAAACCGTCGAAGCATGGAGCGCCCGCAGTGAACCATGACCTCGCGGCTGAACAAACCATCAGGAACTTTAACATGACAGAACAAGTCTCCGGAACGCTTCGTTCCATCAATGCTCAATGCAACAAAAACGCCTCGTTTCTTGCAGTCAGCAATTATGTCAAACAAATCTGCCAGACTGAACGCCTGCGCACCGTAGAGGATCGTCTGGCTGTGGGTATAAGGCGGATCGCAATACACTAGATCGCCGGCGGTTGCCTCGCCCATGACTTCTCGATAATCTGCACGCCTGATGCGCGTGTGCTTTGCCCTCCGATGCCATTCATCAACTCGTCTGTTGAAGGACATGGGGGAAATCGGATCATGAACGCCGCATGGAGTTGACATGAAGCCATCGGCCCTCCGAAATCTTACCACTCCGCCATAGCAAGCGCGGCACAAGAACAACAAATCAGCGCCGTTCGGCTCGGCATTGTAGCGCGCCTTGATTCGCTCATAGGCTTCCTCTTTCCCGCTTACCGCCATTTCGTGCCACCGTTCAGCATACCAACCCTTTAAAAGTTCAGGGTCGGAGACCAGCGTTTGCCAGATGTCGATGAGCAGATGGAAACTGTCCGACCCAACGGCTTTCTTGGGGGCAAGCGTTGCAAGAACAGCGCCGCTGCCGAGAAACGGTTCGTAATAACAGCCGAATCGCTGAGGGAAAAAGGACACAATTTCCGCAGCGAATCGCTGCTTGTTGCCGATCCACTTCAACAACTGGCCAGATGGAGCTTGAATGCTCTCCTTGTCATACGAGTTGAAAAATGCCAATTGCACGCTTCGTCAGCATTAAATACCAAGTCCGATGGGAACGCAAGCACAATATCCCGATTTGGGATTTTGGCCTCGATCTGGTTAATCTGCTCCAAATGGGCAAGAGCTTGCGCAGCACAGAAAGCGAAAAGCTGGCGGCGCTACTGCGATCCGTGCGCTCGGAGTCTGGTTTGACTCAAGCTCAAGTGGCCGAACGACTTGAAGTGCCTCAGTCGTTCGTCAGCAAATACGAATCCGGTGAACGGAGGCTTGATCTGGTCGAGTTGAGACAGATTTGCAAAGCATTGGGAATTTCTTTGGGAGATTTTGTTCGCCGATTCGAAAAGGATGTTTCGTGAAGCCGGACAGCCGCTTTCAAGGATTGCCCAAACATTTTTGGGCCAATGTTCGCACGATCAGCCAGCACATCGGCTACACAGACAGGGCGACCAGCAGCATCCTTGTCCCTTCAAACGATCAGATCAAAAACGCGCTCGCGGAACTTCAACTCTCCGCCAAGCATATCTTCGGTGCCGGTGGGAATTTGACTGAGCTTGGTCTGAAACTGACTGATTACTTTTCTTTCCGGGCGCAGGCAATCAATCAAACGGTGCGCCCGCTTCTGATGGATGTGCGCCAGGCGGGGAAGCTTTTCCGGGAACTGCGGGCTTTGCTGAAATCCAGAACGCTCGTTCCAATGAACAAGCAAAAGGGCAAAAAGAAAAAGCCCGCGTTCTTGACAGGCATGGTCAGCATGATTGTTGACGCTCACCGTGCCGAGTTCGAGTGCGAGCTTGATCCGCACAGGCTTACCAGCGTCACGGCAGACGGAATGCCGCTCCGAACGCTTGCCCGACGTGTTGACGGCGCTTTCCCTTCGGCCATAAACCCGGTGGCAGTTTGGGAAATTAAAGAATACTATCACACCACCACCTTTGGCAGCCGCGTGGCAGATGGAGTTTACGAAACGTTGCTGGATGGAATGGAGCTTGAAGAATTGCGCCGCTCACAGGGCATTGACGTTAAGCATTACCTCGTCTTGGACGACCGATTCACTTGGTGGGATTGCGGACGGTCGTACCTGTGCCGCATAATTGACATGCTCCACATGGGTTATGTTGACGAAGTTCTTTTTGGCCGGGAAGTTGTTGAACGTTTGCCCGCCTTGGTGGCGGAATGGGTTCAGACGGCGAGAAACCGGAAAAAAGTTTGAGTAAAATTCAGTCCGCCATTTCGCTGCGCTTGAATTCCCAGGCCGGATTTTGTGCAAAGAGCGCATCCGCCCATTTTGAAACGCGGCTGCAAAAAGTGACTTCGTACCTCCGAAGGTCTCGCTCGGCCATGCGCGGGACTATGACAATGAACAGATAAAGAGCAAGGATGCGATGTCTTAAACATTTGTAAACACCTTGAGCGCAACAAGTTGTGACCATTTGGCGGACAAAATGCCGAAAATTTCACTGTTTTTTCCCGCCCCATCCTGCATCGCAGTTTGCCCCGAAAGCTTTCGGGGTTCTTGAGAAATTAAAGAGTCGTCCGCCATTTTTGACAAAGACAATTAATAATCTTGACCCCAGAAGGGCCGCTCCATAATCTTGCGGGAATTATTAGGCATCGTTCATGTTTGCGCAATTTAAGAGCCTGTTTTCCAACGATATCGGAATAGACTTGGGCACGGCCAATTGTCTCGTTTATGTGCGGGACCAGGGCATCGTGCTCCGCGAACCTTCCGTCGTGGCCATCGAGGCCGGCACCACCAATGTGCTGGCGGTGGGCGAGGAGGCCAAACGCATGTTGGGACGCACCCCGGGAAATATCGTGGCCATTCGGCCGATGAAAGACGGCGTGATCGCCGATTTCGAGATCACCGAAGCCATGCTGCGGCATTTCATCAAACGGGTTCATCATCGCAAGTTCGTCATGCCCCGCGTGGTGGTGGCTGTTCCCTCCGGTATTACTGAAGTGGAAAAACGGGCGGTGAAAGATTCCGCGACTCATGCCGGCGCGCGCGAAGTGTATCTGATCGAACAGCCCATGGCATCGGCCATCGGCGTCGGTCTTCCGGTCCATGAACCGGCGGGAAACATGATTGTGGATATTGGCGGGGGCACCTGCGAAATCGCGATCATCTCCCTGGCGGGAATTGTCTTGTGCCGCAGCTTGCGCGTGGGAGGCGATGAGTTTGACGAGGCGCTTGTCGCGCACATGAAACGCGCCTATAACCTGATGATTGGCGAACGCACGGCGGAGGAGATCAAGATTCGAATCGGATCGGCCTTTCCGCTGGAGCAGGAATTAACGATGGAAGTCAAAGGGCGCGATTTAAGCGCCGGTCTGCCGAGGACCGTGTCCATTCGTTCGGAAGAAGTTCGTGAAGCCTTGAAGGAACCTCTCTCAAGCATTTTGGAAAGCATCCGCATTACATTGGAACGTTGCCCCCCGGAACTGTCAGCCGACCTCATCGAGCGCGGCATTGTCATCGCCGGCGGAGGCGCGTTGTTGCGCGGCATCGACCGGTTGGTGGCCAAGGAAACGGGCCTGCCGGTGCATATCGCCGACGATCCATTGAGCGCGGTGGCCGAGGGAACGGGACGGGTTCTGCAGCAGTTGGAACTTCTCAAACGGGTGGCTTCTTCTAAAAGTTGATTCCAGTTCGCCCTGAACATTTAAACGCGGCCGCGTCCGAATGGGACGCGGCCGGGGCGAGATGCTGAAAAAGCCGCATTATATAATTTTGGTCCTGGTGTTTTTGCTGGTGATCGTGTTTTTGAAACTGCCCGGCGAAACCATGGGCAGGGTCAAGCTGGCCATCAGCGGGCTTTTTTTGCCCCTGTTCGGCCTGACGGGTTCCGTACACGAGTTGACGGGCCAGGCGGAGGAAATTCTCGTGGCAAAGGGGCGGTTGGCGCGCCAGAACGAGGAGCTCCGCCGCCAAAACGAGGCCTTGAAAATCCGGTTGCAGCAGGATGCAGGCCTGTGGAGCGAGAACGCGCGCCTGAGGGGCCTGATCGGGTGGCCGCGGCAAACGCTTTGGAACGTCAGGCTCGGCCGGGTCATCGCCCGCGATCCGGCCAATTGGTGGCGCAGCGTGCAAATCGATCTGGGCGCGCGCGATGGCGTCAAGCCCAATGATCCCGTTTTGACTTCCGACGGCTTGGCCGGCCGCGTCCAGAGCGTGGGCCAAACCCGTTCCCAAGTCATTCTCCTGGGCAACCCCGATTTGCGCGTGGCCGCCGCCGTCCAGCCCAATGGGGAAACCGGCGTCATCAATTCCAGTTCCTCCAGCCCGCAGGAAGACAACATGATCGATTTGGATTATCTTGCGGGAAGCAGCGCGGTGCGGCCCGGTCAGACTGTGGTGACGTCGGGCGAAGGGGGTGTTTTCCCGGCGAACATTCCCATCGGCAAGGTGGTCGATGTGCGCAGCAAAGAATACGGGCTGGCCACTGAAGCCCGGGTCAAGTTGGCGGCGGACTTGGGGGCGCTGCAGGAAGTGTGGGTGATGACGCCATGAACTGGCTGCATTCCAGTTTGATCCTGGCCGCCGCCTTTGGCGCCGTCTTTTTTGAAGCCTGGTTCGACGGGTTCCGCAACGTGTTGGGAGCGCAAATTGATTTGCTGCCGGCGCTGATGGTCTATGCGGGTTTGACCAACGGCCTCTTGACTATTGCCCTGGCGGCCATTTGCGGCGGTCTGTGGTTCGATTCGCTCTCGGCCAATCCGCTGGCGGTGAGCGTGTTGCCCTTGTTGTTGATCGGACTGCTGGCTCACCGGGGCCGCGAGTTTCTCTCCCGCGAGGAACCCGCCGCCCAGTTTTGCCTGGGCGCGGCGGCCAGCGCGCTGCAGCCCCTGGCGGTGCTTTTCATTTTGTTGAACATTGGCGCGCCGCCGTTGCTGGGTTGGAAATCGATCTGGCAGTGGGGGGGCATGACGTTGGGCGGCGGCCTGTTTACGCCTGTCTGTTTCGCGCTCTTCAACCGCTTCCACCGGGCCTTCGATTATCAGCCCGCCCCCCATCCGGCTTTCCGGCCGGACCGGGAAATCAAACGAGGACGCGTCTAAAATGTTGATCTTCCACATACTGAAACGGGAGGACCGGCGCTTGCGCGTCATCGCCATTCTCATGGGAACGGGCCTGTTCGTGCTGGTGGCGGGGTTGTGGTTCGTGCAAATTGTTTGCGCCAGCCGTTTCGAGAACAATTCCAGGAGACAGTCCTTGAAAAGAGTGGGCATGCCCGCCATTCGCGGAAAGATTCTGGACCGCAACGGACGGGTCCTGGCGGACAACCGGCCCCATTACAACGCGATGCTTTACTTGGAGGAGCTGCAGGGCCAGTTTGGCGACGCCTACACGCGCCTGAGCAAAGCTTACGGCCGGCAGCATCCGCTGGCCGTTCAGGCCAACGGTCGCGTCCGTTTGACGGCGGAAACGAGCCGGGAGCTGCAATTGGAAGCGGATTGCCAGGTCGTCAGCAACGTTGCCTTTCAGGTGGGCCAATCCTTGCAGGAACATGGAATGCTCAATACGAACGCGTTCCTCCGGCACTATACCAATTATCCCTACGTCCCTTTTGAAATCGTGCCCGATCTGGCTCCCCGACAGGTGGCCAGGTTCGCCGAACAATTATCCGGGCAGCCCGCGCTCGAAATGGAGATGCAGCCCGTGCGTTTTTATCCCAACGGCTCCCTTGCCGCCCATGTTCTCGGCTTTGTGCAGCGGGAGAGTTTTGACGTGGAACAGATTCCCGATTACGAAGGCAAGACCGGCTTGGAACGCGTATATGACGCCCGGTTGCACGGGCGCGCCGGGGCGAAGCTGGTCCTGGTCAACAGTCTGAATTACCGCCAGCGCGAGGACATCGAAACCCCCAATGAACCGGGCGGGGATGTTTTTCTGACCATCGATCTGGCCTTGCAGCGCGCGGCGGAGCAGGCGCTGGCCGGCGCCCAGTCCAATGTGCGGGGGGCCGTGGTGGTGATGGATGTTCGCAACGGCGATATTTTGGTCATGGCGTCCGCTCCGGCTTTCGACCCGAACAGCTACGTCGCGGGGTTGACGCAAAGGGAGGTGGCTGCTTTGAACGACCCAAAATACACGCCGCAAATCAATCGCGCCATTGGCGGCGCGTATCCGCCGGGTTCGAGTTTTAAAATCATCACCGCCATCGCGTGTCTGGAGACCGGACTGGATCCGAACGAAGTGTATGACAGTCCCGGCGAATACCGGGCCTCTCCTACGGCGCGTCCTATTCATGACACGGCAGGCGCGGGCAAGTTCGATTTCAACAGGGCGTTTTTCCGTTCGAGCAACACCTATTTTATTCACAACGGCATGAAGGCGGGATTGCGGAAGATTTTGGAAGTCGCCAAACGGTTTCATCTCGGCGAAAAAACGAGTTTCCCCATCGGCCCCGAGGTGGCGGGCAATGTTCCGGGACCGGAGCAGGCCGGCGTCTCCCTGCTTCGATCCAGCACGCCGGACGTGTGCATCGGCCAGGAGATTACAACCACGCCCCTGCAGATGGCCGCCGTCATCGGCGCGATTGCCAATGGTGGAAACATTTTTTGGCCGCGCCTGGCCAGCCATGCCTATTCGCCGGAGACAGGCGAGGAGGAACAACTCTTTGCGCCGGGACGCCTGCGCGACCACGTGGAGATTCATCCGCGCGACCTGGAACTCATCCGCCACGCCATGCTGGACGACACCGAACACCCGGCCGACAGCACCAGCTTGGGAGGCACCGCTTACCAGTGGTTTCATCATGCAGGCGGAGCGCCGCTCCTTGCCAATTTCCGGGTCGCAGGCAAGACAGGCACGGCGGAATTGAAGTCCTCCGCGCCGAATTCCCCCCGGAGAATTACATGGTTTGACTCTTACGCCCCTTACGAAAACCCGCGCTATGCGGTGGTCGTCATGGTGGAAGACGGCTCATTCGGAGGCCCGACTTGCGCGCCGGTGGCGGAAAAGATTTACGAAGCCATCATCAAACGGGAGCAATCCAACAGCCCGCCAGCCACGGTGCTGGCCCGGAATTAAATGTACGACTCGCACCTCAACGAACGAAAAAGGGATTTTGATTGGGCGCTGCTCTTGGGCGCCGGCGGCTTGATGTTCCTTGGCGGGGCCTTCATTTACAGCGCGACGGCCGGTCATCAATCGGCGCTGGCCTGGTACAAGCAAATGTATGTGCATCAGATTCTCTGGTACCTCATCGGGCTGGGCGCGGCTGCGGCGCTTCTGGCCGTTGATTACAGCCGCCTGGCGCGCTGGAGCGGAGTGGCCTATGGGCTGACGATCCTTCTGCTGGTGGCCGTGTTTGTTTTCGGCTCCAGGATTCATGGCGGGAAACGATGGATCACCCTGGGCATTTTTGGATTGCAACCCTCCGAATTTGCCAAAATTGCCTTTATCCTGCTGCTGGCCAATTTCCTCAGCCGCCCCGCGGACGAATTGCGCCGGCCGCGAATCTTCTGGGCGACGCTGGGTTTGACCCTCTTGCCCTTTGTGTTGATTTTGAAGGAGCCGGACCTCGGTTCGGCCCTGGTTTTTCCCGCCATCAGCCTGTCCATGATGTTTGTGGCCGGAGTGCCCGCCCGGATGTTGGCCGGGTTGGTGGGAGGGGTCAGTCTGTTGGTTGTTCTGCTGGTCGCGATCATCCTTTTCGCGCCAGCCAGGTTGGATATTGAACCTTACCAGAAAACGCGCCTCTTGACGTACTTTGGACGCAATAAAAGTTACAACGTCGAGCAGGCGCTCATTTCAGTGGGGTCGGGGGGGTTGAAAGGAAAAGGCTGGCGGCATGGCACCCAGTACGCTCTGGGCTTCCTGCCGCGGGCCGGAGCACACAATGATTTCATCTTCTCGGTCATTGCCGAGGAGGAAGGATTTGCCGGCAGCGTCGTGGTCCTGGCGCTTTACACCGTGCTTCTATTCAGCGGGATCAAAATTGCCAGCCAGGCGCGCGATCACCTGGGACAATTACTGGCGGCGGGCGTGGTGACCCTGTTGTTTTGCCACGTCTTCATCAACGTCGGAATGAATATTCGCTTAATGCCCGTGACGGGCATTCCACTGCCCCTGCTTAGCTATGGCGGCTCTTCTGTGGTATGCTCCCTGATTGCCATTGGCATTTTGCATAACATCCATATTTATCGGAGATCTTATTAGTTTATGAGCAATGGAAATTTTTCAAGGCGCCGCCGCGGCGGCATGCGCTTTCGCCCCAGCGGCGGATTCGGCCAACACCAAAAACCCGACCGCTCCGCCTTGCTGGCCCGCGCCGAAGCCACCAGCGAAAAAAAGCCGGACAGCGTTTTCGAGCGCGCCCGCCACGAGCAGGAAATCGAACGGGCCGAAAACCTGGCCGCCGGGTTGCCGCCGCAAACTCCGCCCGCCCCCCCCGCCGAGCCGTCGGGCGAGCTGGAAGGGCGCGGCAAAAAAGGCGCCTTTCGCAAGCCGCGCCCGGATACCCCGCCCGAAGTGGAGGAGGAAAAATACGAACCCGTCCCCTTGGAGACGCCCTCCGGCGGGCTGGTGGACCGCGTCAAATCGGCCGCGACCAAAGTCATGCGCAAAGTGCAGCGGCTGATCAAACCGGAATCCAAGACGCACAAGGAACTGATCATCAACGCCGAGTCGCTCGAAGTGCGCGTCGCCCTGGTCGAGCAAGGCCGGCTGGAGGAATTGACCATCGAGCGCACCACCGAGGAACGCCTGGTCGGCAGCATCTTCAAAGGCAAGGTCCGAAACCTTGAGGACGGCCTCAAAGCGGCGTTTGTTGACATCGGGTTCGAGAAGAACGCCTTTTTGCATTATTGGGACATTGTGCCGACCAGCTTCGACAGCGGCGTGGAAGTTGTGGAACGCGAAGGCAAGAGACGGGACCGCCCGCGCATCACACAAAAAGACATTCCGCGGCTTTATCCGCCCGGCAGCGAAATCAATGTGCAGGTGACCAAGGGTCCCATCGGCACAAAAGGGCCGCGCGTCACCACCAATATCGTCCTGCCGGGACGCTACCTGGTCCTGTTGCCCAACTCCGACCAAAGCGGCGTGTCGCGCAAGATTGAGAACCCGGAAGAACGCCAGCGCCTGAAAAACATCCTCCGCGACATGAGCATTCCCGACGGCATGGGCGTCATCATGCGCACCGCCGGCGAGGGCCAGCAAAAGCGCTATTTCATATCGGATTTGGCCCTCCTGCTCGAACAATGGAAGGAGATTCAGGAGAAAATCAGGACACAGCCGCCCGCTTCCTGCGTTTTCCAGGAACCGGATTTGATCGAACGCACCGTGCGCGATTTTCTGACGGAGGACGTGGACCGGGTGGTGGTCGATAATGCGCAGGCCTGCGAACGCATGCGCGCCATGATCTCGCGCATTTTCCCGCCCGCCGCAAAGAAGATCATCCTTTATACGGAACACCAGCCCGTCTTCGACCGTTTGAACATCACCCGCCAACTGGAAAACGCCTTTTCGCGCCAGGTCCACTTGAAGAGCGGCGGCTACATTGTGATCGATGAAACCGAGGCGCTGGTCGCCATTGACGTCAACACCGGCCGGCACAAGAGCAGCCGCGACCAGGAATCCACCATCCTGCGCGTCAACATGGAGGCGGCCGAGGAGATTTGCCGCCAGCTTCGCCTGCGCAACATGGGCGGCCTGATCGTGCTGGATTTCATCGACATGAAATCGCGGCGCGACCAGCAGCAAGTCTATCAGCGCATCAAGGAAGGATTGCGGCGGGACAAGGCCAAAACGCACGTCCTGCCCATCTCCCAGTTGGGCTTGATGGAAATGACCCGGCAACGGCACTCCGAAAGTGTCCGGGCGGCGGTCTATGACGATTGCCCCTATTGCAAAGGCCGCGGCAAGGTCAAGAGCGCCATCACCATGAGCGTGGAAATCCAGCGCAAGTTGAACGAAATCCTCAAAAAACGTCCGCGCGACGAATCGGATTTCCAACTCCGCATCGCCGTTCATCCGACGGTGTTGGAGCGATTGCGCACCGAAGACGAAAAACTGATCATCGAGATGGAAAAGCGTTACTTCGGCAAATTATCGTTCCGGCCGGAGCCGTCATTCCACGCCGAGCAGTTCAAGATCGTCAACGTGGCGACGAACGAGGAACTGGCCAACGTGGGTTCATGAAGGCCGGAAGCGGCGCGGGGCGGAAACCCGCCCGCGCCGTCCAAACCGGTGAACCCTGCCAATTGTAATGTTTTGATTTTCTCAAGAGAATCCGCCCTGTCAACAAACTGTGAAATTTTCGACATTTTGCACAGTCATAACGTGTTGCCATAAAGGCATTTACAAAAACCCCGGAAATTATTATTGACGGAAGCCGCTAAAATGGGGAAAGCATCCGCCGTCGCCGAGGCGGCTTTGGCGCGACAAGTCCGCCGTCGCGGCAGCCACGCATCATGTGCCGGTTCGAGAACGAAACGGTGTGGCTGACACAGGCGCAAATGGCGGAGCTTTTTCAGACAACGATTCCGAACGTGAGCATGCAGATCCGGAACCTTTTTGCGGAGGGGGAATTGCAGGCGGGCTCAGTTGTAAAGGAATTCTTAACCACTGCCGCCGACGTGGGTTCGTGAAAGTCATTAAAAGGTTATTTGCAAAATAAAAGGTTGCCGCTTGACTTCAAATGTTTTCTAAGTATTTTGTTGCATATGACGCAAACAAAGATTTCCAAAGCCTTTCAAACAACGATCTCCGCCGAGGCGATTCGGAGGCTCGGATTGAGGCCCGGCCGGCGGGTCAACCAGATTGTGGAGGGCAACAGGCTGATTCTGGAACTCGTTGAAGACGCGGACGCCCTGGCCGGCTCCCTGGGGAAGGGGAAACGAAAGCACTCGATTGACGAAATGAAAGCGGCGGCGCGGAAGGGCATCGCCAAAGCCGGGGCGGCGGGATTGGAGGAGAACAGATAAATGGCCGCCCCGATTGCGATTGATGCCAGCGTGGTGGTCCGCTACCTGACGGGCGACGACAAAGCCCAGTCAGCGGCCGCCACTGATCTTTTCCGGGCGGCGCAATCCGGCAAGGTCAAGCTCGTGGTTCCGACCCCGACGATTCAGGAGACGGTTTATGTGCTGGAACGGCTTTACGACCTGGACGCCGCCGCGATAGCGCCCAAGCTGATATCACTGCTGGCCATTGCCAATGTGGACACGCCGGACTACCGCTGGGTCGTGGAAGCGCTCCAATTTTACCGCACAAAGAACAGCGATTTTGGCGATGCGTTGCTGTGCGCCTTTGCCCGCTCCGAAGGCTGCGACGTGGCCACATTCGACAACGGAATCGTTAAGAAGTTTCCCGAAGTTGTTGCCTGCACGCCAACAGAATGCCTGGCGGGCAAGACGCAAGCGCGGAGTGAAGCGGAGCAAAATTAGCCACGAAGAAGATGGCTGAAGCCGCGTAATTCCTCTCTTTCCAATCTGCTGCCAACAGATTACGATCTGGAACATTCGTAAAGCGCCATGAAAACGCGGAGCAATTGGAGCCAAGTCCTCGGGGCAATTCACTTCCCGCTCGCGCACCTTGCCGAGCAAACTCGAATTGTGGCGGAAGTGGAGCGGCGGTTGAGCATGGTGGAGGAGTTGCAGGCAGTGGTGTCCGTCAACCTCCAGCGCACCACCCGACTCCACCAATCCATTTTGCAGCGTGCCTTTCCGGGAAGCATCTGATACAAAGATGCAAAGATCATGGAAGTTGAAATTTTCCAATCGAAATGAATGAAATCTTATGACGCCCGAAGAGGATTTACGCGAACTGGCTGACCACATCTGCCGAGCCGGTGAGGTGCTCCCCATTTGTCCTACCAGTGGAAGCCTTTTTTATACTTATGTTTTTCGGTCTTTTCACCACCCCATTTGAACCGGAAGGAACTGGGGGCCCACAGCCATTGCCAGTCCCC
>Ga0326728_10020969_pt1 | contig 12366 bp, 8 predicted proteins | sample MB3enrmetagenome_FD_207602 | JGI IMG/M metagenome (GOLD analysis project Ga0326728, IMG submission 207602) | Lab enriched peat soil microbial communities from McLean, Ithaca, NY, United States - MB31MN | ecosystem: Environmental > Terrestrial > Soil > Wetlands > Peat | place: USA: New York...
CGCCGTCCTGGAAGAGCGAGTTCATCCACGGGTAGGGGTGGGGATTGTTGGGCGCGGTGGAACCGTAAACGGTGTTGCAGCCGGTGTGCGCGGACATGGCCATCACGCTCATGCCGTTGGCCAGGCGGCCATCGACGGCTTGCAGGTTCTTGTGGTTGAAGGCCTCGGTGAGCAGGACCGCAGCGATGGCCTCGACCAATGCAGCGTCGCTGATGGGGCCGTTCTTTGCTTCGTAGGCGGCGATGCGGGCGCGAGTGTCGGCTTCGTCTTCGCCGCCCAGGCCGAGGATGAGATGGGCGATGGCCTGGCGGAGTAAATCATACTCGGCCTGGCTGCGCGCCTTGAGGACCGCGAGCCGAGCGACGCCGCGCTTTTCCAGGTCGCCGGCCTTGGCCAGGAAGCGGTCGCTCTTCAAGTGGAAGACGGGACGCATGTAAGCCTCGGTAACGGCGGCGATAGAGCGCAGCACGCTCTTTTCTCCACAGCCGGCGCAGGCGCCGTCGCCAGCCACCAGCGCGTCGTAGGTGGAGCGCACCATGAGCATGTTGCGCAGCGTGGCGGTCTTCGAGTCGGCGGGATTGGCGGCATTGTAGAGGCCGAGGAACTTCTGCGATGTGTCGGGCAGCAGATCAAGGAAGCCAGTGCCTGTCATGTGCATGGCGTTGACATCCTCGGTCTCCGCAACCATTTTCAGCGCCTGGTGATCGCCGCAGGCAGTGACGCAGGCGGCGCAGCCCTTGCAGAGATCGCTGACAAAAATCGAGAAGATGCCGCCTGTGCCTGGAGCCTTGCGCTCGGGCGACGAGAAAATGGCAGTCACCTTCTGATAAGCCATCGGAACCTTTTCGAGAATGGCGAATAACTGATTCTTCGACTTGGCGGAGAAGCCATCAACCGAGTTAGTAACTTCACGCAGGATTGTTTGCAAAGATGTTCCGGTTTTGCTCTCAGCCACCATGCGCTGGCGGGCAAGCTTTTCGATCTCCGGCAGCGCGGCGATGAGCTGGGCGCGTTCCTTCGCGTCAGCCACATAGTAAGAGACCGCCGTGCGCAGCAGCGTGCTCAGGTCCTGCGCGGTGTTGGGCAGCGCGGTGTCCGGGCAAACTGAGATGCACTCCATGCACTGGGTGCAGTTTTCGGCGATGAAGAGCGGGGTTTCGCGGCGGGCTACATACTTCGAGGCCGTATCGCCGGTGGCGGCGGCGATCAAGCCCATGGCGGAGAGTGGCGTGGAGGGCTGGTTGTATCCAAAGTGCGCGCGGAACTCGGCGTCGAAGTTGGCGATGCCGGCCAGCGGCGTGCGCGCGGCCTGTCCGGCGGGCAGCGCATGGGAACGGCAGCCGGTGCCGCACGAGCCGCCTGCGGCAACCATCTCAAGAATCGGCAAGAGCGCCTGGCCGCGCAAGCTGGAGTGGTCGGCTGCGGTGAGCGCGCCGATCTTGATCTCTGTCACCTGCTCGTAGCCCTGCATCATGACTTCCATGTTGGACTCGACGACGGCTTCGCCCAGCTTGCCGAATTTGCTGACATACTGCTTGCGAACCACGGCGCGATACTGCTCCTGCGTGATGCCGAATTCCTTGAGCAAAGTGCTGACGCGGAAGAACGCGCCCAGAAAGGCGTTGCCCTGCATGCGCAGTTGCAAATCGCCGCGGTCGGTGGCCTTTTTGGCGATTTCAAAACCGGGCAGCGTGAAGACGCGAATCCTTTTGTCGATGATCTGCTTGCGCGCCCACAGCGGCAACTGTTCCCAGGCCTGCTCGCCTTGCTGATCGGACTCCCAAACCAGCGAGCCGCCCTCGGCCATGCCATCGAGCGGATTGCAATGCGTGAAGGCCTTGGGGTCGCAGCAGAGAACCACGGTCACGTGGCGCAGATCGCAGTTGACGCGGATGCGATCCTTGGCGGCAACCATGAAGTACGAAGTCGGCGCGCCCTTCTTCTCCGAGCCGTACTTGGGATTGGCGCTGACGTGGATCACTTCCTTGGGATTGCCGAGACTGTCGCGTTCCCCGTCGCGCTCGAAGATCAAATCGTTCAAGTCGCCCAGGATCGCGCCCAGATTCTTGCCGGTGGTGATGGCGCCCCATCCGCCGATGGAGTGGAAGCGCACGGCCACCGCGCCCTCGGGCAGCAGCGACGGGGTCTCGTCGCCAATCACTGCATAGGGGTGGTCGATGCCGAGAACGAAAAACGAAACACCGTCCGAGGCGCGCTTACCATCCTTGCGGGCGCGGTTGGCGGTTGCGAACTCGAACGCGCCGAAAATGTGCTCGGGGCGAAAGTCGCGCGATCCGAGGCCGTACGAGCCACCGTAGATCTTCGGGATTTCAGCTAGAGAAATCGCCGGTAGCCCATCAACACCCTGCACAGCTTTGGAAAGCGCGGTGCGAATGTCGCGGCCCAGCGGATTGTCGCCAGCCATGGCTTCGTCGGTCCGCTCCAGAATGATGACGTTCTTCTTGCCCTTGAGCGCGGCCACGATAGCAGATTCAGGGAAGGGGCGAATCACGTTGATGTGGATGGAGCCGACGCTTGCGTTGCGCGTCTGGCGAAGATAATCGACCGCAGCCTCGATGTTTTCCGCCGCCGAACCGAGGGAGACAAAGGCCGTCTCGGCGTCGTCCGTTTTGTATTCGCTGATGAGTCCGTAGCTGCGGCCGGTCAGCTCGGCGAATTGCTGGTAGGCGTCTTCAAGAAACTTGAGAATCGGTTCGGCAAAGTTATTCCTCCGCGCCACGACGCCGTTCATGTAGTGTTCCTGGTTCTGCACCGGGCCGAGCAAAACCGGATTGGTCAGGTCCATCATCCTGGGAACGCGGCGGCGCGTAGGCCCGAAGAGTGTGCGCTGCGCCTCGGTGGGGCATTCGATGATGTCGTCGGGCGCGCCCAGATACTCGCGGATCAGCCCGGACTCGTGCTTGTAGAATGTGCGCTCCAGGTGGGTGGTGAGAAAGCCGTCCATGATATTCATGCCGGGGGTGAGCGAGAGTTCGGTCACGCGGCGCAGGATGAGCGCTTGGTCGGCGGCCTGCTGCGCGTCCTTGCCGAAGAGCATGATCCAGCCGGTATCCAGCGCGCCGTAGATGTCATCGTGTCCGCAATGCACATTGAGGGCTTGCTTGGTCAATGCGCGCGCGCCCACTTCCAGCACCATCGTCGAGCCTTTGCCGGGCGCGTGATAGTACTGCTCCACGCCGTAAACCACTCCCTGGCCTGAGGTAAAGTTCACCACGCGCTTGCCGCAAACAGAATGCGCAATGGCTCCGCCCTGCGCCGCGTGCTCGCCCTCGGTTTCGATAGCGATGGTGTTTTGCCCGAAGACGTTCAAGTGGCCTTCGGCATAGGCCTGTTGGAAGAGCTCGCCGCCTTCCGTGGAAGGCGTAATCGGATAAAAGACGCCGGCGTCGGCGATGCGCGTCTCGGTGTGGTATGAGACAAGCTGGTTCCCATTTGCAGTAACCCGAATGCCGGGATAGCGAGCAGCAGTCATGTATTCCTCTCATTTATTCCAGATCTTGTGACGTCCATGTTTTTAATGCGCGGTGGGAGGCCGGCTCGACGGACGGGCTCCTGGCTGGGTGATCTCCAAAGGCCGCACAACGGTCCCGCAATCCGCTGGGGAAAGCAGCCTAATCTCTAGTATGCACTCTGATGAGGGGGACTCTGTACCACAATATGAGACAGCGTCTTTCTTGGATGTATAGCCTGCTTCATCTGCTTCGAGAACCAGAATGAGCATAAGGAGTGATCAAAACCGGTCTCATAATCCATCACCTTCGACACGCGATGTGCATGAGCCCCGCCTTGCACCACCCCAGCGAGCATAAATCGCTCACTGGGGGCCCGGTTGTTGGCGGGTCTCACAGTCGTCGAAATTGAGCCCTTTGGCATTTATGAGACCGGTTTCAGGCCTTACCATGACGGAGAGGGTTTCTCCGCGATGAATTCCATTTTGAAGTTGCGTTTTGTTCGTTTTGCCGCTCTGGCCTTTCTTGTTGTCATCACGCTGTTTGTGAGCCGTGCCACGGCCCAGAGCGCCGCCGATGCCACGAAAATTGCCGCTGCGTTACCCGCCGAGTCGCGGGCAGTCATCGACCGGCTCTCGGGGCTGCGCGAGCTGCCGGATGGGGTATGGAAGCTCCATGCCGGAGACCTGGCGCATGGCGAAGCCTTAGACCTGGACGAAAGCGACTGGCAGCCCATTGCCCCACGCGCCAAGGCTCCCAAAGATGCGGTCTGGTTTCGCCAGACCTATCAGATTCCGGCTACGCTCAATGGCTACGATCTGACCGGCGCGCGCATCTGGTTCCAGTTCCACACCACGGCCAACGGCCCCATACCGGAGATTCTCTACTTCAACGGCCGCCGCGTGGCCATGGGCGACGATCTTGAGCCGGCGGTTCTTTTCGATAATGCCAAACCTGGCGACAAGGTGACGGTGGCAGTCAAGCTGTTACATACGGTGGACGACAAGAATTTTCGAGGCGCCACGCTGAAGATCGACTTCCCCGAGAGCCGTCCCAATCCCGAAGACCTGCGTCAGGAATTCTTGTCGGCGGCGCTTCTCGTTCCCTCGCTGACGGCAGGCGTCGGAGGCAAGATGAACGCACAGGCCACGCTGAATGAGGCTATCCTCGCTGTGGACCTCGCAGCTCTGGACGCACACGACCAAGCGAAGTTTGACGCTAGTTTGAATGCCGCGCACGCACGGCTCGATGTCTTAAAACCTCTGTTACAGCAGGTTACATACCATCTCACCGGCAACTCGCACATCGACGCGGCCTGGCTGTGGCCGTGGACGGAGACGGTGGACGTGGTGAAGCGGACCTTCGGCACCGCGCTGCAACTGATGTACGAGTATCCCGAGTACACCTACACGCAATCAGCCGCAGCTTACAACGAGTGGATCGCCGACAAGTATCCCGACATGAATGCGGAGATTGCGCAGCGCATCAAAGAAGGCCGCTGGGAGATAGTCGGCGGAATGTGGGTCGAGCCAGATCTGAATATGCCCGACGGCGAATCCCTCGTTCGTCAACTGCTCGTGGGCAAGCGCTGGTTCAAACAAAACTACGGAATGGACACGCGCATTGGCTGGAATCCGGACAGCTTTGGTTATACCTGGCAGTTGCCGCAAATCTACAAGAAGAGCGGCATCGATTATTTTGTGACGCAGAAGATGGCCTGGTGCGACACAAACCAGTTGCCCTTCAAGTTTTTCTGGTGGGAGTCGCCGGACGGGTCGAAGGTGCTGACTTACTTCCCGCACGACTACGCCAACGATAACCTGAACCTGGTGCGGCTGGCGCGCGACTTTACCATTGCGCAAAAGCAGGCCACCGGGCTGCCGGGCATCATGGATTTGTATGGCATCGGCGACCACGGCGGCGGGCCAACGCGCGCCATCCTCGACGAGGGATTTCATTGGGCAGCGCCTGGGCATGTGACGCCGAAGATCGAATTCGGCACGGCGCAGAGCTACTTCACGGCTCTGGAGAAGCAGATTGTGGCCGACAGCCCGGTGTGGAACTACCAATCGATTGCCAAGGGTTACACACCTCCACCGGCAGTTCCCGGCAAGGTGAACATTCCCACATGGAAGAGCGAGCTGTACTTCGAGTACCACCGCGGCGTGATGACGACGCAAGCCAACCACAAGCGCAATATGCGCGAGGCCGAGGTCGAGGTGCTCAACGCCGAGAAATTTTCCTCGATTGCCTGGCTTTATGGATTGAAATACCCCGCCGCCGAACTCACGGAAGATTGGAAGAAGGTGCTGTTCAATCAGTTTCACGACTTAGCGGCAGGCTCCGGCATCGGCCAAATCTACAAGGACGCGCAAAAAGACTACGACGTGGTCCGCTGGTCGACGAATGAGATTGATGCTGGGGCGCTGGAGGCGGTTGAGGAGCAAATTGATACGCAATCCAAGGACACTAAGACAATTCCGATCGTGGTGTTCAACCCACTAGGCTGGGAGCGGTCAGGAGAAATCCGAGTAAGTGTCAGAGTCCCAAACGCAACAAACGGTGACTTGGCAGCGGATTCCTATGGCCTCGAAAGAAACGGCTCAACGCATAGTCTTGCCTGGGCAGAGGCAAAAGATAAGCAAGGGGAAAGTGCGACGCTGAGCGTCCATGCCGACAATGTTCCCGCACTCGGCTACAAACTTGTCTGGATCAATCCTTCAAATCGGAATATTCACGGGGGCACTGGCCCACGCATACCCAAACTACAGAATGACTCCGTAAGCGTCGCAGTCGATCGTGCAACCGGCTGTATCACTAGCCTTCTTGACAGGAAGTCGAATGCTGAAACAATCGCCCCTGGCGCTTGCGGCAATCAACTCCAGTTCTTCAAAGACACCCCGAAGGATTACGATGCCTGGAACGTTGATCCTGGCACATTCGATGTGCCTCCGAGTGTCATCGAGAAGGCGAACTCGGTGGAATTGGTCGGCGAGAATTCGGAGCAGCCGTCCATCCGCGTCACGCACCACTGGCGGAACTCGAAATTCGTGCAGACGATTTGGTTGGAAGGCGATCAAATCGACATCGACAACGAAATCGATTGGCACGAGTCGCACGTTTTGCTCAAGGTGGCCTTCCCGCTGGCGGCATCGGGGCCGTTTGCCACTTATGAGATTCCTTACGGAACCATCGACCGGCCCACCACGCGCAACAACAGTTGGGAGCAGGCGCAGTTTGAAGTTCCGGCGATGCGCTGGGCCGATCTCAGCGGACCCGGTCCCAACGGCAAGATTCACGGCCTGAGCATTCTGAATCAGAACAAGTACGGCTACGACGCGGTGGGCAATGTGCTGCGGCTGACGCTGCTGCGCTCGCCCAAATGGCCCGACGCCGAGGCCGACATGGGCCATCACCACTTCCACTACGCGCTCTATCCTCACGCCGGAACGTGGAAGGAGGCGCTCACCGTGCGCCACGGCTACGAGTACAACTACCCGCTCACCGCCGTCGTCACCACGGCGCATCCCGGCACGCTGCCCGCCTCGCACTCCTTCGCCTCGGTCTCGCCGGAGAATGTGGTTCTGACGGCGGTGAAGAAGGCCGAAGACGCGAACGGCCTGATCTTTCGCGTCTACGAGTGGGCGGGCAAGGAGACGACAGCCGAATTTCACGTGCCGCCGGGAGCGACCTCAGCCACCGTCACCAACCTGATGGAGCAGCCGCAGGGTGATAGGCTGCCCGTGTCCGGCGATGTAGTGAAGGCGCCGATTCATCCCTACGAAATTTTGACCATCCGTGTGGATTACCCCAGCGGCGGGCCGAAGCAGTAAGCCCGGCCACAGCAACAGCAGTCAACCCTGCAACATCAACTACAAAGGAGTTCCGGAAACGGAGCTCCTTTTTGATACTCTGTAATTCGAGGAACCTTTTCACGATTGCAGACGTATCAAGAGGCTGGAGGGCGATTGCCATGAATCTCAATACGACGCGAACAACGATAACTTTGGTAGTGAGCCTAGCCTTGGCGGCCGGGATGGCGGGATGCAGGATTCAAACGGAAAAGGGCGCCAACGGCGAGGACAAAAAAGTCCAGATCGATACGCCATTTGGCGGCATCCATGTCAACACCAACGACACCACGGCTGCGGACTTGGGATTGCCGGTTTATCCAGGCGCCACACAGGTGATGGACGACGATCACCACAAGTCGGCCGACGTGCAACTGGGCTTTGGCGAGTGGCAGTTGAAGGTAAAGGTGGTCTCCTATCAGACGACCGATTCCGAGGAGAAGGTGACCGCCTTCTACAAGAAGGCTCTGGGCCGCTACGGGAATGTGATTACCTGCAAAGACAAAGTTCCAGTGGGCACGCCGACGATTACCTCCGAGGGACTGGGCTGCACGGACGACAAAAGTAACGGCAATGTGAAGATCGACACGGGAAATTACAACTTCAGGAAAAGTGATCTGGAGTTGAAGGCCGGCTCCAAGCGTCACCAACACATCGTAGGCTTCGAGAATCCAAAAAACAGCCAGACCCGGTTTGCTCTTGTGGCGCTGGATTTGCCCGCCGAAATTGAGTCTGGTTCAGAAAAGAGCGATTAGTGATTGTTCCCGCTGCCTCGAATAAAAGAGAGGCTCCAGTTCATCAAGGCCTTAAGTTCTGGTTGAGCGCCTGGCTCCCGGTTGCCGTGGGCATCGGCGTGATCATGCTGGAATCCACGGAACTGATGGGTTCCGACCATACCAGCCATCCCCTGCGCTGGCTCTGGGAGGCCCTCTTCGGACCTGTCACCGACGCGCGCTGGGAGATCATTCATCACCTCATCCGCAAGTGCGGACACTTTTTCGGCTACGGGGCACTCGGCATGGTGTGGCTGCGCGCCTGGTGGATGACGCTGCCGCGCTCCCGCTTTCTTCCCGACGCGTCCCTGGCACTGCTGGGAACCGCTCTGGTTGCAAGTTGCGATGAGTGGCACCAGAGTTACCTGCCCAATCGTACCGGCTCCATCTGGGACGTGCTGCTGGATTGCGCAGGCGCTATTGCGCTGCAACTGGCGGTCTACATTTTCATGCGTCTGATGCGGCCTAAGCGGCTGTTTAGGGAAGAGTAGAAATTCTTTACGGCAGTTTGAAACAAACACGGGCGCATCCCGCGCCGGGATGCGCCCGTTGGTGATGAAAACAAGATAGGAATGCGTGGACACTCTGTCCTGAACGCAGCCGAAGGGGCGAGTCCTACGCGGCTTCTTCCTTGACTTCTTCCTTAACTTCTTCCTGCTTCGCCTCTTCCATCTGCTTTTCCAGTTCAGCGCGCTTTTTAGCTCTGATCTCGTCGCGCTTCTGGCGCTTTGCATCGAGCTGCTTTTCGGCGCCCAGAAGTTCGATGAAAGCCTTCTCGGCCCCGTCGCCCTTTTGAAATCCTGTGCGGACGATGCGCAGATAGCCGCCGGCGCGGTCGCCGTAGCGCGGCGCTACGGTCTCGAAGAGCCGCTCGACGGACTTATCGGTCATAAGAAAACTAAGAGCCTGGCGGCGCGAGTGCAGATCGCCGTTCTTGCCCAGTGTGATCATCTTTTCAATCAGCGGACGGACAGCCTTGGCCTTGGCCACGGTAGTCTCCACGCGATCTTCTATGATGACGGACGTGACCAGATTGCGCAACAGTGCGCGACGATGGCTGGTGTTGCGTCCAAGCTTGAATCCTGCATTGCGATGGCGCATGGTGAAACTCTCTTTCGTTTTTAGCTTTAAGCTTCTAGCTTTTAGATCTTAGCTGTTCGTCCGCATCAGTCACTATTACTCGGTACGGCAAAGCTAACGGCTAACAGCTAGAAGCTAATAGCTGTTCTTAAAAATTTTCCGTCTCCGTGGGCAATTGCAGGTCCACCGAATCCAGCGGCTCGTCCTCGTCGTCAAAGTGGCTGTAGTTGGCGGCCAAGGCGACGGCTGGTGAAATGCTGGTGGGCCCGGGAACCGCGTTGCCTTGCTCGTCGATCTTCATGCCCAGCGAGAGGCCCATCTGGGCGAGAATTTCCTTGATCTCGTTCAGACTCTTGCGGCCGAAATTCTTAGTCTTGAGCATCTCGGCCTCGGTCTTCTGCACCAGTTCGCCGATGGATTGGATGTTGGCGTTCTTCAGGCAGTTGTAGCTGCGGACCGAAAGTTCCAGCTCTTCAACCGAGCGATTGAGGTTGTCGTTGCGCAACAAAATGCGGCCTTCCTCGCCACGCCCTTCAGCCTCGATCTCTTCCTCGAAGTTGATGAAAATGTTCATATGGTCTTTGAGCAGCTTGGCAGCCAGGCCGACGGCGTCGGCGGGCAGCACAGCCCCATTGGTCCATACTTCAAGAGTGAGCTTGTCATAGTCGGTGATCTGACCGAGGCGGGCGGCTTCCACCACGTAGTTTACGCGGCGCACAGGCGAGTGGACCGAGTCCACGGGGATGAAGCCGATGCCCAGGTCGGCGTCGAAGTTTTTGTCGGCGGAGATATAACCGCGGCCGCGCTTGAGGCGCATCTCCATGTCCAGCTTGCCGCCTTCCGAGAGGGTGGCAATATAAATGTCCTTGTTCAGAATCTCTACGTCACCGTCAGCCTCAATCATTCCCGAAGTAACAACCCCAGGCTGGTCAGCGCGCAGGTAGAGAGCCTTGGGCCCCTCGCCGGCAAGCTTGAAGGGAACCTGCTTGAGGTTCAAAATAATATCTGTCGCGTCCTCGGCCACGCCGCTGATGGATTGAAACTCGTGGAGCACTCCCTCGATGCGTATGGCAGTGACCGCGGCGCCCTCAATCGAGCTAAGCAGTGTGCGGCGCAGGGCGTTGCCAATGGTAGTGCCAAAGCCGCGCTCAAAAGGCTGGGCGCTGAACTTGCCGTAAATGTCTGTAAGCGTCTCGGCATCAACCGCCAGGCGCTTCGGCTTCTGAAATCCTCTCCAAAGCATATCCGTATCTCGTTTCCCGCGCGGCATGTACGTCGCGATGCATTTTGCGGCGGCCGCGCAAGTTCTCCTTCAGTTTGAATTCAGCCTCTAGCCTCTAGCTCCTAGCTTCTAGCTCTTTTCTTGTGGAAACCAACATCATCGCTTCCCACATGTTAGAGCTAAAAGCTAGAAGCTAGAAGCTAGCAGCTAGTTTTTGTTACTTGGAATACAGTTCGACAATAAGTTGCTCGTTGATGGGCAGGTTCACGTCCTGGCGCTTGGGCAAGTGGAGCACGCGCCCGGACAGGTTTTCAAAGTTGGCTTCCAGCCATGTGGGCACGGGGCTCTGGGCGGCATACTGCGCACCCTGCTCGACAATGAGCAGTTTCTTGGCGTGCTCGCGAATCTTGATTTCGTCGCCGGCGTTCACCTGGTAGGAAGGAATGTTGACCTTGCGGCCGTTGACCTCGACGTGGCCGTGGCGAACGATCTGGCGAGCCTGGCGGCGAGACATGGCAAAGCCCAGCCGGAAGGCCACGTTATCCAGGCGGCGCTCCAACTGTTGAATGAGCAACTCGCCGGTGACGCCCGAGGCCTTGTTGGCCTTCTCGTAGTACTCGCGGAATTGGCTTTCGAGGGTGAAGTACATGCGCTTGGCCTTTTGCTTTTCGTGCAGTTGCAGGCCGTAGCCCACAATCTTGGCCTTGCGGTCCTTGCCGTGCTGTCCAGGGGGAAAGTTGCGCTTCTCCAGCGGACAACGGTCAGAGGTGCATTTAGCGCCCTTCAAAAAGAGTTTGGTTGCCTCGCGACGGCAGAGGCGGCAGACTGCTCCGGTATAACGTGCCATTTCTTCTCCTGACTTCGGATGACGGCCGGTTTACATCTCCGGAGGAGATTTCCTCCCGGCCCGGTTTAGCTTCTAGCTGCCAGCTTCTAGCAATTAGCTCATTTCTTGCCGTTGTTGAGTCTTTCAATTCACCACGGACAAGCTAGTCGCTGGAGGCTAGAAGCCAAAAGCTGCTTCTTACACTCTGCGCCGCTTCGGTGGACGGCAGCCGTTGTGCGGCACTGGCGTCACGTCGCGGATGGTGCGCACCTCGATGCCGGCGGCAGCCAGTGCGCGAATCGCCGACTCGCGGCCCGAACCCGGACCGGAGACGCGCACATCGACCGCGCGCAGGCCGTGATCGCGCGCCATGCTGGCCGCGTTTGATGCCGCCTGCTGCGCCGCGAAGGGCGTGCCTTTGCGCGAGCCGCGAAAACCCAGCGAGCCGGAACTCTTCCAGCTCAGCGTGTTGCCCATCTGGTCGGTGATGGTAACGATGGTGTTGTTGAATGTGGCCTGCACGTACGCAATGCCAAACGGCACATTTTTGCGCTCGCGCTTCTTGAATTTCTTGTTCTTGCCAGCCTTGCCGGTTGCCGGCTTGCCCGCTCCCGCGGTCTTCTCTACCTTTGCCATTAGGTTTTACCCGTCGCTTTCTTCTTGCCGGCAATTGTGCCCTTGCGCGGGCCCTTGCGGGTGCGGGCGTTGGTGTGGGTGCGCTGGCCGCGAACCGGCAAACCCCGCCGGTGACGCGTGCCGCGATAGCTCTGAATGTCGATCAGGCGCTTGATGTGCATCTGCACATCCTTGCGCAGGTCGCCTTCAACGTTTCCTTCGTCCTCGATCACCTGGCGGATGCGGTTGACCTCGTCCTCGCCCAGATCCTGAACCTTCTTGAAGGCATCTACATTGGCCTTCTCCAGGATCTTGAGCGCGCGGGGATTCCCGATGCCAAAGATATATGTGAGCGCGATGCGTGCCTGCTTTGCGCGGGGCAGATCGACGCCAGCAATACGTGCCATTCCGATTCCTTTGTAACTTCGGTTGTGTGCCCCCGGCCTCAGCCGGTTCGCACGGGTTGAACGGTTGGCCCCCTGAGGTTCATCGCAAGCCTTGACTCAGGCTAACTAGCCTCTTTCCAGTG
>Ga0326728_10020970_pt1 | contig 12366 bp, 10 predicted proteins | sample MB3enrmetagenome_FD_207602 | JGI IMG/M metagenome (GOLD analysis project Ga0326728, IMG submission 207602) | Lab enriched peat soil microbial communities from McLean, Ithaca, NY, United States - MB31MN | ecosystem: Environmental > Terrestrial > Soil > Wetlands > Peat | place: USA: New York...
TTGACTGGGCCGGACATTTGGTGGTGAAATAAGCAGGGTACGGAACTTGGACATCTCGAGGAAGGGTGAAGCGTTCGTGATCGGGAGTCAGGTGATGAAGCGAAGATCTCTTGGGCTGCTGGCAGCAGGATGTGCGTTCGCGCTGCTGGCGCTGCCGCTCTGGGCTCAGCAAGAGGGTGAAAACGCCAACGAGAACGCGAATGAGAATGAGATTACGATTCCTGAAGGGACGGAGTTCAAACTCCAGTTGCACTCCACGGTAAGCTCCAAGACCTCCAAACCCGGTGACAGGATTCTCACCACCTTGCTTGATCCCGTGGCGGTCGAGGACAAGGATGTTTTAGCCAAGGGTGTGCGGATTGATGGGCATATTGCTGAGGTGAAGGCCGCCGGACGCCGCGGAAAAGGTGGGAACCTGTCTTTCGTATTTGACACCGTTGAACTCCCCAACGGGCAGAAGCTAGCTATCCTGGGATCACTGACCGAAGTTTTTTCAAGTGAGGGCGGAGGTGATCCCAATGTCGGACCCGAAGGTGATTTGAAGGGAGGCGGGCCCTCGCGAAAGAAGCAGGCCGCCATTATCGCAGGCACCACAGCGGTAGGTGCGGCGGCGGGAGGGTTATACCCGGCCCTCGGGGCAGCCGGGGCGGGTGTGGCCTTGGCGATCCTTCTCCCTCACGGTAAGCAAGCCGCCTTGGCGGCAGGCTCGTTGATCGGTATGCGGCTCGACCGGGACGTCACCTACAGCCTTCCATCGAACGAAAAATAAGCTCCCCAACTTACCTCGGCTCTATCCCGCTCGCTTTGGAGTGCGGCGGCTTGCCGCCGCTTTAGCCCGTCGCGAGCTTGCTCGCGTGCCGCCTCGTTGGGTACAATCGACAAGCCGCGCCTCGGCCAGCAAGCTGGCGCTTTGGAGTGCGGCGGCTTGCCGCCGCACTCCAAAACAACGGTCATCTTCACCCGAGCCAGCTACTGGCTTGCGAAATTCTCGAAATTACAGGTCGACCGCGCCCGAGGCAATCCCAGGCCTCACAACCGCGTCCAGCGGACAGATCACGTGCCAACTGACCCGGACATTTCGTATGTGAGGGACACCGGCTCGCACAGGATCTTGCGGCATGCGGCGCGCGGGTGTACCATACGTAGGATTCACGTGCGAGACATGATCTGTCGATTAGGTCAAACGGGATGGCCTCGTTGAGAACCGCCTATACCGAGGCGTCTACCCTGACGGGCGGGTGACTTGGAACAATTTCCGCAAGGGCTCGACAACACGCCCCACCAGACTCACCTCTTCAACTGGAGGGAGGACGACTTAAGACTGAAGCCGTTCCTCAAGTGGGCTGGCGGAAAATCCCACCTGCTACCGGTGCTGCACCGGTGCGTGCCGAAAAAGTTCGGTTGCTACTTCGAACCCTTCTTGGGAGGGGGTGCGCTGTTTTTCGGCCTTTGCCCCGAGAATGCGGTCTTGAGTGACTCTAACGATGAGCTAATCCACTGCTATAGGATTGTAAGGGACCGCCCCGAAGAACTGGTCGAACGACTCAGCAAATTGAAAGTAAGCGAAGAGGAGTTTTACAAGATCAGGGCCATGCGCTCGGAAGTGCTTTCCGCCGTGGCCCGCGCAGCCAGGTTCATCTATCTGAACAAGACCTGTTTTAATGGTCTCTATAGGGTCAACAAAAACGGCCTTTTCAATACTCCAATTCGCTGTACGCCACTCGCGGACACGAAATAGTCCCAACATGGCGGGGTAAACCCGCCGCTACGGTGCTACAATCGCGCGATGACCCCGCCACACTTTGTTCGTAAGCCTAACCGCCTGCCACGCTTCCGCTACGTGGGGCACAATTGGTATTTTATTACGGCGTGTACGGAGGGGCGTCGGCCCGTGTTTTCGCATGGTAAATTAGTGGAGACGGCGCTCGATATTTTGCGAGCCAAATGCTGTTCCTGCTCGTTCAACGTCTACGCGTATTGCTTCATGCCGGACCACGTGCACTTGGAACTAGTTGGTCTTTCTGGTGCCTCGGACCTTATTGTACTGCTTCATGACTTCAAGGGCGTAGCGACAGCACAAGCTCGCGATGTCGGCATTAGGAACCTTTGGGAGAAAAGTTCCCACGACCATATCTTGCGCGACAAGGACAATCACAATGCCGTTGCGTGGTACATTTTCAACAACCCAGTAAGGAAGGGCCTTGTGAAGGATCCTCGTGATTGGCCTTATTCGGGTTCGTGGATGTTTGATTGGAAAAGGGCTGTAGCCCCTCCTGGCGAGTACATTCCTCCCTGGAGGTAGCGGCGGGTTTATCCCGCCATTGTAGCCTTCTTTACCTCTCAGGCCGTGCCTGCAACGAGGCCCACAACATGATTATGGACTGAGGGCACGCCACGTGATAATCTCCTGTTTCATGAACCAGCGCGAAGCAGTTATTGAAGCGATGCGAGCGAATGGTGGGTATGCAACCCTTGGCGAACTTTACAAAAAGGCCCTGAAGATTCCCGGGGTCCAATGGGAAACAAAGACGCCTTTCAAGTCGATAAACCGCATCGTCCAAAACGCGAAGTACTTCTTCCGAATTCGTCCAGGTCAGTGGGCGTTGTTAGAAGCCAAAGACAAGCTCCCGGCTGACATTACGCGTAAGCCAAAGCCCGAAAGCGATCATACATACTACCAAGGGCTCCTTGTAGAGTTGGGCAATCTCAGGAAACACCAAACCTCTGTGCCGAAGCAGGACCGCGGGAAACTCTTTCTCGGTAAACCGCTTGGCAGCTTTGTTACCGTCGAGGATATCCATCCGTTCACGTACCCCGAAGTAGTGAGCCGCGCCGCTGCGGTCGACGTCATTTGGTTCGATGAAAGGAAGTTTCCGCTCGAGTTCATTGAGGTGGAAAATACAACCGACATCAACGGCGCGTTTCTGAAGTTTGTGCTGCTCTACGCGTTTAATTCCACGTTCAGGGTGGTAGCTCCAGTTGCGCGCAAGAGGGAATTCAAATCGAAGCTTGACCATCCTTCGTTTGTGTCCGTCGCACAGCGAACTAAATTCGCCAGCTACGATCTCGTTGCGAGCATGCACGCAAAGGCCAGTGAGGCAATCGCCTTGGAGCAAGCCTGGGCTGGCTCATAATCCGCAAACACTTTTCTCAAGTGGCCGAGGCAGCCTCCGCGCGTAGAAGGCGGTGCGGTCATGCACTTGGGTAGGCGGAGACGGGTCACGCCTAAAACCAAGCCGAGTTACCCACGCGACGAACCTTTCGCGCCACACGCTATCGCTCCAGCCAATTGGGCCGCCTTTCAACACCAACCGGTGCTCGTCTGCCAAACGGCAGAGCGCAGCCATCGCTTGTCTAGCCGCTCCCTTTCTTTGACAGCTTTCTGGCACGGTGATTTCGTCGACGTGGATTCCAGCTCTGATGTCGTCATCTGAATTCGGGCAGAGGTGCAGGATTGCCCCGAGTTGGGTTTCAATGACGAACGCGCCCTCGGTTTTGCTCCAGTGGACCTTGCCGAGACGTTTTAGAATTTCTTTGCATTGTCGTCTGCCTGCGTTCATTTAATTATTATATCTGCATACGGGTTCGTCAGCGCTAGAAAGTTCAGAAACGCAACCTTCGCTGCGTGCTGCCCCATTGTCGGCTGAACCAATCTCCTTCCAAGCGAGTTACTCGGAGCTATCCCGGGGTTGCTCTGCGGTGGCTACTTGAGCTCCACGACTCAGGCAAAGAGACCTTCAGCGGCGAACAGCTCGAAAACTTCACTAGCCTTCAGGTTCTTCTTCTCGATGACCAGATTGCCCCGGACAACGCGAAGTGGATCCTTCCTGGTCTGAGGCATGTTTCAGGAATCAAAGAATGGGGGGCGTATCAGAAAGCAAGGGCCGTTCACACGCTAAGGGAAGGGGGCATGCATCCTCAACAGGTCGCCCAAAGCTTAGGTCTTGCAACACGCACCGCGAATCAGCTTTGGAGATCCTACCTCGCCCTTGAGCAGATGGGAGCCGACGAAGAGTACGGGGAGTACGCCCAGCCGAACCTTTACAGTTACTTTGAAGAGGTTTTCAAGCGCACCAACGTTCGCGACTGGCTCGGCTGGAGCGACGAACAGCGCCGGTTTACAAACGGGCCAGCCATACGAGAATTCTATGGTTGGATGGTGGGTGAACCGGCGGAGGACGGAGAGCTTGGTCAACGCAAGCTGCCAGAGGCTAAGAGCGTCAGAGAGCTTGGAAGCATCATCGACGACCGGACTGCGATGGCTGTGTTCCGTTCCTCCGGCGGTTCTCTAACTAAGGCGCAAGCCAGATTCGAGGCTGAGCATCCACAGGAATGGCTGCCCGCGGTCTTAGATGCCGAAAGGATTCTTGGGGCACTAAGTCCAGACATTTTGCGCTCGTTGACACCTGAACAGCTCGCTGCCGTCCAAGCTCTGCGGGGGCGAGTGAATCAGGTGCTCCTCGATCGTGACCGTCTTTTGGTGGATGCTAATGGCAGCCATAACTCCTGAAACGATCGCGCTGTGGCTGTCGAGGGACGCCAGCAACTCGACTTTCCGACCGCTAATAGATGTCACGGTCGAAGTACTGGGCGTTAGAATGCCTTCGAAGTCGCTTGAGGATAGGGCAGAAATCGCGGAATCGCTGCTCCCTCGCATCATCTCCTCACTGGACAGACTCAGCACGGAGTCCCTGGAGGACGGAGTTGAGCCGACCTTTAAGCTCTCACTCGATGAAAGTACGAGCTATCTAAAGAGCGTTGAGAGCCCTGCTTCTCGCTTCTTGCAGGTTTTGCTGGGAACGGATCCCGAGGATTTCGAGGGCTTCTGCGCAAAGGTTCTAAATTCAATGGGAGGACTCGCCGCAGTGACAGGCCGCTCCGGGGACGGCGGAGTGGACTTTGTAGCCCGCGACCTGTCGTTTTCTGCGGACAGGGGCCCGGCCCCTGCAGGCGCACGAGTTTTGGTCATTGGTCAGGCCAAACGATACTCGCGCGAAAATCTCGTTTCGGAGAACGATCTGCGTTGTTTCGTTGGCGGTGCGCTGCGGCGGGCGGCGGACCCCGGGGACGTTGTGACGTATCGGAGGGCTCACCTTGCACCGCTCGTTTTTGCTTTCTGGACGACCTCAGACTATCATCCATCCGCCAAGAGCTACGCTCGCGCCATGGGTCTATGGTATCTCAACGGGATTGGCTTAGCACAGCTAGCCATCCGCCTTGGCGTCTCGCTTGGCCCGGCCTGAGCGATCAGTCGCAGGCGCGACCAGGTCTCGCAAGCCAGGTCCTACGAGCCAGTCCCTTTCGGCGCATGGAACTTGTGGCCCGTCAGCGACGGGGAATTCAAATAGCTCACAGCGCACAGTTCACAGTAAGAATCCAGAACGCCTTCTGCTGGCTGCCGACTGACAACGGCCTACCCCTTACTGCCTGTCGCTTACTGCCTTCGGACTCCCACCTCCTGGATCTTCAGTTTCTGCCCTTGACACGCGCCCAGAAATATGGTAGCCTACGGTAGTTGGCATATGCTGAAGGCACCGCCATTCCGGTCGCAAGGGGCCCTAAATCGGGGCCGCGACTGCGGAAGGTTGCAGCGAAAGTCAAAGAAGATACTAAATAGAGGGAACGAACCTAAGGATTTATTGGAAACACAGCACTTAGCTGTTTTCGGAGCGAAAAACGAACTCAAAACGAACTCGATTTTGAGTGCAAAAAGTGCAGAAAATAGGGAACTGGGGACAGGGAATGGTGGACCGGTTCCCCTCACATGGACTACGCGGCAAGGGACGCCAAGAAAGCACCCGATTAGCCCGCCATTACTCTCTCTTCCCTGTTCCCTGTAGCTGGCAGGCTCTTCGCCACAAGACACGATGTCGCCTTGGACGTGGTTGTTACTTCTGGACCCTCGACTTTCGCCCTGCGGCCCAAAGCCGCCTTCTGGCGACGGGTCGACTTCTCGACTTCGAGAAATTGAACGAACTATGCGGGAATGTCTATGAAAACAAAGGGTCGCTGTGGAAAACGTGCCCCGAAGCAGGAATGTCATAGAAAACAAAGATAGTTACGCGTCGAAAGCTGGAATGTCATTGAAAAGAAAGGGGATAGGTTGGCAAGAGGAGGATTCAGGATTCAGGAGTCAGGGGCCAGGGGGTTGGGGGCTAGGGGCTGGGGACGGAAGGCCAGGTTTCAGGTGTCAGGTTGCAGGTGGCGGGGGCTAGGCCATGAGTCAGGAGTCGGAAGAGCAGGTGTCAGGTGTCAGGTGTCAGGTTTCAGGTGTCAGGTCCTGGGGACAGCGCAGGGTCAGGGCGCGGCGGTGCGATAGGGAGGTGGGTTGAGGTGGGCGACTTCCGGAAGCCGCACGAGTCGCGAGGCGGGCTCCAATTGCACGTCATCGCCTTCGAGTTGGGGCAAGAACTTGGCCAAAGCGGCGATGGTGGTTGGGTAGGGGTGGCCGATGGCCAGGGCCGTGCCCTGCTCTTCCAACACGCGCCGGAACCGGCGGAGCTGCCCAAGCGTATAGCGCACGGTCTTGGTGTCGTCCAAAAACACCGAACGATAAAAGGCGGGAAGGCCCTGCTGGCGAGCCACCTCGAGAGCCACGCTGGCTGCTGTGGTACGGCTATCCACGAAATAGAGGTGGCGCCCGGCAAGCGATCTCATTAGCGCAGTCATCAAGCGGGGATCGGCGGTGGCACGTGACCCCATGTGGTTGTTTACGCCGACCGCATGGGGAACTGAAGCCAGGTCTGATTGCAGGATGTGCTCGACCTCGAAGCTGGTCATGCCGATACGGATTTCTCCCTCCCCCGGCGAGGCGTGGGAACCCGCTTCCGGCTGCATCGGAAGGTGAAGCATTACCTCGTGTCCGGCACGGCAAGCTTCTTCGGCGGTTTCCACAGAGTCGCGCAGATGAGGTAGAACGGAGAAGGTCAGGGAATACGGCAAAGCCAGCAGTTGGCGCGCAGCCTCGAGGTTTTCCCCCAGATCGTCGATGATGATGGCGGCGTGAAGGATGCGACGGACCTCATGGAGCTTCCATGGGGACACCTGCTTTCCATAACGTAACAAGCGGATATCAGCGACTCGCCATCCGCCTTTCGTCCGGGATTCGTTTATGGCACATTCCAGGTGGTTCTTCTCCGCCTCGTGCTTGAGGGCAGCCATGACCGTCGAATAGACCTCAGCGCCGACCCGCGCTTCAACGGGAGTTTCAGGCTTTCCGGAGGTGAGACCAAGGGGTGACTTGATCCAGACTTGGGATCGTCCGGCAGCTTCGAGAGCATTCTCGATCTTTCGCGCCAGTTCCCGCTGATCCTCTTCGCGCAAGGGCGCGAAGACAGCCCGTTTACAGCCGCCGGCACAAATGGCTAGGGCCAGAAGGAAAGCAAGCCGCAGGGTTGAGGCTTGAAGACCGTGTGGAGTGGAAATCAAGGGTAGAAATACTCGCCGGATCGAGCGCAAGGTTGAGTGTTCAAGTATGCGTGGCAATGCCGGCGCGGGACTGGTCTCATTCGGAATGGGGATCCACTCGGGCCGCCGGTCATTCCCGCGAAAGCGGGAATCCAGTCCGACCACAGCACGTTTCCAAAGGCTTGCCGAGTAGATTCCCGCTTTCGCGGGAATGACTGCGCTCCAAATAACACCAGTATGCCGGCGCGGGACTGATCAAGCAGCCTTAGCAGATGACGACGAATGCATCAGGATTTCAATTGCCTTGCGAAGCTGCAAATCATCCTTGCCACCGAAGTGTTCGGGATTCTGTGTCTCCTCTTCGCCGTCGATATCAGCGGAGGTACCTCCCGCGCTTTGGACCACGCTGGGCGTAACGCCGTTATCGTTGATCGCCTTGCCGTCAGCTCCGTAATATTTCGCCACGGAGAGCAGCAGCGCTGAGCCATCCCCAACCGGGATCGTTTTCTGAAGAACTCCCATGCCAAAACTGCGCACACCGACCACCTCACCGCGCTTGTTGCCCAGGACGGCGGAGGCAACGAGCTCCGCAGGCCCGGCAGTGGATTGGTTGATGAGCACCGCCAGGGGGAGATTGGATACGCCTTCAGTGGGATGGACCGTGATGTCCTGCCTGGGATAACGTTGGCCGGAAAGGTAAGTAATCAATCCCTTGTCCAGGAAAAGGCTGGTTGTATCAACGGCTTCCTGCACATCGCCGCCGGCGCAGTTTCTCAGATCCAGAATGATCTTAAGAGCTCCGTTCGCCTCAAGCTCTTTAAGCTTGGCAGCAATCTGCTTCGCTTTCCCCTTCTCAAAGGTTGAAACGCGGAGATACCCGTTCCCGTCGTCCACTATCTTTGCCACCACCGGAGGATAATTCAGCAGGGTACGGGTCAAGGTGATGGGCTCCGGCTCGCCTCGTGCTTCCCGCACCACGTAGAGCTTTACCGTGGTCGCGGGCGCCCCAGCCAGCAGGCGCTGGATTTGCACCACAGAAAGCTCCCGTGTGGCCGAGGCCTCGACGCGATCGATTAAGTCACCAGCCCTCACGCCGGCTTTCTCAGCCGGACTCCCTGGAAGCACGGAGACCACGGTAGCGTAACCCATCCTCTTGGATAGGAACATGCCTACGTCCGCTGGGCCCGGGTCAGGATGTTTCAGGTAGTCTTGATACTCTTCAGGAGTAAAGTAAGTGCTGTAAGGGTCCAGGGCCTCGAGAAGGCCCCGGATGGCTCCGTCCGTTACCTTCTTGAGATTGGGTTCGGTCACATAATCCATGCGGATGCGGTTCAATACTTCGCTATAAACTCCCAGGTCGCGGTAGGTCTTCTCCGAGGTGGATTCGCTCTTGCCGAGCAACCCTCCGAGAGCAACATAAAACACCAGAAGACTGGAAACCGAGATCAACGTAACCCGTATGCGGTTGGTCATTACTGGGAAAGCTCCTTCAGCGGTGGGCCCCCGAGGCCCTCACCCAAAGTATAGCACGGCAATACATTGGATGCACCTTGCCGGCCTAAAGTCTCTGCGAGCTATCTACCATCTAACTTCGGATTCAGGCCCTTTTCGCGGGAGGCTCCCTTCTTGGGGAAGCGTGTGGCCGAGGCTTCCAGCCGGAGAGGCTGGCGAACAGCCGAAAGGCTTGATTTGAGAAGGGCAATCTTGCGGCTGGCCCGCTTGCCGAGTTTCTGGTTCAAGAAGCGTCCTTTGTTCATGGAATGACGAGTGAAAGTCGGGAAGACAGAATCGACGGAATCGCTAGGCTTTCGATTCCACCGCTTCGCCCGGCGCCTCCTGATTCACGGGGATTAAGAAAGTCCCAGATATCCGATCATGCCAGGTAAGGCCCTCACCATCCACGAGTGCCCAGAGGAACCCGATCATCAAGGCCGAGATCGACACTAAGTAACCAAAAGCACGCAAGAGGGATTCCCGGCGTGCGGGTGGCCAACCTTCCATGTTCCGAACTTCAATACCCATCCAGGCCAGGCCGGGCGTAGAGAAGGTGAGGGTCGTGAACAGCCCAAAATATGCCCAAACGAAAATGACCGCGATAAGCGCGACGATGGCAAGGTTCAGAGGGACCGGGGTCAGATGCCCGCCGGCCCTCCAAAAAATGAGCGCGAATAGTCCCGCCCCAAGCAGGAGAACCAGTCCATCCACCAAGCCCGCCAGGAACCTGCGGCCCAGAGGCGCCACGGGAAGGGCCTGGAGTGCTAGTTGTGAGGCGGCCGCTGGAGCGTCGACTTCCGGCGGCCCGACAACGATCTCCAAACGATCGCCTGCCGGCAATGCGGGTTCGATGGCGAATTCGTCTGCTTGAGCCAGCGCAGAATCGAGAATCTCCAATCCCTCGTCACCTTTTTCCAGGATTTCCGGGTCCGAATGTTGCACGTCATCCTCGAGCGCCGCAGGGGGGGTAATTTCCGCGTCAACGGTAAGAACGTTCTGCGGGAATTCCAGGATCTCTTCCACGCCCGGCTCCAGAGGCGTGCTCGGTTCTCTAGGTTCGAATTCAAAGTCGAGGGACTCCTCCCGGGCAGATTCATTTCGTAGACGGGCGCGACGCTGGCGAAAGCTCTGGACACGCTCTGAAAGCTCTTGCCTCCAGGGCGCAGGTTCTTCCGCTACGGCGGGGTTTTCTTTCTCTGCCAAGGGTTCGCGAAGATTCCTCACGAATTCAAGTTCGGTGTTATCTGGCATGGTCCGAGATCCCTTGTCTTGCGGGGGTTCTTGGGTGGCTCCACTCTGAGCTGGATCCATATTGGCGGGCGGTGTACCTATAGCTTTTTCCTCGAGTTGCGGCGCAGGCCGAGGCTGGGCGATGATCGTCGTTTTAGTGGCGACAGATGGCGACCCCGGCGCGGGCACAAGAGTGGCGCCGCACTTCTTACATTGTGCGAGTCCGGGGTAGCTGACAAAACCGCACTTAGGGCACTTCACCGGGTGCTTAAAATCCTCCGGGCAGCGTTATACGCTCCCTAACGCATCTTAGCAAATTGAATCGTTCGAGCAAAGCTGCTTCGGGTAAAATAAGGTGTCTGTGCTTGCTCATGAACTTTGTGAACGTTTCCTTCTCCCGCCGGAAAAGTAGCGCGCGCGTTCCTTTGGGGTTGTTCCTTGCACTGGGCATGGCCGTGATCTCATCGGCGCAGCAGCAACCCTCCGTGCCGCTGGAATTAGGGAACCCCGACAAAATCCTCAGCATCCGCGCCGATTCCCAGGAGAAAGCCAAGGATATTGATCGTCTTCGCGGGCACGTGGAGGTGACCTACCGCGGCATGAAGCTCACGGCAGACGAGGTTACCTACGACGAAGCGTCAGGCGAAGTCGTGGGCACGGGGCATGTGCTTTTCATCGATCCTCGTAGCCATATTGCGGCCGACGAGGTCCACTACAACATCCGAACGCAGAAAGGATGGTTTTCAAACGGCCACGGCTTCCTCCATTCCAATGTGCACCCCCCGCCTAAGGTGCTTTACACGGAGAATCCCTATTACATCCAGGGTGACCGGTCTAAGGTGCTTTACACGGAGAATCCCTTTTACATCCAGGGTGAGAAGATTGAGCGTCTGGATGAGAATACGTACACGGTGAAACATGGCAGGTTTACGACTTGCGATTGCGAAGCCAAGGGTTGGTCCTTTTCCGCCAGCGACGCCAAGGTGGAGTTGGACGACAAGGCCGTAGCGCGTGGTTCTGTCATCCGATTCCTGGGCGTCCCTATTTTCTACCTCCCCTTCATGGGTACCTCCATCGCCCGCAAGCCTCGCCACACCGGCTTCTTGCTTCCACACATTGGGACTTCTTCGCAGAAGGGGACCGTCGTAGGCGCGGGCTTTTTCTGGGCTATCAGTCCCAGCATGGACCTGTTGCTGGGTCTGGAGGATTACAGCCTCCGAGGGCTTGCCCGAAGAGCCCAGTTCCGGGCGACACCCAGCGATAGCACCAAGCTCACGGTGGACTATTTCGGGGTGAATGATAAGGACAAGGTTCGGGCGAATCGCGCCCCCGGCCAGAGCGTCAAGGCGGTCGGGGACGCTGAGGATTTTTTCGACGGATTTCGCGGCGTCGCGGACGTGGACTACGTTTCCTCGCTGGCTTTCCGCGAAGTTTATTCGCCAACTTTCACCGAAGCTGTGAATTCCGAAGCCCACCAAATTGGTTTCGTAACCAAGGATTTCGGCGCTTACACCTTCAACATCTACGCATCCCGATACGAGGACTTCCTCTCCGCACAACTGGTGCCAGGGAACGCTGTTATCATCCGCAAAACGCCCGAATTCTCGTTTTACGGAACGGACAAGCAGGTAGGTGAAAGCCCGTTCTACTTTTCGTTGGGGACTTCTGCTGGCGCCCTCGGGCGTACGGAACCAGGACTTGAGCTTCCCTCACTCTCGGAGCGATTGGACTTTCACCCCGAGGTCACCCTCCGTCTCAAGGATTTCTGGGGCTTTCACCTCACCCCTTCGGCGGGAGTCGATGCGGCCCGGTATGGCACCAGCCTGGACCACGACCCCCTCACCAGGCTGCTGGGCGACTTCTCCCTCGATCTTCGGCCGCCTTCCTTCGAAAAAGTCTTCGCGCGGTCCTTGTGGGGCCGGCGACTCAAGCATGTGATTGAGCCGGAGGTGGTCTATCGTCTGGTCAAAGCCAGGGATCCGGAAGAGCTTGCCAACGTTGTTCGGTACGATGATCTGGACATCCTCTCCCAAACCAATGAAGTTGAGTATTCGCTGACGAATATTATCCTGGCCCGCAAAGACGTTCCTGCGGGAACAACGGATGTCCCCCAGGCTCAGGAGCTGATTTCCTGGCGCATCTCGCAGAAGTATTATTTTGACCCCACGTTCGGCGGTGTCCTGGGACCGAACAACCCCATTGTTTGGGAGCCGACGCTCTCGCTCACGGGATTTC
>Ga0326728_10020971_pt1 | contig 12366 bp, 9 predicted proteins | sample MB3enrmetagenome_FD_207602 | JGI IMG/M metagenome (GOLD analysis project Ga0326728, IMG submission 207602) | Lab enriched peat soil microbial communities from McLean, Ithaca, NY, United States - MB31MN | ecosystem: Environmental > Terrestrial > Soil > Wetlands > Peat | place: USA: New York...
ACAGCCGTCCTGATTGTTGAAGAAGAGCGGCTTGATCCCGAATCGATCGCGGACAGCCAGGAGCTTCCGGTTGTGCCGGTCGTAGAGGAGAAAGGCAAACTCACCACGCAGGTGATCCACAAAAGAGAGGCCGTATTGCTGATAGAGGTGGATGATCACTTCCGAGTCGCTACGCGTGCGGAACACATGGCCCAGCGGGATCAGCTCTTCACGCAGGCGTTCGAGATCGTAAATCTCGCCATTACAGACAAGGACGATGTCCCTCTCTTCCGAATATAATGGCTGTGCCCCGGTTACCAAGTCGATGATAGCAAGGCGTGCATGTCCCAAGGCGACGGGGATCTTGGGATCCAGAAACACGCCGCTGCCGTCCGGCCCTCGATGCCGCAGCGAATCGATGGCTCGCCGCAACGCCTGCTCAGTAATGGAATGGCCTGTCACCGCCACAATTCCGCACATATCGGGTCACATCCCTTTAAAGCTACCTCTGACGTCGCTTAAGCAGCGTCGCACTTCTTTTTGAAAACGGCCAGCCGGTGTCGACCGCTGTTAAAGCTAGCGATGGCTGGCTGTCTCTCTCATCATACATGACCCTCCAACTTCCTGCAAACATACAGCGTTCCGATCATTACTGGATCTATGCGCATCAACGAATGCCACGTGAAAGCTTCATGGTTTTGGGGGGCGCCTAGGTTGAGGACTACAGGAAGAAAGAGCGCCCTCTATAGGCTCAAATTGGCTGCTATGCTACACCCTGGCAGTACCGTGTCCCCCCCACATCACCGCGCAGTCCACACAAAGTCAACCCTGTCTTTTCAAAATCTACAGGCGGCCCTCCCGCCTGGTATACCGGCAGGTGAGCCGATCCAATAGTCGCCCTAGCGTCCGGTCTTTTCCGCCTCTTCCTTTTGTTGAAGGGGAGGCTCCGCAGGCTTATGCCTGTGGAGGGGGCGACGCGAGCCCCAATAATTGCATGCCGGAATTGGCGACCATTAGTTCAATTCCGGCGGCGAATGGACGGTCCGCAAACGGGAAACACGAGCGTAAGCGAGATTGAGGGGGAGGCTCCGCAGGCTTACGCCTGTGGAGGGGGCGACGCGAGCCCCGATGATTGCATATCGGCCCGAGGTTCCTTCTACCGCCTACGGCTCTTTGTACGGTATGGAAAGCGCTCTGAGGAACTCCTTCTGGAAGTCCTCCTCCAGGGCAAGCTCGATGTGCGTCACCTCCCGGGCTATCCGGTTGGCTTCTGCGCGCTTCTCCCTGTTCATGAGGGCGAGGTAGGCCCCGTGGCCCGCGGCATTGCCCACCATATCCATCTTCTCCGGCTCGATCCAGGGGAAAAGGCCGATGGCAAGGGCATTCTCCTTGTCTATGTGCATGCCGAAGGCGCCCGCGATCGCCATTCGCGGCAGGGAATCGATGTTGAGACGGCGCATGAGGACCCTGCAGCCTCCGTGGAGGGCCCCTTTGGCGAGCTGGATCTGGCGCACGTCTCTCTGGGTAAGCACGATGTCCTTGCCCATGGCCGACTCATGGCTCCACGCCACGACGAATTCGATCGTGCCCGTCTGCCCCTTCCTGAGCCTCCGGGCCCCGCCGTTTTCCTTGAAGGCTCCGTCCTGCCCAAGGAGGCCGGTCTTGAAAAGCTCGGCCACAGTGTCGATAATGGCGGAACCGCACAGGCCGATCGGCTTGAGGTCCCCTGCGGCGTGCTGGCTTGCCCAGCCGTCCGTGCCTATGACCGCGTAGTCTACCTCGAAAGAGTAAGGGTCTATGCGGACCTTTTCTATGGCCCCCACGGTGGCCCTCATGCCGCTTGCTATGTGCGCCCCTTCGAGGGCAGGACCCGTGGCGCAGGAGCAGGAGAAGAGCCTATCCCGGTTCCCCAGCACAAGCTCCCCGTTTGTGCCGAGGTCTATCGTGAGAGAGATGCCTTCCTGGTTGTAGGGCTCCTCTGAGAGGAGGACCGCAACGTTGTCCGCCCCGACAAAACCCGCCTCTATGGGGAGCACGTGGGCATAGGAAGCCGGATTTGCGGCGAGCCCCACCTCCCTGATCTTGACGTCCGTAGATCCCTGGACCGACGGGCTGAAGGGCCAGAGGCCCAGGTGGTCAGGGGCTATGCCGAGAAAAATGTGGTGCATCACCGTGTTCCCCACAACGGTGACGTCCATGATCCCTTGGGGAGAAAGCCCGATGGCAGCGGTCATCTGCTCGATCAGGGCATTGACGGCGTGCACAAGCTCCGTCTGCATCCGCTTCACCCCCTGGCCCGGGTGGTGGGAGGAGTATGAGATGCGGGACATGATGTCCGTTCCAAAAAGGACCTGCGGGTTTGTCGTCGAGGCGGTCGCTACGATGCTACCGTCTCTTAAGGAGCACAGGTAGAGGGCGACGGTGGTGGTCCCCACATCGAGGGCCAGGCCCAGACACGCGTCGTCCGCCCCGGAACGGACGGACACGATCTCCTTGTCCATCCAGACGAAGATAGTGGCTTTGCCCTTATTCTCGGCCTCCTTCATGACTTCAGCGAGGCCCCGGAGGACGCCGATGTCAACGCCCAAATCTTTGACGCCGTACTGTTCGCCGAGAAGAGTGGTGACGCGCTCGAAATAGGCTATGTGCGCCCCTTCTTCCCGGGGGACATCGAGGACATAGGCCTTGATGGCCGGGTTTATCACGGCTGACCTTTTTGAGAAGACTTTCTTGGCGGCTTCCGACGAGAGCACGTTCTCCTGCGGTATGAGAACGGTCATGTCCCCGGCCAGGCGCGCCATGCACGCCAGCCTGTAGCCCAAGCCCTTATCGGTGAGGCTGATGAATTCCGATTCCTCCTGCGTGAAGGGGCCTGCCTTCCCCTCCACCACCCGGATCCTGCACCTCCCGCACTTGCCTCTCCCGTTGCACTGGGAGTCGATGTAGAGGCCAAGCTCACGGGCCGCGTCGAGTATGGTTTTCCCCGATTCCTGGCGTGTCTCCGTGAGGGTCGGGGCAAACAGGACCTTGTAGCTCTTCATCTTTCGCATCCCCATCTTTCAGCGCTCAAAACTTGCATGGTCTTGTCCGGCGAGACCCATGATAAGGATATCATTAAAAGGGATATCGTCTCCTTAATCATTCACGATATTCTCATTGGCAAGGCTCTTCGCCCCGTACAGGGCGAAGAGCGCATCCGGCCTGACGTCCATGGAAAGGCCTCCCATCGATCCCAGTATGAGGCCGCCTTCGGCGAACTCGCTTTCCGCCCGTCCTACCTCTTCCCTGATGCGCCCCGCATCCCACGTCATGATGTCCACATGTCCCATAAAAGAAACCCTGTCGCCGAATTCGGCCCGCAGGTCGTAGATGTCCATGCCGCTTGAGCCGTCCACCGGGTGGATGCACTGATAGCCTGCCTCTATCAGGGGCCCGATGATCTTCCGAATATCGCCGTCGGAGTGGAAGAAAGGAGAGAGCCCATTTCCTCCAATGATCCCGGCCATGTCCCTGTATACGGGGCAAACCGCGTCGGCAAAATAGTCCGGCGAGAAGAGAAGCCCCCTATTCCCGGCGATATCATCCGCTATGGCTATGGCCATAAGGCCGCCCCGGCGGGCAGCCCCGGCCGCCTCCTCCACCTCCAGCAGCACGCTGGCCGCGAGGCGCGAGAAGAGGGACGGCTCTTTCTTGAGACTCTTCATGGCCGTGATGAAGCCGTGCCTCTCGATCAGGCGCTCTATTGGCCCGTCTATGTACCCGACGGTGAAGAAAGGCTCCAGCTCCTTCAATGCCTCGCAAGACGGACGGGGCAGAGATGGTGCGTTATTGAGATCGATTCCCACGAGGGAAAGCCCCATGGATCGGGCGGCTCCCGCGAGTTGTCGCGAATAGGCGCCCCTGTCCCGGCCGAAATGGTGATCGAGGAAGGTCCTGGAGATGAACAGCTCTCCTCTGGGCACCGGCCCTCTGTTGGCACGGCGGAGCGCATCTACCACGGATTGAATGTGTGCTTCCACGCTGTCTCGTCAGCTCCCTGGACCAAGGGCGCACCGAAAAGCCGGACCTTCTCCTGTAGGGAGAGAGGTCTTTGCTCTTTGGGGCCCCTGATCCCGGATTAGGGCCGGAGAAATCAAAACCGGGACTCAGGATTAGCCATTCCTGAACCCCAGTTTCGCGCTCCTTGAGCGAGCAAAGGGTGCGCCAATTGTTGTGCGAAAAAAGAACGGAGCGTCTAATTTCCCCGGCTTCAGGCTGTCGGAGCAACTCGTCCCGTCCCGTCCCCTTCCCGAGAGCCTCTGTCCAATCGTCAATCCGGTTCCGACCGGGGAAAAATGCTCAATCCCATGCCGACGCCCGCCGGGGCTTCCTCAATAAGCCGGCAACCCGTTTTCGCGAGACGCGCCGTTTCTTGAGCGAAAGCCTCTCGAGGTCGTCAACTTACGTCTTTCTTTAAGCCCCGAGCCACTCTTTGCAGAGGCTGACCGCTGCTACGGCATCTTTTCCGTACGCATCGGCTTTCACGTACTTCTTGATCTCGTCGTCCATCTGGCCGCCGCCGATCATGATCTTTATGTTCTTGCGCAGGCCCGCCTCATCGAGGGCTTCGACGGTCTTCTTCATGGAGTCGAACGCGAGGGTCAGGAAGCCGCTCAACCCCACTACCGCGGGACCGAACTCTTTCACCTTCTGGACGAACGTGGGAACCGGCACGTCTATGCCGATGTCGAGGACGTCATAGCCGCTCACGTCGAGCATGAACGTCACGATGTCCTTGCCGATGTCGTGTATGTCCCCGGCAACCGTTCCGATCAGGACCTTGCCTTTCTTAGCCGCCGCCTGCCCTCCGGTTATAAGGGGCTTGACGATGTCGGAGATACCTTTCAGGATTTCACCCGCCATCATAAGATCCGGGATAAAGTATTCGCATTTCTCGAAGCGCTTTCCCACAACTTCCATCGCGCGACGGGCGTCGTCGAGAATGCTCATTGGGTCCGTTCCCTGCTTGATCAGGTCCTTGACCAGGGCCATGGTCTCGTCTTCCATCAGGTCTGACATAAGGCTCACTAGCTTGTCGTTCATAGTCCTCTCCTTTTCTTGATTGCAAGCCTCTGCGAATCACGATTCTAGGCATAAACGCCATATTCTTTCGTCGTGTCGACCCACACCTTGACGAGCTCCGGTTTGCAGCCTTCCATTTCACCAACAGTCGTGGTCATGATGAAGCCGCCTCCCTTGCCCACCTTCCGGCACAGTTCAATGGTGAACTTGCGCACATCCTCGGGAGAGCCGGCTTGGATCAGGGTGTTGCGCATACCTCCCATGATGCACATGGTATCGCCGAGAACTTCTTTTACTTTGAAAATGTCGCTCGACTGGAACCAGCCCGCGGTCTTCCCTTTCGGCAGCTCGGCCAGGTACTTCAGGCGCTGATCCCAGGTCCCTTCATAAAAGCAGACAGGTGTGATGCCTGCATCAATGAGTCTGAGCATAAGAGTCTTGAGAGTTGGCCAATAGAACTTCTCAAACTGAGGGAGCGACATGAAACCGTCAGAGCCACGGTGCAATGGGATGAAAGTAACATTGAGTCCCGTCGCTTTGCAAAATGCTATTGCATACTCCAATTCAAACTTAAGAACCTTTTCTACCCCAGCAAGTATCTTTTCCGGCCTGCGGCGGAGGTCGAGCATCATGTTTTTCATTCCCCGAAGCAAGTCTGCTATCAGATCAAAGGGAGCTTCCACAAGAGCGCCCGCTATAGGCGGAGGGGCAAAGCCGAGAGATATCATTTTCCCAACTGTTTCCTGCGTGCGGGCATCCATTGCTGCCTGGGTATCTGCGGCTCTTGCAAGAGCCTCGAAGGCAGCTGCAATCGGCGGAATCTTCAGGAAGCTGATATTCGAGATACCGTAGGTCCCGAATGCTGCCATACCGAGCGGCGGAAGCATGCTCAGGCCTTCAAGCTCCTTGAAGACGCGGGGCCAGTACTTTCTTATGGCCCAGTCCGCTGGATCATCAATGAAGTCGTCATACTCCTCAGGCTTCATGTATTCATCTTCAACAAATTGGTAGGATCCATGGGGGCTCAAGCCGCTGTGGCCGGGAAACTTGGTAGTGACGTCTTTCAGCGCAAGTGTTGTTCCAACATAAGGATTGTTTAATACTCCCCAAATAATATCGGGCTGAAAATATGCCCCCGCCTTTTCCAGCAACTCCAGTTCCTTATCCTTATTCTCCTGAACCTCCTGGTGAGTTACGCCGTACATATCAGGGAGCATATAACTCATGAAAAGCTGGACGGGAATGCGGTCTGGCTGCTTCAATTGCAAAGCGTTCAGGACGCGTGTGTTCCGCTCCGCAAAGAGCTGTTGCGGTGTCTTGCCGATATCAGGATCTGTGTAAGGCTTCGTGGTCATCTTTCCTTCCTCCTTTTCAATTTGGTGTACCGGATATCCCTTCGAAAGCATATCCGTCCGACGGGTGAGGTTGTAGTGCTGCTCGGCCCAACTACGCGGCCCGTTGAAGGGATCTGCGGAGCGGATCGGTGATGCACTCACTGATCAAGGCGTGTCTGTCACCTATACCGTCCTTATCGGTGCGTGGACGAGGTCAAACACCGTTGTCGCAGTATCATGGGTTTTCTCTCTATGCCTTCCGTCCTCTTCGTCCAAACAAAGGGTTTGGGGATCTCGTTGCAAAGCCGGATATGTTCTTCAACGGCAGCTGTCAGTTCCGGTACGCTTTTAAACGCTCCCCGACAAATTCTTTTCCGTGTGATTTCTCTACATTGTAGCCTCTCACATAGCCGTAGGATGCGGGCCCGAGCACTCCTTCGAAAGGGCTCCTTTTTGGATGCCTACATTAGTCAACCCCTGCAAGATCTTCTTGATCAATATGTGGTTCTTGTCATCGTCGATCTGTTGTCGCACCGGCATGATTTCCTTTTCCACAGAAGCACGGAGCATCTCGGCCGTCTCTAAGTCTTCTTTCTTCAAAAAATGCTAAGATAGCTCTTCCAATAGTCCTTGCCCTTTCTCCTTCCTTCTTTTGATGGTTTCACGCAGCTTTCTGCAACTCAAGCACCCGGGGTTTCTCGCAAGCATCCCTGTTTTCGAGGTACATCCCCTGTATTTTGCCTCCTCACGCTAGGTCTCTTAACGCTTTGACGAGGAGTCTTTCCCTCCCTGTCTAAAACCTTTCTTATGCAAGGGAACGACGCCTTCGAGCCTTCCGTATGAAACCTATGATGCCCTGGGGCGCCGCTAACATGATAACGACCAGTATCACACCCTGTATGATGAGGCTGATCTGAGCATACCGGGCAAGGAGAAAGTACAAGAAGACGACAATAACGCTTCCCACAAGCGGTCCCTCTTCGGTTCCCTCCCCCCCAATGACAGTAGCGAGCATTATGACGATTAACCACTGCACGCTGAAGGCGCTGGCAGGCTCTATATATCCCTGGTAAACGTAGAAAACCGTCCCCGCCAAGCCGGATATGAAAGCGGCGACGACAAAAGAATACAGCTTCAATTTGAAAACATTGATCCCGGAATATGCCGCAGTGACGTCGTTGTCGCGGATTGCCGCCAGCCCGGATCCGAACTTTGAACGCAGGATATATCTCATGAGGACGACGGATGCAACCGCAACGGCCAGAGCAAGCCAATATGTCTGTGCCGAGGCAACGTCGCTTACCCCTTTCACCGTATATCCTGCGCCTCCGCCATAGACGGGCTTCCCCACGGGCACCCATATTATGAATACATACCTTAAGATCTCAGGCACGACCAATGTCCCGATGGCGAAGTATATGCCTCTCAGTCGAAAGGCAGGAACGGATATGAGCGCAGCGAAGAGCGCAGCTGCGATACTGCCTAGTATGATTCCGACATAATAGGGCCACCCGAACCACGTCAGTATTGCCATGGTGTACCCTGCCAGCCCGACAAAAGCTGCCGGGCACAGGGATATCAGGCCGCTGTAACCGGCCAACAAATTCCACATATTTGCCAGAGCGAGATATATGAAGAAAAGAAACAGATAAAGGAGCCAAAGGCGGGGCGCCCCTATCACCGGCAAAAGCGCCAGTATGACTACGACAGCTGACAAAGGCGCTAATCTTCCTTGCAATCGAGGCCGGGCGACCAACATGACCCTCCTAACGGCCGAATATGCCCTTCGGTATTACCGCTAATACCACGAGGACCATCGTGTATGCCACGAGCATTTGAGCGGCGACGCCAAAGAAATATCCACCGACAGTTTGCGCTAAACCAAAAGCTATTCCCGCTACAAACGTACCCGCTATGCTGCCCAAACCTCCCAACACGATCACACCAAGGGCAATGATGAGAAAGGACATTCCGGATACCGGGGTAAATGGAAAAGTCAATCCAAGGAACACGCCGGATATAGACGCCAGAGCCGTTGCGATGCCGAAGGTAAGCGCATAGACCCGGTTAGTATTGATGCCCATCAGCTGAGCCACCTTCCAATCTTGCGCGGCTGCCCGGATGGCCGTGCCCAGGTATGTCCTCCTCAGAAATTGATGAAGGCAGAACATCACCACTATGGCGACGACAAGGTCAAGGAGATAGACCAGCGGCACATGAATTGTCCCGACGTCAAAGCTTTCAACGCTGTACGATGTCGTTAAGCCCCTGGATAGAGGGGTCCAGATGAGTTGATACGTGTTTTCCAAAATTATGGAAATCCCAAAAGCGATTATCAGCGTAGCGTCCATTGATATGCGAAAGGCCCGGTTCAGAAGATATTTCTGAATTGCAAAACCGAGCGCAAAAAAGAGGGGCGCCCCAATAATCAAACTCAGTATTGGATCTATTCCCAGAGCTGTTGACGCGACGTACCCGAAGTAGCTGCCCAGTATCACCAGGTCTCCGTGGGCTATGTTGATCTCATTGACAACCCCGAACACAAGGGAGAGACCCAGCGCAATTGTTGCGTACAACCCTCCCAGCAAGATGCCCATCATTACAGGTGTTGCCAGCTCAGCTAATGGCCTCATCTAGAATTGACCCTCATCAGTTTCATGTCCCAAAATAGGCCTTCTTGACCTTTTCTTCTTCCCGAAGATCTTCGACTCTGCCGCTTAAGACAATGCGCCCCGTCTCCATGATGTAGGCCCTATCCGCCTCTGCGAGGCTTCGCCTGACATTCTGTTCGACGAATAAGACGGTAATCCCCCTAGCCCTGATTTCCCGCAAAGCTACATACAGGTCATTAACCAACCGGGGGGCAAGGCCAAGAGACATTTCATCAAGAAGCACGAGTTTGGGATCTGACATTAGGCTCCGCCCCAGCGCCAACATTTGCTTCTCGCCCCCACTCAGCGTTCTTGCCGGTTGAGTTTTCCTTGCTTGCAGCACAGGGAAGAGCTCGTAAACCCTTTGGAGATTTTCTGCGCTTTCGGACCGTGCCTTACGATTGTACGAACCTATTTTAAGATTTTCCAAAACGGTCAGGTCAGGGAAAATCCTTCCGCCCTCTGGCATAAGGGAGATGCCGCGCACAACGATCTGAAAAGGTTCCAACGACGAGATGGCATGCCCTTCAAATTCAATACTTCCCCGAGCCGGATGCATTAGTCCCGATATGGCTTCCATCAGCGTGGATTTCCCGGATCCGTTGGCGCCGATGATCGCTACGATTTCTCCTGACTCGACGGACAACGATACATCCCACAGAGCTTGAAAGCTCCCATGAAAAACATCAATATGACTAACCTTCAACAAGGTTTCGCCATTCATTTCCTTGCTCCGCATTTCTGCCCCAGGCTGGCGCTCGTGCCGGCGAATGGTTATCCTGCCTCGCCCAAGTAGGCATCAATTACTCTCTTATCTTCCATTACCTCGCTGCACGCGCCGTCAGCGATCGTCATTCCCATTTGCAACACGATAATCCTGTCAACCGCCTTGGTCATTATTTTCATGATATGTTCAATCAATATGCAGGTGATGCCCATTGCACGCACCTGTTGTAAGATCATAAGCATATGGGGGATTTCCTCTTCAGTCAGACCTGCGGCCACTTCGTCAAGGAGCAGCAATGCCGGCGCGCCGGCCAGAGCTCTCGCCAATTCGAGCCTTTTGAGGGTTATCGCCGCCAAATCTCGGGCGAACATATCCTTTTTTTCTGAAAGGCCCACAAAATCAAGTATTTTGAGGGCCTCTCGTTCGGCAGCGGCTTTCCCTAGATTTCTTCCGTATTCTCCCACGACCATGAGGTTTTGCAGAACCGTTAAATTGACAAAGGGTTGGGGGATCTGAAACGTCCTGCCAATCCCCAAGCGGCAGACTTTGTGAGGCGTCAAACCCGTGATATCATGCCCTTGAAACTGTATGGCGCCGAAATCCGGCTTGTAAGTGCCGGATATGATGTTCAGCAACGTCGATTTGCCGGCGCCGTTCGGACCCATTAAGCCCAAAAATGCGCCTTCCTGTACGTCAAAACTCACGTCAACAACCGCCCCCAATCCCCCGAAATACTTGCTTATATTCTTCACAGAAAGAATCGGAGGTTTCATGATGCAGTCCTTTCGTTGCATAATCCAGGGCTTGGGCTAAGCGGGCGCCAAGCCCTGTTTGACCTGTCCATTGACGGTTCAGTCCCAAGGCTTGGGGTATAGCAGCTTTCCCTGTGCTGGCATGAAGTCGTTATAGGAAAAAGTTATCGGCATCTCCCATACCCACGGGTTCTTGGTCTTCACCCACTGGCCTATTTGGCACGGTATCCGATTAAACTGCGTCCCTTTTTCAAACACGACGCGCCCCCACATGGTGTTCATGTCGGTCTCGGCCAACGCTTTCAACACCGCCTGCGGGTCGAGTGTGCCGGCCCTCTCGATGGCGTCAAACAGAGTCTGCGACACCGCATAATTCCATCCTATCCCCTGTGCCAGCGGCTCCTTCTTCGCCTCGTACCACCTTTGCGCCAGCGACTGAGGAGTCGTGCCGCCTATGCCGGTGGCGCCTTTGATGGACGGCGTCCAGTAGGTTTCGGTGAGCACTCCGTTCGGCAAGTCGCCTCCCCAGGATACGATCTCCTGGTAGAACATGGCCCCCCGGGTGGCGAAGACTAGCTTGGGCCTAAATCCCTGAGTCTTGCACTGTTTGAGCATGATCCCTAGGTCGGGCGCAATGCTGTTTCCCCACAGGATTTCACAGCCGTGCTTCTTCCATTCCTGGATGAGGGGCGTGAAGTCCGTCGTTCCAGGGGGATATATGCCAAATTGATCCTTGGCGCGGTAACAATCATAACCTTTCTCTGCCGCAGCTCCGGTAAATCCCATGTACCAACCCCGACCGTCAGGGTCGTCAAAGGCAAAGACCGCTGCTTTCTTGTTCGTTTTGGCACCGTAGGAATCGAGAGCGCCGAACCAGGCGGGCATCATCAAATACCCTGGCTTGCCGTCCCGAAAATCCCCTTTGAGAGCCGGTGTAGCGATGGAAAAGCCGAAGGCCCAGCTATACTTCCACTGCGGCGTGACTGCCTCACGCATCCCCACCCAGGGCTCATACGGACCGATGCCGAAAACTGCGGGGATCTTGTACTTCTCAGCCATCATAGCCGTGCCTTGACGCACGGCCGGCACCTCAAAATGGCCGCCCAGGAAGTGAACCTTGTCACGGAGAATCAGATCTTCGGTAAGCGGTGCTACTTTGAGGGGGTCGCTCTGACAATCACGGGTTATCCACTTGACGGGCAATTTCTTCCCATACTTTTTTACGAATATGCCGCCTTGCTTGTTGATGTCTTCGATAGCCGCGTTCGTCCCGAAACTTGAGACGCCCCCGAAAACCGCATAGGGACCGGTATGGGAGACTGTATCCCCTATGCGAATCTCCGTCGGAGTCTCTTCTGACAGCGCCGGCCTGATGCCGCCGCCCAGGAAGATTGCCACCGCCGCGAATAGCACAATAGACAACGGCATCAGAAAAAACACCTTCGTCACTCTTCTTGTGACTGCTTTTCTCTTTTCTTCCATTGTTTCCTCCTCCTCCGTAAGATTCCAAACCGTACTTCTGGCAAAAACCGAGGGGACCACCTTTTCCATCGGCTCGAGAGCCATTCCGTCGCGCAGGGAAAGACCCCTTTGGCGTATCACACGGCATCAGCACCTGCAGCAGGTGCCGGGAGCAGCATGCTAGGACAGTATCCATTCATCCCGGTCTCGACGGTTGCAAAGAAGGCTGGTGCTATTAATGCACAACCCTCCCCCCCCATCAACCAACAGAACCTGGCCCGTGACGAAATCGCTGTCATCTGACGCAAGGAAAACAAGGGCTCCGAAGAGATCGTGGGGCTGCTCCAATCGGCCCATGGGGGTGCGGGTCACGTCGTATTTTGTGACATCGCCTACCGCAC
>Ga0326728_10020973_pt1 | contig 12366 bp, 11 predicted proteins | sample MB3enrmetagenome_FD_207602 | JGI IMG/M metagenome (GOLD analysis project Ga0326728, IMG submission 207602) | Lab enriched peat soil microbial communities from McLean, Ithaca, NY, United States - MB31MN | ecosystem: Environmental > Terrestrial > Soil > Wetlands > Peat | place: USA: New York...
GCCGAGATGGAGCCTCAGCGGATGCGCGGCTACGGAGATTTGAGCAACGAGGACATCAAGGCCATCAACGAAGTCGTAGCCGAGTTGAACGCAGCCATTGGGCGGCTCCTGGCTTATCTGAACAAGGATCCCGATGCCGACTTGCAAACCCGCTTCGCCCGACTGGAAAAAGCCACTGATGACGCCAGGCTGTTGAGGAAACTGGAACGTGTGATAACCGCTCATGGCATGATCGAGCTTCGCGGCGCGTTGGTAATGCTGTTGGAGCGGCTCGAAAACCACGTCTTTGAAATTGGCATGTTTGGGCGCGTTAGTTCAGGCAAGTCGTCGCTGTTAAACCACCTGCTGGGGAGCCAAGTCTTGCCCGTGGGCGTCACCCCGGTCACCGCTTTCCCCACGCGCGTGAGCTACGGCGCCGAAGCGCAGGCCATCATCGAGTTTGCCGAGGACAAGCCGCAAACGATCGAACTCTCACGCCTGACGGAGTTTGCGACGGAGCAGCAGAATCCAGGCAATGCCAAGCATGTCATGCGCATCCGCGTCCAGGTGCCCGCGCGGCGATTGCGCGAAGGCGTGACCTTTGTGGATACGCCGGGCCTGGGTTCCCTCGCCACTGCCGGGGCGGAAGAAACCGTGGCCTATCTGCCGCGGTGCGACTTGGGCATCGTCCTCGTGGATGCCGCCTCAACCCTGACACACGAGGACCTGGCCATTGTGCAGGCCCTTTACCAATCGGGCGGGCAGGCGATGGTGCTGGTGAGCAAAGCGGACTTGCTGGGGGCTGCCGAGCGCCGCCAAGCCAGCGATTACGTCGAGCGTCAACTTGCCACCCAGGCGAACCTGAAACTTCGGGCGCACCTCGTTAGCGTGCTGGGCGAAAGCGCTGCCCTCTGCGACGAATGGCCGGAAAAGGAATTGATGCCGATCGTCGAATCGCATCGCGAACAAGCCGCCGCTGCGCGGAAACGCAAAGTGGGCGCGTTGCGCCAGGCGGTTATTCAGGTTCTTGAAAGACGGCTGCAAGGCGGCCCACAGATCTCGACCGCGGGCGATCGGGTCGAAGATGCCCTGTCGGCCCTCCGCAAGGGCGAGGCGCTGCTCGAAGCGACGCTGCGAGAGGGTGAGGAAATCGTGGACGGTTTCGTGGACCTGGCCGGCGAGCTCATAGGGGTTGCGGGGGCCAGCCTGGCGAGAGTCTGGGTCTCGGCTGAAGGAAAAAGTGCAGACGCTGCCGGAACGGTCCTGGCTGCCGCCCATCGCGTGTTGGCCGCTCATCTGGCGGAGGTGGTGGGATCGCTCGCCACGGCGCGGTCACAGCTTGACCGAACGCTGCAACTGGCTCACGCGGTTCTGCCCTCGTCCCTCGACGTTCCCGAGAGGCTGCCGCTGCCAGCGGGAGCACCCGTGGCCGACATAGCGGCGCTGAGGCGGAACCTGGTCTTGGAAAGGCCCGTCTTCGTGACCGCACTGGGATTGGCCGTTTTGCGCCGGCACACCCGGTCGCGCCTGTCTGCCCAGCTTGGCGAGAAACTGCCGGAGCTTCTCAGCACCTACGGCCAGCAGGTCCGGCAATGGCTCCGGCAATCACTCGCCGACCTGCGGAATAGCTTTGCCGCCGGCGCTGGGTTCTGCCGGCTGCAGTTGGAACGACGGGAATCGGCAGTGGCGGCGGCAGGCGATGCCGCGAGCCTTGAGGCCGACTTGCGGCTTTTGAAGGAATGGCAATTCGCGGCGGCCTGACTTCATTCCCATTCCTTCCCCGTTCCCCCAGGCCTCGCCTCACACCGCACAGTCAACCTAGATCGCTTCATTCAAAAGACCCCGACCGCGCGCTCCAATCCAACTGTCTTGGACACGCCTCACGACCCCCGTGTTGGTCTGGGGGAGGTCTGGTACCACCCTGGATCCTCCCTAGTACCATAGAGGTATGGTAGAAGAGTCTTTTTCTGTCCCGTTGTGAGACACTGCGCCCCTCCTTTCCTTCCATTGTCAACCATACATTGCTCCATCAATTCCCCCGTTACTTGCTTTTCTCCCACTTCTTGTAGGCTGGTGAGGGTCGGCTTGCCAGTTGCTGCGCTTTGCGGAATACTGCGGCTGACATGAGCACAAATCGGTCACACCTCCAGTTGCCGTCGGCGCAGGTCGCGGAGTTTTGCCGGCGGCATCATATCCGCAAATTGGCCCTGTTTGGCTCGGCGCTGCATGGCGACGCCCGGCCCGGCAGCGACCTCGACGTGCTGGTGGACTTTGACCCGGGCCACGTGCCGGGCCTGTTTCGACTGGGGGGGATGGAACTCGAACTGTCGGCGTTGCTCGGCGGACGCAAGGTGGACCTTAACACGCCGCTGTGCCTCAGCCGGTGTTTCCGTGACGAGGTTCTGGCCAAAGCTGAGCCGGTTTATGCCGCGGCATGATCCCCAGGCGAGGCTGCGGCACATGCTGATTTGGATTGGCAAACCTGGTCGGTGAGCCTAAAGTTCTTGCATGAGCACAGTCACGGAGATCAGGGATGCTTTGAAGCACTTGCCGGTGCGGGAGGCGCAAAACATCGCCCGATGGCTGCAAGAATACTTGGAGCACCAAGGGGAGACGAAGACCCCATCGGCCAGCCAAACACGACTTAGGCTGCCGGACTACGCGGCCCGAAGACGAATGATTCTTGGCGACAAGGTGCTGCCCAACATGGTCCTGCTGGGCCGTGAACAGGAGCGCTGGTGAACATCTACGCTGACACCAGCGTCCTTTTCTCCCTTTACGTCACAGACGCCAACTCGCCCAGGGCGGATGCGTGGCGGCAGGCAAATCCGGTTCCCCTTGGTTTCACTGACTTCCATCGCGTTGAGCTCAGGAACGCGTTGAGTCTCGCCGTATTCCAGCAACGCCTGACTGTGGCGGAATCGCTAGCGGCCTGGCAAGAGGTCCAGCAGGATCTGGCGTCGGGCGTGTTGGTGGCCAAGCCCGCCTTATGGGGGAAACTGGTTCGGGAAGCGGAAAGCCTGGCCGAACATCACACCCCGGTCATCGGCGCCCGGAGCCTGGACATTCTGCACGTGGGCGCCGCGCTGGTGTTGGGCGCAGCAGAGTTCTGCACGTTCGACACGCGCCAAGGCAAACTGGCTAAAGCGGCGGGTCTGCATGTTCAACCATAAATTGCTCTCCTTGAGATAAACCGAAGGCAGACCGCCATAACGGGATTCGGAACGCTGCTGCCAGCGGGGTGCATTCCGGGTCCAGCGGGGTCGGGGCCAAACTGGGGCGGTTAACGGTGATCAGTAATCGGCGTATGCACTCCCAGTCCAGCCGGGTCGAGGCGGAACGGGCTGGGAAGGGCCCGAACGACGCCGGCAATCCAAGTCCCGGCGGGAGGCGGCTGCCTCTGGCAGGCTCGAAAGGGCCTGCGTATGATTTCTTGTCTGCAAGAAAGACCTTGCAACCTTTCGCCCGTCGGCGCTCAAATACCCTCATGCAATCCGGAGACTTTGCCAGAACCGCCCATCCCCACCCCACCCGGGCGAAGCTAATGAACCAGGAATTAATTCCCAGCTTGGGCTTTAATATGAACTCAGCAGAAGAGTTTCCCTGCTTATTGAATTAGGTGACTATGGAACGCCCAAGTCCAAAACAAGCCATCCTTGCGCGTTTCAACGACTTCACTATTTGCATTAAGATGTTACTCGATGCGGGACACACCCTCCCGGCGCTCGTTTTGCTGTACAGTGCGATTGATGTCTTCGCGTCACTGATGCGCCCGGAAACGGAACCTGACACGACGGGTGGCCACTTCAAGAAGTGGGCGGAGGATTACATGATCGGACGTTCGCGGCTCACGATCACATCGGCAGACCTTTGGGGCGCCCGCTGTGGGTTGCTCCACACCCATAGTCCATCGTCCAGGGACTCACGCCAAGCCAAGGCTCGCAAGCTTGCATACTACCGCGCGCGCACGCCTACCCCAGACATGCAGCGGGTGCTGGAATCTACACTGAAATTGGTACGGACGAGGGGTGAGCTACCGGCAGACGTCGATTTCCTGTATGCTGCTTTTGAAGACGGCGTCCGTCGTTTCCTCGCCGATATTCAGCGTGATCCAGAGCTTGAGAGGCGGGCTGTACACCATTCCTCAAAGCTCTTCGGAGTTCTGAATTATGTCGCCGATCAGTAGAGCGAACCGCTGCTTTGCTTCTTCACTCTGTGTGGGGTGGCAATTCGCACGCGCCGTTCACGCTCAACCCCGCTCACCTGCGGCGGCCGCTGGGCGTTCGGCACCTTCCCGATGAGCGCCGATCACAATTCAGCATTCCGAGAAGCCAACAAGGCGCTGAGTTATCTCCTTGCTCATTACTCGCCGATGGACCCAAAGCTGCAAGCTATCACTGATTCGCTTCCGAGGTTTGCGGATGGATTATATCGCGAAGCGCAAGATGCAGCGCGGACTTTGCTGCGGAGCAACACCCAAAACCCACTACTGCGTGCCGTCAGAGGCATCTCAGCCGCAATAACCGGCGCGAGCGCCAAGGAGACAGCACTCGCCAACAGCATCTTTGACCTCCAGCTGACAGTCTCTTTCACAGAGTTGAAGGAGCATCTTGGTGACAACGACATTGCCTCAGTTCTGGTGGATGCTTTGCTTTATCAGGCTACTGGACTTGAGGCAGGTTCTCCAACGGAGGAGGAGCTTTTATTTGCGGGGACACAGAATACGAGAGGCATTCACAAGTTCCAGGTGGCTCGCAAGAGCAAGCCACTCATCGGAGATGTTGAAGCATGGACGTTCGGGAAGGAGTATAGCGCAATTATTTCTGGCAGCCCGCTGGACATCGCATACATCGTATCAGTTTCCGCCTTCTCCTTGGTTGCGCGAGTTCGCGCACGGTGGCACATCAGGTATTTGCTTTACCGCACATCTCCGACAAAAGAGGACAAGCAAGCGTTGGAAGCGGCGCTCAAAAAACAAGAAAAGAGTATGCAGGAGATGATTGATGGATTTTCAAAGACTAAAGATGTCTAAGTGCGCTCCAGTGAACCGCTGCTTTGCTGCCCCGCCCAGTGCGGGGCAGCAATTCGGACGGTCCCCTCACACTCAACCCTGCTCGCCAGCGCCGGTCGCTGACCTGGCGTTAACCCCATGACACCCACGCGCGAGTGCATCTTCCGGGATGCGGCGAAGATGCTCCGGGCAGCCTTTGAGGACGCGAGGAACAACGTGCCCCACCGCGGAGAGGCTGGCGGTGAGGGCGAGGCTATAGTGCGCAAGTTTCTGACTGACCACATTCCCGCGAGATTCGGGGTGGCGCCCGGCTTCGTCATAGACAAGCGCGATAACGTGAGCAGCCATGTGGATGTCATGATCTACGATGCGCACAACTGCCCTGTCTATCGCACAAGCGACCGGGGGATGATTTTACCGAATGACAACGTGGCCTGTACGGTTGAGGTGAAGTTTCAGTTGACCACGACGACACTCGACGAGGCCATCGAGAAGTCGCATGAGTTGCGGAATTTGGAGAAGACGCCTTGCCCAGGACGCGAGTCGCCTGAATTCCAGGGACTCAAGGAGACTTACGGCGTAATCTTCGCTTTTGAGTCAAGCCTACAAACCCAGGTAGTGATTGACCGTTGGCGGCGCAAGTTGACCGGCACAAATCCGCTTCACCGCTCACTGACCACGATCGTTGTTCTGGACAGGGGCGTTTACACCACGTTTGTGCAGATGCCCGGCCGTGGTCCTGCACCCGCCATCATCCATGGAGTGTCCCAGCACGCTCCAGGCACAGCGGTCGGAGTGATGTTTTACGGGGCCGGAACGGACTCGCTTGATGTCTTTCTTCGGCTTCTACTAGGACACCTGACGTTCTTCCGCTATCGTGTCGACCATCCGGGTTTCGGATTCGCCTCAGCATCGCGAGTGATGGCGTGTCCATTCGGGCAATATACTCGTCCACAGGAGATCCGTTACGACCTTGAAAAGACGGGCTAACAATTTCCTCAGCGGAGGGCCCGAGTTGTCCGCCAAGCTTAGAGGGGCGCGCACGGCGAAAGACCGGGAAGCGGCTTCCGGCCCAGCCGAGAATGCGACGGTGCTTGTGGTCGCGGAATGACGTGGCTGGGGCGGAGCGGTTGGCTGCCCGGCTCTCTGATGGCCGCTGCATCGCCTCGGATAAACCAACATCAAGTTCAGTTCCCCGCTGAGTGCGATGGCGGTGCCCGACGTTGAAATTGAATTCTTGCACTTCTGGGAAATCCATTCAACTGCCATTATGGGCATTGCGGCCTGAGCGGATTTCACATCACGGATCACGGTTGAAAAGGTAAGGGAATTGACTTTCCAGGAATCTGAGGAATTTCTCTGTGTTTTCTACTTTTGAAATCTCGTTCTGCCCTACTTGCTTATGGTACGCAGAAAACTGTTCCTGAACGTATCGACGAGGGTCCGTTCTGTCCTTAAGTGGCTTGTATCCTGTGAGCGTTGGCCATGCGAGGTTCAAACAGAGTAACTCCAAGTCCGTTTTGCCTGTTTTCGTTGGCACTGGATACCGCACAAGGGGCATGCCGTCTGCGTTAAGCATACTCTCATCGGGAGCGATGGTGAGGAGAGTCTCGAACTCGCTTTCCGCTGTTGGATGAATTGCGCAAGCAGCCAGATCCAGGCTTTCGCCTAAGGTGTAGGCCTGGACGATAGGCTTGCCAGCAAAAACATTTTCTACCACTATAAAGTCCCCAAAAGCAATGGCTCCCCGAATCGGCAATCCTTCTTCGAACATAAGACGCTCAAGTATGCTTGCTATCACCAGGAACGATGCGGCTTGTCCTGGTCTCTTAGATCGGTCGCGGCCTTCCTCATACGAAGACCACAGCAGAATTGAATCGGATACAATTAAAGTTTTAACCCGGTCCAACTCCCACCGGAGATCACATGACGCCGGGTGATCCGGAGTGAAGTAATCTCCCATGTGCCCAATTACCGCCTTGTGAAGTTTGTTATTCTCGCTATCCCTCTTGGAAAGTCCACCGAGGATTTCGATTATCTTGAATGTGACGTCTGTGATTCCTGACTCCAGGAAGGATTTGTAACCCAGAATATCAAAGAAACCGACAAATCCAGTTTCTATTCCCCGGGCGTCCTCACTTGTCAGTTTGTTTTCCATGCCGCGAAGATAGCACGGGAACCGGCGGAGAACACCCCCCATTGGCGATCGGATTGGCCCGCCCTTTCCAGTGCTGTCCCGGCCAACTACGAGGCAGTTTCGGCGGGACTGCGCAAGCGGGTCCACGAAGACACAGGCTCGGCCAGGTCGAAGGAGGCAGGAGTCAGAATTCAGAAGGTGGAAGGTTCAGGCGCGCGTGATGACAAACCGTGGGAGAGGGGCGGGGAGAGAATGCCTGACAATTTGACGCGCTTTGCGCCCCTGAACTCCAAGGCAACGGAGGACCCCTCACCCCGGCCCTCGCCCCTCCCGCTGCGACGGCGCGACAGCGCGGCGAGTCGGAAGGGGACAGGGGGAACCGTCAGCAGATTTCTGGCGAACCGAGACCCAGGGCAGGGCCGGGGAGAGAACTCCCCGAACGGTTTTCGCGGCGTGCGCCCCTGAACCAGTGCCAGCCTCGGCCTGCGCGCCGGCGTTTTGGAGTGCGGTGGGTGAGGGGTGAGGGCACACACCGCTTTCGCTTCGACCCTCCGAGGCGTGCCAAAGCGGTGTCAGCCCCGTTCCCCGCCAGCCACCGCACTCCAAAACCTCGCGGCAATTCGGACGGTTCAGGGCCAGACGCCCCGACCATTTGGCGCGGGTTAGGCCCCGAACCCGGTAAGGACGCGTTCCATCGCGTCCCTGGCTTCGCCCGGAATGAATGGGACTCCGTGGAACGTGCCTCCCCGCACGGCATTCGGGGAATTCCTTGCCCTGGAACACGTGCGTTGTTTAGACTCCACGCATGGGCACGCTTTATTGCGGTGACAACCTCGACCTCCTCCGGCGTTACATCAAAGACGAGACGGTGGATGTCGTCTATCTCGACCGGTAAGGCGAAAGGATTGACGAAGACGCTGACAGTCGCGCTGCTACAGAAGGAAGCTGCTGCTTTCGCGGAAGCCACCTGAACTTGGCTGCCTGACGGTGTCAAACGCGCTTCAGTGGCGGTTGCAGTATGGGCGGGTGATCGAGCAGGCCGGCAAGATTGGTGGTATTTTGCGTTTGGCATGAAGTCGGTCGCGCGAATCGAGTTTGGTGACTTTCAGACCCCACTGGCGCTGGCGCGGGAGGTGTGCCTTTTGCTGAAGGTCCAAGGCGTGCGGGCGGATGTGATCATCGAGCCGACGTGCGGCTTGGGCACTTTCCTGGAAGCTGCGGCGGAGTGCTACCCGGAGGCTGAACTGCGAGGTTTTGATATCAGCCAAGAGCACGTGCAAGCGGCAACAGAGCGTTTGAACGGCGCAGGAACCCGTCCGCGAGCGACCATCCGGCAGCAGGACTTCTTTGCGCACGATTGGGACTTGGAGTTGGGGCGCGCGCGCGGGACCGTACTGGTTTTGGGCAATCTTCCGTGGGTCACCAACCAGACGGTGGCGAGCCTCAACGGCAGCAACGTTCCGGCCAAAGAGAACTTTCAGGGGTTTCGGGGCATTGCAGCTCGAACGGGCAAATCGGATTTCGACATTTCGGAGTGGATGCTCATCCGGCTGCTGAACGCGTTGCGGGGCCGGCCAGCGAGCATCTCAATGCTCTGCAAAACGGCCACGGCCCGGAAATGGGCGCGCTACCTGAGTTCGCACAAGAGCCGATTCACTGCGCGTAAGAGTTCGATCTACAGGGAACGAACGGCCTTCGCTTTGTTTGGGATCGGAGATTATACGTTCGCGCCGTGGAAAGTGGCGGTGTCGGGCCTGCATCATGATCCCCGCTTTGTGTTGGTCCCTCCTTGCAGGAACAAACCAGTCCTCTTTGACGATACTTGCTACTTTCTGCCATTTGTTGAGGAGGAAGAGGCGGGCCTCGTTGCCGAGATTCTGAACTCCTGGCCAAGCCGCGCATTGCTGGAGGCCTTGATTTTCGACGACGCCAAACGGCCAATCACCGCAGAACTGTTGCAGAGGCTGGACTTTAGCGCCATTGCCAAGGAGGCGGGAATGGCTTCCCGATGGAGGGCCATCCAGCGGGTTGACTACGCAAGGCAAACGGAGGCTCCGCAAATGGAACTGGTCATGGAGACGCCAGTACAGGCTCGCCCAGGCCGAAGGTGGAAGCAGGTTCAGGTACGCGTGATGACAAGCCGTGGGAGACGGCCGGGGAGAGACGCCCCGACCATTTGGCGCGGTTTACGCCACTGAACCCGGTAAGGACGCGTTCCACCGCGTCCCATTCATTCCGGGCGAGGTCATGGACTCGGTGGAACGCGTCCTTACCGGGTTCAAGGCGAACGGGTCAGATGAGCGGATATCACGGGTGGGGCGAGGTTCAGGCGGGCAGGGGATTCCAGAGGCGGGTGAAGCCGAATCCGGTGGAAATCGTGTCGGGCAGTTGCACTTCAGCTCTCTTCATGTCGGAAGTCTGCCTCGCGCTGTTGGTTGCGTGCAAGGCCAAGCTCCCACATGCGGAGGACCCCATTGCAGAACATTGACACCGCCGCGGGGCACTCAGTATATTCTCACCCCTTTATATGAACCGCAATCCCCACGTGGCTGTGGTCGGTGCGACGGGCGCCGTCGGCATCGAGATGATTAAAACGCTGGAGAAACGCAGTTTCCCGGTCGGGAGGCTGACGTTGCTGGCTTCCGCGCGCTCGGTGGGCAAGGAGCTGAAGTATCACGGCAAGGAGATCCCCGTCGGTGAGTTGAAGAAGGACTCTTTCCGCGGCATTGACATTGCATTGTTTAGCGCGGGAGGCAGCATTTCAAAGGAATACGCGCCCCTCGCCGCCCAGGCCGGCTGCGTGGTCATTGACAATTCCAGCGCCTTCCGCATGGACGACGAAGTCCCGCTGGTGATCCCCGAGATCAATGCCGCGGACGTGAAGTGGCACAAAGGCATCATCGCCAACCCGAATTGCACCACGGCCATCACGCTGATGGCGCTCTACCCACTGCACGCCGCGTTTAACTGCAGGCGCATTTTCGCCTCCAGCTATCAGGCCGTCTCCGGCACTGGCGCCAAGGCCATCGCCGAACTGGAGCGACAGGTGGACCAGATTGTCAAGAGGCAGCCGGTGACGCGCGAGGTCTATCCGCACCAAATTGCTTTCAACGTGCTGCCGCAGGTGGATTCCTTCCTGCCCACCGGCTACACCAAGGAAGAGATGAAGATGGAGAACGAAGGCCGCAAGATCATGCATCACCCGACCTTCCGCGCGAGCGTGACGTGCGTGCGCGTGCCGGTCTATCGGGCGCACTCGGTGGCCGTCAGCGCCGAGTTTGAGAAGCCGGCGACGGTCGAGGCCGCCCTGGAGGTGCTCAGGAAAGCCCCCGGGTTGGACGTTATTGATAATCCCGCCAAGGCCGAGTATCCGCTGCCGCTCTACCAGTCGGACAAATACAATTGCGCGGTGGGCCGCATCCGCAAGGACTGCGCGCTGGACAACGGTCTCTGCTTCTGGGTGTCGGGCGATCAACTTCTCAAAGGCGCGGCCCTGAACGCGGTGCAAATTGCCGAAGAGCTTATAAGGTAAGACTGGGGGCCTGGGAGTAGCCGAGAACCGGGCCTGGCCGATTGGATCAGACGCGGATGGGCAGGATCAGGAGCGGCAGTCCCTGTTGGTAAAAGCGGCGTTGCAGGGCAAAAACGGCGTAGTTGTGCAGCAGGCGGGTAAAGAACGTCTCCTTGCGGAAAACCAATTGGCCGCCGAAGAACACGGCGTTGGGGAATCGTCGCAGGATATCGGGCGCCATCTCGGTGGCTTTTTGAACCACGTCAATCGCCACCGCGGCAACGGCTTCGGCAGTGAAGCCGCGGGACTTCATATACTCAACATAACGCTGGTTTCCCTGCTCGATATGGCGCTTGAGGTTCTCGACCTCGGCGGCGCCCTTGAAGTTGCCGGCATCCACCACGCCGATCTGCACGAAGACGAAATTCTGGAACACGCCGGGGAACATCCGGAGCACGCCGAAGAGCGTGTGCAAGCCCAGACCGTTGAAGCCGTTGACGAGGATAACGGCGGTCTTGGCGGGACGTTCGGGAGATAGCGGCGGCCTGGCTTCCCGTTGCGCTGCCAGGGTCGGGGGGCTGTCCAGGCCCGAGGCGGTGACCAGATCATCGAGGCGAGCCAAATCTGTCGCCGTGCTTCGGTAGTGGCGTTTAATGAGCAGCGCCAGGCCAACCAGCAGGCCCGTGACCACGAGGGTGATCCAACCGCCCTCGAAGAACTTGAGCGCGCTGAGGCTGAGCAGGATGAAGGTGGTCAGGATGAGACCCACGCCATTGATGGCGATCCGGGTCTTCCAGCCGGGCACCGCGGTTCGCTCCTTCCACCAATGGCGCACCATGCCAAGCTGGGAGAGGCTGAAAGTGATGAACACGTTGATGCTGTAGAGCACCACGAGGAAGTCCACCGACCCGCGGGAGAGCAGCATCAGCGTCAGCGCGCAGCCGCCCATAAGCAGCACGCCGTTGTGGGTCACAAAGCGGTCGCTGAGGGTGGCAAAGCGCGCGGGAAACCACCGGTCCAGCGCCATATTGGCCAGCACGCGCGGGCCGTCCAGGAAGCCGGTTTGCGCGGCGACAAACAGCAACGCGGCTTCGGAGGCGAGCGTGACCAGCACAAAAGGGAATCCGAGGCCGTGGGGCCAGGAGGCGGTCATTCGCTCGAACAAGACCGCGTTGAGCGTCTTGCCTTCCTCGTGCGCCACGCGGAACAGGAGATAGGCGGTCAGGAGGCCGGCGACCGTGACGGACAAGGAGACCGCCATGTAGCGCATGGTGCGTTTGCCGGTCTGGACGCGGGGCTCGCGCAGGATGGGCAAGCCGTTGCTGACGGCCTCGATTCCCGTGTAAGTGCCGGCCCCCATGCTGTAAGCCCGCAGGACCAGCAGCGCCATGCCCAACAACCCTAGCTGGGAATGGGAGGCGCTCATTTCCTGGCTCGCTTGTCCCCAGAACTCTCCGAAGTTCGATACATGGGTCAGCAGCCCGTAGAGGATGGCGAACGCATGGGTGGTTACGAACACGATGAAGATGGGCACCCAGGGGAGCACGGCTTCTTTGGCGCCGCGGAGATTGAGCAAGGCCAGGAGGCATACGCCAGCCGCTTCGGCGACGAGTTTGTAATGCAGGCTGTTGGGCGGAAGCATGCTGAACAAGGCATCCGCGCCGCTGGCGATCGAGAGAGTGATGGTCAGCACGTAATCAATCAGGAGCGCCGAGCCTGAAATCACGC
>Ga0326728_10020974_pt1 | contig 12365 bp, 11 predicted proteins | sample MB3enrmetagenome_FD_207602 | JGI IMG/M metagenome (GOLD analysis project Ga0326728, IMG submission 207602) | Lab enriched peat soil microbial communities from McLean, Ithaca, NY, United States - MB31MN | ecosystem: Environmental > Terrestrial > Soil > Wetlands > Peat | place: USA: New York...
ATCAAACAATAACGGTAGATGCTATCCTTACCCAAAAAGGACGCCAGCTTTTGGCACAGAATGGAAATTTAAACATAACGTCATTTGCTTTAGCGGACGATGAAATTGACTACACACTTTATCAGCCAAATCATCCAAATGGTAGTGCTTTTTATGATATTGCTATAAGAAATACGCCTGTATTTGAACCTGTTTCTGATGAAACGCAGGTAATGAAATACAAATTGGTCAGTCTTAATCAAGGTGTAACTTCCATTCCTGTTATCAGTATTGCACAGGATAAAATTTCAGTTGCCAACACTTATACGGGTCAAATTAGTATTGTTCCTTCAACCAACCCACCTTATAACTTGACTCTTGGTTATACAGCAATTCTTGGAAATAAAAATGTAGGTGTATTGGTGGTATCCCAAGCTAATTCAATCAACTCTGTTTCTAGCACAATTCCTTCCTTTGCAGGTGACATAAATTCGGCTAGTTCGCAGGTTGTCGTGGGTCAAAGTTTTCTTTTTATTCCAAATAGTAGTTTGGGTCAAACAACCTCTACGACATTAACAATTATAGGCAATGAGTCAGGTGGCAGTTTGAGTATTGAAGTTACAGTAACAGTCCCATTAACAACTACTAATACAACGACATAACAAATATATGATATTCAATCAATTTGACCCCACAGACATAGTTGCCGGCCGAACCAGTACTGTTACGAGCGGACTTTGGCCCGAAGGAGTTACATTTTTAACTCAAAGTTCCTTTATTGACGACTTTTTTTCACTAACCCAGTCAGCAGCCACACCGTCGCCTTCATTTGGAGCATCCATTTATGATATTCGTAGAACCATGTATTACCTTAATGTATTTCCTGATTCTACAACATTCGCTAACAATGACCCTTATTTTTCAATAGCTTATGGAAATTATTATGGTGAGTTGGGAAGCGGTTCCTTTGATTTGGATACGGGAAGTATTTTTGCTTTTGCACCAAAAGCCATTTATACACAATATCAAAATCTGTTGCTTGGAACGGGAGAAGCAGGATTATTTCAATTTGAATCGGGGAGTTTTAACAATCCTCAGACAATCATTGGAAATGATATATTTGTCATAAATTTCTCATCTTATAAAATGAAGGACCAAATTGATGAAGGTCTTTTTGAAATAACACTGACAGGTTCCAATGGATCTATAACTTTGATAGATGACTCTCCATTCACAGCCCAAGCATCATCGGTTTACAATTTAATAACAGGGTCTATCAATCAATCAACAAATATTTCACCATCATATCAAGGTATTGGATTATTTTATCCAGAAGATGGTGTGGTCATATTTAATGCACAAATTATTGACCAATTAATAGGATTAAGTAATCTTTCTGGAACGGTTGGACCTGTTTCCACATGTCCGGCCAATTATCACACCAACAGCATTGCTGGAATAGCCATTGCTGGTCAATCATCATTAGTTCCAACCACTGTAAATCACAAGGTATTTTTCTGGGCTATTCAAAATGCTAACAATACGATGAAGGTTCGTAAGAGTGAATTTGTTCCATCTCAACACTATTTTGTCAGAGTAAAAAATCGTGATTTCAATTACTCTAATAATCCAACATATGTGTATGACGGAACAGATGGTATTCATACTGCAGGAACCATATATAATGCTGATTTTATTACAAATCCAACAACATACATTACAACAGTAGGTTTGTATGATGCAAGCAACGAATTGGTTGCAGTGGCTAAACTTAGCCGACCTGCAATGAAAACGTTTGATAATGAATTGCTTATAAAAGTAAGACTTGATTTCTAAAATAATGAAATGCTTAAGTCACTTCATAAAGATGATACGCAAACTACACCGTTCGTTGTTACAAAAGATTGGGAATTATCCAATGTAGCAAATGAGGATTTAATTCTCATGGAACACAGCGGCAGTGATGGTTCGCCTGTCGCTTTGGAATATATCAATTATGGATTATCCTCTCCTGCAACTGCCAGTGGTTGTAATATTGCATTGGAACAACAAGAACTTGACTTAGCTTTATTTAAAGATGGACTGAAAGTTACAGGAATCTTCTATCCTAATATAGACCCTCAAAACCCTGATGGAACATACCAACGATGTGTTTATACACAAATTGCTGGTATGTTTTATAACAATTACCGCGACCCAACAAAAATATGGGGCACTGAAACTCTTGATTTCGAAAATTCCCAAACAAAAAGGTTTATTGCTGATAAATTCAAAATGTTTGAAATTCCTCAAATGGTTTTTGGAGAAAAAATATTGCCAAATACAATTATCATGTACGACACCACCACTGACAATAATTACACTTTTACAGACGATGGTAATTGTAATCTTTTTGCAGGAACAAATTTATTTTCTCATCAACAGGAATTTGGAAGTTATGTAAATACTTTTTTAACAGGCAGTGATAATAATTGTGACTATTACAATACGTTAAGTCTTCCTAACACACCAATATTATCCATATCAAATACTTTATATAGTCCATTTTTATATTTGTCTTGGAACATAAACGATTGGCCAGTAACTAATTATGTAATTGAAAGGTCTGTTGATGGTATAAATTATACGACATATCAATCTGTTAGCGGAATCAATTTCTTGGATACTAATGTTACCGCCAGTGTATTTTATTGGTATCAAATTTATGCCTCAAATTTGTTTGGCACATCTTCATTGTCTAATGTCGTAAGTTCTTCTATTGGAATCGTAACATGGGATAATGACCCTGACATTTGGGATCAGAAGAAAAATGTTGGACCTATTGTTTGGAATGTATGATAAAATTACTTAAAAAATATCAGGTTCAATCAACACCATTTGATGCAACAAAAGAATGGTCATTAAGCAATACTGATAATAATAATCTTCTTCTTACCGAAGATGATTATCCTATTGCTTTGGAATTTTTGGATTATGGTGACGGAAGTGGTTTGCCTGTTGATAATGATTCATGTGATATAGCTTTGGAACAACAAGATACAGATTTGGCAATTGTAGAAGAGGGGTTAAATGTTACAGGAATATTTTATCCCTCCGACCCTGTAAATGTGGACGGAACGTATAAAAGATCTATTTACTATCAAGTAAAAACAATGTTTTACAATTTCTATCTTGACCCAACAAAAATATGGGGCAGTGAAGATATTGATTTTGAACTTTCTGAAACCAAAAGAAAATTATCAGACAAATTTCGTTTAATTAATATTCCAAGAACTGTATTTGGTGATAAAATGGTACCAAACACATTCGTCGCGTATGATAATAGTTTGGATAATGAATATATTATCACCGATGATGGCAATGGAAATTTGTTTGCTGGAACCAATCTTTTTTCTTATCAGCAAGAACTTGGCTATTTTTCAAACTCTTTTGATGCAAATTCTTCTTCATCATATTGTGATTGGTATTGGTCACATGGTATTGAGGCAGAAGTTGATACGGCTAATATATCGGTTGCTTTTTACACAGGTAGTATTGAAAACTGGTTACTAATAAATACAGCATCAGTGTCCGTAGGATTTTTTGCTGGTAGTGTTGTTAATGTTGCCCCTTATTTTAGTAGTATAACTAATAGTTTATCGTTCTATAGTGGTTCCATGCAAAATGTAGTAACAATAATGCCACCAACGGGTAGTTTTATTGATTATCCAACTATAATGCTGTCATTTAATACGGGTTCTATTGCTAGTACTGTTACTGTAATTACTTCGAGTTTTAGTTCTGCATCTGTTGGTGTAGCATTTAACACAGGAAGTATTCTATTGACGACATTTCCACAAACAATGAGTTTTGATTCTGCGTCTGTGGGTGTTATTTTTAACACAGGAAGCATTGTATTAACGACGTTCCCACAAACAATGAGTTTTAATCAAATAACCACAAGTGTAGCATTTTATCAGGGAAGCTTGATGTAACAAATATGTATAGTAACAGTGAAAGGATATTATGAATAGAGTAGATTTAAAAGAAGACTCAAAAGAAATTATAGCTCCAACAACTATAGGACAAACTTTAAGTGGTAAATATAAGGTTGTGGTTGTTGATAGGAATAATGACGTTGTGTGGGAACAGAAGGATTGGCAAAAAAATTTAATTCTTAATCAAGGTATGGATAATCTTTATTCCTACACCTATGCGAATTCATTTCAACTAGCTTTTGCTGGAAATGGTACAAATCCAAATTCAATTTATACAGGTAATTCTTCTGGTTCCGTTGCTGGTACCACACTAACACTCACTCCCGGCCCAACAGGTATTCAAAGTTTAACAGGCTCTTACAGTGGTTGGTCACCAGTTGCCCAAAGCGGGGATATGATTCAATTTGATAACGGTTCACAGGTAATGATTTCAGCTGTATCAAATTTGTCTGCTTCAGTTACACCTTCTTCAACCATTACTTTACAACCTTTTACAATTTGGAAAACCTCACAAACAGGGTTGCAATCATTAATTCATGTTGTTGGATTAAATAATCTATTTACGGGAACAGGTTATTGTGGAACCACGTTTACAAACAATGTTGCAGGAATGAGACGAACTTGGGACTTTAATTATGAAACTTCTTCTGTTACTTTTACAGAAGTAGGGGTTGGGTGGAATAATGGTGGTAGTGTTTTTAGTCCATCTCCTGCTACCAGTTACGTTTTTAGTAGAATGTTGCTGCCTTTGCCTGTGCCTATTGGTATTAATCAAAAACTCCGACTTATTTATGAATTGGATGTGGCTGCAACACCATATGCTAATTCTCCGGGTGTACCATTTACAGGCTCCATAATAGGATGGGGCACAGGTTCATTGGTTCCCGGTTATCAAAATATAGCTGGATTTTATATTTCACAAACTGATACCAATGGTGCCAGTGTAGGAACTGCGTGGCTCGACCCAGCAGGCACACCAAGCATATTTGCTTCAAATTATACAGGTTCGAATCCCAATGCAGGAACAGACATAAATAGGCAAGGGTCCTCATATGCTACCACAAATACAACCATGAATGCATATGTTCCATTAAGTTTTACAGCATACAAAAATGGAACGTTTGCAACCAATCAAGTAGCAGAAAACGACCTTCAAACTATAGGAATAGGCAACGGTGGTAATAACGCTTTTTGTTGTGTGTTTACACAAGCCCAAACCAAAACTAATGTTCAAACACTAACATTGTCATTTATTTATACTTGGGGAAGAGTATTATCTTAAACTTGCATTCTTGGTCTATGTATAGCTATGATTGCAAATATTTACAATCAAAATTTCGGATGGTCAGTAACATGTGATGGAAATTGGGCAGCAATAGGTAATCCAAATCCATTTCGTTATAATCCTTTAACAAGCAGTCTTGTTAGAACAGGTTCGGTAGAAATTTACAAATATAACATCAATTCAGATGTTCATGATATTAAAGCAACGTTGTATAGACCTTTAACTTATCCTGAATTGGTTTTATTATCTACTGAAGCTAACAACATCACTCCAACAGGTCCAGATTATTATTTGCAAACAGAATATACTGGGTCGGTTCCATATACTGCAGATTTGGACTTGGCTGTGGATGCTGGCCAGTATTACTCTGCTTCAGAAGATGGATATGGGTGGGCGCTGGACATGAGAGGAACGTTGTTGGCGGTGGGGAATCCATACTTTATAAGTAGATTTACATTCATAACAGAATCTTTGTTCTATACGGGGTCTGGATACGTTGACCTTTTTGATGTTTCAACTTTGGATATTGACCCTTATGCCAAAAGGTTACAACCTACCATTATCGGTTCTTCATCTTTCAACGGGTTCATAACCATTCAAACAAACGTTCCGGCAGGACAAAACTACACTTTCGTAATGTTTCAAACAATGAATTTGTCCATACCGGGGTCTAATTGGGCAAATATAGCAATATCGCCTACATCAAATAGCGGTGGTAATGTAATTATTTATACAAATTATACAACCCTTACTGGACTGGCAATAAGAGTGATTGGAATTGTTGGTACAAATCCTTATTTAACAACATTATACAATCCGGACTCTCTTGTTACATCATCATTTGGATATTCTATATCAGTCAATGATGAATGGTTGGCGGTTGGTTCCCCACAAGAATCAGGTAGCAGAGGTTCTGTCTTTATGTTTAGAAAGTCTGGTGGAAATAATTTGAGTTGGTCATTATTTCAATCATTACCTTTACCTTCCAACATTGGATCGGGGGATAATTTTGGTTCCACTATTGGATTAAATAAAGCATCATCTTCATTTAGTTGGAGTATGGTTGTGGGCAGTTCAAAACCCAGTCAATCAAGGGCTTATGTTTATGAATTTAATGGAACATACTGGAAAAATACATTTACTTTGCTTCCAGATAGCAGTTCTATTTATTCACTTCCGTTTTATAATACTCTTCCTATCGTTTCAAATTATGGAAACATTTATGATTCCTTCGGTCATTCAGTTTCAATGTATGGTAACACGGTTATGATTGGAGCGCCAACAGATAGAATAATACAGGAATATGAAAGTGGGTCGCTTTATATGCAAGGGTCCGTATATTTCTTCGAAAGATGTGCCAATGCAAATTATGGATATTATTTGGCTAGAAAATCTTATGGTAATGAAAATATTATCAACAATAACATGTTGGGATGGTCTGTTGGTGTTTACGACCAATATGCTGTAGCAGGAGTTCCAAAAGTAAACGCTTTATCTTCTTCAATATGTTATCTTCGTGGTTCTTTGTTTCAGCAATGGTTTTGTGATGACACCACTGATACAACGTTGAATGGTCAATTTGTTTTATATAACAAAGCTACAGGTTCAATACCGGATACTACTGATGTTGATTGGGTTGTAACCAATGTTTATCAAGTCAAAAAACAATTCTTATCGCCATATCGTGTTTATGGATGGGATACAAACATTTCCAACCAATTTATTTTTGTAGGGTCGCCTATGTTGATATCAGGTTCAAACACCGTGATGGATTTAAGTTCTGCAACAGGAAGTTTTACAGGCAGTGTGGACATTATTGGTGGCCTTAATGGAAAGGCTTACGCCTACAATTTAAAGAATCTTCGTCCAAATTTTTATGTTGGTAATGTTTTTTATAGAAATGGTAAAATAGTTATCATGACTTCTGGTTCTAATTTTCAGGGGTTACAATTGAGTAATACCATTATTAATAACGAATATGAATATGATATAAATTTTACATCCAAACAAACGGTTTTTGAAAAACAAGTTGTTTGTCCTGTTGAAATTGGAGAATTTAATGTAAGTACGAATCCGACAGCCATTATATTTCCAAATGCTCAATTCGATATAAACAACAATGGTAAATTTGATTTCCAAGATGTTGATGTATTATTAAGATATATGGCCTACCAAAGTAGTAGCACAGCAACAGGAACAGCGATTACCGATTGGAGTTCTTCAATAGTTGATACTACCACAAATGAAGAACCATCCGTGTATAACATGTATTCGTCTTCTTGGTCTGAAAGTAGCACCAAGAGTTTATTTTCTTCAAGTTATTCCATGATTAATAATACGATGTATAATGATTTGGACTTCAACGATGATAATAAAATTGATTATAATGACATGCATATTTTATGGAAGTATTTCATTTATAGACTGACTCAAAAAAACTATGAAACTTACATAACTCCAAATTCTCAAAATAAATTTTTAGCCGATATTTTGGATTTCATGAATGGTAAAACTCTTAGAGGTCAACCACCAATGATTAATTCTACTTTTTTGGAGTATTCACAACTATCCAAGAATGACCCGACAGGCTCTTATTTGGCTCCTACGGTAACTTCTGTTGGATTGTATGATGGTTGTGATTTGGTAGCTATAGCAAAATTGGGTTCTCCCATCAAAATTACTCCAGATTTTCCCATTAATTTCGTGGTGAAAATAGATTTTTAATTATATTTATAGGCAAAAAGGAACTAGAATATGCCAAATGCTTTACCAAGACCATCACTAACAATAACATTAGCCGATAGATACGCAACACAACCTGTTGGAGGAGCATTTGATGCTCGAGACATAGTAGAATCTGGTGTGGATGCTCTTTTTGCAAGTCAGCAAGGTGCTGAATTTCAGGTGAAAAACGGATTTTTAACGGAGGAACAGGTTCAAGTTTCAGATTTTAAGGATGATGGAAACGGTTTATCCATTTACGTTCAAGGATTGAATACCACACCTTACGATTCCGCCGTTACCTAATAATTTAAAATTTCTATAAACTCCCGTGTATAGTTATGCGCGGGAGTTTTATTATGTCCAATGTTATTTTAGGTCTTGATGCGTCAACATCCATTGTTGGGTGGTCATTTGCACAGAGCGGTTCGATAATGGATGCTGGTTTTCTTAATATTTCAAAAATTGAAACCAACAAGAAAAAAGGAAAATTTGTCATAGATTTTTTGTCAAAACACTCATTGATTGATTCGGTTGACCATATCAATCTTGAAGCGGCATTATCAGGTTTTGGTGGTGGTTTAACTTCTCAACAAACCATCATTACTCTCTCTCGTTGGAATGCTGTTTTTGAGTATATGTTATCGGAATATTTTAAATTTCCAATTGTTCTTTGCAATGTAAATACCATGAGAAAAAAGGTTTTTGGTAAGGCAAGAATAAAAGGAATCAAGCCTAAAGAATATGTTAAACAACAAATACCTTTAATTGTAGCAAACATATCCAAATTTGAAAAATTGAACAGAGATGGTAATTGGGATGCGCATAATGGTGATATGTATGATGCGATTGTTTGCGCGTTATATGGGTAATGTCCATATTTATAAATGAGAAATTTTAACTAAAATATATGGCAAACAACTATCCAACCTATAATCTGACAAATCAGACGCCAGCTAGCACATACATCAATCTTGTTCAAATTAATTATGCTTCATCTTCACTGGTTGATGGTGATGGTAACGAACTTGATGGAGTGGTAAATGTTACATCGTCATATACTGTTACTGCATCCAATGCTGTTACTTCGTCTTATTCGTTGAACATATCACCGACTGATACTTCTTCATTTGCTATAACTGCATCATATGCTTTGAATATTTCTCCTGCTGATAGTGCTTCATATGCTACTTTTGCTATAAGTTCCTCCGTGGTATCTATAACTCCTACAGTAGCTAATCAGAATTTTTTACTTGTATTTACATCCAATTCTGGAAGCGTGACGCCAGTAATTGATGGTGGTCTTACATCTTATTACAATCCTTTCAATGATACTTTAACATTACTCAACCTTAGTTCATCTTTGATAACTGCTTCAATCGGAATTATGGGAACATTGAATGGGGCACATACGGGTTCAACATTTGGCACAGCGTCTTGGTCAACTAATGTTGTAAATATTGGTTCAGCTAGTTGGGCAAGTGCGTCATTAAATGATTCGGTGTCTCCAACAGTAGCGGGTCCATATTATTTTGAATTAACAACCGGCAGTAGTGGACTTCAGCAAACGTATATTTCAACGGGATTGATATACAATACAGTAAATAATGCGCTTTCTACAACTAATTTTTCGGGTTCACTTTATGGCACGGCATCTTGGGCATCTAATATAACGTCAAGTGGTATTTTGGGAACCGTGACTAATTCTTCGACTGCTAGTTTCTTAAATGGTCCTGCTACTGCTTCAGTATGGGGAACGGCCTCTTGGGCAAATAACATTTCGTCAAGCGGTGTTATTGGTAATTTGTTGAATACTGCAAGTTGGGCCAACAATTTAAACGGAACCGCATCTTGGGCAAGTAATATAACTTCAAGTGGAATTGTTGGAACGGTTGCGAATTCGTTGACAGCAAGTTTCTTAAACGGTCCTGCTACAGGGTCGGTATGGGGAACGGCGTCGTGGGCATCAACTGCCCTTACTTCTAGTTTCTGTAATGGACCTCATACAGGTAGTCAGTGGGGAACATCGAGTTGGGCTTCTAATATAACTTCTAGTGGAATTGTTGGTAACATAAGTTCCAGCACAATCGTTGGAAATTTAGCTGCAACGGCATCATATGCAAGTGCATCTTCTTGGGGAACGGGTATTCCACAGATTCAAGCTGGAGTGGTGACAGGATTGAGTGGAGTGACCAAAGCAACCGTAACATTCAATACAGCTTTTCCAAATACAAACTATTCATTAACTGTTATGCCATCCGGCTCATATTTGCCAAGTGGTTCATTTATCAGTGGTTCATTGAATGTAACTGGTGCAATAGTATGTTTTGGTTTATATTCATATACAGGTAATTTGTATTGGATGGCAATATCAATGTAATATAACAATTTGACTCTAAAGATTTTATAACATAGCATTTCTTCAATGCTAAAAGAGTCGCAATTATTCTTCCTTCTTGACAAGGTATTGAATCAAACTGCTTATATCCGCAAGGGTGAAGAAGCAGTTTATTTTTGCCCATTTTGCTCTCATTATAAAAAGAAATTGGAGGTCAATGTCAGAACTCAGGAATGGCATTGTTGGGTTTGTAATTCGTGTGGTAAATCAATTCGTTCTCTTTTTTATAAATTAAAGGCGAAAGAGTCTTATTTTAATGAGTTGTATAAAATTGTTGGAACTTCGTGGAAAAGACAAGAGCAAGAATGGGAACGGCCAAAGAACTTGTCATTACCAGATGAATTCATACCTCTTTGGAAACCATCAAAATCATTCGATTACGGGCACGCTATGGCATACCTTGAAGATAGACGGGTTACAATGGATGACATTATCCGTTATAACATCGGTTATTGCGAAGAGGGCATCTACAGGCACAGAGTTTTGATTCCATCCTACGACAGAGATGGTAATGTGAATTTTTTTGCGGCCAGAGCTTACCACGCAGGAAATTTGTATAAATATATGCTAGCTCCTTGGCCCAAGGACATTGTTGGATTTGAATTGTTTGTAAATTGGCAAGAACCAATAACATTGGTGGAAGGAACATTTGATGCAATAGCTGTAAGAAACAATGCTATACCATTATTTGGAACCACGCTGACCTTTGCTTTAAAGTTAGCCGTGGTAAAAAACAAAGTAAAAAGGGTCAACATTCTTTTGGACAATGATGCATTGAAACAAGCTGTGGACATTTTTGATAGAATTGAAGATTTACAAGTCAGCCAAATTGATATTCATTTGATTAGACTCGGAAAAAAAGACCCTTCTGTTCTTGGATTTGAAGCAACTAATGAATTGATTGAGAAGTCGAAAGCGTTTGAGTTTTCTGACATAATTAAAGCAAGACTTGAAAGATAAAATGAAGATAGAAGTTACATCAGAAGATTTTCAAAAATATTGTTGGATGACTCCATATCAAATAAGGGATTATTTAATAGAATTTGTGTATTTCATAAATGGTGGACTTACTTCTGAAATAGTTTCTCACATTAGAAATTTGGGAACAGAAGAACAAACCAGACGTAAAAAACTAAATGTCGAATTTGTTGAATGTCCATTTTGTAAAGGATATCATAACAAATTAAATAATACAGATGAATTATGTGAATTACATCTTCATATTGTTAATTTTGATAGAAATTATGCACAAAAGTTTGGAATTAAATTGGGTCAGAAAAGTGGATAAGACGATACCCATACCGGAAATAATGTTTTTTCCGTTTGGTGATGGAAGGGCTGGTAGTTACTATCATCCGAATCCCAAGAATGAGGTATTTGACATTGATGGAAAGCCCTATTCCATGAAATATGGTGTTATTATTGTTGGTAGTAGATTTGACAACAATGAACAGAAGAATATCATTGCACATGAATGGAGACATCATTGGCAACACTTCAACGGTATCAAACAAAATAAACCAAAATATCGTGCAGCACAAATAACACATAAAAATTATGACCACGCGGTAAAACAATATTTTTCCACATCAAAATCTGAATTGGATGCTCTTCGATTCTCCTACAAACAGGCTGGATTTCTTGGCAAGTATGAGTCTTGGGAAGAGTTACTTTACGATTTAATAAAGGATTTAAGAATAAAACCTATTATAACTTATGGCAATAACGCATTTAAAAATAGACCAAAAATTTAGTCATGCGGTTCAATTATCAGATATTCACATTCGTCTCACAAAAAGGCACGAAGAATACAAAGAAGTCTTTTCAAGGTTGTTTAATGAATTATTGAAGACGCCATCAACCACTGCAATTTTTGTTCTTGGTGATGTTGTCAACAGCAAGATTGATTTAAGTCCTGAATGTGTTGATTTGGCTGCTGATTTTTTGTTTGAATTGTCTTCCATCAGACCCACTATTCTTGTTGCTGGTAATCACGATACAAATC
>Ga0326728_10020977_pt1 | contig 12365 bp, 18 predicted proteins | sample MB3enrmetagenome_FD_207602 | JGI IMG/M metagenome (GOLD analysis project Ga0326728, IMG submission 207602) | Lab enriched peat soil microbial communities from McLean, Ithaca, NY, United States - MB31MN | ecosystem: Environmental > Terrestrial > Soil > Wetlands > Peat | place: USA: New York...
AACATCCAATCGCCGCGCTGGCAGGCAGTCCACGCGGCTTGGTCGGTTTCGTTTTTCAGCCACCAACGGACTCCGTCCGGGCAGGGCTGTAATTTCGCCAGCGATGGGGATAGGTGTTTCATTGAGACGATGTGATTACGAGGGCGAGGGTCATGGGGCGTCTGGTTTGCGATTGGACGATTCAAAGACGTGGAAGACCAAGTTGCCTCCGTACGTTTGAAAGGTGCCTACGTAGGTGGCCTTGGCGCGCTCCGGGCTAAGGTCGCGGCCGGTGCCATAAGTGAAGAATTGACGGTCCACGCGAGGCTCTGCGGGATCAAGCAAGACCCACATGTGGGGCTCGTCTCTTTGGAGTTGAACGCAGAGCACTTCTGCCTTGGCGGGAATGCTAATCACCGCGACCGGACCGAGTTTGAATTTCCAGATTGTTTTCATTGGATCATCCAGGCGGCAGGCAGGCTTTCACTCCACCCGTTAAGGTTCATCCGACCCGGCAACTCCTCGTCATCCCAGGACGGCCAGACTCCAGTTTTGAGGCACTGGCAGTAGCGCCGCAGTGCCGCCCGGTAGGCCCCGCGGGCGATGTCCATCCAGTTCTGAGGCATGAACCGCCGGCCCACCGTGTAGGGCGGCTCGTTCTCCTGGATGATATGCAGGAACGTCCGGGGCGTCTTGCCCGCGTTCTCCGGGATGGCCGCAACGGCGTCAACCTCGATGGCTGCCTGCCAGTCGTAACCGTGCCGAGCAATCTCACCGTCAAAAAAGTGCGGCTCGGCGTTGCGGGCGGTCTTGTAGTCGGCGAGATACTCGGCGAGCCCTCCGAGCAGATCAAGCCCCTGTTGCGGGAAAAGATCGATCAGGCTACGTCCGGGGATGACAAGTCCGGTGTCACGGTCCGCGTACTCCCATACGACCATGACTTGATAGTCGGATACTCTGATAATGAAAGCGGCTCGCTCGTCAGCCATCAGGCGCTTGTAACCAGCATCAGCGGCGTCGAGGTCCTCTTGGCTGAGAAGGGTCTTGCCATCTTCCTCCACGGCGGCCTTGAGGTCCTTTGCCTCTTTGCACTGGGGATTCCACGGCACTTGATCCCCGGCGGCAGCCTCGCCGCGTTTGACGATGCCCATGGTCTTTGTTGCGGTGACGGTCTTGGGGGCGATGACGTAGTCGGACATGGCACCATCACACGGGCAGACCTTGGCGTCCATCAGACTGCCCCAGGCCGTCGCGTCGGTCTCCCTCTCGGGTTTGCCGCCGTCCTTCCACGTCCGTGGGTTTCGGGCGAAGTCAAAGAGTTGGCCGCGCGACATGACGAACCGCGGATCGCCGCGCTCAACCCCCGGCTCCTGCTTGGAGTAGGATTCGTACGATACACGGCTGGCCACGATTCGGGCGTTGCGGAGGGGATTCGGCATTTCGCCGGTCATTGGGTTTTGGGAGTTCATATCAGGGTTGAACGTCTGCGATTGCGATTTCGGATTTCTCGACCGCCGTTTGGAGTTGCTCGACGGTCGCCAAGCTCTCCAGCGTTTCCTCGGGGGTCAAAATGTTATGCCTTCGGAGCCACGCCTGGGCCTCGGCTTTGCGCTCCTCTCTGAGCGTGGCTTTGAGGATGGGCGCGAGGACGGTCATCAGCCGAACTTTGAGTTCTTTCAAGGCCGGTCCGGTGGGGGCCGCCTGCTGTGTTGCGGGCTTTCCGTTGCCGCCAGGGGCCGCGCACCACGCCGTCAGAGCCGCGCCATGCTCGATGCCGATTTGCTGTCCGGCCCTGGGCAGGCATTCAAGCAACTCGTTGCGGCTCCACTTGAACGGACGAGCGAGTCCAGCCTTGCCGTCGGCCTGATAGCACTCGATCCCCAAGGTGGCCTCGAAAATGAACTTTTGATCAAAGTCCGGTATCGGGTGCTCGCCGGTGACGATGGTGTTTTTGCCGTCCGACCCCTTGACCATCTTCGTCTCGACCTTCGCTCTCATGCAGAAGATTACCGGAGTGGGGAAGCGGAGGATTGCTTGGGTGAACTGTTTGAACTCCATCTTGGGGCCGCGCCAAGCGGGCCAGTTTAGGCGCTCGCGCTCTTTCCAGTCGGTTGAGCCCTTCGTCATGCGGTCAATCGCTTCCTCGTGCATGTCCTGAACCTGGAACCAGCAGTGTGATGCGCTGTCGATCACCAGGACATCCGCTTTGCCAATGAAGGTGTTCAGGGCCTCTATGTATCGGTCCGGCGTGAATGGCGGCTGGAAGTCAATCACTTGGAATCCGCCAGGAATCACATCGGCAAGGATGGAAGCGCGCCCGTTCTCGGTGTCCACAACGCCGATGCGCCCTTGGGGTCCGACCATGCCGCGGGCAAAGAGCAACGCGCTGTGCGTCTTGCCGCCTGATGACAGGCCGAAGAAGACCAGGAACGGCTTGATGCCGACGCGGGTTGCGGGTTTGATCTCGAACGGCATATCACTCCCCTTTCGCCGTCACTTGGCCGGCTGATACAACGAACACGCCAACATCCGGCGGCGTCTCGGCGGGCGCGTCCCCAACAACCGTCACGAGCACGTTTCTCTCGTCTTCCTTGGCGTGCTGGACCAATTCGGCGATGCCTTTGCGGCCCAGGGACTCACCCCGATCAACAAGTGACAAATTGAACCCTTCGGGATATAGCCCGCTGATGGCCTGGGAGAGCCGCATCATCTGCGACTCGGAAAGCATGCCGCTGGTCGTTCCCTCGAAAGTGAACGCCCCGGTCTCGTCAATGGCAAAGTCCTTGATCCCGCACTTCTCGGACGCGCCTTTGAGCAAAGCAGTTTTCTCGACCTTGATCGCCTTCTCGCGGGCTTCCAGCCGGGCCAGTTCCTTCCGGTCGGTTTCACGGGCCTCGGCGCGTTTCTGGTTGGCTTTGTATTGCTCGGCGCGGACGTTTTGGGCGGCGCTGTTCTGGATTGCGGCCTCAAGAGCGGTGGTATTTGGTTGTGGCGGCTCGGGCGGGAAATCAGGCATCTTCGGAAGCTCCGGCATGGCAACCGTCTCGGGAACGTCAGGCATGGGCAGCGGGTCCTTGGCCGGGTTGGTTTTCATCCAGGTTTCGATTTGATCGCGCTCCGATCTGAGCGTGACAAGCTCGGCCTCCAGTTTGGCAATGCGCTCCTTCTTTGCCACGAGGCATTCATTCTGTCGCAAGCGTTCGGTGTTATGGGCGCTGATAGCCTGATTCTTCTGCGTCGTGGACGCCACTTCGCGCCCATACCTCCTCTGGCGCTCGTCATTGGCCTTCTTTACGTCGGCGCGAATCGCCTCCACCTTGGCGACATGGTCGCGGCGGATGGCGTCGATCTTCTCTTCCCATTCCGTGCGCGCGGCCACGTGCGCTTGGCGAAGTGCTGAGAGTTGATCTCGAATCGCGTCAACATTCACCGGCTCAACCCTGGTCAGATCGATGTCACCATACCCCTTGAGCTTTGAACGCAGGTCGCCGGCTTTGGCGCTGCATTGGGCCGCTTCCGTGTCGAGGGCCTTGGTATCGAGGGGGAATAACTCCTTGAAAAACTCCCGACGCTTCACGTCGGTCATGTTGCGGAGACAGTCCTGGTTGCCGATGAATGGGTTCAGGAATTTCTTGAGCCCGCCCGCCGGGGCCGAGACTCGCTGGCTGTTCTCGATGTAGTCAACGGCGCGGGCCGTGACGCCGTTCTTGCCCCGGTAGAAGCTGCGAGTGATCGAGCCCGGCGGCTCCGCCAGGGTGATGCGGATCATCGCCTCTTCTGCGCCTCGCCGAATGATGTCGGCGGGAAACTCTCCGCCCAGGCACCAGGGGACGCACCGGAGGATGGTGGTCTTGCCCTGCTGGACATCGCCGTAGAAGGCGAGCAACGGTTTGTCGATGGCGATCTTGGTGTCCGCGTGGAGCCCGATGTTTTTGATTTCGATTGATGCGATTTTCATTGGTTGGATTGGTGTTTCAGAAACGGGTCCGGCCCGATGCCGAGAATGTGCATGTTCACGCGGGCCAGCAAAAGCTCCTCACACCGGCGACAGCACCCACCACCAGGACCATTCAATGACATGGCACAGTTTGAGGACGATGAAGATGCCTAGGAGGACGCCTCCTAGGCCGATGCCTCCTGACGATGATTGGTTGTTCATTTGTGGTTTTGTTCCTTTCGTTTTCGGTTGAAGCGGCGCGTTATTTGCCGTTCAGTTTCACCGCCTCTACGTACGCGGCCTGGAGGTCTTTTGACCAACCTCGCCGGCCCGACTCCAGGTCCAGGATGTAGGGCACGGTGAAATTCAGCCGCTCGGCGATGTCGGTTGCGGTCAGCTTGGCTTTCTGGCGCAGTTCGCGCATTTCAGGTCCAACGATCTTTGGGTCCAGGACTTGTCCGGTTCCGCCACACTTGGGGCACTTCATGCCAAGTTTCATATTACGCCAGCAAATCTAGCAAGTGTTGCTTACTTTGCAAGAAAAATCTTTTGCGCCGCCATGCAGACTGCCAACGGGAGCGTTGGGGCGGATGCCGTTTCCATATCGCACTCGATGTAGCGGCAGATATGCCACTGGCCGTCGTAGAATTGGATCATGAGGCAATCCAGTTCGGCCTGCTCATCGCTGAGTTTCTGTCCGCACTTTTCGAGCACCTGTCCAGCCATCGCCCAATCCTCAGTCGGATGAAAGATGCCCAGGCCGGGCACGATTACTTCAGGCAGGTCCCCGCACAAGCCCAACTCGGCGTCGGACCTGCCCAGGACGTTGAGCGCGACCCGGTGGTCGAGCTTCCGCAACTCCAGTTGCTTTTCGTAGTCTTTAGGTTTACTCATAATGTGTGGATCAGGTTGGATACGTGCTCAAATTGCGCCCCGTGCCGGGAAACTGGCAAGCGGGGCCGGAATGCCGTTTGCGCGGGGCGCTCAAGGTGTTGCTGAGGGCCTTTGGGTTTCGGTGCGTGGCGGCGCGGCCTGTTACTCCACCTCCGCGGGCTCGGGCTCAGGTTCTGGCTCGGGCGGTTTTGGGAGCCCCTCAATAATGCCCAAAAACTCAGGCTGGAAGTCCTTCTTGTCATCGGCATGAAGAGCGCATAGAAGTTGGGCTTGCCGTCGAGCAGCACCTCGATGGCCTCGTCCTTTCCGACCAGGTTCATTCGCATCCCGGGCGTCTCAAGCTCGAACAGCTTTGCGGCCTTGGCGAAGTCCGCGAAAAACTCGGCGTTCATGCCCAGGTCGCCGATGGGATCGCGCTGCCGATTCTTGGCAAGGTTGGACATAGCAACCGGTCGTTCGGCATGGGGCACGCAGCAATTTCCGTGGCTCATGCTGTCGCTCCTTTCTTTTCAGGCTCTTCTCCGATCTCAAATTTCGCTCGGAGGTAAGCGCACGCGGCTAGGTATTCACGTTCGTGCCGCGTGCCTTTGTGGAACTCCTTAACGCGTCGCTCGAAGTCATCAACGGTCCCGTAAAAGCAGCCAGTGGCTACGCGCCAGCCTTTTGCGGTGCGGTAGCCGGTGAGCATTGCTGTCCTTGACCCAAGAGGTCCGAGTACGATCGCGTCGTACGGATGCTCAACCCTGGCCCCCTCGCCGACCGTGGCCCCCTCGCCGACCGTGGCCCCCTCGCCGACCTCGGCCCCCTCGCCGACCTCGGCCCCCTCGCCGACCCTGGCCCCCTCGCCGACCTCGGCCCCCTCGCCGACCCTGGCCCGCTCGCCGACCGCGGCCCTCGCGCCGACCCTGGCCCCCTCGCCGACCGCGGCCCTCGCGCCGACCTTGGCCCCCTCGCCGACCGTGGCCCACTCGCCGACCCTGGCCCACGCGCCGACCGTGGCCCACTCGCCGACCCTGGCCCACGCGCCGACCTCGGCCCTCGCGCGGACCCTGGCCCCCTCGCCGACCCTGGCCCACTCGCCGACCCTGGCCCACTCGCCGACCTGGGCCCCCTCGCCGACCTCGGCCCCCTCGCCGACCTCGGCCCGCTCGCCGACCGCGGCCCTCGCGCCGACCGCGGCCCTCGCGCCGACCCTGGCCCGCTCGCCGACCGCGGCCCTCGCGCCGACCTCGGCCCCCTCGCCGACCTCGGCCCCCTCGCCGACCCTGGCCCACTCGCCGACCTGGGCCCCCTCGCCGACCGCGGCCCTCGCGCCGACCTCGGCCCCCTCGCCGACCTCGGCCCCATCGCCGACCCTGGCCCACTCGCCGACCTGGGCCCCCTCGCCGACCCTGGCCCCATCGCCGACCCCGGCCCCATCGCCGATGGCGATATTGCGGCGGTCGAGTTCCGGTTTGAGAGCGGATATTTCGCCCTCGAATAAGGCCCAACATCCGCCCTTCATCAGGTAGATTTTCATGCGCCCTCCTTTTTCTCGGCGGCTGCACGGCGGGCGAGGTCACCAAGTGCCGTCTCCTGCGCAATTTCAAGCGTCTCTAATAGGTACTCGCCATATCGGACGGCTGGCTTGCGGGGAACAATCTCGAATAGTGGTTTCTCTTGCATGTCCGGCAGTGTCTCAGGTTTTGCGCGCGGTGTCAACATCCTTGTGAAAGATTTTCAAAAATATTTCTGGACGGGCTTCGCGGTGTCGTGGTAAAAGTTGGGCATGAGCAAAGATACGAAAGCCATACCGCCGCTGGCGACGAAGCAAATTCGAGCCTTGGAACTTGCCGCATCGGGTCTGAATCAGGGCCAGATCGCAAAGCGTCTGCGCATTGCGCAGTCCTCGCTGTCGGCAATCACCAGCATGACGCTGGAAAGGCTCCAGGCCGATTCAGTCGCTGAAGCGGTGGCCATCGGCGTCTCAGAAGGCTGGATCAAACTCCACGGAAAATGACCACGCCCTACAGCGAGTCCGCCTGGGCGCAAGTCCAAGCCCGATGGGCCGAGTTGGACCTGCCTTGCCCGATGCAACTTCCAGCCATGCAATCGGACGCCGCGGCCTTGTGGCTAATGAATCCGGGGCTGATCCTCATCGTGCGGGACAAGACGCGGAGGCGCGCGCGGCAAATCGGGGTTATGCCGCCGAGACCGCCGGAGCCCGTTTTATGAAATCACTCATTTGGATACCACTCTACATCGGCGACTATCTCGGCGACACCCTTGGGCTGACTCTCGCGCAGCACGGGGGATACCTGCTGATTATTTTTTCCTACTGGAAGAATGGGGGACCGCTGGCCGAGCCAGACGCTCGGGCGGTTATACGTGACGCATCCGCGACGGATGCGCGACGCATTGCGTCGTTCTTCCAGATCAAGGACGGTTTTTGGCACCACAAACGCATAGACGAGGAACTTGCCAGGGCCAGTCGCAACAGGTCTAGCCGCTCAAATGCTTGCAGTACAGCAGCTAAGGCAAGATGGAACCAGGAAAGGGCCAAGAAAGATCCCATGCGTGACGCATCCGTGACGCAGTGCGTGACGCATGAATCACGCATCCGTGACGCAGTACCTTCACCTTCACCTTCAGTACCTAACCCCCCAACCCCCCAGGGGGATGGAAACGGAGAACTGCACTTGGACGCCTGGGCGCCGACCCCCCTCCAGCGCAGATTCAACCGGATGGTCGGACGGAGGGACACAACGGCGTGGGACGTGAAAAAAGAGATTCGCCGTCTCAAGACTCTGGAGCCGATACCGGAAGACGACCTGCTGGCGGTCGAGAAGTACTACGGCGCCAAGATTCCCGAGGGCAAGGATTACCGGAGGCGGGACTTATGCACATTGCTGAATAACTGGGCCGGAGAGGTTGACCGCGCGCGAAGATTCCGGCCCACATCCTGCCTCTGACATGAACGGCAACGGACAGATTCCACCCGCCACGCTTGAGAAGCTGGCAGCGCCCACCCCCAAAGGAACCCGCCATCAAGCCGCAATCGGCATTGCTGTGCCAATGATCGGAAACGGCCTGACCGAGGCGGCGGTGTTCGCCACGCTCCGTTCCAAATTCGAGCCGGATGTTACCGACAATGAATTGTGGGGCGTGATTAAGTGGGTGGCTCAGCATCACCCCAAGCCCAGCCGGGGCGCCCAGCCGGTGCCCCGCCGCGAATATTCGCGCCCTTCGGAGCCCACGCCCGCCCGCCCAAGTCGGAATGCTGAGGAGCAATGCGACTGGTGGACTTCGGGCGCCAGGCTGTCGCCGGACGGAATGGCGAAGATTTCACCAACACCAATCCCGGAGGACCCCGCCGAGCAAGCGATCCTTGCCCTGTCCGCGCTTTACCGCGAAGCCGACATGCTGAACATCGTCTGCAAGTTCAGCGTGGACGATAAGAATCCCGGCAAGACCCGGCCGCAGGGGGGTGGCAAGGTGCTATTGCGCGACGATTGGGTCTCCTGGATTAAGCGCAATGGCGCCCCGAAACGCGATGCCGGGGCGTGGTTCAGGATGAACCCGTGCGCGATTGCGGGCACCGGGGCGGATGGCGCTATAACGGACGGTGACGTGACGGACTGTCGGTACATGCTGGTCGAGTCCGACGATCTACCCATCGCCTGCCAGCTTGCGCTCTATTCGCGCCTCAAGCTGCCTGTCGCTGCTGTGGTTATGTCAGGCGGCGCCAGCGCCCACGCCTGGGTTCACGTCGGCGCGGCGGATGGTCAGAGCTACAGCGAGGTCGTTCGAAGAATCCTGTCCGCGCTCAAGCCTTTTGGTGTGGACCAAGCCAACAAGAATCCGTCCCGGCTGTCGAGGATGCCCGGCTCCGTGCGAAAAATAGGCGGCGTAGGCGATGGCTTGCAGCGGCTTTTGCTGGTCAACTCGGCCACCGCTCCGATCACGGAAAAGGCCCTTCTGGACTTTGAGGAATCGCTTGTTCTGCCCGCAATCGAGGAGAAGCCGTTAAAGACCCTGGCGCAAAACGCCGTTGCTCGCTACCGGGACATGAAGGCCAATGCGGGCCGGCTTGGGGTCCCTTACGGAATTGATGATCTGGACGAATCAAGCGGAGGTATGAAGCCAGGCCAGACTGTCGTTGTGGCGGGCGCCACGGGCGGATGCAAGACGACGATGGCCCTTCACATAACGCACGCCGCGCTGGAACGAGGTTACGGAGTGCTGCTTTTCTCGCTCGAAATGGACCGGGATGAAATCTTTGATCTGGTGATGTGCCGACGCGCCCAAGTGGATCGCAACAAGTTTAACAATGGTCGGTTCAGCGATTACGACCTGGATTTGATGATTAAAGCCATGCCCGAAGTGAAGGAGTTGCCGCTTTACATTGACGACTCACCCTTGACTGGCGCCGACCAGATCCGCCTCAGAGTCTTGCAGCTAAAAAACGCGGGAAAGATCGGGCTTGTGGTCGTGGACTATATCCAATTCGTGAACCCGGAGTGGACGCGGGACAGTCGGGAACAGCAGATCGCCACCATAAGCCATCGCCTCCGGGCCTTGGCGCGTGAGGCTCGTGTGCCCATGCTCATTCTTTCCCAGCTTAACGACGAAGGGAAGATCCGCGAGTCCCGCGTGGTGTCGCACAACGCAAACGTGGTGATGCTTGTCGAGGTCGAGGGGGACATCGTTACGGCTAAAATCGTGAAGGGGCGCGGCATCCCCTTGGCAGAGTACAAGCTCGAATTCCAAAGAATATTCGGTAAACTCATCCCAATTCGCAATGACAACAACAACGGAACCCACCCCACAAATAACCCCTTCTGACCGGGCCAAATTCGCCAAGCTCTGGCGCAAAGTCTGTCCGACCGCGCTCTACGGGTCGCCAGCCGAAAACGCCGCTGCTGAGGATGGCGCCTGGCGCATGTGGAAGGTCACGAATGGCCCGGAATCGCTCGAGGAATTTGCCAAGAGGCGCGGCGGGCAGGCAACTGGCGACGCGTGACCCTCGAACCGTCCCAAGTCCCCTGGCTCCCCATAGCCGCGCGCGTCCTGGTCGGCGAGTTCGACCGCGCAACCAAGTCCGTGCGCGAGGCCATCACCATCGGACTGAGGGGCATTCGGCACGAGGATTGCCGGCGGGCGGTCGAGAGGCTGGGCCCGGACGCAAAACACCCGGCCTCACGCGAGACCGGGCGGTGATTACAGAGGGCCTGGAGGCGTCAGGCGAGCTTACCTTGATGCCGCGCCTTGATGACTTGCCGCCGTTCGGACTTGCCTCGCCAGGGCCTTCCCGGTGATACGCGGGTTTCGACACCGCGCGAGTCGGTTTGATAGGTTCGGCCATTCCGCCGGACATAAGTCTCGGGCTTGAACAGGTTCATACGATCCTTTGGTTGATGTTTAGTGGGAAAAATTTGCCTAGTTGAGTTGTTGCACGTTTTGCCGCAACTGGATTTCGGGAAAGGGGCGGTACGGCGTGGGCGCCGACGGCGCTTCGGTCTGGCCAGTGACGTTATCGGCCAGCGCAACCTGTCCGGCCGCTTCGTTGACGGCGGCGCACCCGGCGCAGTCGCAATCGTCGGGGTGACAACTGGTGGACATGGCCACCTCGCCGGCCAGGCTGCGCACGGTGCCAGCCAGGATGCCGATTTGCTCTTTAAGCCGGCGGTTTTCGGCCTCTAACTCGCTCGCTCGCTCGTAAAGCTCCCGCCCATTCTCGCGGAGAGCGGCCTGGAGGTCGGTTATCTCCGCGATCAATTTCGCGTGGGATGGATTGGGGTCAGTCATGGTTGATTTCCTTTCTCCGCCGGCGCAGCAATCGCCCGACGGCTATCCCCAGCGCGACTTGCGCCAGGGCAATGATTAGGATGGTGGTCATAATTGGGGCATGGTCTGGACTCTGGTTTCGGGCTGGACCTGGACTTTGCGCGGCCTGCCCTTCGGCCATCCGCGGGGCTTGTTCCCTGGCTTGACCGGCGCGGCACCGGCGAGGCGCGAGTGCGCGGCCTTGGCTTCCGATGAGGCGTGGCTGAGGTAGTGGCCGACGTTCACGTCCCGCTTGAGACAGACAGGACAGACGGAGATTGGGGGAAGGGGATTCATGGTTTGCCTCCCTCACAGGCGGCGCAGGCGACGAGGACCTCCTCAGCGGTCGCCTCAGCCGTCGGCTCCGGGGGCCAGACGCCTCGCCATGCGCAGCCCCGGGCGTGGCAGCGCACGGTCTTGAGGACCGCCACTCCGCCCTTGCCGTCGTCGCCGGTGTCCCGGCCAAATGTTGTCCCGCCGCAGGCTGGGCAGGTGAATTCTTGCTCACTCATTTATTTTCCTTTCGTTTTGCGCGGCCTTACTGGGCCGCTTGGGCTTTCGCCCCGTGCTCCCGCGCCTGTCGGGAGCAAGGGATGGAAGATCAAAGTGTAAGCCCGGCAAACGCCGGGTTGAGATTCCGCGGGCCGCGCCGCGCCGCCTCGGCGGCGGCCTCGCGCCGCGCTTGGTTCTCGCGGGCCAATTCGACGGCGCGCACCCGCGCGGCCCGGATGCGCTCCAGGAGCGCCTGAGCGTCGGGATGCAGCCCCCGATAGCCCCCGCTGCACTCCCAGTATGGGAGCAGCCGCCGCCAATTGCGGCGCACGTCGGCCAGGCTCCGCGCCCGACGCGCCTCGGCCTCGGACACCGCCGCGCGGGCCAACTCCTCGGCCCGCACACCGGCGGCGATCAACTCCGCCCGCCGCTTGGCCTCGGCCCGCGCGGCCTGGCGCCGCGCGCAACGCGCGGCCACGGCTTTCCCCCGCCCGGTCCACGCCGGTTTTCCGGCCCGGATCGCCTCGCGGTCTGGGCCGCGCGACAGGGCCCGCTCAGCGAGCCGCTTGGCTGTCGCGGCCAGGTCCAGCCGGTAGCCGGCGGCTGCGTCCGCAGCCAGCATAGCGGCCCTGAGCTCGGAGTACCAGCGGTGTTCTTGCTGGCGCGATTCCGCCGAATCCCAATGCTGGTCCTCGCAGACCATCTCCCCGTCCTCACCCGAGTACCACCCCGAGTGCTGGACGCGTCGGGATGACCAAAAGGTAGTGAGGCTCTCCCGGACAGCCGCATCCGGGATGACAACCGCCAGCGCGGCATCCACCGCCGCGCGCGCGTCCAGACCGCGCAGGCGGATGATCTCCTCTCGGATGTCCCGGCATCCGAGATACACCCGGCTGGCCTGCGGGAGGTCCCGCAGGTCGCACGTCGCCATCCGCGAGGCCAACTCTGCCTCGGCCCGCTCGCCGACCGCGGCCCTCGCGCCGACCGTGGCCCTCGCGCCGACCCTGGCCCACTCGCCGACCGCGGCCCTCGCGCGGACCCTGGCCCACTCGCCGACCGCGGCCCACTCGCCGACCTCGGCCCCCTCGCCGACCTCGGCCCCCTCGCCGACCGTGGCCCCCTCGCCGACCGTGGCCCACTCGCCGACCTCGGCCCCCTCGCCGACCTCGGCCCCCTCGCCGACCCTGGCCCCCTCGCCGACCTCGGCCCCCTCGCCGACCCTGGCCCGCTCGCCGACCGCGGCCCTCGCGCCGACCCT
>Ga0326728_10020980_pt1 | contig 12363 bp, 13 predicted proteins | sample MB3enrmetagenome_FD_207602 | JGI IMG/M metagenome (GOLD analysis project Ga0326728, IMG submission 207602) | Lab enriched peat soil microbial communities from McLean, Ithaca, NY, United States - MB31MN | ecosystem: Environmental > Terrestrial > Soil > Wetlands > Peat | place: USA: New York...
TGATGAAGTTGAGGAACGCACCTTCCGGTTGCGCCCCCGTTTGACCTTGAACAGCTACGTTGAATTGTGGGTTTTGACCCAGGTTTTGAGCCAGGACATACTGCGCAGCCAGCACGAGGCAAATCGCACCTGCCGCGAGTGGCTTCTTGAGCGACATGTCCCACTTCATGCGCATGAATCGGTACCCTCCTTTCCGGCCTGCTGTTGTTCGCGTGTGAAAACTGCCGAACAACGGTACGCACTTGCGAAAAATAATCGGAGATGTTTTTTGAGTCAAATGAGGTCGGAATGCTGCGAGAAGGAAAAGACGGGCAGGAAACAGAGAGGTTTACTCAAGCTAATAGCCCTCTCGCGAGGATCGCGCGCTCACCCTGCATGGCAACGTCTACCTCAATCATGACGAAGCAGGAAAGGCGAGCAACTCGCACTTTTCAGCAGGGTTAGTCAACTTTGGGAATTATTTTTCGCGGGTCGGCGATTGTGAGAACCGGGCTGGGATAAACTGCCACACGAAAGACCGGTGGTGCACTCCGACCGTTCGTTCTGGAACGGAACGTACCGTGCCAACTTTTTTTCACGGGTCGACAGATGTGAGAGCCAGTTCGCTCAGTGGATGCTTCAGTGAACACCGCACTACCCAACACGGCGGGCTCTGCTTTCGTCTTTCGAGTGCAATGTCAACGGCGTGGAGCTTGGCGTTTTTTCGCAGAGCATGTCGCGCCGACCAAGCCGTGGCACACGCCATTGAACTCGACCTTGACGAGCGCCCGTTCGACGAGTCGAGCAGTAGTCACTTGGTCGACTTAGCTTCTTTGTAAAGTGGGGTTTGGCGACAACGCCCAAAAGTACCCATAGGCCGTTTAACGTCAATGTGGATTGTTGTCGGGCGCTTCGGTCAGGAGCAAGGATTACGACTGCAGATTAAGAAGGTGACTGCTCGGCAGTTATCCCCCTCGCCGGGAATCTTATGGCCTCATCGAGTTGGCCGTCAGCCTTGACCAGTCCCAGCGAATAGGGGAATCAGACCAGTCTTTGCATTTCGCAGGAGTGATTGGCAGACTCTCACGCATGCCGGGGACCTTCTTTTCAGTAACTGACGGCCCATGTACTCACCTGAACTACGAACACGATGATTTCCTTTTGAATTACCACCTTGACCGACCTCGAAACAGCGTCTAGAACTGTTGAGCAGTCATCGTCCGAAGAACCGAAGTAAGTAGCATGGGGTAGCGGAAATGTCTTGTTGTTCCCCTGATTGTCCACTCCCGTAACAATTTGCGCGAAGCCCACTTCGCCCATAAGTGCATGCAAGTTTTGATAGTCGTGGATCCCCCTTAAGCTCAACGCGAATTGAATACCGTGCCATAGGTCAAATCCCTCCTCCTAAAATAGATTGATACGTCCCTTGTAAGCACCGCACTTAAATCTCAAGAATCTGGACGGCGCAGGTCATCGTCTCAGCCATTCCTGGGTCTGGTTAAAATCGATATGACCTACTTTCGTTTACACCAAATAACTCGACCGCTTTTGATGAAAAAATGAGAACGGCATCCCGACGTGCGCCAGATGGACGGCTCTAACGTCGGCTCATTCCGTGCATTCCAACAAAGCCCCCACGAGGGGGTGTCTTTTCTAATCAGGCTAATGTGAATGATCACATGGCACCCGCAAGGACAAAGGAGCGCAACCGACCAGGGCTCCGGCGCTCCAATCAGGTATAGCGTGCGGGCCTGCAGGCGATTGGGTATTTCCGGAACAGTCTTGATTCTGTATCTTGGGCCAGTACGGAAAAGGGCAATGGCATTGAGGAGTATTTCGCGAACACTTTGAAAAGGATTTCTCACGATAGATCAGGCCGCTCCAGTAGTGGTTCTACGTCGCCGCGTCCGATGTGGCGCCTCAAAACAGCGCACGGTTCGCCATCCACCTCAGTCGCAAGAAAAGGCTCCATGAGGTTTCCACGAACAACCGCATATGATCTGTTCGGTAGATTCCGAAACTGGTGCAATCGGCCCAGAAACTCGTGTACCCCAAGGGAAGCAAAAAACATATTGACACTGATGACCGCTGGCCGATTCTCCTCGACGCCTCGGATATACCCTTCGTCCCGTCTTGCGCGGTACATTTCAGGATTCGTGCGGCGTAATTCCTCTGCTTCCACTTGCTCCATATTGTAGACACCCCGGCTCAAAAGGCTCGATCCGCCCGGCTGAAGGTAGTGTACGGCGCCCGCGATGTTCGAAATACCACCAGAGCCATCCGCCTCCAGCCGGACGCCGATGTCGAAGTAGGGTATTGAATAAAAGGTCGCCAGGCGATTCAATACGTGGCGGGCTTCCGCGCCATCGGTACAGCCAAATATTACATCGCAGGCCGCGACTTCGAGGATCGCCCTTCGTGTTATCAGATTCAGAGGCAGCGGCAGAACTTCCTGCCCTAGCCCCATACGAGCTATTGCTGAGGCTAGAACAAAGACTTTGGGCTTACCGAGATATGCGTCTTCCTTTCCTGAGTTCAAGATGCGATTCAGATTCTTTTCTTCCACGAGGTCAGGATCGACGAGCACGAGACGTCCGATTCCGAGACGCGAAAGTTGTTCAACCACCAAGCTTCCTGTTCCGGAACAGCCGAGAACGGCAGCAGCCATTGTTCGAAGACACGCAATCGTGCCTTTGCCAAATACCTGCCGGTTGCGTCTGCAGAACGCTTGTTCGGGAGGGTCCGAGGTGTGGTTCCACCGGAGGATATCATCTCCGACAACGCTGATAGAACGTATTGGATAGAATTTGACCCCATCTTCGATGGCTCGGCCTATACACGAGGCGTCGGGAAGCATAATTACGCTCGCATGAGGGAGCCCATCACCCAGGAGACTAGAAATTGAGCTAAAAAGCACTTCGTCGGACTGGTCGTCTAGCGACGAGAATTGTCGATAATTGGACCTATGACTGTGAAATTTCACAATCGCCTGGCCATGACCATAGGCACAACGAACGAGCGGCTCGACCATTTCCGTCGGCCAAGTGACTCGGTCTAACGTCCGAGTTGAACAGGCGGAGTAGGGCACAAGCACGATCTTGCGAACGACGAGTATATGACAATCCTCACCCGACCGGCGACCGCACAATGCAAGCGCGACGGCTTCGCATCCGTCCTCCGGCAGGAGATGAGTTTGCAGTGTCGCGTGCTGATCTCGGGTCAGACGTAAAGCGTAATTGGGCATACCTTATTTCCTCGTAAGTTCACGTTTGAGCCATTCATCGACGAGTGTTAGGTGCGTAGAGAGGTCGTCGACGCCTGGGCGCCATGGATTAACGGAAGTCCGGTGCCGCGACCATCGTTGGTAAGTTTGCCCGCAGATGGGCTGTAAAGAAGTGGCGGCAATTGCGCGCTGGTCCGCCCGAACAAGAGGAGGGAAGAAGTAAACCATATCGATCTGGTTATCTGGGTAGGCTCCAGGAATCTGGAGCGCAAGGTCCACTGTTCGGACGTTGTACCCAGGCTCGACCCTCCAGTCATGGACAAGTAGCCATAATGAGCCGCCGTCCTTGGCCGTTTCCCAAGGTAGTCCCAGCGAGTCGAGATACTGTTCATCGGAGACTGGCAGGCGAAATTCACTTCGGAGGGTCGCGGCAGCGCGACCCTCCGTGGTATCCTTTGCCATCGTTGTGAATCGTTCAACGTGGTGCTTGTGGAGATGGACTTCCTGGTCCGGGCCGACCGGTTCGGGTTGCTTTCCATGGAAGTGTTCGTACAGCTTGTATTTGTCGGGAGTCTTCCCAACGAGTTCAAGAATCTGTCTTCCGGTAAGTTCCGGCGTATGGACCGCGCGCTTCTCTTTGTCGATTCGGATAACGTAGCGCCTGGCGTGCGGAACAGGCTTATTCGTGCGGACGTACTCTTCGATTTCGACTTCTTCGAAAAGCTCTTCTGCAACCTTGCCTAGGGATTCTGGGGAATTGCTCATATGTTGGAGCCCTCCATTGGCTCCATAAAGACTATACCATAAATAGCCATAAATTAGCCAAGAATAAAATAAAATTACTTGACTTTACGGCTAAACAATATACACTGTGTTTGGAGGACAGATGCCCAACGGACTCACAAAGCGAACCATGACCCTGAATCTCTCGGAAACCGAGATGCGAGCTTTGGAGAGCCTTTCGGTACAAAAGGATTTAAGCAAGACAGCAGTCATCCGGCAGGCTTTGCGCCTCTACCAGTTGGTTGACAGCCGTCTCTCGAAGGGTGAGAAGCTTTTTTTTGAGGACGAGGCGAAGCGTGAGAAAGCGGAGCTGATGGTGATGATATGAGCTCTCGTCAGAAGTGCCGTCTCAAGGTTCCCGAACGCGATGACCTCGTCGAAGCCGAACTTGTCGACGAATTGTCCAAAGATGATCTAGTACGTGCGCATCTGGACTGGGCTCCAGTTCGTCTCGAGGCTTTGAAGCGCCTTCATGCAGCTAAACGTCCCTGGCCGGAACACTGGCACTGGGATTGGAGCAAGAAGGCAGAGATGCTGGATTTGCTCGCCTATCGCTGCATGGGGATTGAACAGGGCGGCCGAATGCAGGGGCTTATGATGTTATCGACGATTGCGGTGAAGGGTCGCCTCGCGGTTCAGGCGGGAAAGGCTACCCTTTACATTGAATTCTTAGAGAGTGCGCCGTGGAACTTACGCGAATTGGTGGGAATACCACAGTTCCTTGGCGTCGGAGTAAGGCTCCTCGAAGCAGCTGTTGTGTTCAGCGAGGAGGAGGGATTTGGTGGGAGGATCGGACTGCATTCCCTGCCGCAGTCCGAAGGGTTCTATAGGAAGTACATGACAGACTTGGGGCTGGATCCCAACCATTCCCAGCGGCTCCGTTACTTTGAAATGGGCGCCGAGCAGGTGCGCTATTTTCTGGAAGGGAGGAAACCATGAGACCGCTACGGATGTCCGACGAATTGTTTCGGAAACGGGCGGAGGAGGAAGACGGGTGTATGATTTCGGCGATAGGGCTGAAGCCGTTGTTCGCAAAGCGGGAACAATTGACTCAGCATCGCGACGAGCCCGCAAGCGAACCGGTTCGTTTAGCGTTCAGCACGTTGATTAGTTACCGCAGGCGAGCCTTAAGGCTAAGCATAGAGGCTCTCGCACAGAAGGCGAAAGTCGAGTTGGACGAATTGCTTCAGATCGAAGAGGACCCGAATTACGTTCCCGAGCCCAGAACGGTTCACCAACTGGCAAACCAGCTAAAACTACCAATCCCGCAACTTTTGGTCCTGTCGGGTAACGCTACGACCGCGAATGCGGAACTGACGGAAGCAGCAGTGCGTTTTGCCGCGAGATCGCGTGCGGTTGAAAGACTGAATCGGGAACAGAGTGATGCTTTAAATGAATTCGTAAAAGTGCTGATCAAACAGAAGGTCGAAAACATAGAAGAGAGGTAGGGCGGAGGACCAGCGTTGCGCAATCTCTACTTGCGAAAAACCACAGGCGCCGATATTGATAGTCAAGTGCAGAAGGTCCTGAGGGGATTGGGAAACCCAAAACCTCCGCTGCGGCTCGATGATGTGCGAGAACTGCTTAAGCTGGACCGCCAGTATTACAGCAAAACGGCGGATGGTATTCTTCGCGAAACGGTCAGCCGTCTAATGGTAGCGGGCAAGCAGATCCTGCGGCGCCCATCCTTACTTGTGGAGGCCATTGTCCGCTCTGAGTTGAAGGCTCTCTACGTGCCGGACCGCAAGATTATCCTGCTCGACGAAACGGTGCCTGAAATCAAGCAACGCTGGAGTGAGAGCCACGAAATCATCCATAGCCTCCTCGAATGGCACGGCTCCGTGCTCCTTGGCGACGATCGCATTACTCTGAATCTGACTTGCCACGAGCAAATTGAAGCGGAAGCAAATTTCGGTGCCGGTCGCTTGCTATTTCTGCAAGAGCAGTTTGAACTGGTCGCGCGAGATTCACAGTGCACGATGGAGGCAATCCGCGACCTTGGCCATTCTTTCGGCAACAGCATCACGTCTACCCTTTGGCGGTTTGTCGAGTTGATGGACAGCCCAGTCGTTGGAGTCGTGAGCCAACATCCACGCTACACCGACTCCACGTTTGACCCCCAGGAGCCATGCCGATACTTCATTCGCTCAAAGTCGTTCGCACAGAAGTTCTCAGCAATCGACGAACTGACCGTTTTCCAGATCATGCGCACGAAGTGCAGCTGGAGGAAATATGGTCCCCTTGCAGACGACGAAGTGGTGTTCAGAGATGACAACGGGGTAGACCATATGTTTCACCTTCAGGCATTTAATAATCGTTATGAGACGCTAAGTTTGTTTGTCCACCGCCATGAGGTGGCTAAGAAGGCGGTTGTGTCAGCGTCGCGTGCTGTTCTATTGAGGTGACCTGGAACAATTTGCGACACGCGAAGTAAATATGTGAACGAAAGGAGCACACATGCCCAATCTCGATGTTCATTTTCAGGTTGGAGCCGTTGTCGGTGGTGGCAATGCCCTATACATGAGTTACGGACAGCCGACGTGGCATGTGGTTGCGGAGACTGCGGGCGGGCTGCTTGGGGGAATTGCAGGTGGACTGCTTCCTGACCACATTGACGTTCCCTCGGATCCCTGGCATAGAGCGGAAGCGCACAGTGTTGCTATCACCGGAATGGTGGGCCTGTTCGTCAGCGAGCATTTGGCCGATTGGCAGGCGTTGCTGCGTTCCCATGCAGACCACATTGCCATGATGCGAACACAGTCACCAGGCCCACTGCAAGAGTTCCTTTTGTGGCTAGGGGAATGTGCTTGCCGTCTTCTGGCGGGTGCAATTGCCGGTGTGCTAGCTGGATACGCTTCGCATCTACTTCTAGACACCTTCACTCCGAGATCGCTGCCTTTCTTCTGCTAGAGGAGGACGATCAGGCCCCACCAGGTACCTCACCGAGTTTGTCGCGAGTCCGAACATAGGCAAAGCTCACTTGACGGTTGGCTCACCGTTGTTGTGGCTGGAGTTTGGCAAAGGCGCCAAATGGCAGAGCGGCTATGATTCAGGACATTCGACAAAGACGCTTATCGGGCGGTGCGTACCGGTGCGAACAGGCAGCACCTCTACCGGTGCGCTAAGCAGCAGGCGGCGTGATTATTGCGGAGTGGGCGCAGTAGGACGGAAGGAGCGGATCGAGCGCGCCATTTCGCGATCCCCTTACCTCCTGATCTACTGCGGCGTCTCGCTTGCCGCCGGAGGCGTAGCGGTCTGTTGATACATCGCGCTGAGTTCCTGCCTGAGTTGCATCAATTGCCGGAGTTCTTCAAGGCTGGGTGTTGTGGCGACTCTCGAAGGTGACGGAGCGGATGCGGCCGCTTGTCTGCTTCCCGCGTCACGGCCTACGGCGCCGGTCCCCAGCACAATGTAGAACCTCGTGTTGCCGGGTACGGTCACCACGATGTTCTGATTGAACGCCAGCTCATTCAACTGCTCATCGCCTGCGACCCCTACGTTGTTCGCGACCCTTTCCCGGAGTAGCGCGCTTTCAGAAAGCGGGCCGTAGAATCCGCTGCTACCGCCATTCCCAACCAGGTAAGCGGCGACTGTCCCGAGACCTGTGAATGTCCGTACCAGGAATTTGGTCCCTGTTTTCTTTCCAGATACGGACCCCTTAAGCGGTCGAAACGCCAGGTCCATAGCTACCCCATCCATCCTCTGAGTGGTTCCATCCGGCAGTTCCAGCCTGTCGAACCGGATATCGACGTTCCCCGAACGGTCCGCTTGACGCAACTGGCCGATCGCCTTCGCTCCCGCCGGCACCACGATTTCGCCTTCACGCTCGAAGTTGTACTCGATAACAGCGACAACCGGTTCTTTCACCCCTGTACTGACCGCCGATTCCAAGCGCGCTACGAGGCGGGTGCCGGGAGGCAACAAAGTGACGAAATCGCTCTGTTCGAGGACGGCCGACCTCATCGGGACGCCTCCGGCAGCACCAGTCTCTGTCCCCCGCACAAACACCAGCGATGGTTTATGCAAAGCGGCCTCAGGGGATTCGTCAGGTGGGGGAGGCTGGGGCGGGCTTGGCTCCTGTGGGGCGGGATTGAAATCGATCCTACTCAGCGCATATTGCGGAGTTGCTTGTTGTGGGGCGGGGGCTTGTGGCCGACCCGGCCGTGCGGTTCGCCCGATCTCCTCCGGTGTCACGTCGCCCCTATTCACTGCCTCGTCGCCGCTCACCTCGGCGTTCAACATGGGCGTTACAGATCCGCCCTGATTGCTCTGCTGGCCCGGCGTTATCCTGCGCCCCAGGTCCGGCACGCCTGCCTGTCCGCCTGTTCTCTTCGCCTTTTGAGGCGAAGAGAATATTCCCAGGAACAGCAGGAACATAGCGACGGCCGCACCACCCAGCACCACGAGCGACTTGCTTTTGTCCTTGCTGAGCTCGCGGCGGCTGGTTTTGGGCTGCTGGGTCTGACGCGCCTTGTCAAACGCCTGGCGGATGATTTCGCGCCATTGAATCCCGCGCTTTCCATCCGCGGGTGCCGGTTCCGCGGCATCTTCCAGATCGGCTCGCGACTCCGCCGGCGTAGTGTGCAGCGTGTCATTTTCCTTTGACGGGTTGTCCATGAGTAGAATCCTCCTTCAAGGTGTTAATGCCAAAACCAATGGGCGCCAAAGCAGGGTGATCCACGGCCCCAGCTTCGGCAATCTGTAAGAAAAGCGTCTCGTTAGACTGTTTGTAGGGTGGACGATCGAAGACCACCACCCCGTCCGCGCGCTCACCAGGCGCCAAGCGGCGCTTGCTCAAACGAAAATTCAGAACAGGAAGCTGTTCGGATGTCGTCCAGCGAGACCGCCGAATGATCTTCCCTGACTTGACCTTGCCTCCAAGCTGGACTTGCGGTGGCATGATCAGAATGCTGCGGTTAGTGGGATTGAGGACAGAGAAGAGCACGGTGACACGCTCTCCGCCGTCTACGACCTCGCCCACGCCGGCACGCACTCGGTCTCCGGTGGCTTTCTCTGCCGACACATGTTCGCCGTAGAGCGGTGGCAATGGAGACCGTTCCTGCCGGGCCAGAAGCTCATCCAACCCCGTCGGTGCAGGGGTATCCGGTGGGTCTGGCGCGACGGAGGACACTTGCTTGACATCCGTCGCCGCCCCGCCGGTGCTTGCAGTCTCAAAAGCTGCTGGCACGGCACCTGCTCCGGGCGATCCTATTTCCACAGTTTTCGCTACCAGCGCAGAGGGGTAATCCGGCTCGATTAGAAAGCCTTTGGCAGGTTTGTAATTGAGCAGAAGGTCCACGTTTTCGGGCTCGTTTGATTTTTGTTCCCCTCGGCTCACCAGCAGCAAGCTTGCCTCGCGCCCATGAGTCGTTGAAATCAGTAGATTGGTTTCCGCTGGCTTCTCCGTGAGGGCTTTGACAAATACCAGTTGCGGCTCCCGGTCCGAGTGCTCGACTTTGAATAGTGTCGGGTCGCCGACGACAACCGAATTCACAGTCTCCGGCATGCGGATCGCCGTCACAAAGTGCGCAGCCACTTCGACTACCGTGACCTTCCCATCCATTTCCAGTTTGGTCAGCACCCGCGGCTTGACCTCGGGCACCTGCGCCATTGACGAGCGAAAAACGAACAACATGCAGGTTACTAATGCCTTGCTACCCTTGCTCATTGGTCACCTCGTTTCCTCTTGGGGAGCCCCTGCTGCGGGCGCCCGTTGCATCCGCTCAAGCCGTTTCATGCGATAAAGACGAGCCACACGGCTGACGTAGCTATAAACATCCGGTGAAGAGTATTCGAGTCCCCTCGCGAGGATCGTACACTCTCCGGCGTAATAAGCCGCTGTCACCAGTCTTAGGTCGCCTCTGAAAAGGTGTATTAGCCAAGCCAGATATTTAACGCCCGCGCGAACGTTTTCCTCGATCTGAAATCGATTCCGCACTCCAAGTCTCACGGCAGTCGCCGGCATCAACTGCATCAAGCCTGCGGCGCCTTTGGGCGAAACCGCATAAGGCTGCCAGTTCGATTCCACTTCGATCACGGCCTCCACCAACTCAACGGGAACTTGATAGACATTCGCGTAATACTCGGCACAACGGGCAGAATAATCGCGCAACGGTGGAGGCTCGGCTCCCAGCGCCACACCCACGAAGCAAAACAAGGCGATCAACGCCCTGCCGCCCGTCTTCATACGCTCCCCACGGTTAACTCGTCCCGATATCTCTTCGAGTCCGCAACCAAGCCATCGAATCCGGCACGCAGCAGCAGACGCTTCCGGTCGGCCTCAGTCTTGGCCAAGAGAGCAAGCAGTACATCTCGTTGTTCAGGTTCTATTTCGCTTACGCCCATGATCTCAAGGGCCTTCGCCAGGTCCAGCATTTCCGCAATGGACGGGGGTTTTTCGAGACTCCACCCGCGCAATGCTCGCGCCAAACCGGCCAGTTGTCCCCGTAAGGCGGGGTCCATATCTGTGCTGTGCACGGCGAGGATCTCCGCCTCCCGTTCCACGGTCGGGTACTCCACGCGTAAATAAAAACAACGTCTTCGCAGGGGATCACCCAGCCGGCGCTCTTCATTCGAGCTCAGAACCACAAAAGGAACCGTTTCCGCCTTGATAGTCCCTAGTTTTGGAACCGTCACCTGCCAGGCGCTCAAGATCTCCAGCAGCAATGCTTCAAATTCGTGGTCCACCTTGTCGAGCTCGTCTACCAGCAGCACGCAGGGTCGGTCCCGGCAAAGCAGAGCCCGCAGCAGCGGACCTTCAGCGAAGAAATCGAGCGAATGCAGGCGCTTGCGAATAGAGTCCCAGCCGCTGCTGAGTTGATCTCCTTGGGTTTCGAGGTAGAGCTTCTGCAAGGCCTCATCGAACTTACCGATAGCCTTGTCATCGGTGATGCCTTCGTAGCACTGTAGGCGCTCCACGAACGTGCCTGCCGCCTCAGCCACTGCATATGCCAGTTGGGTCTTGCCGCAGCCGGGCGGCCCCTCGACAAGCAGTGGCTTCTGCATGCGGGAGGCGAGATACACCACCTCCAGGGTCACGTCGTCGATCACGTACTTGGCCTCGCGCAGCTTACCGGAGAGCTCCTCCCTCGATCGAAACACGTCCAGCACCTCCTGAGGGCACACAATACACTGCAATTTTCTTGAAACCGGCCATTCGAAGTCGGCACTCAGGTCCCACCTCAGTCGCGACCAAGCGGGAAAGGTAAGCAGCACACGCTTTTGGGCGAGGAAAACAGACCTCAAGAATTATTTTTGCGGGTCGACAAATGTGAGAACCACGTTTCCGGTCGTCCTTGCATGCATTGGCACACGGGCAATGCGTAGTATTCAAAGCTCGATCGTTCTGTTCGCCCAGTGCCCAAACTACTCCCGAGCCTGACGCAGGGGAGCTCGTTTGACTGCCTTTTCATCTTCCCTTACAACCAAGCCATGATAGACACAGCGTTGCGAGCCGAGCTAAAGAATGCTCTCATCAATCAGGAGCTTTCCGGCGGAGGCTGGAGTTATGGTCGAGCGCCGACTCAGGCTGCCCTCGAGCCGACGTGTCTCGCTCTTCTGGCTCTACGATGGGATTCCAGTTCTGCCCGCACCCTCGGCCTTGAGTTTTTGCTCGGAATGCAGAATCCAGACGGAAGCTGGCCTGCGTTCAGTGGCGACGACTCCGAGGGTTCAGGTCTAACGGCCTTGGCCGTGATCGCGCTCATCGTCAACGGCGAGATGGCACTTCAAACAGAGCGCGGAGTCGAATGGCTGCTGAGATTGAAAGGAAGAGAATCACACTGGCTTTGGAGATGGAAGTTTGAAACCACGGATATTCACGTCCGCTTTGACCCCAACAAGTTCGGCTGGCCGTGGCAGCCTGGAACTTGCAGTTGGGTTATCCCTACAGCCCTGTCAATCATTGCTTTGAAGCAGGGATTCGTGTGCTGCAAGCCAGAGCACGTCAGCTTCCGAATCCGGCGCGGTAAGGAGATGCTGCTGGATCGCGTCTGCCCCGGCGGAGGCTGGAATGCCGGAAACGGTGTGGTTTACGGGGTTCCTCTGGCGCCACATCTGGACGCAACGGCCGTCGCCTTGCTCGCCCTGAGCGGAGAACAGAGCAACGGCGCCATATCCTCGGGTCTTGATTGGCTCGAGCATAGGGCGGGGACTTGCTCCGCGCCTTGGAGCTTGGCCTGGTCCATCCTGGCTCTTGATGCCTACGGCCGGCCCGTTGAGGGTTGGGTTGATCGCCTCTGTACTCTGAGGGATCCAGCCCTCCTCGCGGACTCTGCCACCCTGGCCGCTGTGATCCTGGCCATTGATTGCCTGGTCGAAGGCAACGTTTTCAAGGTGATCGCATGACAAGAAGAAGCTTGCTAGCCGGTTCTTTCGGA
>Ga0326728_10020982_pt1 | contig 12362 bp, 12 predicted proteins | sample MB3enrmetagenome_FD_207602 | JGI IMG/M metagenome (GOLD analysis project Ga0326728, IMG submission 207602) | Lab enriched peat soil microbial communities from McLean, Ithaca, NY, United States - MB31MN | ecosystem: Environmental > Terrestrial > Soil > Wetlands > Peat | place: USA: New York...
TATTGCCAACTGAAGGTGAAGCGGGAGCGCACCTCGTCCACGGGTGGGTAGTCAGCCGGGTTATAGAGCGTGCGCAGTCGCCCCGCGGCTTCTTGGCAGAGGCGCGGATAGGCGCTGAGGAACGACTCCACCAGTTCGCCTCGTTTATATTTGAACTCGTGCAGCCTCTCGTCCACCGTCTCCACCAAGCCCAGCGGCAAGAGGTGAATGCCGACATCGAAGGGCAGGCACATGTCGTAGAGGAAATGACGGATGTCGCCGTCCAGGGTGCGGATGGCTTGCAACTCCGGCGAGTCGAGCAGAGTCTTGGAGACGCGAATAAACGCCTTGTCAGCGTCAACCGCGACCTGAGAGGAGCTGACCTTTCGACTGTTGCCCAGCAGGCCGAGATGAAGTTTGATGAAGACCGTTTGCTTGGCAAGCTCATTGTCCGAGCTTTGAACGTTCAAGATTGGCACTGCTGTTGCCATGTCATCCTCCTTCTTGTGGTTGGTACCGTTAACCTCGATTTCCAATTTGGACGTCAATCCATGAACCAACGGGCGTTTACTTTGATTGGTGTTTATGAGGGCTCTTGCGCAGTGAAGCCACTTCTTCGGGCGAACGGTTGACTCTAACCTCTGACCTCCCAAGCTCAACGTTCTCGAAAGTACCTTGAAGGTTTAGATGGGCGTAAGGCGATGATCCTAGCTGCGCTGCGAGTGCGTCTGGCCGCGTTTTACTCGGTATCAGGCGGAGTGGGGGGACTGATCGGCACCTACTTCCTCATACTTGCTAGTGCTCCATATTCGCGCTTGAAGCCGTTGTTAATCAGGAACTCATCATCCACGCGTTGCTGTTTGAGAATCTGACTTGCGAGATCCTCAAGTTGCGCTTTCGTACAATCGGACGGGCGCTTGAACGAGTAAGTCAAGATCAAGAACTCACCGGAGTCTTCTCGCGTGATATAGATGCCGTCGTCCTCTATTTTCATCGCTGGGAGCAGGCCGAGTTCCGACGCTGCTATTTCCGAGAGAGAGTGGCAATTACTATCGTAGTAATCCATGGTCATCATCGGACGAATGCCGAGTTCCGACGCCACGATTATCGATAGCCGAAGCTATCTTAAGAAAGAGTCTGTCGTGACGTTGGAGTTTTTCCTCCATAGGTGGGTTTTTAGAAGGGCATTACTTACTTCATATGTGAGGTTCTATTTCTCGATACACTGCAACACATGATTACGGCGTCTGTGCTCGGGTTTGAAAACCTAACCTCTGAACATTTACCTTGCGATCCCGGCACAGGTTGGTAAGGGGTATTCAGGCTTCGGATTTCGAGGGTGGCATGACGGTGAGCGGCCCATCCAGATCGCGCATGACGCGTCGCCGGGATGCGGGCGGGTTCTCCTGGTACTGGTAAACGCCTGGTGTCGAGGCGCTGATAAACTTCCCCGAGGCCATCTGGCGTAGTGCCTTGATCTGCTCAGCTGCGGAACGTGAAACCGGCACAATGTAGCGCGCGGCCTGCAGGAGAGAGATTCCCAGGCGGTGCGCCTTTCGGCAGCACTCTTTGATTTCCGCACCTGTCCAGCCTTCGTCATTCGGTAGCTGGCCGGACACGTTGTACTTCTTGAGATAGATTCCCCAGATCGTCTCACGCTCCTCGTCCGACGGCAGATCGAAGAAGAACGTCCCCAGCGTGAAGCGCCTACCCAGCTCGGGTGGTAGACTGGCAATCGAGTTACAGGTCGCAATGAACAGCATCCGCCCTTGCGAGACCGCATCGATGATCTGGAGCGCCGTACGCAAGCGTTCGGTCGAAGCACCCACCAGCGAACTCTCCATGGCCGGCAAGTCGAAAGCAATCGTGGGGATGCCCGCTGTACCTCCAGTGGCCTTTGCTGCTGCACTCTTGGCTGCCCCGGCTGGACCGACAAACACAATTCCATCCGCCTCGCGGTCCTGCATGTACGTCAGGATGGTTCCCGTCATTTCCGTCTTCACGCCAGAGAGGTCGGTGCCGGTTCCTGCAAATGCCTTCTCAATCTCATCAATGAACACGACGACGCGGGGAGGATCGACACCTCGAAGCACTGCCCGCAGGAAGCTTTTGACGTTCTCAACCCCGCCAATGTCCTCAAAGGTCTCACCGCCTCGCCACACCGATAGCCCCGGTGTCTGCTCAATGATTTGGCGTTTCCGCTCCCAGAGGTCTTCTGTATCCAGTTGGCGCTTGACCAATGAGATCGCCAGTGCTTGTTCTGCCGGGAAGGCAGCCAGGCCAATCAGGGCATCTACCGCCTTGTCGATCACTGAGCGCTCAGGCTCATCCAGCTTGGCCGCATTGAAAGTCTCCCGAACAATCTGCTCCAGGTGAGTGGTCGAGGGGAGAGGCTCGTCAAGGACGAGAACATCCTGACCCAATTCCTGCGGCAACGTCGCGCCAGGCGCTGACAGTAGTACCAGCATCCGGCCCGTCGTCTTGAATGAATCTCGCAGGTCCCAGATGCCTTGCATCACTCCGGGGTCATTCCAGAAGCGGTGGGCGTTTGAGTAGAGCAGCAGACCGTCCTCGCCAAGCTGCTGGGCCACAAGCAGGGCATCGACCGGCCCAATCGTCGCAGCCTGACGTTCGCCCAGCACGCGCGCTAGCTCCTCGCCGCTGTCTCTGCCGATCACATAGAAGCCGCGGACCACATCCCACCCGAGCAGCGGGGGAAGTTCCCGGCCTTGCTTGAGAGTCTCGATGATGAAATGTGTTGTGCTTGCCGGGTCGGCCGTGCGTACTGCCACGAGCGGAGTCGAGACACAACGCGCGGCATGGAACGCCGACGCAAACTCCTCCATAGATCGAATCATGTGCGTGCTCCTTTCGAGAAAGGACCTTTAGGGGGGAAAGCAATGAGGAAAACGGAAGGTGGTTCCTACCAGGGCAAGCCGAGGGTAGGGAATCCTGTAAGTTCCGCGCGCCCGTCTGTGTGGACAGTGACTTCCACCAACTGCTCGCTGAAATCCTGCATGTCATAGCGGCCACTGAATAGCCGCAGTACCTGATTGCGACTCGAGCGCAACGGCAAGATGCACGGCTGGGTTTGATCGAAACGCCCGAGGACAGCGAAATCGAGGTACGCCTGGATCGTCCGCCATATTCGGCCACGAACCGGTTCGGAATAGTCGCCACCCCACGTCCAATACTGCCCCAGGTCGAGTTCGTATTCCGTGTAGCCGCTGAACATGCCGAAACGCAGCTCTGGCGCTCGCCGACGCAAGGAGTACATCAATGTCAGCAAGCTATCCGCCTGCTGCATGGGCTCGCCACCGGAAAAGGTGACGCCTTCCAGGGCATGCTGTGCCTGTGCCCGCAGTACTTCCTGAACTACGGCATCAACCGTGACTTCGGCACGGCGAAATGGATGACTATCGGGGTTCCAACACTTCGGACAACCGAGTGAGCAACCCTGGAAGAACACCACGGCGCGCAGGCCCGGCCCATTAGCACGGCTGGCAGGAATCAACGCATGAAACAGCATGGCAGGCCTCCTTCAACGCTGGCTTTTCTCTTGCTGGACTTGTTGGCCCGTGTAGTAGGCAGGCTTCTTCCGCTCCAACTTCACACTGTCTCCGCCACGGAAGTCATCAAAGACCTTCTCGCAGCCTTGGCCTGCAAAGCCCTCCAGATCTAGGGTGGACTTCCCTTGCGCGTCAATGACGATCGTGATGGTCTTCTCCTGCATGGTGGCCTACCTCCGCACAGCAAATTGCAGCCTCACCTGCTGCCCTTCTGAGGTCTCGATCACTTCCCGGCCTTTCAGGATATAGCCCCTGGCGCGAGCCATGGCCAAGGTCTGCTTCTCCTTGTAGCCCTGCTGAACACGCCCCAGCCACTTGGCCCCGTAGCCACGGTGCTCGTCGAGTTCGTCCTTAATCATGGCGAGCTGACCGTCCGGCTGACGTGCAAACCCGATATCACCATAGGCCCCGCGCAGGTGCTGGCGCCGGATGACAATGTTCGCGACCTTTGCCTCCTGCTCCGAGTAGTACGAGTTCAGTTGCGCGCCCTCGGGGTGGACCTCAACCTCGTAGCCCATCTCCTTGAGAGCCTCCACGAGGTATTTCTCCTCGCGCAAGACCGTCTGAGTCAAACCGTATTTCGACATTCGATGCCTCCTTCTTCTGGCCGTGTGAGTCATGTTGGCCTGGCCGTGGGCAGCCCACTGCCGCCCGAATCATGTCTCTCGTGCAGCCGGCCCAGCAGATGTACTTGCGAGGGTCCTCGATCGAGATCGAGAGGTTATCTCCGCTGCGGTCGTGCCCCTCTTCGGCGCAGGATGGGCAGCGGGTGATATTGTTGTGCCCCACTGTGCGGAGCTTGGTGTTGATGTGGTCGAGGATCCGGAATTCTGGCCCACACACGTGTCTCCTCATCTCCCGTTCAGCCTTCGGTTCTGGTGGAGCGAGCTGAGGTGGGATGGACTTCCCGGCAATCAAGCGGGCAAGCTGATCACCGGTCATCTTGGGAAGCGAAATCAGGTAGCACATCTGCTTCTCAAGATCTTCATCGGCGCCGTCAAACCAGAAGCGCTGAGCTGCGCCCCGGTGAATGCCCAGCGGCCCGCGGATGGCATTGCCGTACCTGCCGGGCTTCAACACATCGTGCTTGGGGAAGACCTCGATTCCTTCCTTCCTGCCCCTCTTGACCGGGATACCCAACCGCAGAGCAAGGCCGCAAACATAGATGCGACAATCCCGCGCTGGGAGCGGCTCGGCCATAAATATCCAGAGGTGCCCGCCCCGATGACTGTTCTCAAGAGCCGACTCCACCCCATCCTGCCTGAGGCAAAAGCTGAGCTTGAGGAGGTCCGTAAGAGCATCCTCATAGTCCGCGTCGATGGCCACCCACTTCGAGCATTGGGTGGCGGGGTTGATGGCGTACAGGCCGATAGTGATTTGGCCTTCAAGGTGGCGGCGGATCGTGTCCAGCGTCAGGCTGAGCCCCTGGCCGGTTTTCCTGTCCTTGGGGCGGTAGTAATAATGCCGGGCACCTTCTGGGTGCGGCCGGTTGGACTGGAGGGTGTAAGCCCGGCGGTTGACGAAGAGGAGGAAGTAATCCGCCACCGCACTGGCGGGCGCATTGAGACGAAGCATCCGCATTCTCTCCTCCCTGAAATCAGGTGGCAACAGAGGTCCATGGTGACTCGGTGACTGTGCTACCCGCTGCCACCTAAAGGTCGCTTCAGCGACGTCGTAACCCGATGATGCAATGGGTCAAGATCCCCTAAGTTGAGCGTCTAAGACCAAAAAGAGGTGGGCTCACGCTTATGTGGCCGGCACGTATGATTTCACTGATGGGTACTGACCGTGGAGGTTCGGAACCCATCGATACGTCCTCGATAGTGAGACTGAAGATCTCGTTGATGCGGGATACAAATGAAATATCGGTGCCATCAATGCCAGTGCTGTTCACGCCGAATACGCAACCGCTACGTGAGAATACGGGACCACCGCTGGCACCGCTATGGATAATGATACTGGTTCGATAACACGGTGCCGGCATGAGGACTCGGTCACGTCCGTTAGGGTAATACTCTTTGACATCTCCGTCGTACCAAGTCGGTATGAGGTTGATAATCTGCGCATTATCGAGAATTTGGTTGGCATGTTTTGGATAAGCAAATGTCACGACCCGCGCATCGAGATCAGGAGGTACGAAGGTAAGCGTAAGAGCTGGATTGATCAGCGGTTTTCCATCTTGATTACGCGTCATGGGAGCAGCAACTCCGACTGCGACATCCGCCGTTCGGTGGGAGGTGCAGCGTAGGATTGGGCGTGGAATGAAGATGCGTTCAGGAAGAAATTGTACAATCCCAATCGGGTAGCGCTCGACACCATGCGAGTCAAATGTGGCCATGAGCACGTGGCGAGCCGTGACGAACAGCCCACTTGTGGTGATAAAGAACCCCGTGCCGAGGAGATACATTTTGCCTTGGGCATCATATCGGACGATTGGAAAGATTCCGTGGCTAGGCTCTGCTGGACTACCCTTTACTGTTCGAATGCCGTATGCACCTGGCACAGCTTCACCGGGTAGTTCAGGGGGCGTCGGAATTTCATGACGACTGTCAGTCATGAACTGATATTATCCTGAAAGAGCTGCAAAAACGATGCACAGAGAAGAACAGGCCCTCTTTTTAGAGTTCTGCGGTTCTCCGTACGGCCACGTGGGAGACTGCTACGCGAAAGATGTTCTCCGTTAGCGAGTTATGCCAGCGACCGCTGACGCTATGAGTTCAGTGGCCGCCCGAAGCTTCGGGATATCAGCCTCCGTCATGCGGCCGACATCTCCGTACTTGAATTCGCCACCACTGGCCCATTCCACCACTTCGCCGATAGCAAGCTTCTTGGTCGTGGCAACACGGCGTGCCGCCGTCAGGAACTCGTTGCGAAGCTGGTTGAATCCCGAACTTCCCGACGAACCGTTGCCATTGTTGTTGGCAGGAGGCGAGGCGGCCCTGTCGGTGGGTGGCTTGGCAGATCCGTTCCCGCCAGCCAGGGCGGTGCTGTTCTCAGGGGGCGAAGGCTTAATCGTCGGCTGTGGCGCGCCAGCGGCGGGGATTGTATCGGAAGGAGAGCCCGCTGCTTTGCTTTCCGCAGGCGAAGAGCCATTCACTGATGCCGGATAGAACTCAGCCGCGACCTCCGGTGCCTGCTCTTGCTCGTCTTCTACCACCTCCAAGACCTTGCCACCCGATCCCAGCAGCTTTCGAGTCTCAGCGAACAGCCGGGCATTCTCCGTCAGGTTGGCGATGAGTTTCCGCATGTCGTCGCCCTCGACCTCCAGACTCAGCGCCCAGATGGATGAAGTCTTCTTCCTCTTCTCCTTGCGGTCGAAGTACGTGGCCTCCTCCGGGCGAACCGTCAGCTTGGCTGTGATCCCGGCCAGGCGACCACCCGTGAAGGTCTGGATCTCCTGCAAGGCGGAGTGGATCTGTCGAATGGATCGGTAAGAGCACGTGTGGATGCGGCAGACACTCCCTAGCCGCGGGAAGTCCGCCAACACGAAGCGTAGATCGCCACCCGGTTTGCATTGCCCACTCGAAAGCTCCGGACACCCGGTGCCGCACTGGGTCCATGGCTGGCCGCCAGGCTTCTCAGCCGTGCGCCGGGTAGCCGAGATTCCGTCACCCCAACACTTCCGCTCGGTGGCTGTCCACCAAGCGTAGGAACTGGGGAAGACCTTCTCGATGTCGTCGTCAATCAACATAATGTGGAGTTCGTGGCACTGCTCGCCATAATGCCGGGTCAGCTCCGGATCAGCTTCCCACTCAACCCGGTTGGCCGACTTCTTCTTGCGCAGGAAAACGAAGTGGTCAAGCTTGGTGGGATGATTGCGATCTCCATTGGGTGGTAGCCCGATGGAGACCTTGGTGGATACGGACAGCCGCTGGACGACGCGGCCGTCTTGGTCGTGCGTAACGCCAATGATCATAGGGATTCCTCCTTCGAGAATTGCCGGACCGCTGCGAAAACCAAATCACCCACCCACGCCCGGTGTTAGATAGATTGGTAACCTCATTTCCACCGTCGAATGGGCTTAACGCGGCGCGGAATCGCTTGCTCGGCACCCTTGATTGCCACCTGGACGGGCATCCAGCCTCCGCGACGTGGACGCGGCAGCGAATGGGGCCCGGTGGCGAGTCCAGACTGGAACTCACCACCAACCGAATTGTCAGGGACAATAGTTACCAACAGGCTTTGTGCTCCGCCCAGCCAACCGACGGCCCGGTGCGCCGGGCCAACCGCAATTCTCGAGCCTTGCCGCGGGTCTGCTTAGGGAGCGGGTCCCGCTCATGGCCACATCCTATATGCTGTGCCCGCACCTCTGCCGCTGTCGCAGTGGTCGCTGCGCATCGGGCTTGATTCTTTAGGGCACCGCGACAACCTGGTGCCGTGCGTGAGTTTCCCGTCCCTGGTGGATTCAGTCCGCGCCGGGGCGCTAGAACCTCAACTTCCAACCCCATTCGCCCTTGACATTGCTCCGGCCCGGGTGTTAAGTAATGGGCGGAGGTACATTGGCCATGGAGATCAGAGTCTTCGCGCGGGGTCCAAGTCAGGAGTACAGTTCCAACCCTGGAAAGCCGGGGCAACATATGTACAAGTGGTCGGGTCGCCGCATGGTGCCCGAGGACTGCGAAGAAAACCCCGAGCTTCCACTGAGTGGTTTTATTAGAGTGAGGAAAGATTCCGCGGAGTGCGGGTTCGTGCACAACCTCCAGAACGATTTAGTCCTCTACGCCGACTCCGAGGCGCTTGCGGTCATCGAAAGTAGGCTCGGCCAGCCACTTTCGGCCCTTCAACAGAGTGAGCCTTGGTTGGTAAAGGCCCTTTGCCTTGCAGCCACGTGATTTTCCATGTTGCTCCCATCACGGCCCTTCCGCGTTGAATTTGAGATCACTGGCCGGTGCAACCTTAGGTGCCGGTATTGCCTTGCCATGCCTTTCAGTGGGTTCGACCCGCCCCTTGAGGGTTTGTTGGACCTTTTCAAACGGACCCGGGATGAAGTCGATCCGTTTGAAGTCGTCATCAGCGGGGGAGAGCCCTTCGTTCGCGGCGATGTGATGACGCTTCTGGAGGGTGCCGCTCGGATTCTCGGGGATATCGGTGTCACAACCAACGGCACCCGCCTCGCCTCCCTCCGCGCCGAGGACCTTGCGGTGCTGCGCACGATTTCTGGCAAAAAGGGAAGGCTGCAGGTTTCTCTCGATAGCGTCGCCCCCAGTGTCAACAATCCGCTTCGGGGAGGAACGGCTGCCGTTCTCGAAGGCCTGGATGCGCTGGAGAGCGCTGCCGTTCCCTTCTGTGTTGGCATCGTCGTGACAAAGACAAATCTCGAGTCGCTTCCGGACACGTTGGAGTTCGTCCTTCGCAGATACAAGTTGATGCGGGGGATCGCGTTTATGAACCTGATGCCCAGTGAGGTACTGGGCCTGTCGTGGCCACAGCTGGCTGCGGGAGCCGATCAGTACAAGAGCGCTTGCGATGTGGCGGCCCGGGCAACAGGAGATCTCGGTCGGTCCGATATCAAGATTTATACCGACAGGCAAAACGAGCACGTGCCTTCCGTAATCGATGGGTACGGGATTCCCTATTGCCTAGCGGGCTTGATGAAGCTGGAGGTGCTGCCCAATGGCGATGTGACTCCATGCTCCATGATAAGGAGCGTTACGCTGGGGAACCTGTACCGGGAGTCGTGGCCCGATATCTGGGCGCGGTCGCTTGAGAGACTCCAGAGGCTGAGCGAGGACGGGGTGGTTGGAGCACAGTGCGCGCACTTCAACCGTCGGGACCTTGTCCAGATCCATGAAACCATCTCGCCGACATAGTCTGGGAGACTTCTCCCCCACCCTCGGACTACCATTGCACTTAGCGGTTTAGAACAGGGAGGCAAGGGTTAAATTATGCGGGACCGCGCCCTTTTAGCCGATATCGTGGAAGCGCAGTCTTTCGGTTTCCGCCGAGCTCTTTCGTCGGTCGCGGTCTTCGGGAGTGTCGCGAGGGGCGATGAAAGAGCAACCAGCGATGTCGATGTCCTGGTAACCCTGAGAAACCGGCATCAGACGGGGGGTCGCGTCTCAGGCAACTTTCGGGAAGGCTACGGGGCTTTCCTTCTGCGTCTCAAGAATGCGAACCGCAAGGTGAGGCCAAGCGTTGTTCCTGCGATTACCTGCGATGGTGTGGAGGCAACGGTCGTCGTCGATCGAGTCCCAGTATCATTCATTTTCAGGGTGAGTGGTCCATCTGGACTATGCCCCTTGTACTTTAGTCTTGTAGATTGCTCGCTTGTCCTCACTGACAAAAGAGGTTGCCTTAAGCGAGTTCTAGCAGTAACGCGATCGTACATGGAGTTACTGGGATATGAGAAGATCGCGAAAGGCACTGGTTGGTATTGGCGACCAGCCGTTCCAGTAGCCCGGAAGCATCTTCGCGCGCTGGGTTTTGATAAGAAAGGACGATGGGCAGAGCAGTGCGCCCGCGAGTACTTAACTAGGGCCCGAGCCTCTTTTGCGGTCGGAGATCTAGATCTCACGGGCGTCTTGCTGCGGCAGAGCATTGCGTACCTCGTAAAAGCGAAACTCGCATTCTGTGGTGTTGAGCCGGTGAAGTGCGACCGCTGGGAGCCCGTCATCCTCCGCCGGGAAGCATATCTCCCGTCTTCGGCTCCCGACTTGGGCCGGCCCGCCCCTGTGTTCGCACTATCAGCTGTCGGCTTGGAGAGCAGGGAGGGGCGGGAAGATCTTTGCCCAGCCGAAGCGCGAAGTTGCATCCAAGGCCTAGTTTCAAGTGCTGAGCAAGTGGTGAGGCAGTTGCGTGGCCGAGAGCAGTCCTAGCTGCACTGGGGTCATTGGCGTCATGCCAGGAGGGGTATATGGGGTTTTCCGCAGGCAGTAATAATGGCCCACCCCAGCCTCGTGTGGGTTTCGGCATCTGGTGGACCTCTGTTTCCTTTCGCCTTCCCGCCGAGTACTCGTCACAGCTGATGGGCGACAGATCAGGTGAATGGTCTGCTCAGCACAGCGAACAGGAGCAGGAAGACCAGGAAGAGCAGGGGCAACAGCTTGAGGGCGGCCTCCAAAAAGCATTTGAATTAGACTTAGGTGGCCATAAATACTCACTGAGGGGTCTCCTCGAGGGCAAAACCAATGGTAAGAAGATATCCCCGTTCGAGTTCCTGTACAAGTTAGACTGGGAGCCAGTGCCCTGTTTCGATTTTGTGAGCTTGAAGACGACGTCGCTGCTGACTCGCGAGATCCGGGGACGCCGGTTCCACAACGAGTTTCTGATGTATCCCAAGGAAAATGCAGCCCTCGAGAACGCCCCTTGTGGCGTCTCTATGGATGAGGCCTACCGCGGCTTGCGCGACCTAGCTTGCGTCCTCGGTATGAGACGAAGCATGCTCTTTTCCCCGGCTCTGGCCCACCATACGTACACGTTGCTCCTGCCGCCGGGTGTTCTGATGGACGAGGGCTCGCACAACGACAAGCTTACGTATCTTGGGTTCGCGTTCGTGCACTTTCTCCGCCTTCCCCATCGGCCTCACCTTCGTAGGACTTTCTCCGTGTCGCTCCTAATCGTCCCGATCGACGAGAGCGGGAGATGGCGCGAAATGAAAGAGTTGGGGGAAAGAAGGCTGCCGGAGTTGAGGCGTATCTACGATAGCGGGTGGACACCTCCGGCCGAGATCCCGGAGGGCGGGATGTACAGCTTGCAGGGGCCTCTGAGAGACTTTCTCTCGGCTGTAGTCGGCCAGTCTTCCTCTGACCACTGTGCCCTCCGGTCCTTGCTCGTAAGTCTCTTGCAGTCAGTCGCCTTACGAGCAATTCCACCGGAGCTGTATAGCTCGGAAAAAGACAAACTTTACGACTTAGCTTTCCGAGCTGTCAGCGTTTCCCGCTGTAGCGGGTTCGCCGGAATCGTAGGGTCCGTCGGGAGGTACCAGGAAGTGTTGGAATGGGCGGGCAGCGCCGGGCCGAAGTTGGAGGTCGCACAGGGGGCGAACCCCATGACAATCAGGGGCACGTTGCAAGTGGCAGACGGGTCATCACCGGACCTGGAGACCACCCTTCAGAAATGGATAAAGCAGTTGTTAGGAGAGGACTTCCTCACTTATAGCTGCGTTACGCCCGTGAGCAGAATGCTGTTGCAACCCACGCGGTATGGCTACCCAACATTTTTCCTTCTGCCGGAGCGCTTCTTTCTCACACCTATCGCGAAAGGTTGGGAAGACGACGACCACACGATTTTCAACCCGCTTGGCTGGAGCCTTCTCGATGGTGTAGGGCTCTCCGTGTTACAGGAAATGCTCACTGTATTCCATCATCAGATGGAGGGAAGACTGGGCTCCGCCGCTGCCAGGGAGTTCATGGAGAGCTTCATCGGAGATATAGAAGAGTACTTTGACTTCGATCTCGTGCCGGCTTACAAAGCACATTTCGAAACGTTGAAGAGAGTCGTAGGCATCGACGCTGACTTCCAAAGGTTGAGGGAGAAGCTCGAGTTTCTGGAACAGCACAAGATACTCGAGAAGGAAGAGGATACTAATCACCTTGTTCTGTTTCTCACGGTGGCTGGCTTACTCATCGCGGTCATCGAGCCTCAGCATTATTTGCCGAAGTGGATCGAATTGCTGCTTCTTGCTATAGCGCTAATTGCCATCATGCGGAGGCGTAAATGGACTCCGCCGTTGCGCCGATTCCTTCGCAAATGGACTCCGCCGCTGCGCCGATTCCTTCGCCGTACTTCCACGTCTGCTCACTCCGTTTCTTCCCACCTCTTCTTGCGACTTAGGCGGTCTGCGCCCGGGTAGTCTGAGATCAGCAACAGCGCAGC
>Ga0326728_10020984_pt1 | contig 12361 bp, 5 predicted proteins | sample MB3enrmetagenome_FD_207602 | JGI IMG/M metagenome (GOLD analysis project Ga0326728, IMG submission 207602) | Lab enriched peat soil microbial communities from McLean, Ithaca, NY, United States - MB31MN | ecosystem: Environmental > Terrestrial > Soil > Wetlands > Peat | place: USA: New York...
CGGGAATGTGGAGTTGCAGATCTTCAACGCGGCCGGCTCGGCGGTTGCCACCCAGGTCTGGAGCTCGCAGAACTTCAAGCCGGGCCTGAGCCTGCCGTATACGTATAGCTGGACTCCAGCCCGCACGCTGGCGCCGGGAAGCTACTCGGTCGACATCGGAGTATTCGACACGGGCTGGACCCATGACTATTACTGGAACACGGACGCGACAATCACCCTGACGGCGACGGCTTCGCTGCCCACCATCACGTCGCTGGTGAACGCGGCAAGCTATGTCGGCGGATCGGTTTCCCCAGGCGAGATGGTTATCATTTTTGGCACGGCCATCGGACCGGCCACGGGGACATACGCCACCACGGACCCGGCCACCGGCAAGCTGGCGACCACCATCGGCGGGGTCGAGGTGCTGTTCAATGGCATCCCCGCTCCCATGATTTACGCCAGCAGCACGCAGGTGTCGGCGGTGGTGCCGTATGAGATGGCGTCCATTTCCAACCCCTCGGCGCAAATCAACTACGCGGGACAAACTTCCAACGCATACCCGCTGACCACGGCGGCCACAGCTCCGGGGCTGTTCACGCAGAATTCGTCGGGCAGCGGGCCGGGCGCGATCCTGAACCAGGACAACAGCGTGAACGGGCCGGGCAATCCCGCGGCCAAGGGAAGTATCGTACAGGTGTATATGACGGGCGAGGGCGAGACCAACCCGCCGAGCGTCACGGGCGCGATTACGACCGCGACCTTGCCGCCTCCGCAAGTGACGCCCGCTCCGTCACAGCCCATACAGGTACAGATCAACGGCCAGCCGGCGCTTTATGTGTACGCCGGGGAGGCGCCGGGCCTGGTGGCGGGAATGATGCAGCTCAACGTGCAAATCCCGGCAAACGCGCTGTCGGGTGACTTGCAGATCCTGGTGTCGATTGGCGGGAACCCGAGCCAGAACGGCGTGACCGTCTCGGTGAGGTAGGGGCGGCGGGTAGTCCGGTTGAAGGATCTACGGAAGCTGCGGCTGCGGATGGTGGAATCCTGAGCGGGGCGGTTTGCCATCGTCAATAACGACGTATTCGGCTTGGGCGCGTTCGGCGGTCCAGGCCTTCACGGTGCGGAGCGCGTCGTTGCCGGCCACCACCAGAACCATGTGCGAAGAGTCGAGCGGGTTCTTCGCCGCCAGCAGGAGCGCTTCGCGCTCGGAAGCGTGGACGCCGTCATCCATGCGGAAGGCGGCGCCTGGATAGTCGAGACCGATACGGCCGGCCCACGCGGCCAGCGCGGAGTTGGCCTCCGGGCGGCCGATGAAGATGATGTCGCGGTGCCGAAGCAGGCCGTCGGAGACTTCGAAGTCCTTGTAGATGGGAACGGCGCTCTCGTAGCGGTCCAGGAGGCGGCTCTGGATCTGTTCGGCGGCGTAGCGGTTGGCGCCCGCCTCGCGCCCCGTGCCGTAAACCAGAATGGCGGAAGCCGCCCGCTGATAGATGTCGGCCACCAGGTAAGCCGGCCCATCCTCGGGCTCGGAAAACTCGAACGGCACACCGGCCTTTTCGAGGAACGACTGCGCAGTGACCGTGGCGCCGGCATTGGCGGTGAAGAATTCGTTCATGAGGGCGAAGAAGGGGTCGTCGCCCAGCTTGCGCCGCAGCGCATCCAGAAACAGGACGCCTTTGGTCTCTTCGAGGCGGAAGCGGCTGGAGGGATTATCGGGGCCCAGCTTCAAGCCGCGGTACATGGCGCGCTGCGCGTCCAGCGCCTTGGCGAGATCATCGGATTGAAGCGCGCGGTAATAGGCGACGGAACCGGCGGCAAGCCAAATGTCGGCATCGGAAGCCGGCAGAATCCAGCCCTTCCAGAGCCGGTCTTTATAGGATGCCTGCCTGGCGGCGCGCTGGCGTTCGGCGGGCTGGGCGGCCGCCCGCGGCTGTTCGCTCTGGCCGCGGAAAAGGTAATAGCCGGATGGATACAGGCCATCGTTTTTGGCGTAGCCGCCCGGGGAGGATTTCCGCTCACGCTGGTTGGGCTTGCCGATGGCGGCCCACACCATGAGGCGGGAGGCCATATCGGCGGTGGCGACTTTGGCGTCCATGGCGCTGGGGCCGACCAGGGGCGCGGTGCGGAAGGCCAGGAACGCGAACTGCTCGTCGATCTGGCCGCGATACTGGCGGTACAAACCCTGCCATGCCAGGTCGCGAACGGCCGGCACGTAGGGGACGTACTCGGGCGTGCCGCGCGGATCGGGCTGGGTCTCGAGGTTAATGGCGAGATCCTTGGCATTGTTGTCGCCCCAGTAGAAGCCGGGGGTATCGCCGAACCATTCGTTTTTCGAGCTGCGCCACAGCCTGGTGTGGTTGGTGCCCAGTTCGTACATTGCCACCTCGTTGTTGGCGGCGTCGCCGAGCAGCCATTCGTTGGTGTAGAGGCCATTGTTGCGGGTGCCGAGGCGCTCGACCACTTCATCGATGTTGCCGCCGTACTGGATGGCCATGCGCGCGCGGAAAGCCACCGGAGTTCCCTGGGCATTGAAGGGCGTCTGGCGAATGGTGGTTTCGGTGAGGACCACTCCGGCATCGTTCTGGTACCAATCCGTGCCGCTCTCGATACCACCGGGATAGCTCTGCATCAACACGCGATGGCCGGAGGCGGGCTGGATATCGAGCATGACGTTGGTCTGCTCGGCCAGAGTTAGAGACCACCAGGTGACATGGCCGACGACCATTTTGCCGTCGCGGGTGGCGGGGCCGGTGGCAGCGAATGCGCTGCAATGGTCGATGACGGAGTCGCGCTTCTTCTCGAAGTAGGCGGGCGGATCGAACTGGAAGCCTTCGAGGCCGGTGGGCGTGTTGGACATGGCGGCGCGGAGTTCACCCAGTTCGACGGTGACATTGGCCACCACTACGTCCACCAGGTCGATGGGCCGCCCGAGCCAGCGCGCGCCGGCGGCGGAGGCGCCATCGGCGATGCCGCGCATCTCCTCGAGGATTTCGCGATCGAAGCCGCGGAGGAAGAGCGCGTTGGCGAAGGTGCGAAGCTGGCCCCAGCCGGAGGCGTCGGCCTTGGAACCGAGGTTGGAGGCGCAGCGCTCAAAGTACTCGGGAATCTCGCGCGCCATGAGAAAGCCGTGCTGGTAACCGCGGTCGTAGGGCTGGCCTTCAATGTGGAGGTAGATCCAGCCGGCGGCCGGATAGCGGTAAGCCGGGCCGAATGTGCGGACGGCGTCGGGCGCGGGCCATTCGCCGGCGTTGGAGGCTTGGTCGAGGCTGACGCCCTCGAACCAGGCCTTGCCCTGAAACGCGCCGCCGTTGGCGACGGTCAGCAGGATCTGGTCCTGGGCGCGGGTGGCGACGAACCGCAGGGTGAGGCGGGTCCACGGCTGGGTGGCGCCGAGGGATTCCGAATGCACGTCGAAGGGCATGGAGGCCATGGTGAGCGCGGCGCCGGCGGCGATGGGGGAGCGGTCCAGATCGCGCACCACCAGGCCTTCGGTGCGGGCCCATCCGCTCAGCTCATAGCGCTGGCCGATGGTGAGCGCGACGGGGGCGAAGCGAACGCAGGCGTCGGGCGACGGCCCGCCCGGCTCGACACGAAGCGACTTGCGGCCCTCGTGGAGCACCGAGGCATCCGGCGCGGCCGAGCCGCGCACGACGACCCAGGTTGAATCGGGCTTATCGAAAGACGCCTGGAATAGGGGCGTGGCGGCGGTGGCGGCGACGGCGACAAACAGACAGCAGAACAGACGAGACATTACGGCCCTCCTGACGAACCAGGATACCGTTTTCGGAGCCGAGCGTGGTGAATCGATCCGGCTGGTGCGAAGCCCGGCGGTTCGACATGGGTCTCAGTGGACCACCGCCAACAGGGCCGCTGCGCGTTCCGCCACGGCTGCCCGCAGATTGGCTTCGCCCTCGGTGAACCGCATCCGCCCCATCTCCGCGTCCTGGATATCGCGCTGCGTCATCAACGCCTTCATGATCCCGCTCGAGCAGTGCCCCATTCCTAAGAGGTGCCCCACCTCATGAGCCATCACGATGGCCAGAGCCGCGGAGACCGAACGCTTGGCGCCGGCCAGCGCTTTCACGGGCTGGTAGAAGGCATAGGAAATGACGCATCCCGGGCACATCATGGCATAGCCCAGGGCTTCGCTCGAATGCAGCCCGCCTTCCAGCTCCGGCGGCATGACATTCACCTGAATTGTCCCGACCGGCGGGAGAGCGCAGTGTTCATCGGGAACGCGGCAGATGGTCCAGACCGTCTCCACTCCGGCCCTCTGGAACGTCTCGCGCGCGGTTTCCGCCGCGGCTTTGAGTATGGCGCCGGGTGTCCCGGCGTAATCGTAGATCATCACCGTAAGTTTAGGCTCGGCGCCGAAGCAGGCCGCAGCCATCCAGGCCGTCGCAACCACCAGTTTCTGAGTTCTCATTTCGCTGCTCCCGGCCGGAACGCGAAAGAAGCTGGTAATCGGGGCAAAAGTTTTCCATAATCAAAGCCGGATACAGGAGCCGCTGGAAAGGTTGGCTGGGATGGCGGACGCTCGCGGAGAAGTTACCGAGCTGCTGGCGGAGCTGAAGCTGGGCCGGAAGGACGCCCTCGACCGGCTGATGCCGCTGGTTTACCGGGAGCTGCGCCGTATCGCCGGCCATCAAATGCGGGACGAGCGGGTAGGCCACACGCTGCAACCGACGGCCCTGGTGCACGAAGCTTTCCTCCGCCTGGTAGACCAGAGCCGGGCCGACTGGCAGAACCGGGCACAATTCCTGGGCGTGTCAGCCCAACTGATGCGCCGGTTGCTGGTGGATCACGCGCGGCGGCGCCATGCCGGCAAACGGGGGATTCCAGTTACGCTGAACGAGGAGATTTTTCGGCGGGGTTCCGGCGCCGACCAGACCGAAGAAATCCTGGCGGTGGACGAAGTCCTGGCGCGGCTCGGTGAATTGGACCCGCGACAGGCCCGCGTGGTGGAGTTGCGCTACTTCGGCGGGCTATCGGTGGAAGAGACGGCCGAGGCCATGGGCATCGCGACGCGCACAGTCAAGCTAGACTGGGCCATGGCCAAAGGGTGGATGAAATCCCAGTTGAGTCCCGGAGGACGATTGTGACACCGGAGCGATGGTCTCGGATCAAGGAACTTTTCAGCGCGGCGCTGGAGACTCCGGAATCGGAGCGGGCGCGATTCCTGGAGTCGGCTTGCGGCGGGGATGTGGAGCTGCGCGCCGAAGTGGAGCGGATGCTGGCGGGGAACGAAGAGGCGAGCTGGCAAAGTCCGGCGGCGAAGTTGCTGGCGGTGGCTGCGGAACTGGCGCCTGGGGACACGGTGGCGCACTATCGCATCGAATCCAGGCTGGGCGAGGGAGGCATGGGGGTGGTCTACAAGGCCAGCGACACCCGCCTGGGCCGCAGCGTCGCCTTGAAATTCATCAAGGTCCAATTCAGCCACCGGTGGGAGCGCGAGGCGCGGGCGGTGGCGGCGCTGAACCATCCGCACATCGCCACGCTCTATGAAGTCGGCGAGCACGAAGGGGCGCCGTACCTGGCCATGGAACTGGTCGACGGCCGGCCGCTCAAAGGGCCGCTGCCGGTGAAACAGGCGATCGAGTACGGGATTCAGATGGCCGATGCGCTGGCGGCGGCGCACGCGGCAGGCGTGGTGCATCGGGACCTGAAGCCGGGCAATATCCTGGTGACGGAGAAGGGGTCCGTCAAGGTGCTGGATTTCGGGCTGGCGAAACTGGCGGAACAGGAAGGCGCGCCGGCCTCCACCGAGACCGCCGGCTTGGCGGGCACGCCGGGCTACATGGCGCCGGAACAGATCGAAGGCAAGGCGGCGGACACGCGCAGCGACATCTTCGCTTACGGCTGCATCCTGTACGAACTGCTGAGCGGGCGCCGGGCGTTTCCGGGCGAGACCATCACCGCGGCACTGACGGCCGTGGCCACCACGGAACCGAAAGCGCTGGACGGAGCGCCGGAGCGACTGGATGAACTGGTGCGCCGCTGCCTGCGCAAAGACCCCGGGCGCCGATTCCAGCACATGGACGACGTGAAGGTCCTCCTGGAAGAGCTCAAGGAGGAATCGGACTCGGGCAAGCCAGGCGCCCCGGCGGGCCTGGCACCCCGGCGGAGGAGAAAACCGCGGATTTTGGCAGCGGGTGTGGTTGCGGCTCTGCTGCTGGGCGGCGGCGCGTGGTACTTCCTCCGCGAGAAGCCGGCTTCGGTAGCCCGACGCCCGGCGCCTACGCGGCTGACTTACGACTCCGGACTCACAACAGATCCGGTTCTCTCGCCGGACGGCACACGGGTAGCTTATGCCTCGGACCGCGACACCCAGGGCAACCTGAATATCTGGATCCAGCAGGTGGCCACCGGCGACCGGCTCCGCCTCACGCGGAGTGAGGCCGATGAGCGCGAGCCGGCCTTCTCTCCCGATGGCAACCGCATCGCCTACCGCTCCGAGCGGGAAGGCGGGGGCATCTACGTGGTTTCAGCCCTGGGCGGGGAGCCAAGAAGGATCGTGCGGGGAGGCCGCTCGCCGCGCTTCTCACCCAACGGCGAGACGATCGCTTACTGGGCAGGTGGATTTGGCCCGCTCCGTCGGTTGGAGGGCAGCCTGTTCGTGATCCCCTCTGGCGGCGGAGAGCCGCGGCCGGTGCGCGCGGAGTTCAAGCGGGCGGGGTATCCGGAATGGCTGCCGGATGGGCGGCACATTCTCTTCTATGCCGATTCCGGGAGTGCAGCGACCGTCGATACCGACTGGGCCGACTACTGGGTCACGAGTCTGGTTGAGGACGGCACGCCTGCTGTCCGCACGGGATTGTGGGAGATTCTGAGGAAGCAGAAGTTCACTTCCTGGATCGTTCGGTGGATGTGGATGACAAACGGCTCCGGCGGCGGGTACTTGTTGGGCCCGGCCCATTCTGGGGACGTCGAGAATGTCTGGCGGGTCCCCATCTCTCCCCGGACCTTTCAGGCCAGCGGTCCCGCCGAACAGTTGACCTTCGGCACGGCCAATGGCATATCTTTCGGAAACACAGCAATCCCAGGTGGTGGCGTGCGCATGGTGTTTGCGAGCTTAAAGGGCAATTGGGACATCTGGAGTCTGCCCTTGGACGCCAATCGCGCTTTGGTGAAGGGACCACCGCAGCGGATCACCGATGAGGAGACCATGGAAACCGGCCCGGCCATCTCCGAAGATGGCCGGAAGCTGGTGTATACGTCGGATCGGGGCGGCTCCTATAACGTTTGGGCCAGGGACCTGGTCAGCGGCAAGGAGACACGCGTAAACACTACCCCTGGGATTCAGCCATGTATCAGCCGCGATGGCCGCCGGGTCATGTATAGGAAGTACCTGCCTGGACCGCAGGGGTACCAGGTGTACATGGTAGCCGAGGGCGACCCGGTGCTGGTCTGCAACGACTGTTTTGTGCCAGCCAGCGTGACTCGCGACGGAGAGATGTTGATCGACGAAACCAGTCCCCCCGCCAGCCTTCGGGTGGTGATGACCGCCCGAAAAGAATCGGTAACGATCCTGAAGCATCCTACCTGGAGAGTGTTCGCGGGCCGGCTCTCGCCCGACGAACGCTGGATTGCGTTCCACACCATGCCGAGAGTCGATGCTCGTCAGGTTTATGTCGCCCCCTTCCGCGGTCCCGTCCCGATAGAGCAGAAGGAGTGGATTCCGGTGACCGATGGCCAGGGGATGGAGCGCTACGCGTCCTGGTCGCCAGATGGGAACACGCTGTACTTCCTGTCCGAGCGCGACGGCTTCCGCTGCATTCGCGCGCAGCGGCTGGACCCCGTTTCAAAGCATCCCGTAGGCCCGCTGCTGGATATCTACCACTTTCACCAGGCACGGCTGTCCCTGGGAAATGGGGACCCCGCCAGCAACGGCTTCCAAGTCGCGGTTGACAAGGCCGTCTTCGCGCTTCTGGAGACGACGGGAAGCATCTGGATGACGGATCTCTCCGCGGAGTTCCGGTGAAGAAAGGGTGGATGAAATCCCAGTTGAGCACTGGAGGACGATTGTGACACCGGAGCGATGGTCCCAGATCAAGGAACTTTTCAGCGCGGCGCTGGAGACTCCGGAATCGGAGCGGGCGCGATTCCTGGAGTCGGCTTGCGGCGGGGATGCGGAGCTGCGCGCCGAAGTGGAGCGGATGCTGGCGGGGAACGAAGAGGCGAGCTGGCAAAGTCCGGCGGCGAAGTTGTTGGCGGTGGCCGCCGAACTGGCGCCTGGGGACTCGGTGGCGCACTACCGCATCGAATCCAGGCTCGGCGAAGGCGGCATGGGGGTGGTCTACAAAGCCAGCGACACGCGCCTGGGCCGCAGCGTCGCCTTGAAATTCATCAAGGTCCAATTCAGCCACCGGTGGGAGCGCGAGGCGCGGGCGGTGGCGGCGTTGAACCACCCCCACATCGCCACTCTCTATGAAGTCGGCGAGCACGGAGGTTCGCCGTACCTCGCCATGGAGTTGGTGCAGGGAAAGCCGCTCAAAGGCCCGCTTCCGGTGAAACAGGCGATCAAGTACGGGATTCAGATGGCCGATGCCCTGGCGACGGCGCACGCGGCGGGCGTGGTGCATCGCGACCTGAAGCCGGGCAACATTCTGGTGACGGAGAAGGGGTCCGTCAAGGTGCTGGATTTTGGGCTGGCGAAACTGGCGGAGCAGGAGGGCGCGCCGGCCTCCACCGAGACCGCCGGCTTGGCGGGCACGCCGGGCTACATGGCGCCGGAGCAGATCGAAGGCCAGCCGGCGGACACGCGCAGCGACATTTTCGCCTTCGGCTGCATCCTCTACGAACTGCTGAGCGGGCGCCGGGCGTTCCCGGGCGAGACCATCACCGCGGCACTGACGGCCGCGGCCACTACGGAACCGAAAGCGCTGGAGGGAGTGCCGGAGCAAGTCGATAAGCTGGTGCGCCTCTGCTTGCGCAAGGACCCCGCGCACCGCTTCCAGCACATGGACGACGTGAAGGTCTTCCTGGAAGCGCTCAAGGAGGAATCGGATTCGGGCAAGCTGAACGCCCCGGCGGGGCTGGCGCCCCCGCGGAGGAGAAAGCCACGGATTCTGGTGGAGGCTGTGGTGGCGGCTCTGCTGCTGGGCGGCGGCACGTGGTACTACGTGCGGGAGAAGCCGGCCTCCGCACCACCGCGCCCGGCGCTTACGCGGCTGACCTTCGACTCCGGACTCTCTACGTACCCGGTTCTCTCGCCGGACGGCACACGGGTAGCTTATGCCTCGGACCGCGACAGCAACGGCAACCTGAATATCTGGATCCAGCAGGTGGCCACCGGTGACCGGCTCCGCCTGACGCGGAATGATGCCGATGAGTACGAGCTGGATTTCTCTCCCGACGGCAACCGCATCGCGTACCACTCCGGGCTGGAAGGCGGGGGCCTCTACGTGGTTTCAGCCCTCGGCGGGGAACCAAGAAGGATTGTGCGGGGAGGCCATGGGCCGCGCTTCTCACCCAACGGCGAGATGATCGTTTACTGGGAAGGCGGACCTGAAGGCCCCCGGTTGGAGGGCGGCGTGTTCGTGATCCCCTCCGCCGGCGGGGAGCCGCGGCCGGTGCGCGCGGAGCTCAAGCGGGCGGGGTACGCGGAGTGGTTGCCGGATGGGCAGCACATTATCTTCTTTGCCGATACCGGGCGTGCAACGACCGCCGATGAGGACTGGTGGGTCGCGAGTCTGGTTGAGGACGGTACTCCTGCTGTCCGCACGGGATTGATGAACATTCTGAGGAAGCAGAAGTTCACAAACTGGGGCCATCGGTGGAGCTGGATGGCAAACGGCTCCGGCGGCGGGTACCTGTTGGGTGCAGCTCAGTCTGGGGGCACCGTGAACGTCTGGCGGGTCCCCGTCTCTCCCCGGACCTTTCAGGTCAGCGGCACCGCTGAGCAGTTGACGTTCGGCACAAACACCGACGTAGCCCTCGGGGCCACAGCGATGCCAGGTGGTGGCGTGCGCATGGTGTTTGCCGACTTGAGGAGCAATTTGGGCATCTGGAGTCTGCCCTTGGACGCGAATCGCGCGTTGGTGAAGGGACCACCCCAGCGGATCACCGATGAGGAGACCGTGGAACTTAGCCCGGCCATCTCCGAAGATGGCCGGAAGCTGGTGTATGCGTCGGATCGGGGCGGCTCTTATAACATTTGGGCCAGGGACCTGGTCAGCGGCAAGGAAACACGCGTGAACAGCACTCCGTGGGCTAATCCCGCACACATCAGCCGCGATGGCCGCCGGGTCATCTATAGGATAGACCCGCCTCGACCGCAGGAGTTGCTCCAAGTGTACATGGTAGCCGAGGGCGATCCGGTGCTGGTCTGCAACGACTGTTTTATGCCAAATGACGTGACTCGCGACGGAGAGATGTTGATCGACGAAACCAGGCCCCCCACCCGCCTTCGGGTGGTGCTGACGGCCCGAAAAGAAGGGATAACTATCCTGAAACATCCCACCTGGGGAGTGTTCGCGGGCCGGCTCTCGCCCGACGAGCGCTGGATTGCGTTCCACACCATGCCGAGAATCGATGCCCGCCAGGTGTATGTCGCCCCCTTCCGCGGTCCCGTCCCGATAGAGCAGAAGGACTGGATTGCGGTGACCGATGGCCAGGGGGTGGAGCGCTATGCGTCCTGGTCGCCGGATGGAAACACGCTGTACTTCCTGTCCGAGCGCGACGGCTTCCGCTGCATTCGCGCCCAGCGGCTGGACCCCGTCTCAAAGCATCCGGTAGGCCCGCTGCTGGATATCTACCACTTCCACCAGGCACGGCGGTCCCTGATGAACATTAACGACACGGTCTACATCGGCTTCCAAGTCGCGGTTGACAAGGCCGTCTTCGAACTAATGGAGACGACGGGAAGCATCTGGATGACGGAGATCCCGGCGGAATCCCGGTGAAGAGGGGCAGGACGCTTTCTTACCGGTACCGGTACAACTTCACGCGCTGGATGGCGCGTTCGCCAAACCCCAGGCGTACGATGCTGCCGGATTGGCCCTTGGGAGGGTCGGATGACATCACGGAATCGTCGCCCCCCAGGAAATGCGTAGCCACCCATTTGCCGTGGTTATCGAACCGGCCCGCTTCCTGCGCAGCCAGACCGGCAATCGGCGGCCCCGGTGTATTCGGCGTGAACGTGAGCACCACGTTATTGCCCGCCAGCAGGTACTCGTCCGGACCGGCCGCCATGAATAAACCATAGCCGATCAGGTCGGGAACAACATTCTGCTGGCCGCGATTGCGTGGCAACCCTACGTTCAGGATGTAGTTCCCCAATTTCACCGGTTGGTCCGGTCTCTGCTTGTCCAACACCACTGCCGCAATGGTGCCGCTGCTCTGGTGCTCCAGGATCTGAGGAGCGATTTGCGAAAGGGTCAAGAACGCCTGTGAAAGCGCCTTGGCTTCGTATTCGGGAGGCAGCGGCGGGAGCGGTCTGTTAGAGCCGGGCCCCCCAAACCCCACCAGTCGCGCCGGCGAATCCATGCCCGGCGGAGAGAACGCTGCTGGAAAATTGATGCCCGTCCTGGTGAACCAGTCCAGCAAGCCGTCGTTGCCCATCCCGGAATAGCCGATGGCGCGTAGCTGACCGATGGCATAGAAGGCTTGTGCGGCGCCCGGTTCGCCATCCGCCGCTTCGATAGTGAAGAGCGGAAGGCCGGAGCGGGTGTACCGTGTGGTGATATCGACGATGCGGTTCGCGACGCCCTGGTTGGCAGAGCCCCCCATGTTGGCGTGGGGAACGGACATATCCACCAGCGGAGCGCCCGCTTTCCATATATCGAGCACGTGGTCAAACGCCTCGCCACGCGGACCTCTCCCCCAGCCTTGAATGCCCCACACATTCACGAACATGGGGACCGGGTATTCCTTCTTGCCGGCGTCCGCCACGTGATTGACATAGCGCGCATAGTTCCAGGCCATGAAGATCTCGTCAGCCTCCGGACCCTTGCCGAATACTTCTTCCCACGTCCCCGAGGTCTTGAAACCGGCCGCTTCCCAGACCTTGCGAAGATCCGGATGCAACTCATCCTTGTGCTTCTGGAGGTATTCCATCAGCTCGGCCGGGACGGGCGCCGCAAATGCTCTGTTGGCCAGTTCGGACCGGTCCCGCGAGTCGCCGAAAATGCCGAGTTCATTTTCCACTTGAACCAGGATCACGCGGTGCGACCGATCCACTTCGCGGATATGGCGCATCAGGGCCGCAAACACGCGGGCATCCGCCTGCCAGTTGTTCTGGCTCAAGCTGGAAAGGGCTTCGGCGGTTTGGCCGTCCCTGACTTGTACGCGCGGGAAGCGATCCTGGTCGGCCTTCACCCAGGTGGGCGCGAAGCTGGAGACGCCGTTTTTCCAGCTTCCGAACCACACCAGGACGATG
>Ga0326728_10020985_pt1 | contig 12360 bp, 9 predicted proteins | sample MB3enrmetagenome_FD_207602 | JGI IMG/M metagenome (GOLD analysis project Ga0326728, IMG submission 207602) | Lab enriched peat soil microbial communities from McLean, Ithaca, NY, United States - MB31MN | ecosystem: Environmental > Terrestrial > Soil > Wetlands > Peat | place: USA: New York...
GCATTGCTGGAGCTCCATGTCACTTGACCGGTCAGGTCCTGCGTGCCGCCGACGCCGGTCAGGTTGCCGGTGGCGAAGAACTGCGTCGTCTCGCCGGTAAACGTCTCCGTCTCCGAGTTTGGAGTGATGATGAGCGTCGGAGTTCCAGTTCCCGACGCCGAGATGGTCACGCTCAGGCTGGCGGTTGCACTGAGTCCACCTGCGGGGGCGAGGGCCACGATGGTTGTCGTCCCCGCGCCTACGGCCGTTGCCAGCCCGGCGGCGTTGATGGTGGCCACCTGCGCATTGCTGGAGTACCACGTCACCTGGCTGGTCAGGTTCTGCGAGGCGCCTACGCCGGTCAGGTTGCCGGTGGCGAGAAACTGCGTCGTCTCGCCGGCAAACGTCTCTGAAGCCGAGCTCGGGGTCACGGTGAGCGTCGGGGTTCCCGACCCAGAGCCCGATGCCGGGAGCGTGACGGTGACAGTCGAACTTGCATTGAGTCCACCGGACTCGGCGATGATCGTCGTCGTTCCGGCGGCCACGCTCGTCACCAAACCCGTCGCGCTGACCGTGGCGACCTGCACGTTGCTGGAGAGCCAGGTCACCTGGTTGGTCAGGTTCTGTACGCCGCCGACGCCGGTTAGGTTGCCACTCGCGGTGAGCTGCGTCGTCTCCCCGGCGAACGTCTCCGCCACCGTGTTGGGGATCACGCTGAGCGAAGGAGCGCCCGAAGCGGAGATCGATACACCCAGGACCGCGCTTGCAGTGAGTCCCCCGGACTCGGCGATGATCGTCGTCGTTCCGGAGCCCACAGCCGTGGCCAATCCGGCCGCATTGACGGTGGCCACCTGTACATTGCTGGACACCCAAGTCACCTGGTTGGTGAGGTTCTGTATGGCGCCGATGCCGGTCAGGTTGCCGGTCGCGGTAAACTGCGTCGTCTCGCCGGCAAAAGTCTCCGCCACCGAACTCGGGACCACGGTGAGCGTCGGGGTTCCCGACCCCGATCCCGAAGCCGGGACGGTCACGGTCAGGGTCGCGGTTGCGTTGAGTCCGCCAGACACAGCGGTAATCGTCGTCGTTCCGGCGCCCACCGCCGTCGCCAGCCCAGCCGAATTGATGGTGGCCACCTGCGCATTGCTGGAGACCCACGTCACCAGATTGGTCAGGTTCTGCGGGCCGCCGACGCCCGTCAGGCTTCCGCTGGCGATAAACTGCGTTGTCTCGCCGGCAAATGTGTCCGCCGCCACACTCGGGGTCACTGTGATCGACGAAGTCCCTGTCCCTGTCCCGGAGATCGTCACGGTCACGGTCGCACTTGAACTAATTCCACCGGACTGGGCGAGGATCGTCGTTGTTCCGGCGCCTGTGGCCGTCGCCAGCCCAGCCGAATTGATGGTGGCGACCTGCGCATTGCTGGAGACCCACGTCACCTGGGTGGTCAGGTCCTGCGGGCTGCCGATGCCGGTCAGGTTTCCGATCGCGGTAAACTGCGTCGTCTCCCCGATAAATGTCTCCGCCGCCGAGCCTGGCAGGATCGTGATCGATGGGGCAGACGGTGTCGTTGTTGCATTCGATATCACCGTGAGGTCAGAGGCTGCAATCGCTCCATCGGACGCCACCGCCGTAATCTCGACATACCCGGCTCCCACCGCCGTCGCCAGTCCGGAGGAGTTGATGGTCGCAACAGTCGGGTTGCTGGTCGACCAGGTCACCGAGTTGGTAACGTTGGCTGTGGTCATGGGCCCCGATCCCATCTGCTCCTGTGCAAACGCCGTGTACTGCGCCGTCTGGCCAGCGGCAGTCAAAACCTCAATCCCCGGGCCGGGAACGATCGAGAGGGCTTGGATCTTGTTGCAGGCCGTAAGCGACAGGGCAAGCGGCAAGCCAAATAGAACCAGCAGAAGGGACGCACGAGGGCGCAGGGTCATCGGAAAATCTCCTGACCCAAAGCTACTAAGTCCTAGCCGCAGAACACCATGCCACTTTCGCTATGCTTATGCAACTTTTGTGCCAAACGTGGCCGGACGAGAGTATTTCTCGAACTGGCGCAGCGGAAGACCCGGAACAGGATCTTCGCTTCTGGAATCCCCTGCAATGAAACCGCCCCCATCGACTCAACGCGTGCGTTGCGGCGTCCCAAACCCCCTGCCGCTCGGAGGATCGACCGGGTTGAACCTGCGCGCCAGCTCTGGCGTCGACTGCACGTCCCCGGCGGGCGGATTGTCCGCCTTCGCCACCTCCGCGCCAAAGACGTAGCTCGGCCCAAACATGTTGCTGGTGAAGAGCACCAGCGACTTGTCCGGCGAGAAGCGCACATTCGGCTCCTGGCGATAGTTGTGGTGCGACATATTGACCAGGTGCTCGGAGCGGAAGATTCCGGGCTGGAAGAAGTCGGGATCGTTGAGGCCATCGACGCGCAACAACTGCGGATGGAAGAGCTCAATCCACTCGCCGTCGGGTGCCTTGGCGACCTGGCCGGGATCGCCGCCGTCGCCGCAGAACAGGTCGAGGTCCTTGGTCAGGTTGAAGTGAATCGACCAGTCGTTGCGCTCCATGTGATACGCGGTGCGCTTGCCGTTGGAGAGGTTGTAGCCGCCGAGATAGAAGTCCTGGCCCTTGATGGGCTGCCAGTCGTACCAGATGGTCTGGCCGTCAAGTCCCCAGAACTCGTGGCCGGCGATCTCATCGGCGATGCGTCGATGGTGGATGAGGGTGTTGTGGGTGCCGTCGGCGTGGATCATCCAGATGCGATCCACCTTCTCCCACGCGCCTTCATGGCAGTACATAAGGAGCTCAGGATCGGTCGGCGAAAAGAGCAGGTGGTTCACCCAGTCGGTGGAGTGCAGCAACGTCCGGATGGTCCCCGGCTTCTCGCCCTTCGGTCCGGGTTCCAGGCGAAGGGTGAACAGCACCAGGGGAAGCTGCGCCGCGAGCCGGATTGCCATCATCTGGCCTTTGTTCGCCGGCTGGTAGTGCGGCCCCTGCGCCGCGCTGGCGATGCGGTTGTCGGCAGCGCCGGCAGGCTGCGCCGGGGCCGGCACAGCGGGCGCGCCATACTCCTTGCCGGTGGGCGGGCCTTCGATGTAGGTCCCGGCGACGAGTGTCTCATCCGCGTTGACGCTGACCACGCTCATACTTGAGGTGTTGGGCAGCTTGGGCACGTCGACCAGCTTGCGAACTGCGCCGCTGTTGGTATCGGCTTTGTACACGGAGGTGACGCCGGCCGCATTCGTGCTGGTGTAGAAGACGCTGTTCGTCCTGTGCCCCACCACCAACGCGTGGACTGTCCCAGCGCCGGGTGCGCCCGCGCCACCCTCCACGCGCGGCGGGTTCGCCACCAGCAGCTTGGTCTTCAGCGTCGCCATCTCCAGCACATGGATCCCGTCCGGCGCGGTGTAGATCATCTGCTTGCCGTCCGGCGTATAGGCGTTGATGTTGAAGTAGAAGCCGCCCGAGTTCGGCTCGTCACTCAGCCGCCACACCCGATGGCCGGTGTCTTTGTCCACCCAGGTCTTCGGCGGCATCGGACCGCCCGGTGTGGTCTGCGCCAGGCAGGCAAGTGGAAGCGTCAAGAGGGCGAATGCGGTGAGTGTGGAAAGGCGCATAGAGAACATCTCCTTAAGACGGCTGCGCGCGGGAAAAAGACGCGCCCGGACGGACCGGCGGATGAGAGATGCAGGGTGGGATTGTGGGCCGCTCCGCGGAGGGGCTTGGCGTTGCCGCCCCAATGCGCGTAGAAGGGACAGATGGAGATTTTGACCTCGGAGGAGATGGGCGCGGCGGACCGGAGGACGGCGGAGCACTTCGGCGTGCCGCTGGCGGAGTTGATGGAGAACGCAGGCACGGCGGTCGCGCGCTTCTGCCTGGGCCGCTATCCGGCGGCGGAGCGCGTCCTCGTGCTCTGCGGCAAGGGCAACAACGGCGGCGACGGCTTCGTCGCGGCGCGCGTGCTTGCAGAGGCGGGCGTGGACGCCGCTGTGCTGCTGCTGGGGCGCGAGGACGATGTGAAGGGCGAGGCGGCACAAGCACTCAAGCGGCTCCGCACCCAGGCCCCGCCGGTCGCGATCTGGCCGGTGACCGACGAAGCTGCACTCGCGGCTGCGAGCGGCGCAATCGCTTCGGCGGACCTGCTCATCGACGCGGTGGTGGGCACCGGCTTCAAGCCTCCGCTTCGCGGATTGCCCGCTGCTCTGCGCGAGCTGGTCGCAAAATCCGCCGCGCTCGTGGTTGCGGTCGATCTGCCGTCGGGATGGGACGCCGACTCGACCGCGCAGACCGCGCCGGATGCCTTCCGCGCCGACGCGGTGGTCACGTTCACCGCACCCAAGCTGGCGCACGTCTTTGGTCACTTGACGCGATCTGCATTTGGCCCGGTCGCCGTCGCCCAGATCGGCTCGCCCGCCGAGGCCATTGTCTCAGCCGGAAACTTGAGTTGGGCAGGCGCGTCCAAGGCGATCGCCAGGCAGCCGCGCGGGGTGAATGCGAACAAGGGGAAGTACGGCCATGTGCTGGTTGTCGGCGGAAGCTATGGGACCGCCGGCGCGCCGTCGATGGCCTCGCTTGCCGCGCTGCGCGCGGGCGCGGGGCTGGTGACGGCCGCGGTGCCAAAGAGCATTCTGGAGCTGGTCGCCGGAGTTGCGCCGGAGTTGATGCTTGCGCCGTTGCGGGAGGGTCCGGAGGGCGCGCTATCGCTGGAGAATCTTGCCGCCGATGGGAACGCCGATGGCCTGAAGGCGCTGCTGAAGGCGAAGAAAATCTCAGTAGTGGCCCTTGGGCCGGGTCTTTCCACCAAGGCAGAGGCCCCCGACTTTGTTCGCAGCTTTGTTGCGGATTGCAGCTTGCCGATGGTGATCGACGCCGATGCGCTCAACGCCTTTGCCGGACGAGCCAATCTGCTGGATGGAAGTGGCCGCACAATCGTCCTGACGCCGCATCCCGGCGAGATGGCGCGCCTCACCTGCCTCACAGTCGCCGCAGTCGAGGCGGACCGCATCAATCTCGCGCGCAGCTTTGCCACCGAGCACAAGCTGACCCTGGTGCTCAAGGGATGGCGCACGCTCATTGCCCATCCCGACGGGCGAGTCGCGGTGAATACCAGCGGTAACCCCGCAATGGCCAAGGGCGGCAGCGGAGACATTCTCACCGGAATCGTCGCCGCCATGCTCGCCCAGTTCCCCAACGATGTTGCGCGCGCTGTGGAGGCCGCGGTCACGCTGCATGGGCTTTCCGCGGACTTTGCCGCCCGCGCAATGGACGAGCACACGGTCCTGGCCACCGACACCCTGGCCCATCTGTCGGACGCGTTTCGTTATCGCGCGAAGGATCCCGATGGCCTGACCTGGATCTGCGGACTGAACGGCGTGGAGCGAAGCTGATGCGTGAGAAACGATTCAAGACGCGCTCTGTGGAGGAGACGCTGGCGCTGGGCGAGCGCATCGCCGCGATGCTGCATCCGCCGCTCATCGTGATTCTGCGCGGCGAGGTTGGAGCGGGCAAGACCACGCTGGTGAAAGGGATCGCCGCGGCCCTAGGCGCGGCTGCCGAAGATGAGGTGACCAGCCCCACCTTCACCATCGTCCACGAATACATCGGCACATCCGTCCGGCTCTTTCACCTCGACCTCTACCGCCTGGAGACCGAGGAGCAGATCGCCGTCCTCGGCATCGACGAGATGGCGGGCTACCCCGATTCGCTGCTTCTGGTGGAGTGGGGCGAGCGCTTCGAGAGCATCGTGAACCGCTCCGCCGGAGAAATCTGCATGGAGCACGGCGAGGGCGACGAGCGCGGCCTGATCGTGCGCCTGAAAGAGTAGTTCCTTTACGCGGCAGGGTCGAAGATCGGCCCCCGCGCGCGGCCCGTGTAGCGATAGATGGCGCACTCTTCATCGCCCGTGGAGCCGTACTCCTTCTGTCGCGCGATGGCCTCCAGGTCGGCGGCGTGGTCCTCCGGCGACATCGGCACGTTCTCCCGGAAGAGCTGCGTGAAGCCGGGGTTGCGATCGATTACGTTGGCGCACTCGGCGTTGACGTAGAGCAGGTCCAACGTGTCGGGCCGTTTGGCGAACTGCGTCTCGATGTGCCGCAGCAACTGCTTCAGCACCGGAGCCTCGAAGGGGTGAAACAGAAAGAGGAGCGTGGGCGTCTGCGGCAGCTCGAAGTCCAGCGCGTCCTGCTCGAAGAGCTCGATCGGGGCCAGCCGCGCGGCGGTCGGGTCCTCGCGGTGGGTGCGGCTCCAGCGCTCCACATTCTGCCGCGCGATGGCTGCCATCTCGGGGTTCAGCTCGATGCCGGCAACCTTGCGAAAGCTGTACTCGCTGGCAACCAGCAGGCCGCGCCCCTTGCCCGCGCCCACGTCGATGAATGTGTAATCCTCGATGGGATGCGGCGGCCCGCTCTCGCGCCAGTGCCCGATCAGCGCGCGCAGAATGCTGGGCGCAACGCCGTAGTACGCCGTGATGTGCTCGTCGTTGGCGTGGCCCGTCACCAGGTGCGTGGCGGGAACCAGGCCGCTGGTGTCCACGCCGTGCATCTGGTCGAAGGGATGGACGGGAAAGGCCGTCCACTGCAGCAGGTCGCGGGCACGCCTCGGCTCGGGCATAGGGCTGTGCTCGGATTTGCCGGCGTTCGTGAGCGGCGCGGCGGGAGCGTTCTTTGGGTTCGCCGAATGCATGGAGTCCTGCCTTCGATCATAGCGTCTGGCAGCTTCGCGGCAGCAGCTTCGCGGTTGGAGTTAGGATGGTTCCATGAAAATCCTGAGTAGTGGAGTGCGCAGTTGCCGTCGCGGGCCGGAGGATTGGTTTACCGGCACAGTGTGGCTGGATGAGATTGTGATTGCCGAGCCGGCGCGGTTCAAGGCCTTCCGCGTCTCGTTCGAGCCGGGCGCGCGCACGGCCTGGCACACGCATCCGTTGGGCCAGGCGCTGCATGTGCTCTCCGGCGTTGGGCTGGTGCAGAAGAAGGGCGAGCCCGCACAGGCCATCCGGCCGGGAGACACGGTGTGGATCGAGCCGGGCGAGGTGCACTGGCACGGCGCCGCGCCGGGACACACCATGGTCCATCTGGCCATGCAGGTGGCCGACACAGAAGGCGTAGATGTGAACTGGCTCGCCCATGTCAGCGACCAGGAGTATGCGACTGCGGCGCACAGCACTGATTAGACGCGGAAGAATGTGCGAAACGTGGTGACGACTGAGCATCAGACGGCTGCTGGATCACCAATCTGGAAATGGTCACCAAAATCTCAGGTGCTGTAGAAACTGGAGATAGGTTTGTTCAGAGTCCCTTGCATGTGATGCGGGAGTGATGAGTTCAACCGAACCGTCGTCTATTTCGGAGTTTCGCTGCCGGTTCGAGAATGTCGTAATGATGTTCTCTATTTGAGTGTCGTTTACTGTTCCTGAAGAGCGAATCTGCCACGCAGTTGCATTGCCTAACGAGATCGGGCTCGATGACTGCGGTTTTCGATACGCCGGATACGCACCATCAACACGTATGTGAATCTCGAATATGATGCAGGCCCGCGCGCTCTTGTCCAAGAAGATGGTGAACCCGTGGAAAGGGGCCTCATCGGCTACACCTCCCCAACCGGTCAGCGGTGCGGGTATGTCGGCGGTGAATCGATAGTCCGAATTCGTAAGTAGCCCACGATATTTGGGCCCTATCCCTGGTCTTGTCAAAACAGCTTTTGCACAGGACCTAATAGGGTTGGACGCATCTTGTTTGTTCGCCCCAGAACCTCCACTAGATATCGAGCAGAGTACGATGAACGTGAGTATGGTTAGTTGTCGTTTCGCCATCGCCTGATGTATACCCTCGCTGCGACCTTTATACACCGAGTTCGGTGCGGATGGCGTCGGCGATGGCGTTGGCGTGGTGGTGCATCAGCGCCTCGGATTCGGCCTCGATCATGACGCGTGCCAGCGCCTCGGTGCCGGAGTAGCGGATGACGACGCGGCCCGTATCGGCTAGCGCGAGTTCGGCGGCGGCGATGGCTGCGGCGACCGCGGGGATCGAGTCCAGCGGGCGCTTCTCGCGCACGCGCACGTTGACGATGATCTGAGGGAAGGTCTTGAGGTCGGCGGTGAGCTGGGCCAGCGTCTTGCCGCTGCGATGAATAATATCCAGTAGCAACAGCGCAGTCAGCAGGCCGTCGCCGGTGGTGCTGCGGCCAGTGAAGAGGATGTGGCCGGACTGTTCGCCGCCCAGCGCCGCGCCGGTGGCCAGCATCTCTTCGAGGACGTACTTGTCGCCGACGGGTGCGCGCAGCATTTTGATCCCCGAGCGGCGGAGCGCGGCCTCCAGGCCCATGTTGGACATCGTGGTCGCCACAACCGTGGAGTAGGGCAGCAGGCCGCGTGCGGCCAGGTCGCGTGCCGCAAGCAATAGCACCGCGTCGCCGTTGACGACCTTGCCGTTCTCATCCGCGAACATCGCGCGGTCGGCGTCGCCATCAAAGGTAATTCCCATCGCCGCGTGATGCTGTACCACCTCTTCGGCAACCGTTTTTGGATAGAGCGCACCGCAGTTCTCGTTGATGTTGCGGCCATTGGACAAGGCGTGGGTGAGGATGACTGTACCGCCGAGTTCCGCGAAGAGCTGGGGCGCGATGGCGCAGGCGGCGCCGTTGGCGCAGTCGATGACGATGTGCTGTCCGTCAAGCGAGAGGTTGGGGACGGCACCGAGCAGCGAGCGGATGTACTCGGCGCGGTCGGCCTCGTTGATTGGAAGACCGTTCTCCGTTGTCCGTTGCCCGTTGCCCATTGAAGACGCGAGGCGACGGAAGATTTCGGCCTCGATGGCCAGCTCGGTCGTGTCGGGCAGTTTGTATCCGTCCGGGCCGAAGAGCTTGATGCCGTTGTCCTGCCATGGATTGTGCGAGGCGGAGATGACGACGCCAGCGGAAAAGCTGTGCGCGCGTGCAAGGAAGGCGACAGCTGGCGTGGGAATGACTCCCGCGCTCTCCACGCTCGCTCCGCCGGCGGCCAGACCCGCGGTCAGCGCGGCTGCGATCCAGTCCGAGGACTCGCGCGTGTCCTGTCCGATCAAGACGCGCGGCGAATCGCCCAGGTGGTGCGCCAGCGCGAGGCCTACGGCGTGGATGGTGGTGGGATCGAGGGGGGACTGGCCGGCGACACCGCGAATTCCGTCGGTGCCAAAGAGCTTCTTCATCAAATCTTTCTCCACATCTATTATCAGGCGTGTTGCGGCGCGACGCAGTGCGCCTTTTGGGTCAAACCCGGCTTTTGAACTAAGTTGCAGGTTTAAATCGCTTCAGCCGATCCGCGAACCGCGGTCAGCGTTTATCCGCCGGTGAGCCGGCGATACTCGAAGTACATGCGCACGCGCCAGCGCAGGATCATGCCGAAGGCGAGCACAAAGAAGAGCGCAGCGGTTTGCTTCACGTCCACATACTTGTCGAGGTAGCTGTGGGCCAGAATCCGAATGGCTGCCAGCGCGATCACAACCACGAAAAAAATGTTGGAACGCTGCATCATGATGACTTCGCCGTCGCGCACCAGACGCGAGGTGCGCAGCAGCGGATAGGCGAACACAACAGCCCCCAGCAGGAAGGCGCAGGCCCCCCATAGCAACGGAAAGCGGAAGTCCCGCACCAGAAACATACAAAATCCCGTTGCCATGCCGAGGGGCGGGATGAGGATTTTTTTGGCCGTGACGGCGGTGCGGCCCTCCTGCACGCGCCAGACGAGGACCCCCGACGCACCCACAAGCGAAGCGAGCAACGACAATTCGCGAAGTGGCAGGCGCTGCGACAATTCGCGTAGTGGCAACATGAAATCTCTCGTTGGAAGGGATGCGGGACCGGGGGAATTGGTTTTGGAACTCTATGTCCATTATGCCGGTTTGCGCAGCTTGGCGCTGGCTCCGGCCTGGAGGTCATGCGGAGCCGGTGGACTTGACCTCGGCGGTGAGGGAGCCTTCGGCCAAGCGGACGCGGATGGTTTGGCCGGGACGGGCTTCGGCGGCATCGCGCAGGAGCCGGCCGTCGGCTGTGTAGACCAGCGAGTAGCCGCGGTTGAGGACGGCCAGCGGCGAGAGCGCGTCGAGGCGGGCGCTCGCGCGGTCGAGCTGCGTGGAGCGGGCGGCGATGGCGCTGAGCGCGAGGCGGCTGAGGGACTGGCTGGCGGCTTCCAGCCGGCGGCGCGCGAGGGCGAGCCGGACGGCTGGGTTCTGCCGCTCGAGACGCGCAGCGAGGGCCGCAAGCTGGCTGGCGCGCGCGCGCAGACGGCGGTTGGCGACGAGAACGAGGCGGTGGCGGAGGTCGTCGAGGCGCTGCGCGCGGCGGCCGATGAGGGCCTGCAGCCGGTTCTGTATCTGGGCAACAGAGAGCGCCGTGAGACGCTGACGGGCCAGCATGAGCTGGTAGCGGATGGCGCGGCGGACGCGTGCGTCGAGAGCCTCGACGCGCTCCTCGATGCGGTTCTGGGCGGCGGTGATCAGTTCGGCTGCGGCAGACGGCGTGGCGGCGCGCAGGTCGGCGACGAAGTCCGCGATGGTGAAGTCGGTCTCGTGGCCGATCGCCGAGACAACCGGCAGCTCGGACGCCGCGATGGCGCGGGCAAGCGCCTCGTCGTTGAATCCGGCGAGGTCTTCCAGAGGGCCTCCGCCGCGCGCGATGAGTATGAGATCGACCTGGCCGGAGAGCTGGCCGGGCGGAATAATTTTGCGCAGTCTCTTCTTGGGCTGGATTTGGTTGGGCTGGATTTGGTTGAACCAGCGGATTCCCGCGGCGACCGAGGAGGCGCATTCGGGACCTTGCACCGTCGCGGGATAGATGAGCAGGTTGAGGCGCGCGTGGCGTCGTCGGATGACCCTGACGATGTCGTGGAGCACCGCTCCGCTGGTGGAGGTGATGACGCCCACCGAGCGCGGAAAGGCGGGCAGCGGGCGCTTGCGTGCAGCGTCGAAGAGTCCCTCGGCCAGCAGGCGCGCCTTGAGCTGCTCGTAGGCAAGCTGCAAAGCCCCCGCGCCGCGCGGCTCCAGCGTCTCGGCGATAAGCTGAAGCTGGCCGCGCGACTCGTAGATGGAGACGCGGCCGCGCACCAGAACGGCCAGTCCGTCCTGCGGCTGGAAACGCAGGAGTTGGGCCTGGCGGCGGAAGAGCACCACCGGAAGCTGCGCCTCGCCATCCTTCAGCGTGAAGTAAATGTGGCCGGAAGGGGCGGCGCGGCAGTTTGAGATCTCGCCCTCGACCCAGAGATCGGCGTATGCGGCCTCGACGTGCTGCCGCAGATCGTTGACCAGGTCGCGCACGCTCCACGGCGCGGAGGCGCTGCCGGGGCGCGGTTCGCGGCCCGCGGTTCCAGGTTCGAGAGGAGTGGCGAGCGCTTCCAGTTTGGCAGGTCGCTGCGTGCGCTTGCGCGTAGGTTCCAGCCACAGACCGGCCAGGGTCCCCTGCTTGCCATCGCCACTAGAGTGGATCGCCATACCGCATGAGTCTAGAGCATCGACGGGTTCAGCGGTAGAGGCCGTGGCTCTGGATGTAGTCGGCGACGGCGGCCGGGAGCAGGCCGGAGCAGGGGTCTCCGGCTTGCAGGCGACGGCGCAGGTCCGTGGCGGAGACCTCCTCATTGACGGTGGCGAGCAGGTGGACGCGGGCGCGCTGGGCGGGTGTAAGGGCGAGCGGCGCGAGCCGGGCTTCGCTGAGGGGGAAGTCGGGCCGGCTGACCACGATCCACTCGGCGAGCTCGAGCAGGCGGCTAGGCGAGCGCCAGCGGTGCAGGTCAAGGAAGCTGTCGGCCCCGGTAAGGACGAAGAGGGACGCGCCGGGCAGCTCGTGGGCAAGCGCGGCCAGCGAGTCGACGGTGTAGTTCGGGCTGCCGTCGGGGCGCGGGGCGTCGAGAGTGGAGACGGCGAAGCGGGAATCAGCGGAGTTGCCGGTTGTTGGTTGAGGTGGTTCTGGATTGCAGGCGAGGCGGGCCATTTGGAGGCGGTCGGCGTAGCTGGCGACGGTGGGCCCGGGTTTGAGGGGCTGGTTGCCGACCGGAACGAAGAGGACGCGGTCCAGCGCGTAGGCGTCTGCCGTGGCGGAAGCAAGGCGCAGGTGGCCGCGATGGATGGGGTCGAAGGTGCCGCCGAAGAAGGCTACGCGCATTCTGTCATGTTAGAGCAGATTGACGATGGAGAGTTGCCGAGAGGGAGGCGGTCATGGTGGCCATAGACACAACACCCTTTCAGAGCGGAGCTCTGAAAGGGTGGGGCGAACCAAACCCGCGGCGCCGGATTAGCGCGAGCGGAAGACGAGGCCCGTGCCGAAGGTGAGCAGGTAGTTGCTCTGGTTCGGGCCGGCGCCGCCGTTGAAGGAATAATAGCCGGTGGGATATTTGGCCAGAGCGCCTGCGCTGATCTCGAACAAGCG
>Ga0326728_10020988_pt1 | contig 12358 bp, 11 predicted proteins | sample MB3enrmetagenome_FD_207602 | JGI IMG/M metagenome (GOLD analysis project Ga0326728, IMG submission 207602) | Lab enriched peat soil microbial communities from McLean, Ithaca, NY, United States - MB31MN | ecosystem: Environmental > Terrestrial > Soil > Wetlands > Peat | place: USA: New York...
AGGCACCATTGGCTTACCGGTCATAGCTCGCCGAAACCACACAGCCCGTGATCTTACACTGATGCGCCAATCACACCACAGTTTCATCCTGCATCAGCCCCCAAAGGGGGTCCCTGCTTCAGCCTTTCCGGTAAATCGGTCCTGATTACGGGGGCTTCGAGCGGATTCGGCGCGGCTGCGGCGCGGGCTTTTGGCGCGCAACGCTGCGCCTTGCTGTTGGGGGCGCGCCGCCTGGAGCGGCTCGAAGCTGTCGCGGCCGAGGCGCGCCAGGCCGGCGCGGGCGCGGCCCACGTTCACGCGCTGGATGTGGCCCAGACCGCCAGTGTCGAGGAATTTGTGAAATGGGCGCGCACGAAAACCCACACCGTTGATGTCCTCATCAACAACGCCGGCGGGGCGCACGGACTGGACCCGGTGGCGGCGGGGCGGGACGAAGATTGGGAAGCGACCCTCCAAACCAACGTGCTCGGCATCCTGCGCATGGTGCGGGCGGTGCTGCCGCTGATGCCGAAGGACGCGGGCAGCACGATTCTGAACATCGGCTCGGTGGCGGGCCATTCCGCCTACGAAGGCGGCGCCGTCTATTGCGCGGCCAAGGCCGGCGAGCTCAAAATCACCGAAACCTTGCGCCTGGAATTAAACGGCACGGGCATCCGCGTCGGCACGGTGGATCCCGGCATGGCCCTGACCGAGTTTTCGACCGTTCGTTTCAAAGGGGACATGGCGCAGGCCGGCAAGGTTTATGAAGGCGTGCGCCCGCTGCTGGCCGGGGACGTTGCCGAAACCCTGGTTTGGATCGCCAGCCGGCCGCCCCATGTGAACATTGACGAGATCATCATCAAATCCATCGACCAGGCGGCCACCTTCAAGGTCTTTCGGCGCAAGGCAGGGTGAAACCAGGCAAGGGTCGGAAGCTCTCTCACTTCCTCGGCGCCGCTCGCGCCATGGAAACAAATTCCCTTGCCAGCCATGTCAACTCCTCCCAGTTCTCTTCGCGCAGGATTTTGGGTGACACCAGGCTGGTTCCCACGCCCAGGGCCACGCAACCGGCCGCAAAAAACTCCGGGCCAGTCTGCAGATTCACCCCGCCCGTGGGAACGATCTTCAGGTGCGGCATTGGCCCCAGGATGGCTTTGATGTAAGCGGCCCGCTCGGCCGGGAAGATCTTGATCAAATCCGCGCCCGCGTCGTGGGCCCATTGCGCCTCCGTCGGCGTGTACGCGCCCAGAATGACCGCCCGCTCCGCCGCATGCGCCGCCTTGACGATCTCCGGCCGCGTGACGGGCGTTACGACAAAGCTCGCGCCCGCTTCCGTTGCCGCCCGGCAAATCTTCGCCGTCATCACCGTGCCGACGCCGATGATGGCCCGCTGGGCGAACCGCTGGCTGGCTTCCCGGATCAAGGCCAGGGCATTGGGGGTGGTCATGGTGATCTCCAGGCACGTCATCCCCCCGGCGAGCAGCGCTTCACAGGCGGGCATCACCTGCTGCGTATGCTCCGCTCGAATCACCGGAATGACGCCGGGATCGAGCAAGCGGGAAACGATCTCAGCGCGAGACATCATTGACGCAAGATAATTTCCCATTCTGTGGCGGCAAGGCTATTCTGCGCCTATGATCGGCAACGGGCGTAAATCACTTTTTGGCAGGGTTTTGGCAAAAGGTGTCGATTTGAATCCCCTCGCCCCGCGCAAGCGGGGAGAGGGACAGGGAGAGGGGTTCCCAAGAAGCGCCTCCTCTCCCCACCCTCTCCTCCGGCCCTTCATGAGCCAGCCGTGTTGGCCTGCTGATTTTTCACTTTTTTTGTTGCCTTTCCACGTGCCAGCCGCCATATTGTGTAGCAACGTTACGTGAAGCTACTACATATTGGGTTTCGCGTGAAAGGGTATATTGAATGGCGGGGATGGATTTGAAACAGGAATTTCGGGATCTTCTTCGGCTTTCCGGTTGGTCACAAGCGGAAGCGGCGCGGCAATTGGCCATGACCCCCAGCGCGCTCAGCCAAATCGTGCGCGAGAACTCCCCCGTCCGCCCCAGCCTCGTCACTCTGCGTCTGTTTGGACTGCTCTTGTGGTCCAAACGACCGGGAGCGGTCCGGCGCCGGGCGCGCCGCCATCAGGAAGAAAGCCGCCCCGAGAAATGGGAGCAGGATTTCATCCGGGCCTTGCGGCGGATACCCCCCGCGACCCGCAGGCCAATCCTCAGTGTGCTTCACGCCTTGATTGAGGCGGCAAGGAGCAAAGACCCCGGCGGCAGGGCGCCGCGGCGCCCCGGGAAACGAGGGGGGACAAAATTGGGACGCCCTGGAGAACCTGTTCACTAGCATGGAGACGCTGTGGCGCAACAGGCGATCATGGGCAAATTGGAAAGGGACTTATGTCAAAGAAAGAGCAATTCCTGGCGTTTGTGCTGGTCGGGGCCCTGGCCCAGGAATGTGGCGCGAAAAACGGTGATGCCTCGCTCATCATGCACATCGCCAGCCAGATTCCGGAAGAGAGGATCCCCGAAAACGCCATGAACGCGGCCAAGGTCTTCCTGGCCTTCTGCAATGGAGTTTGCAAGAAACCACACAACTGGATGCTGGCCCGCGGCTGACACGCGCCGCCACTGCCTGTCCGGCCGCCGGATTTAACCTCGCACCGGGTGCAGTCTCAGGCCCGGTATGAGGCTCAAATCAGTTTTTGTGCAACTTCTGTTTCTCCCCCTCCTCCACACACTTGTGGAGGAAAGGGTCGGGGAGAGAATTCCCCGAAAGCATTCGCGCATTGAACCCATGAACCCGTGCGCCTCGTTCCATCTCCCTCTCCTCCACATCCTTGTGGAGGAGAGGGTTGGGGAGAGGAGGCTCTCTTTCGATGGGAGGTTCATGGAGAGGAGGCACTTCTTGGGAACTCCTCCCCCTGTCTCTCCCCCCGCTTGCCCGGGCGAGGGGATTCAGATCGACACCTTTTTGCCAAAACTCTGCCAAAAACTGATTTGCGCCCAGCCCGCTTTGAGGCGTTCGCGCTTGCCTCGCGCCTGAACAGGCGCGAACATTGGTTGTCTTGCTATATGGTGAGCTTTTTAGCGTGGAAACCCCTCCGCCGCCGCCCCCCGCGAGCGGGCCGGCGGAGCCGGTTGGCCCGGACCGGGTGCGGCCCGGCTCTGGCATTGTTTCTTTTGTTGACAGCGTGGCCCGCCTGGGCCGCGCCAGGGTTTGAGGTTTCGCTGGACCGCAACCCCATCAGCCTGGGAGAGTCGGCCGTCCTCTCCATGACCTTCGAAGATTGTTCCCCGCCCGCCATGCCAAACCTGGCGCCGATTCCCAACCTGCAATTTGGCGGCCAGTCCTCCCAACAATCCTATTCCCTCATCGGGGCCAGCATGACCCGCAAAACGACTTATTCTCTCGAACTGCATCCCACCAAACCCGGCAGCTTCACCATCCCCTCCATCGAGGTCACGGTCGATGGCGTCCTCTTGAAAAGCCGTCCCATCACGCTGAAGGTCCTCAGGGGAAATGTCCCGCAGCCCGGCGAAGGGCCGGCCACGGCTTTGGTCAGGCTTCTGCCCTCCACCAATGTCATTTTTCTGGGCCAGGCCTTGCCGGTGGAGATCCAGTGCTTTTGCCGGGATAATGTGGCCAACATCCAATTGCCCCAACTCAGCAGCGACGATTTTATCGTCAGCGATCTCGCCAACCCGCGCCAACAGGCCACCCGCGCCCGGGTGGGCAACACCTTGTACAACTTTTTCGACTTCCGCCTCTCCGCCACCGCCATCAAGACCGGCCTATTCACCCTTGGACCGGCCACGTGGAGCCTGACGGTTTATTCCGGCCAGCGCAATTTCTTCGGCTGGTCGGAATCCCGCCAGGCCAACTTTACCAGTGAGGCGCCTGAAATTCGCGTTCTGCCCGTGCCGACCAACGGCGCTCCGCCCGGTTTCAACGGCGCCCTGGGCGACTTCACCCTCGCGCAATACGACGCCGGCCCCACCTCGGTGGCCGTGGGGGACCCCATCACTCTCAAAATCCGCATTGCCGGCACCGGCTCTTTTGACACCGTGACCCTCCCGGCCAACAACGACGCGGGGTGGCGCGAATTCAGGACCTATCCGCCGGCGAGCAAGCTGGAATCTTCAGACCCGTTGCGAATGGAAGGCTCGAAGTACTTTGAGCAGGTCATCACGCCGCAGAATGCGGAGGTGAAAGAAGTGCCACCCTTTAATTTCAGTTTCTTTGACCCGGCCGCGAACAGTTTCCGCGCGCTGACCCATCCGGCCATTCCCCTGGTGGTTCATGCCGCCGCCGCGACACCGCAACCGACCGTCGTCTCGGCCGGCGGGCCGCCGTCCGATGCGCAGGAACAGTCCGAGGAAATCGTGCATATCAAGCCGATGCCGGGAAAGGTGCGGGCCGCCGGGCCGCCGCTGATCCTGCGCCCGGGGTTCCTGGCCTGGCAGGCGCTGGCCCCTTTGGCCTGGCTGGGCGCGCTGGCGCGCCGCAAACACCGCGAGAAGCTGGCCAACAACCCGCGCCTGCGCCGCCAACGCCAGGTGGCGGGCCTGGTGCGGCAGGGGATGGCGGACCTGGCGCGATCGGCCGCCGCCAATGACGCGGAAAAGTTCTACGGCACAGTCCTGCGCCTGTTGCAGGAACAACTGGGGGAACGGCTGGACCTCCCCGCGCCGGCCATTACAGAGGCGGTTCTGGAAGATTTGAAAGGGTTGCGGCCCGAAACCCCGGAGCTGTTGCGGGAATTGTTCCATGCCTGCAACCAGTATCGCTACACGCCGGAACATACCTCCCAAGAGATGGCCTCCTTGATCCCGAAAGTCAAATCGGCCGTGCGCCATCTGCAAGCCATGCCCGCCGCGCCTGCCAGGGCCGGTTTGGCCCAGCGTGCCGGCATTCTCCTGCTGCTTCTAGGGGCGGTGTCTCTGCGGGCCGACTCCGCGGCTTTCACCCAAGCCAACAGGCTTTACGAACAAGCCAAATACAACCCGGCCGCCAATGCCTATGAAAAGATTCTGCGGAGCGGAGCGGTGTCTCCAGCCCTTTATTTCAACCTGGGCAACGCCTGGCTCAAAGCCGGCCAGCTCGGACGCGCCATTTGCGCCTATCGCCAGGCCGAAACCCTGGCCCCTCGCGATCCTGACATCCGGGCCAATCTCCTCATCGCCCGCAACCAGGCCGCCGACAACAACCCCGCCCTGCCCGGCAGCCGCTGGACGCGCTGGATCGGGCGGCTGACGTTGAACGAATGGACTTTGGCGGCGTCGGGCCTCGCGGCCCTGTTTTTTCTGCTCCTGGCTGCGCGGGAGATATGGCCTTCTTTGAAAAAATCCGGCACTGGCCTTATGGGCCTGCTGGGTTTTGCCTGCCTGAGTCTGGCCTGCTGTTTGGGTCTGGCGGTGGACCAGCGGCTCATCGAAAAATCCGCGGTCGTCATCGCATCGGAAGCGGTGGTGCGCCGCGGCCCGCTGCCGGAAGCCCCCACCGCCTTCACCGCCCATGACGGCGCCGAATTGCTCGTTTTGGACAGTGACGGAGACTGGCTGCAAGTCAGCGACGCCGCCAAACACACCGGCTGGCTGGCCCGCAAAGACATGGCCATCCTGCCATAAACGCCAGCCACTCCCCCTCAAAAGGGTCAGTCCTCGGAATCAAGGAATTCAATGCACTTTTTGCGAAAGTGCGAAAGGGTCAGTCCTCGGAATCAAGGAATTATGGCCCTGACCGCTGGAAGCGGGGCGGCAAGACGACGGTGATAAGTTCAAGCTCAATATGCCCCGACCGTTGCGCATCGAGTATCCGGGAGCCGCCTATCATGTGATGGCGCGGGGCAATCAGGGACGGGCCCTATTCGTGACAAGGGTCAGTCCTCGGAATCAAGGAATTATGGGCTTGACGGCTGGAAGCGGGGCGGTAAGGTGACGGAGATAAGTTCAAGCTCAATATGCCCCGACCGTTGCGCATCGAGTATCCGGGAGCCGCCTATCATGTGATGGCGCGGGGCAACCAGGGACGGGCCATCTTCGAGGATGACCAGGATCGGCAGCGTTTTCTGGAGACGTTGGGCGAGGCTTGCGAAAAGACCGGCTGGAGGGTTCACGCCTATGTCCTGATGGGCAACCACTATCATTTGCTGGTCGAGACGCCGGAGGCCAACCTGGTCGCTGGCATGAAATGGCTGCAGGGCACCTACACGCAACGTTACAACCGACGGCATGAAGTGTTTGGGCACTTGTTTCAAGGGCGATACAAGGCGGTGCTGGTGGAAGCGGCCCGGGCGGGGTGCTGGGAAGTGGTGAGCACCTACATTCATTTGAATCCGGCGCGGGCGGGTTTGATTAAAGCCGGTAAAGAACGGCTGAGGCGGTATCGTTGGAGCAGTTACCCGTGGTATGTGGCCGCTGCTGGAAAAGGCCCGGAATGGTTGGAGCGGGAGCGGGTGATGGGAAGTTTGGGGCTGGCTCCCGCAGACCGACGGGGCTATGAGGCCTGCCTTGAGCGGCGCGTCCTGGAAATTGGAATGGAAGCGGGTCGCGGGGGGCTGGAAGAACAGTGGCAGCAGATGCGGCGGGGCTGGTATGTGGGAGGAGAAGGATTTTTTGGGGAATTGCGAGAGCGGCTGGAGAAAGCCGTGCGGGGGCGTCGCCGGGAATCGCACAGCGGGGCGGCGCGGCGGGCGCACGACGAACTGGCGGCGGAGAAGATGTTGCAAACCGGGTTGAAGGCCCTGGGTTTAAGGATGGAGGCATTGGAGCGGATGAGGAAGGGAGCGCCGGAGAAGCTGGCGCTGGCCGGGTGGATCCGGGGGCGGACGACGGCCTCGCTGCGATGGGTCAGCCAGCGGTTAAGGATGGGGCACAGCGGCAACGCCAGCCAGGGAGCGCGAAAACTCAACCGCGCTGGCGCGCAGAAACTCAAACAACTGAAATCGGTGCTGGAACGAATCCGCGGGCACGAACAATGAACAATGCAAAATACTCGATTCCGAGGACTGACCCTATGACGAACGGAGGAAGCTCTAGTTTCGGGGCTGTTGAAGCCCGGTTTGATGACGTTAGTCTCCACAAAGTGCAATGAAAGCCAGGTGTTTGGGCTATCTCTTGGTTGTTTTGGTGCTTGGCCTCATAGGTTTGGCCTTGCACGCACTATATGAGAGAGGACAACTCGGCGGGAAGCCTGCGTTGCAAAGTTGCCTTTTTGTGGCCATCTGGCGGGACGAACCTGTGAACGTCCAGGCGGCTCTGCGGCGCGGAGCAAACCCGAATGAACCTTCTGTGCAATTGACTCGACCGACGCCCTTAATCGACGCTAGCCGCCTTGGTCATTTTGAAATCGTAAAGGTTCTTCTCGCGAATGGGGCGGATCCAAACAAAACGGACAAAACAGGGCATGCCGCTCTTTATTACACGTTGTCAAGTGAAGACTTGGGTGGGCCAAAAGATCATGTGTCGGATCGCATTGTCAGCATGCTTTTGGAACACGGGGCAAATCCATCCGCGAATGATGTCGGGAAAGCTCTTTCTTATTTGCCGCCAAATGACCTACGTCGCATTGCGTTCCAAGCGGCCATAAAAGAGGTCGGAAAAGCCGTTGAGAAAGGAGAAGACACCACGACAGGTGGACAATCCGCGCGATGATGGCGCAATACGACTACGGCCCCTTCAGGGAACTCATCCCAGCCACCGGGCCAATGGCGAAGGTGAACCCGCGCACGGGTCACCCATTAAAGGTTTCCTGTCAAGACATAGATTTCCCCCAGGCCGATAATTCGTGCAGGGGTCACTCCTCTTTATGCCGTTTTTGTCCTTCTCAACAGATTCGAGACGTCGCGCCAACTGCCCATTCGCAGCCGCTACGCTATCCAAGCCAGAGTTATCGTCGTCTCCGCCCGCAGACGCCTGGCCAACCCGACTCTGCCTTTGTCCCCTTTGCGCCGTCGTGACAATTCCTCCTCATCCCACCCCAGCCGCTTGAGTTCCCGCCCCACCACGCGCCCGGCTCGCTCTGCGCTGCTCTCGGCAGGGTCGCTCCCGTAATGGCTGCTTCCGACCCGCCGCGCCGCCGTCTCCCGCCGGGAACCCATGCCCCAAATCCAGCCCCCATCGCCATAAGCCATTCCACCAGAATGATTTGCCGAAATCCAGCCCGGATGACCCAGCCTCCCTGAAAAATGTTTTAAAAATCTCTTGACGATATGACATGTTAGTTATATATTATTGCTAGTGAATACGTGGCGTGGAATTGTGGGCGGTGACAGCGGATGGCCTCCGCGCCGCGATAACCGGGGCCGTTGCCGTCCCTTCATCCGTGACATCGGTGCCATCCGTGGTCTGGCTGTGCTGCTCAACACAACGCCGCATCAAGGCCGCGCCACACCCGTCCCACGCCGCTCTAAACAAAAAAATTGCCGAACGAACCCAATTTTCCCTGCCCCCAAAACGCTTCTCGTTCTTTGCCTCGGGAAGGTCGAGCGCCCGCGAGACCCAATTCTCCCTGCCCCCAAAACGCTTCTCGTTCCCAGCCTTGTGGGAGCCGACATCAGGAGGCTCTCAATTACGAGATGCCAAAAACCGGTCATACCACCGTACCAACGGTCAAAGTGATTTAACATGAGCAGAATAAAACGCAAGTACCAGCACATAAACAGGTTCCATACGACACGCCCCCACCTGCCAGTCAAAGTGGTCAAAGTGATTACTAGTGGTTTGTCCCTCTCGTTTGGGCGGGCACACCTCACGCGCCCGACCTGATGAAAATAGCTTTGGGCAAACCAGCCCGCCGGGTTTATGTTCGAATGGTATGGCGAGGCGCATTGCTGAAGTGACAGGATGGGCCGTCTTGCTGGCTCTGGGCTTGGGCGCGGCGCAGTGCCGGGGCCAGGCCAGGCCGGACGTGGCGCCCCCGGCCGCCTGGGTCGTCCCCATTCCGTTCGATCCGCGAGCCAGGCTGGAACCGGCGAATCCCTCCGAGGACATGCGCTTTATTCTGCAAGACCGCCAGATCAACGCGGAGAACAACGAGACTTTTTACCATGAGGTGCGCCAGATATTGACCCCCGCCGGGGTGAACAATGGGTGTCTCATATCCGTTGACTACGACCCCGGCTATCAGTTGCTGACTTTTCATTGGGCGCGGGTCTGGCGCGACGCCGCAGCCCAGGATCGGTTGAACGCGAATGACATCGAAGTGGGCCAGCGCGCGCCGGATGCCGACGAACTTCTCTTCAGTTCCAAAAGATCGGCCATCCTTGTGCTGGCGGACGTCCGCGTGGGGGACTTTGTGGATTTCGCCTACAGCCTGCAAGGAGACAATCCTGTTTTTGCGGGCCGCTTTTGCGACACGGTGCAACTGCAGTCCGGCCATTCGATTCAGCGGCTGGTCACGCGGCTGCTCTGGCCGTCGGCCCGCCGACTCTACGTCCAGAATCATGGCACGGACCTCAAATACTCGGCGGTTCGCAAAGGCAGCCTGGTCGAATTCACCTGGGCCCTTGCCAGGTCGCCGGCCTTGCGGGAAGAACCCTCCGTGCCCGCCTGGTACCAGCCCTGTCCCTGGGTGCAACTGAGCGAGTTCCAGAAGTGGTCGGAAGTCGCTCAACTGGCTTTGGATCTATTCACCAACACGGAGCCTTTTTCACCGGAACTGACGCGGCAGATCAACGAATGGAAGGCCCTGCCGGGCGCGGAGGAGCGCGCCTTGGCGGCGTTGCGATTCGTGCAGGATGAGGTCCGCTCTTCCGGCCCCGAAAGCGGCGGTTCCAGCTACAAACCCGCCGCTCCGTCCGTTGTTTTCGAACGGCGTTCCGGCGACGCCAGGGACAAGACGCTTTTTCTGGTGACCGCGCTGCGCGGCCTGGGGATCGAGGCCTGGCCCACCATTGTCAACACCAAATTTCGGCAAACCGTGGCGGCGCTCCATCCCTCGGCCGCGGTTTTTGACCATGCCATTGTGCTGGCCAGCCTGGGCGGACGCGGTTACTGGCTGGACGCCACCGCCCGCTACCAGCGCGGTCCGCTGGCAGTCCGGTCCTGGCCCAATTACGGCTATGGCCTGGTGGTAGGCCCGCGCACCACGGAACTGACTCCCATTGCGCCCAGTCCCGTCCTGCCCAGGACGACCGTGACGGAGCACCTCCGACTCGGCGTCTCCTCCGTCCTCGTCGGGCCAACCAACCCGGACAGCCAGTTGAAAGATCAGAGCGTGGGGTTCGCGGTTGGGACCGGTTATGGAATGAAGGGCGGGGAAAGCGAGTTGAAGGTGGTGACCGTCGCCGAAGGGCCGGACGCGGAGCGCCTGCGCGAGAGGTTCGCCACCACATCGCGCGACGCCATCGGGGAGGAAGACCTCCACGCCCTGGCCAAATTCTATCCCGCAATTTACGAAACCGCCCCGCTGGTTTACACCGACGACGAACAGCAGAACCAGGTTGAAGTGGACCAGTTCTACAGCATCCCGAACATCTGGAAGCAATCGCCGGACCAGATTGTTTCCAAGTGCTCGATTTATCCGGTGAATGTCGAAGCCGCCATGCAACCGCCCGCCAACACTCCGCGCGCCATGCCATGGAGCGTCCCCTGCCCGGTCCATCAAATCTGCCGCGTCCTGGTCATCAGGCCCATGCTGGGCCTGGCTGTGCCGGACGATCAAACCATCCAGAACCCGGCGTTTTACTTTCACCGCATGGTCACCGTCACCCGTGACCAGCCTCTTGTTACTTTGGAATACGAATATCGCTCTCTGGCCGACGCGGTTTGGCCGGAGGCCTTTCCAACTTATATGCGGCAATTGGACGCGGCGGCCGGGTTGATGGAGTACAGCATCACCTCGTATTAGCCGGCGGTGCCTCGCGCCCTCTTGACTGGCGCTTTGCCAGGCCCCACAATACGCTTCCATTTATGTTTAAGACAACAGCATCCAAATTCTCGGGCTTGGTCCTGCTGGCGGCCGGCGTCGTCTGTTTTGGCCTGGTTCTCCGCAGCAGCCCCGATGATCTCGTTCCCCTCCAGTTGAAACTGCCCGCGCCCGCCTTCGTCGGCACTCCTTCGGACACCCCGGCGGCGCCGGACGTTGAAAAGCCCACCGGCAAGCCGCGCCCGCCGTTGATGGTGCCTCCGGGCCTGAGCAACATCGCTTTGGGCAAACCCGTCACCAGCAGCGCCACCAACACCCTCCCCGAAAAGCTGGCCAAAATCACCGATGGCGACAAGGAGGCTGGCGAATCCAGCATTGTCCTGCTCCGCAAAGGCGTGCAGTGGGTGCAGATTGATTTGGGCAGCCCGCAGGAAATCTATGCCATTGTCCTCTGGCACGCCCACGACACGCCCAAAGTGTGCCACGGCGTCGTGGTGCAGCTCGCCGACAACGCCGAATCCACCCAAAACGTCCGCACCCTGTTTAACAACGACCGGGAGAATGGGGACGGCTTGGGAGCCGGCACCGACCGCGAGTACTTTGAAACTTACGAGGGCAAACTGATCGCCGCTCACGGCGCAAAAGCCCGCTATGTCAGGCTTTATTCGCGGGGCAGCACTGAAAGCCGGATGAACGAATATACCGAGGTGGAAGTTTGGGGCCGGCCAGCCAGGTAGCCGCGGGCGCTTTTCCCGGCTCCAAGGCAGGCGCCTGGCACAGGCTCAGTCATCGTAGCCATGTGGTTTGGCGGTCCAGGACGCGGCAAAAACCACGACCCCCAGCCCTGCCATGAGGAGCAGACCCTCGAAGACCGCATCCCAGCCGAAGTGTTGCGCCAGCCAGCCCAGCCCCCAGCCTGAAAGAACGGTGCTGGCGTAGCCGAAGATGCTGGTCAGGCCCACCGCCGTGGCTGCGGCGCGTTTGGTGGCATGGTTGGCGGCGGCCACGGCCACCAGGCATTGAGGGCCGTAAATGAAGAAGCCGGTGGCACAAAGCAGCAGCGTGCTGCTCCATTCGCTTTGCCCGGCCCCGTGCCAGAATAGAAATACAGAAGCCCCCGCCAAAACCATGTAAATCAATCCCACCCTCATGGCGCGCCCACCAAAAAACCGGTCGGCCACCCATCCTGCGGCCAGCGCGCCCACCCCTCCCACCAACTCAAACCCCGCCACCATGTATCCGGCGTGGACAATGCGAATATGTTTGGTTTCGGTCAGCATGGTCGGCCCCCAGTTGAAGACGGCGTAACGAATTGTATAGACGAAAAAATTGGCCAGGGAGGCCAGCCAGACATACTTGTTGCGAAACACCCGCCGAAGAACGAACGAGTTGAATTGCGCGCGGCTCTGGGGGCCGGACGCGCCCTGCGTCCCCTCCACTTCCGGCAACCCAACCGAGGGCGGGGTGTCGGGAAGAGAGCGCCACAAATACCAGGCCCCAATCAGGGCAAGGC
>Ga0326728_10020991_pt1 | contig 12357 bp, 11 predicted proteins | sample MB3enrmetagenome_FD_207602 | JGI IMG/M metagenome (GOLD analysis project Ga0326728, IMG submission 207602) | Lab enriched peat soil microbial communities from McLean, Ithaca, NY, United States - MB31MN | ecosystem: Environmental > Terrestrial > Soil > Wetlands > Peat | place: USA: New York...
CCAAAATGGATGATTCCAGGGTATGACGATCTTTGAGCCGGTCTCTTCCGGGGCTGTCCTTGACAAAGCGCCGGAAAAAATGCCCGCTCATGAGCAGGATGAGGGTCCGGATATCGCAGGCCTTCTTGAGATCAGTCTCAAGGACCTTAAGCCCGGTGATATCATAGATCACCCCTTCAAAGAACGGCAATAACGGGGGCGGCTGGTGCACGATCTGGATCTGGTCATGGATCCAGCGGATTGCGCCGTCTTTTTTTATAATGCGGTACTCCCTCGAACCGGTTTTTATTCGGGCCGTAATGTTGTTTTTATCCTGGAAGCCTGCACTGTCCCGGTCATCAGGAGAGATAATGTCGGCCCATGCCCTTTTTCCGGTAAGAAAATCTGCAGCAGGATAGCCGGTGATCTTTTCGATTGCCCCATGGAAAAATACCGGGGAACAGGTACTGTCGTACCGGTACGCAATCCCCTGGATGTTTTCCACAAAGGTGCGGTAGCGGATTTCGCTCTCCCGGATTTGTTTATCTGTGTGGTGTTTGAACAGGGCAATCTCTATAGTGGAAAAAAGAACACGTTCGTCAAAGGGCTTGGGGATGTACCCGTACGGGCGGGTGCATTTGGCGCCGGCAATGGTCTCATCCTCGCTGTTGCTGGTTAAAAAGATAAACGGGATGTCGCATGAGCCATGAATCGCCGCAGCCAGTCCGATACCATCCATCTTTCCGGCAAGGATGATATCTATGAGCACAAGATCCGGTGCCGTTTTCCTGATCTCTTCAATTGCCTCTTCACCGGTCGGGACACTCCCGCAGACACAATACCCGTGTCCTGCGAGGATCTCCCGCAGGTCCTCTGCAAAGACCTGTTCGTCCTCAACGATAAAAATTTTCGGCGGAGCCGGGTCCCGGCATACCTGAAGAGTATCCGAGATGCCTCCCTGTGCCCGGGGTACCGGGCCGCCTGTTTCCGATCCATTCGCCATAAAACCCTCATCCCCCGCTAATCTCTTGTTTTTTTCATGGACATGATTGCAAGAACGTCTGCTTTCCGGCGCTGGGATTCTGCCGAATCCGGGCAGATTTCAAGTGCCCGGCTAAAGGCCTGCAGCGCTTCCCGGTGCCTTCCCAGTTTTACGAGCACATTCCCCCGGTTGTGCCAGGCCTGGAAGTTGCCGGGATCCTCTTCAAGCAGGGATGCGTAGATGGATTCTGCCACCTCAAACTTTCCAAGCAGGGTGCAGAGAGTCGCCCGTTCAAGGGTGTGATCGGTGGAGATCGTCTTTTTTATATCATGGATACGCACGGTCCGTCTGGCAATCTCCGGGGTCGCCTGCACCGGCTGGACACGCTCACAGAAATCCCCGTGGGACGGTACACCGGTGGGCTGACCGAGGATCTCCGGTGAAAATTCCGGGGTAAACACTAGGATTGCCCCCAGCACCGATCCATCCGTATCCGGGATCGACGAGAGGCTGCAGTCTCTGACCCGGTGCAGCTCCCCGGTTTTGGAAACAAGGCTGGTGCCGGAGGGAAATGTCATGACTAGGCCTTCTGTGAGAACTCCCGGTATGAACGGGATAAAGGGCTGGTTACTGTCTGTATCGTGGAAGCGGAGAACATCATCAAGCGGGACCCGGTACGCATTATCCGGTGTCCAGCCGGCCAAGCGTTGTGCACAGGAATTCATCAGGATGATGTTTCCCTTCCGGTCGAGCGTGACAATGCCACGGTCCAGGTTTTCGAGTGTCAGGTCAAGCCATGCCGATACCTCATGGATCCGGTTGTCGTGCTGGTTTTTGGCAAGCGCTACCTGGAGCGTGGTATGGACCGTGGTTTTTTCCAGCGGTTTTACTAGGTACCCATAGGGATGGATCACCTTTGCCCGGGCGAGCGTTGCCGTGTCGTGATACGCGGTAAGGAATACGACCGGGACCGGGAACTGTGAGGTGATTGCTGCCGCTGCTTCGATCCCGTCGATACCGTCCCCGAGGCCGATATCCATCAGGACAAGGTCCGGCCGGAGGGCAGGAAAGCCCGCAACTGCCTCCTCTCCCGAGGAAAAAATGGAGCAGACTGCATAGCCGGACTGCTCCAGCATCTCCCGCATGTCCTCGGCAAAGATCGCCTCGTCCTCGACGATAAGGATCTTTGGCCGGGCTGTGCCCGGGGCAGGGGCAGCCCCGCGGCCGGCCGCGTTTTGGGCGGAATTTCCCCAGAAATCTTCGCAAAGAGCCGAATGTGCCGTCATGGCTGTTACACGAAAGACACATTCCCATGCGGGGGATATATAGACCGGTCCGCAGTTTCAAATAGTGAAACAATCCTTTGGAAAAAACGGCCGGGCGGCCCCATTTACCGCCGGAAACCCCGGACTTCTGTGTCCAAAAACAGGCTCTTTCTTGTTATGATTTTATTTCCCGGGCAAGGGAGATGACCATGATCCGGTCATGGAGCGGGAAGAGGTGGGCGTTTACCTCGACGAGCGTCTGTCGCCCGTCTTTCCCGGCAAGGATCATCTCGTACCGGATATGCCCGTTCCGCACAAGCTGATGCATGAATCCCGGGAAATCCCGGCTGCAGCAGCGGTCGTTGAGCCCTGCATACTCTGTTCCTGCCAGTTCCTCGCGGGACATACCCAGAAGCGAGAGGGCGGCTGCGTTTACTTCCACGATCTGGCCGGGCGTCCCGTCAGGAGAAATTTCGTACAGGAAACCGGCATCGCTGATATTCTCAAAGAGTGTGCGAAACTTCTCTTCGCTCTCTTTTACCTGCCGGTGAAGGGCATGGTTGGAAAAGGCCATGTCGATTGCGCAGAGGAGCTGCCGGTCGTTGAACGGCTTGACGATATAGCCGTACGAGAAGACTCGCCGTGCCCGGTCCAGGGTTTCCCGGTCGGAATAGGCAGTCAGGTACACCACAGGTACATCCAGCTGCGCCGTGATCCGGGCCGCCGCCTCGGTCCCGTCCATCTCTCCCTTGAGCCGGATATCCATGAGTATGAGGTCCGGGGGACTCGCGAGGGCCATGCGGACCCCCTCTGCACCGGTGGCAACCGTACCGGTGACCTCGCAGCCCATTCGCTGCAGGCGTTCTGCGATCTCCATTGCAATGATTGCATCGTCCTCTACCACAAGAATCCGGGAGTTTATCATGGGACCTGCCTGATGTATCGTGACCTGCTTTTTTCCGGGACGGTGTTCTCCCGTCTTTTATCTGCCCGGCAGGTGGCGTGCGGCTGCTGCCGGGTAACTTTTTTTTGAAAATATGACGCCGCTCTTATTTATTGTGATGGTTTCTTTATTCATTATAATGTGTTTTTATTAGGGGAGATTGCCAACCACTTACGTAGCCTGGCTGTCTCACCGAAGTGTGACAAAAACCGGATACGCGGTTTTTCGCCCCCGGGGATGGATAGTTGAGTCCCCGGGACATGCTTAAGCTTCCCCGTCACACGGGCAGCCAAATAAAGGAGAACCCCATGGACATTCCCCCAGAAGAAACCCCGATTTCATCCCGGAACCTGATCTTTCTTGCGGGATCGGTGGGCGATATCTCCTTTCTTGCCTATGACCACGCGGCAGACCGGTTTGTCTTCTTCCGGCATTTCATCACCCACGGACTCGGGGAGCATGCCCCGGTGGTCTATGCATATTATTCCACGAACCTTGTCACGCTGTTCAAAAAAGAGATCGCGGAGAAAAAACTGGTCCTCTACGAACTCCACAGGGGACTGGACGGCCTGTTGGCCCTTATCCACGCGCTCTCCCGCAAAGGAGGTCATCCATCCCGGGTCCACGTGGTCCTTGATTTTTCCCGGCCATGCGATCTTCACCCGGTCCTTGACCTCCTCCGCACTACACAAGGCACCGCCGGTTCCCCGGCAGGGGTGTCGGGTGTTGTTGCCTGCGACCTTGGTTCCCTCACCGACGAATCCCTGTGGGAGATCGCGGCGGCCATCCCGTCGCTCATGTTCATATCAGGTGCACAGAACGCGATCGCCTTTCCCGCGGTTGCCCGGGGCTGCGACATTGCCGGCATTGTCCCGCAGGAGATCGTGGACTCCGTGGTCCGTCACTCCCTCGAACAGCTGATCCTCATGAACCTGGACCAGCCGGTTTCAGGCTTTGACATCCTCAAAGATATCTCCGACCGGTTCCACGTGGAGATCCCGCTTGCCCGGGTCTATTCGTATCTCTATAACCTCGAGAACAAGGGTCTCGTCACCACGCAGATCCGCGGAAGAGCCAAGATCTATGTCCCGACAAAGGAGGGACGGGGTTTTATCGACCAGCGGCTGGCGGATTTCCGGGCTGCACACGAGTATGTGCTTGGGTACCAGCGCTGACTCGCGGGCATGTCGGACGACGTCAAATGAACGCTCATAACTCTTATCGGTACCCTAAAATCGATGCCACGGTGGGGACATAGACAGAGATGTGAGTGTTGAAAAGGGGTCACCTGCTGAAGACTTGAGAGAACCTAATTACCCGCCGTTTGTTCTCGTTGATCCGCGTGGTTCGATCCGGTTTCCCGGTTTTTTTTCCGGGGATTTTAAATCCTGATGCTTTAAGCGTCGTTCAAGACTTTCCGTGTATCTTCCCATGTATTTCCTTTTATAAGAGTAAAAGGGGATAGAGTACTAAAATAGCACTCTATTTCCTTTTATACGAGTAAAAGCACAGGCTTTCTCGCCTTCTCGTGGCGTCCTCATGGTTCTGTTAAGTCTGCTGGGATTATGGAAAAATTACGTCGAATAGATATATTTTGCTCTCGAAAATGTGACAGAGCCCTATTTTCCCCGCAATTGCGATGAGCACTGCCGCCCAAAACAGAAATCAGTAAAGGCAGCTGTCCGTGCACTCTCTTCGCGAAAAAAATTACGGGGCCGGGACGGCCGGGTTTTCCGCCGGGACTTTGGCGGGTTCCGCTTGGTTATAGATCTGGGTCATGTACCGGGCCTGGAAGGTGACAAGCGGCGGTGCAATAATGAGGATCAGAATTATAAGGAGCAGAAAGGCAGCAAGGAAGTGGCCCAGTGCAAGTCCTGCGAGGAGAACAACCACGGCAAGGATGCCGACTGGTATGCCGATGACGATGGCGATGAGGATGAGGGCGAGGATATAACTCAGCCACCCGATCTTCCCGATGGCCGTGGTGATGGCCCCGAAGTTGAACGCCTCCGAAAAGGACCCGGTCCGGGCAAAACGGATCGCAGCAATCGGCATGAAAATGGCAAGGATGATGTCATAGACCAGCTGGAGCACAAAAAGGAGAAGAAACAGCCCAATCATCTTTCCTATTTGCTCGGCATTCTGTTGGACAACCTGCCCGATTTGGGGGTGCATCCCTGCCATGCCGCCGGGAATGATCAGGTAGGGGATAACTGAGAGGATTATGAGCGGGATTGCGTAGATCAGGCCGATGACAAACAGTTTGAAACCGTCGATACAGAGCGACCCCCAGCGATCTACCTCCGGTGCCGGGGTCTCGCCGCGGTAGATCCGCAGGAGCCAGCCGTTGAGCGGGATCCCGATAAGGATCGTTGCAAGGATCAGTTTCAGCCACCTGCCGGATTTGGCGAGCACGCCGGCTTTTGCATAGCCGAACGCATCGTCCATCATTGCTCCATAATCCACGGTCATCTCCTCCAATGAATAGTTAACCGGATGGTGAGAATTCTGACATGATAAAAGGCTGCGTAATGCTTCCTTTCCATCCTCCAGGAAACTTCCCGGGCCAGTCTTTCGGTAACACTCCCGTTCGGATTTTCTTCCTGCGTTCATTCGTCATCTTTGGATGGCCCGTCGATTTCATCTTCGTATGTGAAGACGTCATCAATGCAGACTCCGAATACCCGGGCAATCCGGTACCCGAGTTTTATCGATGGACAGTATTTTCCTTTTTCCGTGGAGATAATGGTATTCCGGGTCACTCCGACAAGATCGGCGAGCTGTTCCTGCGTCATATCCCGTTCTGCCCGGAGAACCCTGATTCGGTTTTTCATGGCTGTTTGGCCTTAGTACTTTTTGTCATAATAGAGATAAAAAGCGCCATATGCGACGAGCATAACTCCAACGATCCCGGCGATGGTCACACCGATAAGGCCGTTTTGTTCGTTACCGCCAAACGCTTCCTGACGGAACTCGCAATATGCGGTCGCCTCTGTTTCGTCCATCGCACTGATATTTCGGATCGTGGTGGACTGGATCAGGTTGTTGGGGGTTTCCGGACTGCCGGGTTTGTAGAGGTTGAGCACCATGGAGACCGTCCCGTTCGTATCGGTGAACACATTTCCTTCAATCTTCGGGCTCAGGCTCTCGCTGAACACGAACGAAGAAAGGACGACTGCGGCAATTGCACCGGCGATAACTATCATCTCAAAGGTTCGGAGGGCGGCCTGCGACCGGACCTTGGAGAGCCGTTCATCGGCTGTCACCTCTTCAAGGTTCCGGCGGCATGCAAAGACCACAATTACCCAGAGGGGGATCGCGATGATGGGGACGAAGAAATTTCCGGTTGCCATTGCCGACCCGATCATAATCGCCACCAGGGCCGAAACAGCGAGTATGCAGGCCAGATAGGTGATTCGCCTCATGGGGTGTCTCCGGTTATGGAAATGAGCCGGGAACTAAGCAGGGTGCCATGTACCATGGTCATATTAGTTGTGTCAAACCGGTCGTTGCTAACATTGATCTGATACGTGCCCGGGCCAAATGTATAGGTCGGGAGCTGAAACGACCAGAGATTTTCGCCATTGTTCCCGCTTACAACACCGGTGTTTGCCATGGCGCCGGACCAAAGTGCGGTTCCACTCAGGGTGCCGTTCTTGGCGGTGTCCCGGGCATTTGCCGAGAATGTATAGTTCGTGTCAAAGGAAGCGGGAGATACCTCCATCATCAACCCCTCCCCTACGGGGAGGCTGGTGGTTCCCGTGATGATATAGACGTTATTTATCTGGAAATCAGGAAGCGCATCAATGGTAATATAATCGCGAGGGATTGACGAGGCACCAGGTGCGTTCTGGGAGGTAGAGTCAAATTGAGTCATGGCGGAGATCGTCCCGGCCGTTGTGCTATTCCCCGCAATGGTAAACTGATACCGGCCAGGACTTAAGGTGCCTGCGGTAGGAGTTACGGACCACCGGTTCACGCCGGCTGTGCCGTTCGTGACAAGGACGGTTCCCGTATACCCTAACGAGCCGTTCGTTACCAGGCTCCAGACAAACGGGGTGCCGGAAGAAAAACTCGTTATCCCGTTGATTTTCTGGCTGCCGGCAGGTGCCGGATTTATCCGGATAAATACCGGGGTGACCGGGGAGCGGATCCGGACCGCATCCGGGCCGGCGTTTTCCCCTCCGAGCGTAAAACGTCCCGTAATGAGAGGGCTGCTCTCGATAATCGAGTAATTATTCCCGAGGGTATATGACGCTACCGTGATCCTGTAATCTGCCGGCTGCATATGTGAGACATCAAATTCCGCTTTCCAGGTATTATGTCCGCTGTCTCCCGGGGCGATCACTCCCTGGTCCCACCCCTTTGTCATGCCAGTTCTGTTATTCTCGGGGTATGATCCCGGAACTGCAAGGAGCGTAACGGAAAGATACGTGGATACCGGCAGGGTAGTTCCGCCGGTTAGGACCAGCATGTTGTTTTCATCGATGCTTGCGCTGGTGACGGGATCTATGGTTGTGGCTGAGAGATTGGGGATGAGAAACGGGTATGCGCTGAGGGAGAGCCCGATGAACATGGCCACCAGGATCGCTGCCGCGATAATGCCTGTACCAGTTACATATTTTTTTTTCATACAATTCACTATGCACAATATTCTTTGCATAATGTATAAACTTTTTGGCATTTGTTCGAAAAGGCCTGATTTGAAAAATAAAATGACGGTTTTTAATTTAGATTAACAAACAAATCCTGTTTGGTCTGTCAAGTTCTCGGGGGGCAGTATTAAACCTACGTCGAGGAAAATATGTCACCGCCCGCAGACGTTACAGAGCCCCCGAAATCATCGTTTTCTCCTGTACAGGGATCTCACCATTGCGAGAACTGCAATTATCGTGATCGATAATCCGCTTGAAAGGAGGGAAGAGGCTTGAGTTGTCTGAAGCATGGTTACAGGAGTGAACGTTGGCAGGGCCTGAACGGGAGTTCGAAGAGTCGGGAGCTCTGTTGACGTCAAGTTCTCTGAGGCGGGTAAAGATGGCGTGGAGAAAGAATATTTTACAATCCTGTTGTTTCCTGAGTCCGCAACGTACACATCGCTGCCGCTGTCGGTTGCGATTCCATAGGGGGTCTCGAACTGACTATCTCCACGACCTTGGGATCTCCATTGCATGATATAAGTGCCGGTGGGATCAAAGATCTGGATCCGATCGTTATAGGTATCTGCAACATATACCGTTCCCGAAGCGTTTACTGAAATACCCGAGGGGATTGAAAACTGGCCTGGTGCATCACCCACCTCCCCCCATTGTGCTATCAAGTTGCCGGCAGAATCAAAAACCTGAACCCGACAGTTACCATTGTCAGCAGCATAGATATACCCGGTCCGGTTCACGGCAAGACCGCGGGGAAAATCAGTCTGGCCATTGCTGCCCGCTGCCAGACCCCATTGGCCAACCAATAATCCGGCACGATCGAATTCCTGGATCCGAGAATAACTCATATCGCCGATATAGAGGTATCCACTTGCATTGATCGCTACACTTTCAGGAAACGCCACCTGGTGATTTCCCCCGTTTAATCCCCCCCCATGGGACATACTCCCCGGAAGCTGAGAACTCCTGGATCCGGCGATTGTTAAAATCGGCGACGTAAATGTATCCGTTTGAACTTACTGCAATGCTTTGGGGCAAATCAAACTGCCCGTTTCCCGTGCCTTCCGACCCCCACCCGGATAAGTACGTACCATTGGGAGCAAACACCTGGATCCTGTCATTGCCGGTATCTGCAATATACACATTGCCTTCCATATCCACCCCGATGCCCGTAGGATTGTTGAACTGGCCCTCGCCGCTTCCCACGTTTCCCCATTGGGCAATATACAAACCGGACCGGGTAAATTTCTGGATCCGGGGATTTTCCGAATCTGCAACGTACACGTATCCGGCAGGATCTGCCGCAATATTCTCCGGCCATATGAATTGCCCATTTCCCTTGCCCCAATCTCCCCAAAAGGCCACGTACCCGCCGGAGGGGGTGAACTCCTGCACCCGGGCATTAAAAGAGTCGGCAACCAGGACATTGCCGTTTGTACCGATTGCTATATCCTCCGGCCACCTGAACTGACCAATCCCCTGCCCGTAATCCCCCCACTCGTTCACAAACCCGCCCGACGGATCAAACACTTGGACCCGGGCATTATACAGGTCAGTTACGTAGACAAAACCGGTTGAATTTATCGCCACACCTGCAGGATTATTAAATTGCCCGTACTTGGAACCCGCTGACCCCCATTGGGTTACAAACGTTCCTGACGGGGTAAACACCTGGATCCGGTTATTGCCGGGGTCCGCAATATAGACATACCCACTCTCATTACTGCGATACCGGTGGATTGGTTGAATAGAGCGTTGCCGTTTCCTTCTGCTCCCCATTGCGTTACGTACCTGCCCGAGGGGTCAATCACCTGGATCCGGTTGTTCCCTGTATCGATGACATACAGGTAGCCGGTCAAGTTGATTGCGATGCCGGATGGCTGATTGAATTGGCCATTCCCGCTGCCCTCCGATCCCCACTGGGCCAAGTATGCACCGAGCGATGTAGAGACCCATATGCTGTTGGTCGTGTCATCCGTTGCGTATACCTTTCCAGAACTGTCCACCGCTATACCATGGGGTGTTACTCCTACCACAGGGGGCACTGCCCACTGGAACACGGGAACAGATACATTGGCAACTTCTGCACGTACGGGCATACCCATCCCGAGAATAACCGCAAGCAGTCCTGCCACGACAATTGCGGTGCCCGTGCAACCCCGGAAAAGATTCGGCACCCTTCCCTCATTCTGCCTTAACCGGTAACGTATTCCCGGACACGATTTCCCCGCATTCCGTTGATTCCAAAACCCCATGGCAGTCACTTTTTCCGGTAATGTGTTCTTATGATCGCGATCGCCGCAATTCCTGCGATCGGCAATGCCACCGGGAACGGTGATGAGGGGGTTTGTGACAGAGAGGATCCTGGGAGATTCACCGTTTCAATTGTGGTAGTGCTCCCCGCCCCGTTGGTTGCAGTAAACGATACCGTGTTTCCCGTAATCTGGCTGTCATTCGAGGCCACAAGGATCCCGGTAGAGGCGTTTCCCAGCACGGAAATTCCGCTGATCGTAATATCGTTAGAAGAGAGCGTGAGACCGGCACCGGTCCCGCTGGTGACAATAAGCGGTGGATCTGCCGAATCCATTGCACCGAAGATCAGGGAGCGGTCGATGATAATGTTGCCCACGTAGGTGCCCGCGGAAAGGAAAATACTGTCCCCGTTGCTCGAGTTTTCGATTAGGTCCTGAATTGCCCCGGTACCGTTATAGACGAAGATTTTAGCCGCAGCCGGGCTGACGAGGAGGAGGGAAAAAACGAGCAGTACGGGAAGTATCCGGTAAAAAGCAGTATTCCGTTGTGCCCCGGAGACAGAGATACTCATCGATGTTCCTCATTTTCTGTACGGGAATATCCCCGTGATGGACTTTTTAGTTATTTCTCTGCGATGAACAGGAACCGGGCCGCATTCTCCCCGAGCGCACAATCGATGACATCCCCGTCGCGGAGCGGGGTCCGGTGCTGGGGGACAGAACCCTCCGAATTCACGTAGGTCGCCCCTGAGAGTGCTATTGCGTTAACGGTTGATCGGAGATTTTCATTGAGGTAATATCTTGGTCATCAACTACAGACGCAATAGAACCCCCTTAAATGAACCGCTTCCAGTTCATCTGGTTCATCATTTTGATCTGGAGGACCGCACCCTTATTTCGCGTGTTGAGAACTGAGATGGTGTTGGTGATAAACGGCGGGACTAAAAGCATTTCTTCGTTATCAACGATCAGTTCGAGGGTGTTTTCAACCGTCATGAGCTTATGCATCTCTTTAAACTCCGGGGGGGCAAAGGGGGGAGGCGTTGAAAACGTTGCCGGGGAGATGACGCGGATGGACGCCTTCTTTCCCGGGAACTGCTCTTTTAGTTTTTGTTCCAGGCCGGGTTTGTCGGATATAACAAGTAGCCGCAGTGCGATATCCTTTATGTGGATATTCTCTAGGCAGGGAAGGTACCGTTCCCCGATCATGCACAGGATCTCCTTTTTTGCTTTCCTGAAAAGATCACGAAACTTATACTCGATGCTCTTATCTCCATATATGGTCCAGAGGGCCCCCTCCTTCTCGGTATGCATCTTTTCCAGTTCCAGTTTTTCCAGTTTTTCCAGTGCCAGCTCGGCTGCCTTTTTATGGTTGTCCATGAGCAAGTCAATGGCCATACGAGGTGAAACCGCGCTATATCGTGCAGGTTTGGAGACTCTTTTTACGGCGAGCCCCATTTCCGCCAGATGATCCAGAGTCTCGTATACGCTTGGCTTTGAGAGGGATAGATATTCAGTAAGATCTTTTGCTTCTGCATTATCGAACATGACCAGCGCGGCGTAGACATTCGCTTCATTATTGGACAAACCGAGATTATTGAGCGATTTTACGAGAGACACGGGGATGCTTTCCATATGAATATAATGTTCATGGAGTTGTTAATAATTTAACTACTGCGATGAATACTTTTTTATAAGTCCTAAGTTAAACTCCTGTAAAAGCTGTAGTAAAATATTTTACTACTCAATTGGGGAATAATAAATGTTCAAAATGACGTACCCTTCGACATATCTAGATACTCGTGATTTTTCAGCAGATCGCAAACAGGCTCATTCAGGATTAAGGAAAAGACCTTTCACCCGAATGCCACGTTCCGCATACGTGGTGCTTCTCTTCCTTCTCATAGCCATAGGTTTTCTGGTTCTTCCGACAAGTGCTGACGCCATAACTGATGCTGTTTCGGCTGCAAACAACGTATACGTATCAAACTATACGATAGACCCGGCAGTTCTCTTCACCGGGGATACCGCCACGGCAACGTTTTACGTCACCAATGGGAATGCAAACGAAAGCGTCATGGTCAACCACGCTACCTTCGGTGATGACGATATCCTTCTCACCAGCGGCACGTATGATACCAATGTCAATATCGGGCCACTCCAGACCCGGTCGTTCGTATTCTCCATCGGGACCCAGAGATCTGCGGGCACCTATTATCCATCCTTCTCATTGAGCTTCATGGCTGGCAACGGCATGTATTCCCGAACTCCGATCAAGGTGGAC
>Ga0326728_10020993_pt1 | contig 12355 bp, 13 predicted proteins | sample MB3enrmetagenome_FD_207602 | JGI IMG/M metagenome (GOLD analysis project Ga0326728, IMG submission 207602) | Lab enriched peat soil microbial communities from McLean, Ithaca, NY, United States - MB31MN | ecosystem: Environmental > Terrestrial > Soil > Wetlands > Peat | place: USA: New York...
ACAAAGCAGCAGGTCGCCACCCACCTGAATGTTAGCCTGCGAACTGTTACGAGCATCATGCGCCGACGAATCGTTCCTTACTTAAAAATCAGCGGCGTAGTCCGGCTTGACCTTTTGGAGGTTGACCGAGCATTCAAACAACTGGGACGCTGACCGAACCGATGACCAGGTTCGCACGCAAATTGAAAATCAAATCGCAGCGGCAGGGCGAGATTCTTCCTGGTGCAGAATCTCTCGCGGCTTCGGATCTCTGTCTTCGCCTGGTTTCATAACAATTATGTCCTTCCACCCATGTGCTGCTGAATAGGATGGCAATTTGTCGGACGGAAAATGCGAGTTCGGTTATTCTTCTTCCATTGGCGGCGCCTCATCCTCTCGAAAACGGCGTCAAACACAGATTTCGAAGCCGGCTCGAGAAAAGGGCCGGGCAGCAAAATCAAATAATCAACCAGAAAGAAAAAGCATGTCGAATCTGAACGTCACTGTGCTGATGGGGCGCCTTGTTCGCGACCCTATTATTCGAAACAACGGCTCCAAGATGGGATTCTTTTACATCGCCAGCAATCGTCGCTACCGCGACAAAGCGGATGCCGCCCAAGAAGAAACCGCCTTTGTCGCGTGCAAGTGTTTTGGAGGCTGGACCGACGCCCTGGCGCGTCACCAGAAAGGAGACATGGTCATGGTGGAGGGCCGCCTGCGCACCGAGACCTGGAATAATGAGGGCACATCGCGCTCGCAACTCATTCTGGTTTGCGATTCCGTGCAGTTTGTTGTCCCGGAACCGCGGCCGCAGAATCCGTCGAAGCCCAACGACGGCGACGAGCACGAACACGCGACGCCTCCTGCCGGTGGGGAAGCCGACGACAGGCCGCCGTTTTGAGCGCCGAACCCACCGGCGGCACAGCCAATTCATGCGAGCCGAACGCGGTCACCCCTCACCTGGAGCCCGAAATCTGACACACGACCGGATTTATGCGGTGACTTGTTTCGCTGGCCAATCTGGCCGGCAGTCCAAAAACGAGGTTGGGAGAAACCCACCGGCCTCCAACAGTACCTCTCAACCACGATTCCCTAGTTTATGCCCCAAAACCGAATCTTCGAGCGCCCGGAATGCCGGCGGCGTTCTTTATCAGCATCATTGACGGACGTCACTAAAACCGCCCGGCAGTGGGACGCCGTCTTCGCCCTGCGTGTTCATCCCGATGTGCTTGGAAAGTATACTGTGCCGAACATTGCCGATGATGATGAGGGATATTATCTGGTGGGCGCTTTGGTGCAGGAGATCGATGCTGCCCTCGACGGGCGAATGCCGAGCTGGCTTGTGAGCTACGGCAGGTTCCTTGCCCTTGATTTCACATTCCTGGCGCGACGCCGCCGGACATCAAGTGAGGAAGTTCTGAACCTGCGGGCTGTGCTTGGCCCTTGCGACGGCAGCCACCCCTTTGTGTGCGTGGTAAGGCAGGCCCCGCCGTTCTGAACGTGCTGGAAGCGCACCGATTACGATTCAAGTGAATTGCCGAGCGGTCCACAGACGGCAACATCTCCAAAGCGGAGGATTACAAATATACTTCGCGCAGCTTCGCATCATCGCCCAAGGCATCCGCTGGCCCGGCAAAGGAAATCTGCCCTGTTCGCAAAACATACACTCGCCGGGCAATCTTCAAGGCTTCACGAACCTTTTGCTCCACGATCACGACGGTCATGCCCGCATCTTTGCTGATCTGTTGGATTCTGCCCAGCGCCTGCGAAACCAGGGGCGGGGCAAGACCCAGCGACGGTTCGTCAAGCAGCAATAGTTTTGGAGCTAAAATCAACGCATTCCCCAGCGCCAGCATTTGCTTTTCGCCGCCCGACAAAGTCCCCGCGCGTTGTTTCAACCGCTCTTTCAACGTTGGAAACAGCGTGAACACACGTTCCATGCCTTCATTGACGGCCTGTTTCGTTGCCAAAGTGATACCGCCCATTTCCAAATTCTCACGCACCGTCAGGTCGGTGAATACCCGATTGCCCTGCGGCACATAAGCAATGCCGGCATGGAGCAAATCGCGCGGTTTGGGCGACGGCACCGCCGCGCCGTCGTAAAAAACCTGTCCGCTCCAGATGGGAATCAGTCCAAAGGCCGCCTTCAGCAACGTGGATTTCCCCGCGCCGTTGTGGCCGATCAACGCCACAATTTCACCCCGCCCAACTTCAAGGCTCACGCCATTGAGCACCTGCTTTTTGCCGTAGCCGGTGACGAGTGTTTCCACCCGAAAAATCCCGTTCTGTTTTGTTTCCGCCATCGTTCAACTTTCAACTTTCAACGCACAGCCATCACGCCACATACGCCTCAATGATTTCCGGTCGTTCCAAAACCTCTGCCGGTTTTCCCTCCGCGATGATTCTGCCATCGTCCATGACAATCACCAGATCGGCAATCTGCCTGACGGCGGCAATGTCGTGCTCAATGAAAACAATCAACTTGCCCTGGTCGCGCAACCGCGACAACAGGTCGAGGATTTTCGACGCCATTTCCGGGTGGACACCCGCGACGGGTTCATCGAGCAGTAGAATTTTGGCTTCGGTGGCGAGGCAACAGGCGAGTGTCAGCAATTTCTGTTGGCCGTAAGACAATTCGCCCGCTGGCTCGCTTGCCTTGCCCCTCAGGCCGACAAAATCCAGCAGATTGGATGCCGCCTCGCGGTTAGAGGCCTCTTCCTTGCCAACCCCAAAGCGAAGCAACGCCGGCAAAAGTTGTTCTCCCCTTTGATTCGGGCGCGCGAGCATCGCATTTTCAAGCACGGAAACCTGTGAAATCAGTCTCAAATCCTGAAAAGTGCGCGCGATGCCAAGCCGTGCGACCCGGTGTGGCGCAACCCCGGTCAATTCCCGTTCGCCGAGAAAGAACCGTCCCGACTCCGCCCGCAGGAAACCGGTGAGCACGTTAATGAGAGTGGTCTTGCCCGCGCCGTTTGGACCGATGACGGCAATGATGCCATTTTCTGGAAACGTCACGCTCACCTCCGCCAGCGCGCGCGTGCCGTCGAACGACTTGCTCAGATTTTCGCAGCGCAGGATCATTTGTTAAATCCAAATTTGCCCATCAGCCCACGCGGGCGGAACATCATCATGATGACGAGCAGGCTGCCGTAAATGATTTGGCGCAGATTCGCGGCTACAGAGCTGGGTAAACCAATGAATCGCAATGCTTCCGGCAATGTCACGAGCACAAACGCCCCTATCAAAGGCCCCCACAAACTTCCCGCCCCGCCGATAATGACCATGGAAATAATAAGAATGGACTCCATGACCGTAAAACTGGTCGGGTCAATGTAAGTGATGTAACTCGAATAAAAACTGCCTGCCGAGGCCGCAAGCGCGGCACTTACGGCAAACGCCGTGACCTTGGAATAATGCGTGTTCTTGCCGTGCGCCTTGGCGAAGACTTCGTCCTCGCGGATGGCATGCAACACCCGGCCAAACGGCGAGGACGTAAGACGATAAACCACGAAATACGCGAAGCACGCGAAAAGGATGGACAGAATCAGGAAATCCAGATGCGAGGTAATATGCCAGCCGAAGATGACGGGTTGTGGAATGCCAGGAATGCCCAGCGGCCCGCGCGTCAACTCCATCCAGTTGTTGAAAACACTAAAAACAATCATCTGAAACCCGAACGTGGCAAGGACGAAATAATCGTCATACAAGCGCAGTGACGGTAAAGAAACGACGAATGATATTAAAACTGCAACGCCCACGCCCGCCAAAACACCCATAAGAAAAGGAACCCCAGCTTCGACAGCCAGCAATGCAGACGTGTAAGCGCCCAAACCATAGAACGCTGCTTGAGAAAGAGAGAGAAGCCCTGCGTGCCCTGACAAAATATCCAGAGAAATTGCCAGCAATGCGAAGACATTGATCAGGATTAGGATGTGAAGACAATATTCCATTCAAACTGTAATTCTACTCAATCGCTTTCCGAACAGACCTTGTGGTCGAACAATTAACACGACAATCAGGACAAGGAAAACAATGGCATCTTGCCATTGGGTTGGAAGACTCCATACGGCCACTTGTTGGAGAATTCCGAGCAGGAATCCTCCAATTACAGCGCCCCACAAATTGCCAATGCCACCAAGAATACACGCGACTACCCCTAAAAGTAATCCACGAAATCCCATTGTTGGAATCACTCCGGTATCGAGGCTCGTCAACGCGCCCGCCAACCCAGCCATCCCCCCGCCTAATCCGGCGGCAATTTGAATCACACGATCAACTTTCACGCCCACCACGCATGCTAGATCCGCATCGTTTGTCACTGCCCGCAGGTTCTTCCCGATTGGATACCAATACAGGAACAACCACGCAAGAACAAGTGCCAAAGTACTTGTCCCCATAATGACCAGTTGAACACCTGTAAGGCGATCACCGAATATCAAATAACCTTTGTGAATTGGCCAAGTCTGAACGATACGCGCTGCATCTCCAAAGGCCATGCTCACAATATTTTGAAGAACAATATAAGCGCCGATTGAAGCCAACATCACGACGAGCGCATAATCCCCACGCCTGCGGATGGGTTGGTAAACCACTATTTCGAGCGCAATACTAAGCAAACTTCCGATCCCCATCCCAACAATTATTCCCAACGGTATTGTGATACGCTCGCCGAGCAAAAGTACTGTATAGGCGGACCAAACATAAGCTGCCCCAAAAGTGAAAACAAAAAAGCGGCTTGCTGAATATAAGATGCCAAACCCAACAGCTAATAATGCAATAAGGAAGCCGGAGAAAACACCGTTTGCGATAAGTTGATTGAGCATTATAGGGTTATCACCGAGCGAGATGCGTGAGTGCAGCAATAGACGGCTTATACCGGGGCCCCGAATGGGCTGGGTTGCCTTCTTTGCTGGCGTTCATCGTTGTTTAAGGTTTTGCAAGTAATAGTTGCTTCAAGCTCGAAAGCAATGTCGGATTCGCAGCTTGAAGACGCTCAAGAAAGATCTCAGGCGCAGGAAAGGCAGGACAAGGGCAAATCATGTCTTTTCGCGCTAATACAATCCGGTCAATCGCTTCGATGAGCGATGCCTTAATATCATCTGCTTGATTGTCTGTTTTTGGGGTGCTGCCTGCTGAAAAGTTACTATAAAAATCTCCTATTGTGATTACACTGCTATTAGTCAACGCATGATTCCAAGCGGCTGTGAGATCATTTCGAATAAGTCTGGCCAAGGCCCTCTTTGAATCATGCAAATGCAAACTTGCTCCAAAATGAATCCCTTGTATCGCTTCTTTTGCCATAAAGGCAATTGAAAAATCTGTGTCTGTGGTGCAATGAATATCAAGGTTGAAATAAAGCAATTCCCTCACCGAATCTCCACGAACAAAACCGATTTTGACGTTTCGCAGATCAAACTCATCACTATTGTGAGTTGTTTCCCTGCGTTTTGCCCGATCAATTAGTTGGTTAACAAAGTCCTTTATCCGGTCTTCAGGAACAGTTCTTTCATCCAGCACAACTAGCCGTTTGTAGGGACGCTCTGTGGCTACGATGATTTCAAATGTAGTATTAATGTAACTCTCGAAACTCGTCTTTGCGTTATTTGGTATTGCACCTACTGGAGTTTGGATCGTCATTATCTCCGCCCCCACACCTCCTCTTTTTATCATTCGCTGACACTCAACACAATAGCCTTTGAAGTCATGAACCAATTTGAAGCGCCGATACTTTCTTAGCGACCATGTAACGATAGGTGTCAAAACTGCGATGCAGGCCACGATTGTTAGAACTATTCTCCAATAAGTTGTTTCCTGTTCACGAGCGAAGAGGGTCCCGGCCAGCGCAAGAAAGCCGACGGCTAATGACGCAAGCTCGATCTTTTCTCCGCGATCTAGTGGTTTCATGGGTATGTGTTTTCGTTGAACTATGGAAGCATCTTCCGATGAAAGCCCTTGCCCACGACATCCCCATTTGAGTCAAATGTGGTTATCCCCGTCACCCCATCGTAGGAACTGGATGAAATTGCTGCTCTCAATGCATCGCCGCGTTCTTGCTTCGACAGCGCGGAGGCCAAAACCATCACCATGTCATAACTATAGGACGCGTATGTGTCAGGGGCTTCACCGTATTTCTTCTGGAAGGCAGACGCGAAATCCTGATATTTTGTTCCTTGAAATTGTGTTGGCACGATTATTTTTACCCCGTTTGCCGTTTCTTTCGCCGTGTCCACTAACTCTGGGGATCCCCAGACATCGGCGCCATATATTGGTTTGTCAATTGCTAGTTCTTTCGCTTGGCGAAGCAGTGCGCCACCTTCGCGTCCGTATGTGATTGCGTAGATTGCATCAGGACTTGCGCCCTTGATTTTACTTAGTTGGGCACGCAAATCTTGATCCCCTTCTTTGCAAGCCTCAATATCTGTCACCTTGCCATCTGATGCTTGAAAGTCCGCAACAAATTCGGTCTTCAGCCCCTGTCCCCAACTGTTGTTGGCAAAAATGATTCCCACCGTGGACCGGCCATCTTCCTTTAACCACTCTGCCATCATCTTCGCTTGAACACCATCAGATGGACAGACCCGAAAGAAGAATGGTCCTCCTTGCTTCGTCAAGTCTGTCGAGGATGAGATGGGACTCATCAAAACGACTTTTTTGAGATTGGCAATCGGGCACATTGCAAGAGTCACGGAACTGGCCGCCGATCCCATCACCGCAGGAACTTTATCAACGGAAACAAGTTTTTGAATGGCAGCCACAGCCTTTGTCGCTTGGCCTTGATCATCCTCATAGCAGACTTCAATCTTGCGCCCGTTAACGCCCCCGCGTGCGTTGAGTTCATCCACTGCGAGATCAATACCCATCTTGGCCGCAATACCGTAGCTGGCGATGTCTCCGGTTAGTGGAAAAACGGCACCCAGCTGGATCGCTGTACTGCCTTGGCCTGTTGTGAGCGTTTTGCCCTTCTCGCTCGCCGGCTTGCAGCCGCTCATCAGGCCAACGACGGCACAGGCCGCGAAACAAGCCAACAACTTGAGACAATGCTGTGGTTTTCGATGAGTTTGCATAATGTATTCCTTAAGTGTCATGCACAGGTTGCGATCTCTTGGCGATAAGCTTCCAAATGTTTCAAGGTCCGGTCATATATCCCAACAGGCAGCGTGGTGCCGTCCTTAAAAGGACAATGGCAGTTGAACTGACCACACAAAGGCCAGTCTGCTTGTGCGTGCCAGATTTCCGTGATGCCTGTCTCACGAACATTGCCGAGAAGGGCATGAGAATCACCCGGACAATGAACGACGTTGCCATTGCAGGTGAGATAGAGACCGGCAGCAACCTGGTTGCATGGATGGACACCTGGCATGCAAGAGATTCCCTCTTCCTCAATTTGTTCGATCGTGGTTATTCCATGCTCCACGTTATATTGGTAGATACGCCGGAAAAGGTATTCTTTCAATTCTACAGGTGCATCGTGGATTGCCAGATACCGGGCATCAAGCTGCTTGCCCGAAACCATCAAGCAGGCGTTAACCGGCAAGATATTTCGTTCCCGGCCAAAGACATAGATGTCATAAAGTTCGGAAACGTTCTCCTTCGTCATCGGGTTGCAACACAGCGCCAGCCTGGTGGGAGACGTTTTGTTGAAACCTGTTTCAGCAAGGATTTCCAAGGCCCGGCGACGAAGCGTGCTGTAGCCCCGAATCCCGCCGACCAAACGGTCTTGCACCGAAGGAATAGCGGACTGGAAACCGACCAGAAAACTCGTCTTCAGTTCGTAGAACGCTTCGGACAACGCACGGGCGGTTCGAATGCCGTTGTTGCCGAAGACCCGTTGAACCCACGAGTCGTCTCCAAAAACGTGGGCTTTCGTGAAAATGGCGAGGCCAACGCCGCGACTTGTCAAATCTCGTGCAAACTGTAACAGAAGCGGATTCTCCAGAGGCTCGCCTGCGCCGCATATCTTCACCTCGCGCATGCCAAGCGTTCTGGCCTCGTCAATTACCGCAAGAATTTCCAGATATGTAAGGTCTGGATGGATGTCGTCATCAACAAGGCTTTGCCTTCTGAAACACGACGGACACCGCAGAGAACACTCGCGTCCAAAATCCACATCCAACATGAGCAGAGAACCGGGATTCATCAGCAAATCGCGCTTTGAGAAAAAACCCCAGAAACTGACAACATTTCTTGTTTCAACGTCGGCACACGGTGGGTTCTGTTTCGGTATGTTGGGGTATTCGGATCTCATATCTTGCAACCAAGATGTTCTGGAAGGCCTTGCGGGATATCCGAATCGCATTCCGTGAAAAACACCGAACAAGCACAGACAGAGAAATTCTTGAGCGCACTTCTAAACTTTGGAGAATAAACAATGTCCCTCAATCGCTGTTGTTTGATGTTGCCGTATCGTGCGGAACGGCTGGGACAGTCCATAATGTCTCCGTTCGGAAAAACGGCAAAGGAGTATAGGGGGCGCTGGCACCGTGGTTGTGCGATGATTCGCTGGCCAAACTGGACCTGCCACGAGATTCCAAACGATTCGTCCTTCTGGCGCAGTTTGCGGAAGAACGCCCTGGATTCGCGAAAACTGTGGCAGCGCAACTGCTCGTCGGGCGAGGTGGAAAAAAGGATGAACTCCTCAATCAGTGGCACGATTCCCATGATTCGCATGGCAGGCAAAAAGTCCATTAGCACGCGTTGTTCGTTAGCCCGTGCCACCGGAATCTCAACAGCCAACCTATCGGCGTTGTGGAATCCGGCCTCAACGGCATATTCGATTGTCTGGATGGAAGCAACAAACCCGTTACGGCCAACCACAGCGTTGTGCAGGGTTTCGACCGAATCTCGGAGAGAGATGATCAACGTGGCCTCAAGTGCATTCAGTCGATCCACATCTTTTCGATTAAGCAGCGTCCCATTCGTGAAGATTACAGTCCGCAAGCCGTGAGAACGGACCGACTCCACAAAATCAAACGCTCCTTTCCAGGTGAAGAGTTCGCCCCCGCCTCCATAAACCACAGCCTGCGCGCCGTGATCCCTGAGAAACCCGCAGACTTCCGAAATCTCCTTGGGCGACGGAAAATCGCCGACGAGGTGCGGCGGGAGTTGGCGTTTGTCCTGCCCCATGAAACACCCAAAACATTTTTGGTTGCAAATGGTTGGCAGCATGAAATACGCAAACGCAAAACCAGGTTTTTCCGCCTCTCCGTCAGCCCAGGCTAGGTTGTCTTCAATAAGCGATTGGGTAGCCGCCGTCGCTGAATAATCTTGAAGCACCTTGGGTTGAGGCTGGGTTGCCTGCCATCCAGCCGTGCTGCTACCATCTAACGCTAAACCATTGACAGAATCAATCCGCAGCACAGGCATCAACTTCGGAAAGCGCTCCGAGATTTCGTCCCGGTGGCGAGATTGTTTCTGCTTCTTGAGATGCGCGCATTTGTCCGTTGCAACAGTAACTGAAATGGCCTTACTTGCTGCCGTCCTCTGCGTGCAAATTAGTTGTTTAACATCAAGCATGATTTTGCAGAAGATTGACGCCCGAACTGCAAAATTGCAAAGAAAAAAAGGCCCTTCTGAATGGAAATCCGATCGCCCAATAGCCAGGGTGGTGGGCACAATTTGGGCCTTATGTCAGCCGACCTAATCCTCACTATCAGTGCAACCGCATGAAGGTGGAGCGCGACGCCCAAGCCGTAAAACGGGTTGGGCACATCAGCATTCGCTGAGATTGCCTGTTCGAACAGCCGGACAGCTTCATCGGTCCGGCCCCGTTGCGCGAATGGCGGCGAGGCCATTTAGCGCCCACGAGTCCGGCCATGTGCCCGCAGCACGGGTCGTGCCTGTGTGCATCGAAGACATGCGATGGTGAGGAAGGGAAGAGATTTCCAACCCATTGGACGCTCTTTGTGCGCCAAGGGACACCCCCGAGTTGGTTTCGCAGAAAGGGGAATGCTGGCCTGAACAAAGGCCGCCGCCGCGAGTTTGCTGGCAAACCAAAAGACATGAACAAGCAAACTCGGAAAACAAAACTTCCCGATGACGGATTTATGACCGCTCCGGGCTATCCGTTTTCGGCCCGCGATATCTTCGGCGATTTGCGCTCCAGGCTTTCCACGGAGCACCGGCGCCCGATGAGCTTCGAGCGATTAGCCAAAATGCTCGGCCGCTCCAAGAGCACCACTTACAACTGGTTCGCCATCTTTCACCACCCGCAGGTGCTTGGCTTTTTATGCCTGTTGGAGCGATTGCCGCCGGCAGAACGCCAATCTTTCATCGAGGCCCACTGCCGGGCTTACCCGACTTTGGATGACCCGCGCCTAGCCCATGCCCCTGGAAAAGCAGCCAAATTGCTGGAGTTGCTGGATCAGAAGGCGGGTCTGACCATCATCACCGGCGGCACGGATTTCTCACGCACCTTCGTGTTTACCGCCCTGGCCCATGCCGCCAGCCAGGCGGACGGAAAGCTTCCCGCGGCGGCGGGCATCGATCTCCATCGCTCCAACCTTTTCGTGCCGGTGGAATCGCTGATTTACATCAATGGAGATCTGGGCCCGGATCATGCCCGCCGACTCACTCAGAGAATATGGCCGAGGGTTCTGACTTCGGGGGCGCCGCGTTTGTTTTTTAACCGCGTGTGGTCCTCCGTGCCGGAGGTTCGCGAGGATCTGTTGCGCTGCGCCGGGTTCAAGCACGTCGTCATCGCCGAAGAGGGGGCGTTGGACGTGGGTGACCTGAAGACCAGGGTCTCCACCCCGATTCATGTATTGACGCTTTCAGCCTTCAAATCCGTTCCGGAGGGGATCCTGGTGAACTGCCGGCGCGTGCAGCGCGCAAAACGACCGGGAAATTGAGGTTTTGGAAAAAAGGTCGTCCAATGGATTGGACATTTCTGGCCTTGGCGTCAAGAACGAAGCACCGTGACGGCGTTATGTGAGATTTTGAGGAATAATTGGGTCCATACGTAATCCATGCACCACAACCATATCATAACCGTCCTTCGGGAACATGGTTTTGCCGAGGGACGCTTGATCGCGAATTCAAAAAGCGGCTATTGCAAGCGGCACCGCAGCCACTTTGTTGTGTTCAACGCGCAGGTTTGCAACCTCCGCGGTCGGCTGCTCAAACAGGCCGACCTGGACCTGACGTTGGACGGGGAGAAGCTCACTGCGGCAGCGCGCGCGGCGGGAGAGAATTTCTACGTGCTCTACGAGAGCGATCCGAGTCCTTTTTGGAAACCCGGTTCGATACCGATGCCCCGGGTCCTGCGGGACGCGGTCTGGTGGACGCGGATCCATCCGGAGGACGAGGACCTCTTTCTCCCCATGAATTCCGGTCCCTTGGAGAAAAAGCGGGTTCGATTGCGTTGCAGCCTGGGCCGTTGGCAAAATCGGCCCGCCTACTCTGTGGACTTGTGGGAAAACCCGGAGTGGGAAAGCCGTCGCAACATGTCAGGACCAGTCGTTCAACTGTTGGGCCACCCGCCCAGGGGTTTTCGACCGACGGATGAAAACGAGGTTTTCACGGCTGAAATCTCCAAAACCCGGGGCCGACCTGTGCGTCCTGCTTTTTATCACCGCACCGGACTGCTGGACTATGTTTGGTTCAGTCACGGTGCCGCCGTCCCGGCGATCTTATATGACCACACCGTCCGACGGTTGGATTCGGTCAGGTTCACGAGGCACAGGGATAGTTCGGCCATCCATTTGCGCCAGGCGGGCGCAGTGGTGGGACTGTTTTGGCCATGCCACATTTCTGCGCCGGAAGTTCTTGCCAAGGCGCGTCGGCGGTTGTTCGGACGTTTTGCAAAAAGCACAGCCCCGAAGGGGACCTCCGCAGCCGTCACAGCGGTTGGGCAGTCATCCGGCATCCGGAAAGAATTATGAGTAAAAAACTTGCAGAAATAGCAGTTGGGGATTTTGCCTTGCGCTGGTTCGGGGGAATTCCAGAACCGATGCGGTTGAAGGTGACACAGCTCACGGCGGATCGCATTATTTGCGGCGGTTGGGAGTTTGATCGCCAGACCGGGGCGGAGATCGACGAGGATCTCGGCTGGGGCCTTGGTGGTGTCACCGGCTCATTTCTTGAACCTGAAACAGGCACGGACCCGGAAGAGGACTTTCTGTCTCGCGCCTTGCACCGGCTGGCAGCTCTTTTGGACGCTGGCAAAATACAGCGGAACCGAGGAGAGAGCATTGCCGAAGCCCTGCGGCGGAGATTGAACGGGATGACGGAGGAGCAAGTGAGCCGAATGCTCTACGAGCTGGAGTCGGGGGAGCCTTCTTGACGCATGAAAATCATTGTCCTCTTGCCGTTCATTTTGTTGGTGCGGGTGATCGCCCATTTCGATCCCCACCTGTTTCGATATTGGGCTGTTCATTCG
>Ga0326728_10020994_pt1 | contig 12355 bp, 18 predicted proteins | sample MB3enrmetagenome_FD_207602 | JGI IMG/M metagenome (GOLD analysis project Ga0326728, IMG submission 207602) | Lab enriched peat soil microbial communities from McLean, Ithaca, NY, United States - MB31MN | ecosystem: Environmental > Terrestrial > Soil > Wetlands > Peat | place: USA: New York...
TCGAATCCAGTTACCTGACAGTCGCCTAGAAAGATGCTCTCGTGCATGGCGCTACCTTACCACGGCTTCGCTTCTAAGGTTGAAAGCTTCGGTTAACTGCACCGCGCTCAAGCCGAGCGCTCTAATGTTCAGCGACGAGTTGTGGTCCCGATGCGTGACGAAGCCGCACGATGAACACGAATGCGTTCGCTCGGCGAGCGTCTTCTTTACGACCGCACCACATCGCGCGCATCGTTGCGACGTCCTGTATGGGTTCACCGGTACGCTCCATTTCCCAGCCTCTTCCGCTTTGGAATTGAGCGCGCGGATGGCAATACCCCACGCAGCGTCATAGATGGACTTGGCTAGGTTCCCGTGCACCATGCGTGAGATGGCCAGGTCTTCGTAAGCTATCAAGTTGAAACGATCAAATAGCACACAAGCTAGCTTGCGCGCAAAGTCGAGCCGCTGGTTGCGAATGTGTTCGTGAACACGAGCGATAAGCTGCTTTGCTCGTCGTCGTGAGGAGCTACCACGACGTTTACGAGCAAGCGATCGTTGCCGACGAGCGAGCATCTCTTCGCTCTTGCGGAAGAAGCGCGGGTTCTCGATGCGCTCGCCTGTCGAGAGCGTAGCAAACGCTTCGAGCCCGACGTCAATGCCGACAACCTTATCGATTTGCACCGGCACTTTCGCTGGTGCTTCGCCTAGATTGCAGACAAAACTCACCGACCAGCCACGCGCTGAGCGGCCGATGCATACCAGTTTCACCTTACCGTGCAGATCTCGATACTTGTGGAACTTGACCATTCCGAGCTTTGGGATGTTCAGATGATCGCCATCGATGTGCACCGGATTCGATCCAAGGTCGAAGCTGTTGTATCGATCTTGTGAACGAAACCTCGGAAAGCCTGGTTTTTCGCCGCGCCTACAGCGTCGGAAGAATGCTTGAAAGGCCAGATCCACACGCCGGAGTGCAGATCGTTCGATCCATGTCGGAACCATCAACCATTCGGGATCAGTAGCACGCAGCTCGGTCAGTTCCTTCTGTTGATCGATGCGCGTGATACTGACTCGCTGTTTGCGCCAGGCGTCGCGCCGTTCTTGGAGCGCACCATTGTAGAGTTGTTGACATACGATACGCCATTGATCGAGTGTTGCTTCTTGAGCAACAGTTAAACGTAGAGGGTAGCGAAAAGTTCGAATCACGATTATCTCACTACCATCTCGTAGAAATGTGGGTTCGTCAGGCCATCTCGGAGTAGCTGTATTCGGCGTGCTGCTTCGACGCCTGGCAGCCCCAGTTCACGTAGCGCAAGGCCCGCGAGAACTCCGGAACGGTTGCGGCCTTGTGCACATGTGACGAGCACTCGATGTCGAAGGCGCACCAGATCAGCGATGTCGCGGGCTGCGTGTCGGATACGCATGCGATCCAACTTGGTCGGTGGTGGCCCGCTGTCGTCGAGCGGAACGTGCATCACGCGGTAGCCTGGCAGCTCGGGCTGATACTCCATTGCCGCGAGCACGACCACGTCGAACGGCATACGAGCGCCAGGCGGTGGAGCGCTGCCCTGGGCGAGCCAGGGCTCCAGGAGATACGTGTAGCCGTTCATGGAGTCACATCAACCAACGCTTTGCAAGCCTTGACCAGTGGTCCGTACGAGGGATCGTCGCCATACTCGTACTCCAGTTTCGAAGCCTGTTCCAGAGCTTCTGCGTAGTCGCCAACTTTGGCCGCCGCAACACACTGCTCTCCCAGTTCTCTGGCGCCATCAGCTGCGTCCTGAGCTTCTTCGCCGTACTCACGTTCTGCTTGCGCAATACCTTCACATGCCTCTCTGATCTGCCTCTTCGATATCTTCTCGTCCGGCTCGGCGCCAATCACTTCTCTGACGTCTTCTTCTGTCAGTTCATCGTAGCGTTCTTTCTCCCAAGCATCCCAGTCGTCGACTGTACCAGGACCTTCTGTGTAAATGCCTCCAGGATCGTGAGACCATTCCCATCCTTCCCATTCGGCCGCACTGCTTGCCGCATCTTCAACTTCGGAGACGAGTGCCTCATGGTCGGGTCCATCGTCTGGCTCTAGCTTGTCTGGATCCGAAATCCAGTCCGCACCGTACGCCCAGTGGAGTGCAGCTCGTTTGCCGCTGTCTCGACCAGTGCTCTGGATAGGGGTTGCTTCAAGCGAAGCGACGGCGTCGGCGTACGTGTCACCGACTCCGATCTCTACATTGTGTTCCGGCATTCCGGTCACTACGCATACGTAAAGCGATCCGTCCAGATACCAGCTAGCGCTCATCTTCTTCTCCTAGTCACCGAAGTGCCGCCCACGTTCCGATCGCCAAGCCCACTCCGCTCACGACGGTCCCCCAGAGCGGAGCGCCGAACTGGTGAGCGATGGCTGCCATGCCGGTGCCTGCGGCTGCTCCGACCAGAATTGGCGGCATGCAAACGCAACCGCTTGTCGCACTGACGCCAACTTCTCCGAGCGAGAAACCAGCTACTGGACGACCGCCCAACGAGACGCTTTCCATGTGAGGGAGCGTACTACAGACAGCTGTTCGGAGCCAGATCGTGCTCAAGCGCTGCGCTAGTCCGTATAGGCGGCCTGGAACGCGTGATCTTCGGGTAAGCAAGACTACGCCGACTTGACAAGGACGGCAACATCGAGTATCGTTACATCTATGCATCCAGGTCCGTCGCAACAGCAAGTGATTGAGCATTTTCATCTTCAGTTCTGTCGGCTGTTCATGGCCGGACCGAATCGGGTTGCCTTTGCGATCAAAGGCGGCTGTAACCTTCGGTTCTTTTTCGAAAGCATCCGGTACTCGGAAGACCTCGATCTTGACGTTACTGGTTGCGTTTCCACCTATGCACTCAAAGAACGAGTCTCCAAGACTCTTCAGTCGCTTCCACTCACATCGGCGTTACTAAGCCGTGGAATCGAAATTGAACGAATCAGCACACCAAAGCAAACTGACACGACGCAACGTTGGAAGTTGATGCTTGCGTCGGAAGGTCATACCGCGTCACTGAACACCAAGATCGAATTTTCGCGGCGTGCACAGACAGACGCGTCGGTGGTAGAGACGATCGCATTTAGCGTAGCTCGAACACATGGTATTTTGCCTTTTGTCGCACCTCACTATTGCGTTCCTGCGGCCATCCGACAGAAGGTCAGCGCGCTGGTTGGGCGAGCCGCCACACAGGCGCGCGATATCTTTGACTTGGCAACATTGTTCTCGCAGCCAGATGGAGATGCGACAGCCCTAGCTCCTGTACGTAATATGGTGCGAGAAGCGATTGATTGTGCTGCATCGGTGAGCTACTCGGATTACCTGGCGCAGGTCGTGAGCTATCTCGTGCCAGATCAGGCGCCGACATACGGTACGACTGACGCGTGGAGTGCAATTCAACTGCAAGTTATTACGACTCTTGAAGAGGCGCTATGACGTCCACGGAGATTCTTGCACGTCTGCGAGATTTGAAGCTTGCCGTCGTAACAACGGCAGATGTGGCATCTATAACCGGTATGTCGGTGCCGGCGACCAGTCACGCTTTACGTAGATTCGTAGAGGTAGGTCTCATTACCTCAGTCCGTAAAGGTCTCTGGGCGCTACAAGAGCGCATCGATCCACTTGTCTTGGCTGATTACATCACTGCTCCATATCCAAGCTACATTTCACTTCAGACCGCACTTCATCAGCACGGAATGATCGATCAGATACCTGAGATCACGTATCTCGTTTCGCTTGCCAGATCGTCACGCATTGACACGGGTGTTGGTACGTACAGCGTGCATCACGTTCAGCCAGAGCTGTTTGGTGGTTTTACCGTCGATCCCCACTCGGGGATCAAAATGGCGACGCCAGAAAAGGCTCTCGTCGACTTTCTGTACTTGTCGCCGACGCGAACCAGGTTGTTTACAGCTCTACCTGAGCTGACACTACCTCCAAGTTTTCGTAGGCGCGAAGCACGTGCATGGCTTGGTCGTATTACGTCGGATCGTTTGTGGACCATCACGACAGAACGACTGAACGCGATTCTTGGTTCGTAGTCAGATCCAGTGATATGGCAGTGGTCATGCGCACCGCACGGCTCCCTTGTCCCAAGCAAGCCTTGCTATCAGCGATTCCGGCGAGTGCGTGTACACCTAAACTGCCAGCGGCCCGACGATGACGTACTCGGGCTGTCGACGCCGTCGGATCCGCACAAGTGCTGGCGTTGTGGGAAGCCTATCGACGACACGTCGGCTGTTTTGCAGCTGCTTCTGTCGCAATCTTGAAGTAGGCCGGCGTCGACACGGAGAGCACCTCCAAAAGAGTGTCCCCTCGCAGACCATCTGCAAGAGAACCGTCCGCCGCGCCGGCGACTAGCAACTTAAGCGAGGTCTAGCTACTCTCCTTGAGAGCCGTTGCTCGCTCTATGAGTTCGTTCGTTCTCGGCCCCGTTGCTCGTTCGGCGGCAGCCTCCAGATCAGCGACTCGAATGAAACCCTTGTCCGGCTGCGGAGTGCCAAACGGATCTGGGATCGGGCGACCTGCCGCGTCTCTCTTCACGTCAAACCTTGTCCAGTTGCTGTCGTAAGCCGGATCACCTTGCTTGACGAGAATCGCGTCAGGGTTATCGGCTCGATTCACTAGATCCGGCAGGAAGTTATGCGTGTAGAGGCGAGCAACAGTGTGGATCGGACCTTTGCGCTTCGCGTAGTGTCGCTCAGCCCATCGAAGCTGCTCTCTGACTGGCAGAGTCCGGAAGTGAGACAGGTCCGGATCACTCACGACGTCGTAGCCGATCGATTTGGCCGCTGACGGTGTGAGCGAGAAGACACCCGAGGCGTAGCCTGGGCCGATTGCCCTGGGACGGTTGTTCGACTCGGCGGCCCAGACGCGCAACGGCACGGTCTCATCGTCGATTCCTAGCCTCTGGCAGAAGTCGAGAAAGGCTGTGAGGTCTTCGTCGGTCCAGTCGCTCGTGAGAGAAGCGTCACCGAGTGAGAAGCCGAGAACAGGGCGACCGTTGCGGTAAATCATCCACCGAGTTTACTTGACTCAGCATAGGTTCGGAAGATCGGTTCGCCGAACCGGTGGTACATGCCGCCCGCAGCATAACTGGCGAGTGCTGCGCGGATCGCGTCGTCGCGAAAAGCAGCGTGCTCTAGCGCTGTACGCGGCCGCAAGATGGGCTCTGGAGGCGTATCGATCGGAACCAAGTGGCAACTCCACTTGCCGTCGCTGTACTCGCGCAGCTCCAGCCGTGCACCAAGCAAAGCAGCCTTGTGATGCCAGCGCTTCATTTGCTCTCCCAGTAGTCGAGCCGGCCTCGGTCTTCGCCAACACGCAGCTCCGCAAGCGGCAACGCTACGACGATGGGCTCACGACAGCTCGCGATCGTCTTTGCGTACGCCTCGGCAGCGTCGCGTCCTGCGAATACGGTACGCGTCGCGAGCTGATACGGTCCGAGCCCATACAGGCCCTGCTCTTCGCCTTCACGGCCGTTGTCTACGTCGCCGCGACAGAGAACGATGTACGTCATGCGTAGCTCCTCTCGTTGCGCTTGAGGGTTGGCGCGAACCGAGCGAGAAGCGTGCGTGTTGGCGTCGTCGTGCGACGTCCGCACCATGGACAGATACCTTCACGTGCGTAGCGCTCAGCTACCGGTTGCGACAGCCAGTTGTCCCATCCCTGTGCGGTCTCGTTCAGGAGAACGCCGAGCACGATCTCGGTTCTCTTGCGGCAGCAGGGACAGCGTCCCGATGTCCACTCGTACTCGACCATGCCAGACCGGCATCGCAAGAATGCGGCCAGCCATCGACAAGAGGTTACGAGTAGTTACACGGCATGCAGGCAGAAGAAACTTTCCTGATCGCAAGAAACTTTCTCACCGCCGCCTCAGAGCCTCTATGGCCTCAATCAGCCAAATGGAGGCGCATACCATCAGAAAGCATGCCCACCACGGGCCGCCCAACTTTGACGCAGGCGTCACGATGAGCCATGCGATGACGTAGATTGAAAGAAGCAGACGAATGATTCGGAAGACTTTCATCGCGCTCGCTCCAGTTCCCAGCTAGCGACATACCCCACGGCGGCCGCGAGTGTCAGTGCGCTGAGCGTGAAGAGCACGCCGGTGATGATGACTTGAGCTGGTGGATGTGGTTGGGGACGCGGAGGCACGATGGCCGAGCAGCCAAACAGTGCTCTTCTGGCGTACGTAATCCGAGTCTCGGTTTCGCATTTCTTTGGATCACATCGCTCAAAACCCCAGCCAGGTCCACCCTGGAAAGCGACGGTTGCAGCTTCTAGTGTCGTGGTTGACTTGATCGCGTCAAGTCCCAATGATGGATTGGACTGAAGCTCGTGCCATAGAAAGTCGAGTTGAAGGTTGAGTGACCACTCGCTACGTCCCGTTTGTCTGGCGTAGGCGATCACATTCTGCCAACGGTCGCTCTCTGTCCACTGAGCAATGCCGCGTCCAACTCCTCCGCCGTACTGGAACTTGTTTGGGTTGATACCGGACTCTTGCATCAGATTACCGACAATGCCGGCAGCTTGAAAGTCGCGTAGCCCCTTGCTTACGAAGAAGTTGAATGCGGTATGTATGTTCGGAGAGCAGGACAAGTCAGGCACGATCGTCTCCATTTAGGCATCTTCGTTTTGTGTTCCATGCTTTGAGAGCTTGCTCACGCCGCTTTTCTGGAGACTTTGCAGCTTGTCGGCGTATAGCTATGTTACTTCGTTCTTCAGGAGTAAGACTGGCAGCAGCCCTTTTACTATTCTCTGAACGCTGTTCCGGTGTAAGTTTGGCTTGCCATGCATGTGCCGATTCGCTTCTCTTCTCGTGTGTTACTGCCGCACTACTGGCCTGAAGCCGAGCAATCTGGTCTACAGTCATCGATTTGTAAGCTCGCTTGCCACATTCGATTCTCTGCTCGTGTGTGATAGCTGCGTTACCAGATCGAAGTCGATTGATCTGGTCTGCAGTCATCGCTTCATAAGTGCGCCTACCACGCTCTCTATGCATTTCCAACGTAGTATTCTCAGCATTCCATCGTGCAAGTCGGAACCTGGCTTCTGGGTTTTGAAGCATCCGTTGACGTGTCTTTTCACCCATAAGTCGAAGCGTCTCAGGATGACGTTCGATATGAGTACGTCCTCCAGCATCCAGATTATATCCACGAGGCGAACGACAATCCACACGACGAATACACTCTATCTCTAGTAAATTTGCTTCTACCTGAGAGTCGGCGTGACCAATGACTTCACCCATAAAAGCCTGTTCACCGTACTTGCGGATGGCAGCGCCGATTGCGCGACATCCATCGCCACGCTTAGCGTCCAGCACATGCTCTCGCCATCTACGTTCGATTGACAGCTTTGTCTGTCCGACGTACTTTTTGCCGTTTATTGTATTTGTTTGGCAATAGATGATAAACAGACTCATGTGATTGCTCGTATTACATCGACAGCCCACGGTGCATAGTTTGGATGAAGTCCGTCGACACCAGGCAGTACCGTCGTCGTTACGGTCTGCACGCCGAGCGATCGGATTGTGTCCCGCACTTTGGGTACATCCGGACATGCCGATGTGCCACCTCCATACACTCTGGCTGGCGGCTCGATCCAAACGATGTGAGCGTTGAGCCCACGCAACGTTCTGACGATAGCATGGTAGTTTGCAGGATTCGGCGTACAGCCATCGTTAACTCCGAGTGAAACCAGTACGAAGTCAGGCCGGAAACTGGCAAGCCACGAAGGAATGTTGACGGCCGCCTGTGCGGTGTTCTCGCCAATGTGCCCTTCGTACTGAAAGTCGCTGTCTACCAGGAGCTTCGCCAGCTCCGGCCCGAGTCCTACCGCGTACGAGTCGCCGATGAGCGCAATGCGCCGTCGACGTTGCTCTGGCTTCGGTACAGTGGCAGCTCGTGCTGGCCGACTGGCAAGCGTGACGAGGCCCACGGCAGCCATCGCTCCTAGAGCCGCAACGAACGCTTTCCATGGACGACGCACGCCTTCGATTATAGGGTGCGATCCCATGATGAACAAGCTGGCTCTGTATCTAGTCGTCGCCATGAAGGCGATCTACCCAATCGATAACCACGCCGCCGTCGAGCAGGCAGACGTCACCGAGGCGCGTTACGCGCTCATTGCGCAGGACATTGCGACGGGAGTGTCTCAGCCATACGTGCGCCCGTTACCGTTGCCGGTGCGCACCGAGGTAGAGGCGAGAGCACTCACTGGCCTGGTACTGGTGAGCACCGCTCGGTACGAGTCGAGCTTCGTTGGCGAGGTGGCGGACTGCGTGGTTGGCGGCGATGGTGGCCGCAGCTGGTCGCTGTTCCAGGTACAACGTCATCACGATCGCGCTTGCTGGAGCTACATGGGAGCTACGGGTGTCGCGCTAGAGATGGTACACGAGAGTTTTCGTGTGACGCGCGGGCAGCCCATCGAGGAGCGATTGGCCGAGTACACCGACGGCTATGCGTGGAAGAGTGAGCGAGCTAAGCGACGCAGCCGTGATCGGATGCTGACTGCGCTTGCCTACTGGCGCGTGCATCCGTTCGAGCCGTAGTCCAAGAGTTGAAGGACAACTGCCGTGTCGTTGATCGGCTGACCGCAACGCCAGCACTTGGGTGCGTCTGACGGCGCCGACAATCCAAGCTCGTCGTCGCCTGGTCGCTTGCATTTGAGATGGATGCGTACGCGCTTCAATCGCTGGCGCTTGGGTTTGTAAGCAGCGTAGCCGCACGGAGTGAGAGCACGCACGAATGCAGCTCTAGCATGAATGCAGCTCTCACGACTCAATGTCCTTTAGAAATCGCTGTACGACGTTTCGTGTCTTGTCCTTCAAGAGTGGCCGGCAAGCGTTGGCGAGGCATGCCATAACCTCAGCAATGCCCGAGCGAAAAGCTGCGTCATTGTTTGCGTCCACGGCTTCAAGTTCGGCTTTCGCTGCCAGTAGTCACGCTGTACGCGACGGATCACCCGCAGCATCGAGAGACATGGCGTGCAGCTTGAGTCCGCTTGGCGATCGTTTGGCGTTCTTCAAGGCTTACTCTTCGGTGACGGTGAGATGGGCACGTACGCGCCTCTTGCAGCGAGCTGTTCCCAAAGTGCCCATATCTGACCTTGCCACTCTCCCGCGCTCAGCCCAGGCGGTGGAGGAGGTGCCTGCATCGGAGTAGCGATTGGCGCGGCTTGCTGTAACGCAATGGGCACCCATGGACGCGCCTCAGCTTTCAAATCGTCTCTGGTAGAGAATTTGGCAGCTTCGGCTTCGGCCTCTTCCTTGGTACCTGTCCAGTCCCCTCGTGGTGGGTTGCCCCACGTCAACCAGCTTCCTTGATTCCTAAATGTGCCTGTGGTTGCCCAGCACCAGACGCCCCATCGTTCTACTACCTTTGGCTGCGTATATTGCGTTGCTTGCGTCGCCGACTGCCATAGTGCCATCAAATGGCGCTGCCACTCCAGGAGTGCAGCGAAATCCGGCGAAGTACCAGGCGGAGGAGAGAACTCCTCAATCGTGCTCGGCATGATGAGGTTTCCTTGTCCACGTGATTCCTTCTTGAAAGAGTCACGGAAGATCACCTCGTAGGTCGTCTCCTCTCGTCGACCATGTATCTTCTTGATCTCGGCATACAGCTCTGTCGCAGTTTTCGGTTTGCTTGTGATCGTCCATATAGCTGGCGTGCTAGTTAGACGCTTCACGATGATGATGAGCGTGTTGACAGGCCAAATCTTGCATATCTCCTCGTATTTGAGGAGTACATCTGGCTCATTGAGAATGACGCCCTTCTCGCCTGCACGTTTACGGTTCACTGCTTCGAGATTCTCTCGATTGGCTCGAATGCTTTCCGCATCGACGGCGCCAACTTTTCGAACCAGATGCCATGCGAGCGGTAGCTCGTCGCCGGTCGACAATGCAGAGTCGAGACGGTTGAAAGCGTCACGAAGCTGCTTGTAAGCTTTCAGGCTTGGTTTCTTGGTTGCGGCCTGACGTGCGTTGGATAGAGCTTCATTTATGTTCATGTCTTGCCTCCAAAGACCACATCCGTTCTGGCGAGTAGCCGAGGAACGCGGCAGCGGTGGCGTTCAAGTAGCCTTCTCGTCGACCCCAGGCTAGCCAAGCGTTCGCTTGCACAGCGGCCGTGCTCCCAGGAGCGAAGTTTGCTGCAACTCGCAACGAGACCCATGTGTCAATCGTACCTGGATCCGCGCAAGAAAGACGCGCTAGCTCTGTGGCGGCTTGCTCCGCTGTTGCTGGCAGAGCTACGAGCGGGAAGAGAGTCGAGATGAAGATCGATGTCTCATGCTCGTTGGCGGGTTCGATACGTTCGCTCTTCGCAAAGGCGTCTAGGTATCGCCGTCCAATTTGCACGCGGTCTGCCCAAGAGAGCCCAGCAACCACCGCGTGTTGCCATACGAATGCGTCATGCGAGTGCTGTGTGCACAGATGCCAACTGCATCGATAAGAAACGGCTGTCAGTACGCCAGGAGCGCCGCAGAACTGACTATTCTCCAATGTTGCGGTGCAGCGATGCTGCTCGTGAAGTGCGCTACGCTTTGCCTCCCGCTCAACTTCTGCCTCGCGTGCACGTAGCAGGTTCCTTGTTTCTTCTGCGTACGTCTCCGTCGCTCCGCCATCCATGTAGTCGCTGATCATCGGAGGTAATTTGAATCCGTCGAACAGCGCTCGCAGACACGTTTCGCATATCGAGAACTGATAGGTGGTTCCGTCTGAGAAAGCCGGTGAGTCGTAACCACCGGACACAGTTACGTCGACCAGTCCGTGCGGAATCTCCCTGTTGAGGGACTCAACGGATGGGCACAAGCAACCGCCGCAACGGTTACAGACCCAGCTCTCGCGCGTTCGAACAGCGCCTTTTCCGTCGCAAGCGCGACAGGTGATCGCATCGGCCCATGCGCCATTTGCCCGAGCTTGTGCGCAGTCGGCGCATGGCTTGTACTTTTTTGCCCACGCTTTCTTGCGCGCCTCTTCCACAATCTCGCTATCGAGTCCTTGACCGTCGCGTCGGTAGTTGTCGATGTCGTCGTCGATCGCCGGTCGGTCAGCACCGACGTACCGCTTGCTCTCGTCAGTCATCGTGGCCTCCAATGCCGTCGCACGATGCCGGCGATAGCGGCGTGCGAGGTGAACCAATCGTCGAGGTAGCGACGCTCCAAGTCGCCCAGATCGACGTCGAGCATCTTGGCAATGGTTCCGAGCCGATCGGGATCGATTGACCGTCGCCCAAGCTCTACGTCGGAGATGTAGCTTGGCGAGACAGCGAGCTGATCAGCGACGTTTCGTAGCGACAGCTTCCGCTGTTCACGAGCCCATCGAAGGGCGCCACCGAAGCCATCGATGTCACAGTCTGGGATGCGTAGCAGTTTCGGCATGTCGGCGTATTACGCTGGACAGCCGATAAAGTCAAGGCTACCTTTCCTTCTCGTTTGCGTAGCGCTACAAACCACGCTGGTCGAGGAGCTATCGAGATAGCGGCGACTGTCTAGCGTGAGAGTAGAGTGATAACTCCTCCGCTTGACCACGTTGCTCCTCCCACACCCCCACCGCCAGTACAGGCCAGAGTAAGAAGATTGTTTACGTAGTCCACGGCAGTCACGAGAATACCGCGCCCCCATGTATTTGTGTTATCGAAAAACCAATTTCCAGTATTCGTGTTTGGCGCTACCCCAGGACTATACACCATACCTTGCAGCGATACTACGTCGCCTGGTTTGAAGTTCGCAACTGACGCAACACCCACAATTACAGGAGGGCCTACAGGTTGCTGGCAGGACGTTACATTCTGTTGTGCCGCAGTAAGCGTCGTAAGCCTGTTTTGAAAAACGGTGCATTGTCCATAGCCGTTGCCTCCACCGTCTTCTGTTCCCAGTATGAATCCGTAATTGGTTAGATTGGATGGTGTGGTTTGGCACGTCCAATCCATCCAATACAGACCGTCATTGCTGAATTGAAAGTGCAGATTGACGCTATCGTTTAGCAGCCGAAGGTGAATCCGTCCTGAGCCGTCAGCGAATGGAACAAGAACGTTAGGAGCTACTTCGTTGTAACTGTTTGTTCGATTGCCGTCTAGCAGCCTGGAACGGCACGCGTGCATTCCTCCGGAGCCTCCGTCTCGGTCGCTGTATGGACCGAGCCAGTAGGCATACGAAGTACCCGCAACAGTACCGTCAGCAACGCATACTCCGCACGCAGGAAAACCTCCCACACCAACATTGCACCACGTGGCTTCGAAGGTCACAACCCACGGGGAACCTTGCGGAAGAGAGCCTGCTACGAGAGCCGCACCGAAGGGATTGGTAGTGGTGTTCGTCAGTTGTACCGCATGAACTGCATCACCTTGTTGAGAGAGAGG
>Ga0326728_10020995_pt1 | contig 12355 bp, 11 predicted proteins | sample MB3enrmetagenome_FD_207602 | JGI IMG/M metagenome (GOLD analysis project Ga0326728, IMG submission 207602) | Lab enriched peat soil microbial communities from McLean, Ithaca, NY, United States - MB31MN | ecosystem: Environmental > Terrestrial > Soil > Wetlands > Peat | place: USA: New York...
CGTGATGGTCCCGAAGCGTCCGGCACTGGCTCCGGTGTTTTACGATGGTTACCGCAAGATCTACCAGCCGGCTCTGGAACGGGATTTTCGGATCGAGGCGGAATCGTCCCAGTGGTGGCTGTACCGGCGAATCGCGCCGGCCGGCCGCTAACCCGCTTCAGCGCGGACGGCTGGCGGGCGGTACGATCCCGTTCATGCGCAGGTAGACCGCCGCTTGGCCGTAGTGGTCCAAGCTGTGCCAGATGGTGACGTTGGCCATGAAGATCCGGGATGTCTTCCCCGGGCCGAAGGCGGAGGGAACCATATCGGTCAGATTGGCCTCGGTAAGCTTGGCCATGGCCTTGTGCCCATAGGCGATCGCATCCTTCAGATACTGAACAACGTCCGCCTTCGTCTTCAGGGTTGCCGGGCCATTCTCGCCCGGGCCCATCTCGCTGGGGTTCTTCTCTTCGAGCACCGCCGCCGAGACGGCGTAAATGACGGCGGCGGCGTGCGACACCTGCTGGCTGAAGGTGCGAACTCCCTTGAATTCGCCTCCCGTGGGGGCGAAATTGAACTTCTCGGCGGGCATGGCCTCGGCCAGCGGCACGAACTCATGCTCGATCATGCTGAGTTGCTGGTCGAAGATCTGGCTGATCGAAGTGGCCGCGGGTTGGGCCGCCAGCAGACCGGCCGCCGAGATAGCAAGTAACACTGTTTTCATGGGTGGAAACCCCTCCTAGAACCAATTGTAGCTTGCGGCTAGGCGGTCTGTTCCTCGTCGGAGAGCATCGTCCGAACGGCTTGCACCAGCGTGCCCGGACGGAACGGTTTGCGGATGAAGGCATACTGGGTAATCGCTCCGGCCAACTCCACTTCGTTCGCGGTAACCAGTCCGGACATGAACAGCACTGGGAGCTCGGGATTCAGCTCAACGATCCGCTGGGCGAGGGTCGCGCCATTCATCTCGGGCATCACCACATCGCTGATCAACAGCGCGATCCGATCTTGTTCCTCGCGGAAGATTTGCAGCGCCTCGACCGGGCTGGCCGAGATTATCACGCTGAACCCACGCCTTTCCAGGACACTCTGGACTAGCTTGAGCGCCATGGGCTCGTCATCGACAACCAGGATGGTCCGCATGAACTGCCCTGTAGTCCAGTGTACAGCCTCGCGGGTGCAGACCGCTTAGCAAGGGTTTTACAATGGGCGGATGGATCAGCGCGCCACCAAGCGGCTGCTGCTGCTCGCGACGGCGGTATTGTTCTCCACCGGCGGCGCGGCCATCAAGGCGGCTTCGTTCACGGGTTGGCAGGTGGCCTCCTTTCGCTCCGCGATTGCGGCCCTGGCGCTGGCTGCGTTGCTGCCCGCTGCGCGCAAGGCCTGGAGCTGGCGGGTCCTGCTTGTGGGTTGCGCCTACGCGGCCGGGGTGATCCTGTTTGTGCTCGCCACCAAGCTGACCACCGCCGCCAATGCCATCTTCCTCCAAAGCGCCGCGCCGCTCTATGTTCTGCTCCTGAGCCCCTGGCTGCTTCGCGAGCCGATCCGAAGGCGCGACCTGGGCTTCGGCCTGGCGGTGGCCTCGGGACTGGCGCTGTTCTTCGCGGGGCGGGAAACGGCCGTGGCGACCGCTCCGGACCCACTGCACGGAAACCTGCTGGCGGCGCTATCCGGCGTGGCCTGGGCGCTGACGCTCATGGGGTTGAGGTGGGTGGGAAAAGGCGACGGCTCCGCGGCGCTCGCGACGGTGGTGGCTGGCAACGCGATCGCGGCGCTGGCGGCTCTGCCCCTGGCTTTGCCCGTCGCGAACTTCGAGTGGAAGGGGCTGGCGGTGCTGCTCTACCTGGGCCTGGTGCAGATCGGGCTCGCGTACTTCTGCCTGACGCGCGCCATCCCGCATGTGCCGGCCTTCGAAGCCTCGGCGTTGCTGCTGCTGGAGCCCGCGCTGAATCCGGTCTGGGCCTGGCTGGTGCATGGCGAGCGGCCCAGCGACTGGGCGCTGGCTGGCGGCGCGCTGATTCTGGGAGCGACCTTATTCCACACCTGGCGGCTGAGCCGCGCCGCGCCCGAGCGCCCCGCGCCGGAAGTGGCGCCTGCGGTGGATCTGGCCCGCTATGCGGGAAAGTGGTACGAAATCGCCCGCCTGCCGAACCGCTTCCAGCGCCGCTGCGATGGCGCCGCCACCGCTACCTACACCCTGCGTCCGGACGGAAGGATCGCCGTGGTGAACGAGTGCCGCATGCGGGACGGCCGCCTCGCCAAGGCCGCCGGAACGGCCCGCGTCGCCGCTCGGGACGGACCGAACGCGAAGCTGAAGGTCTCGTTCTTCCGGCCGTTCTGGGGCGATTACTGGATTCTCGATCTCGACCCCGGCTACGGCTGGGCGCTGGTGGGCGAACCGCGGCGGAAGTACCTGTGGCTCCTGAGCCGCGCTTCGCGCATGGAGGAAGCGCTGGCCCGCGACATCCTGGCGCGCGCTCAGGATCGCGGCTACGACCTTACGAACCTGCTTTGGACCGGGCGCGCGCGGCCCTGACCTCCGCGGCGTTCTCCGGCGCATCCAGTACACTGGAATTCTGATGTTCTTTCTCCTGCCTGCCCTGCTGCTCGCCGCCCCGCCCACCGAGCCCGAAGACCTGGCGCAACGCCTCAAGGAATTCACGGCCGTTTACTCGGCGGTGGAACGGCAGGCCGCCGACCCCGTGGCGCCGGACAAGGCCATCTTCGGTGGCGCCATCCCCGGCATGCTGCGCTGTCTCGACCCGCATTCGGTATTCTTCGATCCCGACCAGTTCGAACAGCTCAAGGAACTGGAGAAGTCCACGCGCAAGGGCTTCGGCAGCGTGGTCTCGGTGTTGCCGGGGCGCGTGATTGTGTTGCAGGTCCAGGCCGGCGCGCCGGCGGCGAAGTCGGGCCTCGCGCCCGGCGACGAGATTATCGCCATCAACGGCATCCAACTCGCCCGGCTGGATCTCGATCAGTTGGTGGGCCTCCTTAGCCAATCGCGGCAGCAACCGGCGCGGCTGGACGTCCGGCGGCCGGGCAACGCGAGGTTACTGACAATCACCCTCACGCCCACGGAGGTGCAGTCGCCCAGCGTCGAGCGAGCCTTCCTGCTGCGGCCCGGCGTCGGCTACTTGCGCGTCTCCAGTTTCGACGCCGAGACCGGATCCCAGATGCGCCAGGCGATCGAGAAGCTGGGCGGAAGCCGGCTGGCCGGACTGGTGCTCGATCTGCGCAACAATCCCGGCGGTCTGCTGCCGGCGGCGCTCGACACGGCGGCCATGTTTCTCAAGCCGGGCCAGACGGTGCTGAGCGTGCGCGGCCGCACGGTGCAGTCCGCTGCGGAGAGCGTGCCCAAGACCACCGCGCCGTACCAGTTCCCGCTGGCCGTGCTGGTGAACGAGAAGACGGCCAGCGCCGCCGAGATCGTCGCCGGCGCCCTTCAGGACCACGACCGCGCGGTCGTCCTCGGAGAGCCAAGCTACGGCAAGGGACTGGTGGAGAGCGTGTTCCCGCTCTCCGGGGATACGGGGCTGGCGCTGACCACCGCGTACTACTACACGCCCAGCGGGCGCTCCATTCAGAAGCCGCTACGCGACAGCCGGATTCGGCAGTCGAGCATTTCCGAGCGTTGGGAACAGCAGCGCGAGTTCCGCACCGACGCGGGACGCCTGGTGCGCGGCGGCGGCGGCATCCAGCCCGACTACGAAGTGCCCCCCGAGCCCCTGACGCGGTTTCGGATAGCGATCGAGGCCAGCGGCGCTTTCCCCACCTTTGCCACCGATTTTACGCGCGGGCGCGACCCGGTTCCCAGCGACTTCGAGGTTACTCCAGCGCTCCTCGACCGCTTCCAGGTGTACCTTTCGGAGCGGAATATCCGCCCCGGCATCGCCGAGTGGACGGCCGAGCGGAACTGGATCAGCAACCGGCTCAAGACCGAGATCTTCAATCAGTCGCTGGGGGTTGAGCGCGGCGACGAGGTGGAAGCGCAACGCGATCCGGTCATCGCCGCCGCACTCGACAAGCTCGGCGCGCCCGCTAAGCGCGGGGACTAAGATCACCGGCTAAGCACGAATTTCACTTCCACCGTGGTAAGGACTTCGACCGGGCTGCCGTTCAGCGTGGTCGGCTGGTAGAGCCACTGCCGCACCGCGTCCACCGCCGCCCGAATCAGCAGGGGATGCCCGCTAAGTACCTGCAAGTCGCGTATGCAACCATCGCGGCCGATGATCGCCTGTAACACAACCGTCCCGGAAACACCCGCCTGCCGGGCCAGCGGCGGATAGGGTGGCTTCACCTGCTGTATCACCCTTCCCTCCATCACCTTCCCTCCGATGCGAACCGGATCCTGCGGCTTGACCGTAGGCTTCACCTCACGCTTCGGCTCCGGAGGAGGCGGGGGCGTCGCGATTCGCCAGGGCATGTTTCCGACACCATGGGGCACACCGTCCCCACTCGGTCCGGGGGAGAAGGCGACGTAGTTGCCGTTGTCGGCCACCGCAAGTTCCGGCGGCTCCGGCGGCAGGTTCATGACGATCCTCGTCGGCACAAAGGCCGGCGCGGTGAAAGGCCGCGGAGTGTGGCCCCGCCGCGCATCGACGAGCGTTACGTGCGGCCGCGCCTCCATGTTATGCTGTCCAGGCGGAGGCGGCGGGGCCACCAGCGGCGGCGTCAGCCGGGTCTGCGGGAGTTTGTCGAAGGCGATGAGTGGTATCAGGACGCCCACGCCAAGCAGAACGGTCTGGCTCGCGAATGAAGCCAGGACGGTCCATACCCGTCGGGTTTGCGGTGCGCCTTTCAAAAGGCTCTGCTCGAACATTTGCGGCCTCCTTTCCACGTTCCGATTACTTAGACACCGCGCGTTGCGGAAATGTTCCCCGCCACGCCCGTCACCGGAGCGTGAAGTTCACCTCGATCGTGGTAAGCACCTCCACCACGTCGCCATTCAGCGTGGTCGGCTGGTAGATCCACTGCACCACCGCGTCCACCGCGGCCTGAACCAGCAAAACGTGCCCGCTCAGCACTTGCAAGCCCTGTATTCGCCCGTCGCGGCCGATGATCGCCTGCAAGTGCACCGTGCCGGAAACGTGCGCCTGTTTCGCTAGGGGCGGATACACGGGCGTCACCCGGTAAATCAGCTTGCCGGCCATCACAACCCCGCCAATCTTGACCCGCTCCGGCGGTTTCTCTTTGGCTCCCGCCACTTGGATCTTCACCGGTGGCGGGTCGGGCGGTTTCACTCGCCCCATCGCTTGGACGACGCCGCCAATTACTCCGCCGTCGCCCCCGCCGGGGAGATCGAGGCCGCCCACCACGCCCCCGGCCGGACCGGAATCCGGCGGCAAGGGAGGATCGGGGGTCGTGCCGACATGGTCCGGGGGGCGGGTCGGCGCGACGAACCCTATGTGCCGAGTCACGCGCACCACGTCCACCACTTGGACGTAGTCTTCGGGATCTACCTGCGGCCTTGTCATGCGTGGCGGTGGCGGAAGCGGCGGCGCCAGCCGCACTACCGGCATTCTCTCGTGAACCACCAGAGGAAACAGGAATGCTGCGCCAACCGCGACCATCTGGATCGCGAAGGCCGCCATCGCCGCCCCCACCCGCCGGGTTCGCGGCGCGCTTTTCAGAATGCTCTGCTCGAACATCTTGGGCCTCCTTTCCACTCTCCGATTACTTAGACACCGGAGGCGTTGGGAAGTTCCCAAGCCGCGGCCGCTAGGCCGCCGGTCGATTCAGCACGTCGATCAGTTCCTGAACCGACGCCGCGCTCTTTTCGAACTGGGCTTGCTCTTCGGGCGTGAGGCCAATTTCGTAGATCTTCTCGACTCCGCCCGCGCCCAGCTTCACCGGCACCCCAACGAACACGCCATGTACGCCGTACTCTCCGTCCAGGTAGGCGGAACAGGGAAGCACCTTCTTCTTGTCTTTCAAAATCGACTCGACCATCTCCACCGCCGCCGCCGAAGGCGCGTAATAGGCGCTGCCGGTCTTCAGCAGCTTCACGATCTCGGCGCCGCCATTGCGAGTCCGTTCCACCAGGCGCGCGATGGTCGCCGAGTCCAGCAGTTCCGTCAGCGGGATACCCGATACGTTGGTCAGCCGCACCAGCGGAACCATGGTGTCGCCGTGCCCGCCCAGCACCATGGCCGTGATGTTCTCGACGGAGACCTCCAACTCCCGCGCGATGAACGTCCGGAAGCGCGCGGTATCGAGTATGCCCGCCATGCCCACTACCCGGCTCTTGCCGAAACCCGAGACCTTGAAAGCCGTCCAGCACATCGCATCCAGCGGGTTGCTGACCACGATCAGGATCGCATCCGGCGAGTACTTCGCCGCCTGCTCGGTGGCCGGCTTGACGATGTTGTAGTTGGCCATCAGCAGGTCGTCGCGGCTCATGCCCGGTTTGCGCGGAAAGCCCGCCGTGACGACCACGATGTCCGAGTTCGCAGTCGGCTCGTAATTGTCGGCCCCGGTGACCAGGACGTCATAACCCTGCACCGGCCCGGATTGCAATAGGTCCAGCCCCTTGCCCTGCGGCACGCCCTCCACAATATCCACTAGTACGACATCAGCCAGTTCTTGGTCCGCGATACGCAACGCGCAATTCGCCCCGACGTTCCCCGCGCCGATTACCGTTACTTTTCTCCGCATCAGAATCCCTCCTTGTGGCAGCAATCGAAAGCTGACTCATTATAACGTGGCCCGCCAGGATCTCATACAATGGTGCGGATGCCAGCAGTCTCGACGGGCCGGGCCATTCTCAGCGCTCTAGTTGGGGCCGCGCTCGGATTGGGCGCCTACACCTTCGTCTACGCCCGGGGCTATTCCTACTTCAGCAACGATCCCGCCGCCTGCGCCAACTGCCATGTGATGCGCGACTACTTCGATTCCTGGCAGCGATCGAGCCACCACGCCAGCGCCGTCTGCAACGATTGCCACACGCCGCACGCGCTCGCCGGCAAGTACCTGACCAAGGCGGAAAACGGCTGGAACCACTCCCTGCGGTTCACGCTGCAGGATTTCCCCGACCCCATCCGCATCCGGCCCGCCAATGCGGAGAAGTTGCGCGCCAACTGTCTGCGCTGCCACGGCGACATGGCCGCCCAGATGCCGCAAGAGGACTGCGTGCGCTGTCACGCCGGCGTGGGCCACGGCCCCAGGAGATGAATCTATGAAACCAGGTCGGTGGACCTATCTCGGGTTGAGTGCGACGGTCGCCCTGGCTACCTTCATGGTCACGCTGCTGCTCATCAACATCCAGCAGCGTAAGCGCGAGGCTCGGGAGCCCTTTGTGGAAGTCGTGCGGCTCACCGAGGCTACCATGGAGCCCGCCGATTGGGGCCGCAATTTCCCCCGGGAATACGATGGCTTCAAGCGCACCACCGAGATGCAGGCCACCAAGTACGGCGGCAGCGTGTCCTTCTCCCGCCTCGACAAGGACCCTCGGCTCAAGCGCATTTTCGCCGGCTACGCCTTCGAGCTCGAGTACAATCATCCGCGCGGCCACGCCTACTCCCTCCAGGACCAGGACAACTCCCGCCGGACCAAGGAGCGTCCGCAGCCCGGCAGTTGCCTCCAGTGTCACGCCTCCATTCTGCCCGCCTATCGCCAGGCCGGCGGCGGCGACGTTTTCAAGGGCTTCGAGATCGTCTCCTCGATGCCCTTCCACGAAGCGCGCAAATTGGTGGATCATCCCGTCGGCTGCCTCGAATGCCATGATCCCGCCACCATGCGGCTCCGCGTCACCCGCCCCGCGTTTCTTTATGGCATCCGGGCCCTCAAGAAGAGCCAGGGAATCGACAACTACGATCCCAACACCATGGCCAGCCGGCAGGAGATGCGCAGCTTCGTGTGCGGGCAGTGCCATGTCGAGTACTACTTCGCCGGCGAGCGCAAGATCGTCGCCTACCCCTGGGCGCAGGGCCTCAAAGCGGACCAGATCGAGGCCTACTACGACCAGATCTCCTTCACCGACTGGAAGCACGCCCTCACTGGCGCGCCCGTGTTGAAGGCGCAGCATCCCGAATTCGAGACCTACAGCCAGGGCATCCACGCCCGCAGCGGCGTTTCCTGCGCCGACTGCCACATGCCCTACCAGCGGCAAGGCGCGATGAAGATCAGCGACCACCAGGTGCGCAGTCCGCTCCTCACGATCGAGCGCTCCTGCTTGCCCTGTCATCCCTATTCCGCCGCCGAGATGAAGGCGCGCGTCGAGGCCATCCAGGACCGCCATGCGGCTTTGCTTTCGCGGGCCGAGGACGCCTTGGTTGCGCTCATCGACGACCTGCAGGCCGGCAACGGGCCCGACGCCGCGCTCCAATTCCAGCGCAAAGCCCAATGGCGCGTCGATTTCGTGAACGCCGAGAACTCCATGGGCTTCCACGCTCCCCAGGAATCCGCCCGCATCCTCGCTGAAGCCATCGACTACGCCCGGCAGGGCCAACTGGCGGCGCTGCGGAGCAAGCGCTAGCCCGCTGTTCCCGTTCAGCGTATCCGGAACACAAAGGCGTAATCGCAGGGCTTCTCGGCGGGTAATGCGATCTCGAGTCCGTCGGCGGTCCGCCTCCAGTTCAATTTCGTCTTCGAACCCAGCAGTCCGACCGACTTGATTTCGCGCCCCAGCAGCGGCGAGCCGGCGGCCAGCGCCTTAATTACCGCCTTGCCGTGCTCCGGCCAGGCCAGCGCGATGGCGTACAGCGTATCCCCCTTCGTCGTGAACCGGATATCCTCGCCCGTAAACGGCTTGCTGGCCGTGTCCTTGAACTGCCCTTCCACCACCTGAGTGGGGCCTTCGCCGAATACCTTCCAAGGACGCGTTCCGTAAATGGCCTCGCCATTGACTTCCAGCCAGCGGCCCATTTCCAGCAGGATTCTCTCGGCCTGCTCTGGGATCGTGCCATCCGGCCTCGGCCCGATGTTCAGCAGCAGACAGCCGTTCTTACTCACGATATCCACCAGGTCGTCCACCAGAGAGCCCGGCGACCGGAATGTGTCGTTCTCGATGTAGCCCCAGGATTTCTCGCTGATCGAGGTATCCGTCTGCCAGAACTGCGGACGGATCGCGGCCAGCTTGCCGCGCTCGATATCCAGCACCGCGGCCTTTTCCGGATAAGCGTTGTTCTTGTAATTGATGGCCACGCCGGAGCCCCACTCCGCGGCCCGGTTATAGTAGTAAGCCGCAAACTTCTGGAAGTAAGGCCTGAACGCCGGCTCCTCGATCCACCAGTCGAACCACAGCGCCTCCGGGTGGTACCTCTCGACGATGTCGGAGTCGCGCGCCAGCCAGTCCCTCAGGTGCGCCTCGTTGGGCTGGTTGTCCTGCGTGGCGCCCGGCAGTCGCCTGGGCTGGGCCGGGCCGTAGAATGACAGGTAGCGCGGATCTCTCACGTCCGAGTCGAAGGTCATGCCTCCTTCCATGAAGAACCAGTGCTCCGCCCGGTGCGAGGACGCGCCGAAGTGCAGCCCCTGCCGCCGTACCGCCGCCGCCAATTCCCCCACGATGTCGCGCTTCGGGCCCATTTTCGCGGCGCACCACTCGCTGAGGCTCGAGTCGTACATCGCGAAGCCGTCGTGATGCTCCGCCACCGGCATCACATACTTCGCGCCGGACTTACGGAACAACTCCGCCCAGCGGTCGGCGTCGAACCTCTCCGCCTTGAACAACGGGATGAAGTCCTTGTAACCGAACTTGGATTGCGGCCCATACTTCTCGACATGGTGTCTGAATTCCGGCGTACCAGCCATGTACATATTCCGCGGGTACCATTCGTTGGCGAACGCCGGAACCGAATACACGCCCCAGTGGATGAAGATCCCGAACTTGGCGTCCAGATACCACTCCGGCGGCCTATACGATTCAAGCGATTTCCAATCCGCCTGGAACGGCCCCTTGGCTATGGTCTCGTCGACCAGCTTCATCGCGGCGTCGATGCGTTCGTTGTAGGTCTGCGCCGGCAACACCATCGCGCCGGCCAGCGCGAAAGCGGCAAGAGCCTTCCAGATCATGAATCCTCCTCCTCTACTTCACCCTCAACCGCAGAATAGTCAGCGAGTGCTTGGGAAACTTGTAAGTCAGCCCGTTGCCATCCACCGCGGCGGCGATATTTCTTACAACCGGCCGAAGTCTCTTGTCGTCCCCGAACGTATGGGTCGCCTTGAGGTCGGCCTGGTTCATCTCCCATACGCCCACTTCGGTGTCCAGCTTCCCGGTGACGTTGTCGATTCGCGAAGCGATGTCCATCTTCTCGCTGCGGTTCAGCACATTGAGATAGACGATGCCCTCCTTGGCGTTGTATGTTCCCGAGACATCCAGGTACTTAAGCGGAGGGCGGTTATCCACGCTGTAAGTGGGCGCAACGACCAGCAGGTCCAGCGACATGTTGCCGCGCTGCTTGCCGTACTCGGCGATCGGAAAGTAGATCGGCTGCAGGAACAGCCCGGCCTTGTTGGTGAAGATCGGCGCGATACCGTTCACCAGTTGCGCCAGGTTCGCCATCTTGACGATGTCCGCGTGACGGAAGAACGAGTTGAAGAACATGCCCATAGCCAGCGCGTCCTCGTAGTTGTAGATCTCCTCCAGTTTGCCGTCGCCGTCCCCCCGCGCACGGTACCACACGTTCCACTCGTCGTACGCGATGGAAATGGGCCGCGGGTTTCGTTGACCCGATTGCACCGCTTCGATCTGTCCCTGCACCGCCTTGATGTAGTGCTCGATGTTCTGCGAGGCCGCCAGGAACCGTTCGAAGTTGTTCTCCCGGTTCCCAATGTAAGTGTGCAAAGAAATGTAATCGATCAGGCCAGCCGTCTTCTCCAGCACCGTGCGGTTCCATCCGATCCAGTCGGCGCCGAAGTTCGACGAGCCGCTCGCGATCAGCTTGATCGACGGATCGTTCCAGCGCATGGCCTTGCCGGCCTCCAGCGCGAACTTGGCGTAGTCCTCGGCGTTTTTGTGCCCCATCTGCCACGGGCCGTCCAGCTCGTTGCCCAGGCCCCACACTTTCACGCCGTAAGGCTTTTCCCGGCCGTTCTTGCGGCGCTGATCGGCCCAGTAAGTCTTCCGCTCTCCGTTGCAGTATTCCACCCAGTTGCGCGCGTCCTCGATGCTGCCCAGCCCGGCATTGATGCAGATATACGGCGCCACGCCCACGCGTTCGCAGTATTGCAGAAACTCGTCCGTCCCGAAGCGGTTCGTTTCCACGCCGCCCCAGGCGTAGTCGGGCCGCGCCGGCCGCTGGTCCTTGGGACCGATCCCGTCTTTCCAGTTATAGCCGGAAACGAAGTTGCCGCCAGGCCACCGCAGAATCGTTACCCCCAGGTCCTGCACCGCCTTCATGGTGTCCCGGCGGTAACCCTGGGCATCGGAGAGTGGGCCGCCTTCCTCGTAAATCCCGCCGTAGATCACCCGCCCCAGGTGTTCCGAGAAATTGCCAAACATGTAAGGATGCACCTCGCCGATGGTGCGCTCCGTGTCGATTTCGATTCGGGCCTCGGGCTGCTGGCTATAAGCCGCAGCCGCGAGAGAGAGAACCGCCATTATCCTACGCATGTTTTTATCCCGCGGGCTTTGCCCGCCAGTAAACTCCGTACCGTTGTCCGAACAGCCGGTCGAGCGGCACAAGCGTGACGTCGCGCTCCTGGCCGGAGGTGCGAAAGGCGAGCTCTCGGCCGGCCACCGGCTGGATCCACGCCGCCGGGTCCTTGGCCCGGCTGCGAAACTCCGGGGCCGCGACAGGATTGCCTTTGAGCGTGTTGCTCCCGTCCGCTCCGCCGTGCTGCATCTCCTCGGTAAGGCCCTCCGCGCCGAGTTCGCCGGCCAGCACCAGCGGTCCGTACAGGAACGCTTGGAGCGTCGGATCGTCCGGCATCGCCTCCGAGTAAATGCTCATCGGCGTCGAGACCTCTACCTTGTCGCCGCTCTTCCAAACGCCATAGATCTTCGCGTAACTTCCGGCGGGAGCGTCGCCAACCACCGGCCTGCCGTTGACCTTCACCGCGATTCCCCGCGTGGCCCACCAGGGCACGCGGATGGAGAGCAGGAAGGAGACCGGCTGTCGCGCCTCAATGCGGAGCGTCGTCCCCCGCTCCTCCGGGAACCTGGTTTCCTGGCGTACCTGAACGCCCTGCTCCCGCCACTCCAGCTCCGAGGCGACGAACAGGTTCACATACAATTCCGCGTCGTCGTGGAAGTAAATGCTGTCGGCTAGCTTGGAAAACGACTCGACGCCCGTCCCGGTGCAGCACCAGAACGAATTCCGCGGCGTCGAGAACATCTTCCAGTAGCCCGAGGCCAGCGGCACGAAGTACATGGTCATGCCGTCTTTCGGGTTCAGGGTGCCCAGGATGCCGTTGAACAGAGCCCGTTCGTAGTAGT
>Ga0326728_10020996_pt1 | contig 12355 bp, 14 predicted proteins | sample MB3enrmetagenome_FD_207602 | JGI IMG/M metagenome (GOLD analysis project Ga0326728, IMG submission 207602) | Lab enriched peat soil microbial communities from McLean, Ithaca, NY, United States - MB31MN | ecosystem: Environmental > Terrestrial > Soil > Wetlands > Peat | place: USA: New York...
AACTCGGTTGGGTTGTGTATCTCCCGATTGGTTGCGGAGTTACGGAGGCTGGCGTTCCAAGAAGATGGACTCGTCTTGGACCGTATGAGGAGCGGAGGTTGAAGCCGGGCGAGGCTGCAACTGTTGGGCCTTATTACTTGTCGAGTGAATCGATTACAGCTTTGGGCGTAACTGCACATTCTCCGGCGGTTGTTGCGCAGGTGGGCATTTACCGTGTCCGATACAGCGACGGAACCGTGACGACCTCCGACTTCCAGAAAAAGGGATCGTTTGGTCCAGAAACTGAGGCCTATCCGTGCCAGACCAACAAAACAGTTGATGCCAATGTGCTTAAGACATTCACCAGCCCAGACGGCGATTTCCGATTCCGGTATTCGCAAGCGCTCATCCGATGCACGAAGAGCGATGAACATGAGGACAGGTGGGAGCCGTATGAATCCTGTGAAAGCCAGGAATCTGCGTGCGGTGAAGATGAAGCCAACACTCTGGCCTGCTTTGCCTACCCAATGGAGAAATTCGGCGACTCCGCACACAGGGGAGTTGAAACATTTACTGCGGCGGAAGTGAAAGAAGCAAAAACCAAGGATCTTTGCCTGAAGGGTCCGGAAGATTGGCCCATGAATGCTGGTGCGGCCAGAAACATCAATGGCGTGATTTTCAAATTGTTCGAAGTCCAAAGTGCATGGACGGGCGGCGGTATCAGTGGGGAATTATATCGAGCCTTTCACTCAAACAAGTGCTACGAATTAGGCATCTGGTCCGCTGGCTCAAACCCAGCTAACTTCGATTCCGACGAAACTGAGAAGTTCACAAAGGAGGACGCGAAAGAATTGGACTTGCGTCTGGAACAACCGCTTAATTCCTTCCGATTCCTGAAGTGAGATTGGTTTTCGGCCCCTTGCGGGTTCATTCGCCGATGAAGCGGACGCCGAGGGCGGCGCGGGCGGATTCGAGGAAGTATACCTCATAATCGACGATCGCGAACGAATGACCGGCAATCCGGAAACTGACCCGCCACCTAGACGACCCGCTCCGCTCGATCGGGCCCCTCTCTGCGGTACTCTGGTTGCTCAGGAGATTCTTCGACCCCATGCCCAATCCGCGCCGCGCCGGCCCGGAACTGCGCAGGCCTGGCCGCCGTATCATGAGAGAAGACGCGCCGGGCGCAAACCCGCGCGCTGTGAGGGGCTGAGACCATGGTGAAGTTTCTCTTGTGGTGCATTCTTCTGGTGCTGTGCTGGCCGCTGGCGCTGCTGGCCCTGATTCTGTATCCGGTGGTGTGGCTGATTCTGCTGCCGTTTCGCCTGGTTGGAATCGCCGTGGGCGGCGCGCTGGAGTTGGTGAGCGCGGTCATCCTTCTCCCGGCGCGGGTTCTCCGCGCCATCTGATGCGCGGCCGGTTTCTCATCGCCATCCGTGCCTGCCCGCCTTTTGTTTCCTCGGGAACCCATTCTTTGTACTTCCGGGCGCCGAAAGGTCGAGGTTCATTAGAAAGCTCTTCGATTTGTCCGTTTCGCCGATAGCTTCTCCAAGGCGAAACTTATGATCCGAACTGTGGCACTTCTCTTCATGGCTGGATTGGCCGTGATGGCCGGATATGCAAGCGGCGTGGGCGAGACCTTTCCCGCAGTTCACAACGAGCCCATCACCATCCGCGTTCTCAGCGGCAAGACCGGTCAGCCGATGGTTCACGCCCGTCTGCTTCTGGCGGCGGGTTACGACCGGCGCGACCTTCAGCTCCGCATGTGGCATGGGGAAGCTCTCACCGGCCTGGACGGCAGGGCGCGGCTGCCGGACGCGCTGGCGAATCTTCCCTTCCTCCAGATCCGGCTGGCGAGAAAGCATCTCTGCCAGGCCGATTCCAGCGCGGCCACGTACAGCGCGGAGCGGATTCGCCGCGACGGGCTGAGCACGCCCGATCACTGCGGCTTTGCCGCAGTCGAGGACGCGCCCGGAGTCTTCGTCGTCTACGCAAAAGGTAGGGGTGCGGCCAAGAGGCGGTTCTCGTCCGCCTCGCACGCGGCTGCGGCGATGGCCGCGCAGAAGAACTGAATCCTTCTCACATCGGCTTGCCGCCGCCCGGCTCCCTGCGGTAGCGTCAGCCGTAGGGTTGCGGCGTTGGCCGCTGAATCGCGTCCAACTGATGAAGGGGAAGATCTATGCGGGGAGTCTTGCCGGTGGTTCTTGCGGCGCTGATGCTGGCCACGCCGTCCACAACCCAGACGCAGGCGGCGGACCAAGCCGGCGCGAAGAATGCCCAAAAGGCGCGCGCGGCGCTGGACGCCATGGTGCAGGCCCTGGGCGGCCCGGCCTGGCTCAACATGAAGAATCAGATGCGTGAGGGGCGCGTGGCTGCATTCTTCCATGGCACTCCCAGCGAAGGCACCACCGAGTACTGGGAGTTTCATGCCTGGCCGGATCAGGACCGCATCGAGTTCACCAAGCACCGCGACGTGGTCCAGTTTTACCTGGGTCGCGAAGGCTGGGAGGTGACCTATCGCGGCAAGAAGCCGCTGCCCCAGGAGCAGGTGGACGACTACTTGCGCCGCCGCGACCACTCCATCGAGACCGTGGTCAAGTCCTGGCTCAACGATCCTAAGACTATTCTTGTCTACGAGGGCCAGCACCTGGCCGAGCGCCACCTGGCGGATCAGGTCACTCTCATCTCCGCCCAGAACGAGGCGGTCACCATCCTGATGGACACCCAGACCCACCTGCCGCTGCGCCGCACCTTCGAGTGGCGCGATCCGGTATACAAGGACAAAAACGTAGACGCCGAGGAGTACGACGACTACCACACCTTCGATGGTTTTCCTACGCCGTTTACCATCACACGCTTCAAGAACGACGACATGATCCGGCAGTACTTCCTGGTCCACGTGACCTACAACCAACAGTTGCCGCCCGACTTATGGAGCGTGGACGCGGCCGCGCGCCGCATCAAGAAGTAACCGCGCCGAATCCCGCTCTGGCCGTCCGCCACGGCGAGAGAGCCGCCCAGGCAGGAGGGTGGACGCGGCGATTTATAATGCAGGGGAGCGCCAGGCCGCCACGCCCGCTCTTTGGAGCCAGAGAATGACGTTTGACATCCAGGACATCCTGGACTTCCTTCCCCACCGCTACCCGTTTCTGCTCATCGACAGAGTGGTCGAGTTCGAGCCCGCCAAGCGCCTGGTGGCGATCAAGAACGTAACCATCAACGAGCCCTTCTTTCAGGGCCACTTCCCCGGCTATCCCATCATGCCCGGCGTGCTGGTGATCGAGGCCATGGCCCAGGCGGGCGCCATCATCATACTCTCCAAGATTCCCGACCGCGAGAAGAAGCTGGCGGTATTCACCGGCATCGATCGGGCCAAGTTCCGCCGCCAGGTCGCGCCTGGGGACCAGTTGCGCATCGAAGTGGACGTGCTGGCCTTCAAGAGCCGCCTCGGCCGTATGGAGGCCAGGGCCTACGTGGACGGCAAATTAGCCTGCCAGGCCACGCTGACCTGCCAGATCGTCCCCAAGGCACGAGAGGCCGCGGCGGCCGCTGCCGATCCCGAGCCTCCAGCCGCGGACTCAGCGCCGGAAGCGGTGACCGGGGAGTGAGCGTCCATCCCAGCGCCGTGGTTGCCGCCGGAGCTGTGGTTCCGGCTTCCTGCGCCGTCGGCCCCTATTGCACCATCGGCCCGGAGGTGGAGCTGGGCGAGGATTGCAACCTCATCTCCCACGTCGTGCTCGACGGCCGGATGCGCATCGGCGCGCGCAACACGTTTTATCCCTTCTGCGCGGTCGGCGTTGCTCCCCAGGATCTGAAGTATCGCGGCGAAGCCACTGAGACCGTTCTCGGTGACGACAATACCATCCGCGAGGGCGTGACCGTCAGCCGGGGCACGGCGGGCGGCGGCGGCGTAACGCGCATCGGCTCCAACTGCCTGCTCATGGCCAGCGTGCATATCGGCCATGACAGCCTGGTGGGCAACCACTGCATCCTGGCCAACGCGGCCACGCTGGCCGGCCACGTGGTCATCGAGGACTACGCCACCGTGGGAGCCTTCAGCCCGGTCCATCAGCACTGCACGGTGGGCGCCTACGCCTTCATCGGCGGCGGCACCATCGTCACCCAGGACGTGCTGCCCTTCTCGCTCACCTCGTCGCGGCGCGAGAACAAGGCCTTCGGCATCAATAAGATCGGCCTCGCGCGGCGGGGCTTCACTCCGGAGCGGCTGCAACGGCTTCAGAAGGCCTTCCGGCTCCTGCTGGTCTCCAAGATGAACACCTCGCAGGCACTGGAAAAAATCCGGCAGCTTGAAGGCGAGGACGTGGCGCTGCTGGCCGCCTTCCTGGAGCGCAGCGAGCGCGGGGTGATCAAGTAACCATGAAGCTCGGCCTCATTGCCGGCAACGGCCGCTTTCCATTTCTGCTGCTCGATGCGGCGCGGGCGCAGGGGCTGGCCGTGGTGGTTGCGGCCATCCGCGAGGAGACCGACCCGGAGATCGACCGGCGCGCGGCCGCCGACGAGCGCATCCGCGTCGAGTGGCTCTCGTTGGGCGAGCTGTCGCGGCTGATCGAGCTCTTCCGCAAGGAGGGCGTCTCAAGGGCCGTGATGGCCGGCCAGGTGAAGCACAAGCAGATCTTCTCCAGCATCCGCCCCGACTGGCGGCTGGCCAAGCTGCTGCTGAATCTGCGCTCGCGCAACACGGATATGCTGCTGGGTGCGGTGGCCAAGGTGCTGGGCGACGAGGGCATCGAGCTGATCGGTTCCACGGCGTTTCTTGAGCCGCTGCTGGCCCGGGAGGGCGTGCTCACCGCGCGCGCGCCCGACGACGAGGAGCGCAGGAACATCGAGTACGGCATGGGAGTGGCGCGGGCCGTGGCCGGCTTCGACATTGGCCAGACGGTGGTGGTGGCCGCTCAGGCCTGCGTGGCCGTGGAAGCCATGGAAGGCACGGACGCGGCCATCGAGCGCGCCGCCCAACTGATGCGTTCGCTCGACGACGAGGCATCCACGCTCGAGCGCCGGCTGACCGTGGTGAAGGTGGCCAAGCCTCAGCAGGACATGCGCTTCGATGTGCCCGTCATCGGCGTCGTCACGGTGGAGACCATGATCCGCACCGGCGCAACCTGCCTCTCTGTCGAGGCCGGCCGCACGTTACTCTTCGACCGCGAAGCTCTCGTCAAGCGCGCCGATGAAGCCGCAATCGCCATAGTGGCCACCGGGCGCGGGGAGTGATCGCCACGCGGAAAGCGAGTCGCATTCCGAATCTCATCACGTTAGCGGAAACCGTTCCTTCACCAGGCTCAGCGCCTCATCCGCGGTCCCGATCATGCCTTCGAGTTGCGCGTCTTCGACCGCCCGCAACATCTCCTTGAACCCGGCCCCCGGTTGGTATCCCGCCGCAATCAGCTCCCTGCCCGTAATCAGCGGCCGCGGCCGCACCGTCTCCTCCGGCATCGACTCGTACCGCTCCCGTACGAACTCCCAGTGTTCCAAATTCCCGCTCCCGGCCAGGCAATCCATGCGGTGAAGGGCGAGGTGCTCTTCGAATCCCTCCAGCCTGAAGAAGCGCTTCAGCGTCGAAGCCTTCATCCGCGCCGCATCGGCAAAGCGCATGTGGTTCTCGATGAGCGAGAGAATCCGCCGCGTCTCATCGTTCGAAAACCGGAAACGCCGGCAAATCTCCGCGCCCATGGCCACGCCCACCTCCACGTGCCCGTCAAACCTGATCCGGTCCGGAGCCTGCCGGAAGGTGGGCGGCTTGCCCACATCGTGCAGCAGCGCGCCCCACGCCAGGGTCAGCGGGCAGCCGGCCTCCAGCTGATCGAGAAGCCCCAGAGTGTGCACCCACACATCACCTTCGGGATGAAACTGCGCAGGCTGCTCGACGCCCTTCATCCGCGCGACTTCGGGCAGCGCCTCGGCCAGCAGGCCGGTCCGGTCCAGCAGCTCGAAGGCCCGCCGCGCCCGCCCCTCTGTCAGCATCTTCGTCAGCTCGTCGCGGACGCGCTCCCGGCTCACCGTGCTGGTCTTCGCGGCCAGGCGGCGCATGGCGGCAGCGGTCCCCGCCTCAATCTCGAACCCGAATCGCGCGGCAAAGCGCACTCCCCGCAGCATCCGCAGGCGATCCTCCTCAAAGCGCGCGTCCGGACGTCCGATGGCCCGCGCAATGCCCGCGTCGAGGTCCGCCAGCCCGCCCACATAATCGATCACCGCCGAGCGCAGCCTCCCGGGGTCCTCCAAATGCACTGTGCCTGGGCGCCCCACCCTCGCGACGTTCCTGTCTTTGTGGCTGGGATGGGTCGTAGCTTCCGCCCCCTGAGGGAAAAGCCGGTCCGGGTCCAGCAGCAGCCCATTGATGGTGAAGTCGCGCCGGCGCACATCCTCCTCGGCGCTCTTTGTATACCGGACCGCATCCGGACGCCGCCCATCCGAATAGGCCCCGTCCGACCGGAAGGTCGCCACCTCGGTGGTCACGTAGCCTTCCTCATCGCTATCCGCGACGAGGACTACGCCGAAGTGCGCCCCCACGGCAAAGGTGCGTGGAAAGAGCGTCAGCACCACATCCGGCGTGGCCGAGGTCGCCACGTCATAATCCTTCGGCTCGCGGCCCAGCAGCAGGTCGCGCACGCAGCCGCCGGCCAGGTATGCCTCATGCCCCTCCGCGCGCAGCTCCCGCAGCACATTCAAAGCGGCATCGAATTGGCGCGAAGTGGGCAACATGACCTTGTTTGAGAGTAATCCGTCTCATGGCCAACTTTCGAGGCCGTTAAACTATAAAGATGAGCGGACGCGGGCTGATCCTCGCCATCGAATCTTCGTGCGACGAGACCGCCGCAGCCGTCGTCGAGCGCGGCGCGCAAACGCTATCTTCCGTCGTCTCCTCGCAGATCGCCACCCACGCCCGCTACGGCGGCGTCGTGCCCGAGCTGGCCAGCCGCGAGCATCTCCGCGCCATCGTTCCCGTCGTCCGCGCCGCGCTGGCCCAGGCCGGCGTCACCCTGGCCGACCTCGACGCCATCGCCGTCACCAGCGGTCCCGGCCTCGCCGGAGCGCTGCTGGTGGGCATTGCCTACGCCAAGGCCCTGGCCTTCGCGCAGAAGCTGCCGCTGATCGCCGTCAACCACCTCGAAGGCCACATCCACGCCGTGCTCTTGAATGAGCGGTCCTTGCCGGACGGGCAACGTTTTGTCGAAGACGAGCCGGCATTGGCTCTGGTTGTCTCCGGCGGGCACACCCACCTCTTTCTGGCCCGTCCCGCTCACGGCTCCTGGAGCTACTCGCTTGTCGGCCGCACCCTCGACGACGCCGCCGGCGAAGCCTTCGACAAAGTGGCCAAGCTGCTCGGCCTCGGCTATCCCGGCGGCCCCTGGATCGACTCCCTGGCCCGCTTCGGCAACCCGCTCGCCGTGCCATTCTCCTTCGCACAATTCAAGCCAAAGGCCCACCTGGCCGGTAAGGCCCCCCCGCGCACCAAAGCCGCCCGCACCGCGCCCATCGCCAACCTCGATCCCCGCTTTCTCTTCTCGTTTTCGGGCATCAAGACGGCCGTGCTCCGCTACGTCGAACTCCACAACCTCCGCCCCGAGGCCCAGGCCCGCGCCGCACGGCTGTTTCCCGCGCAGATCGGCCATTTCTCCGAGGCTGAAGCCCGCGTTGATTTCGATGACGTTGTTCGGGGGTTGAAACCCCCGCCTCCCTCCGGAATGAGTGTTTCCGCGGCTTGTTCAGCCCCCGAGGCGGGTGCCCCAGGTCTCGCTTCCGAGACCTGGGAAACCACAGAAGCCGGCCTTCCCTCTGCCCATTCCCAACAAATGCAGGGTGCCCCATCCTTTCCGCGTTCTTCTGCGGAAAGGGTGGGAAACCACGAACCTCAACCATCGTCCGACCCTCCCAAGCCCCCAGCAACCAGAGAAGAGGCCCTGGCGCTCTGCCCTCAGCCCATCCTCGACCTCATCGCCAGCTTCCAGCACGCGGTGGTCGGCGACCTCATGAAGAAGACCTTCGCCGCCGCCGAATCCCTCGGCGCCCACCGCATCCTCATCACCGGCGGAGTGGCCGCCAACCGCGAACTCCGCCAGCGCTTCACCGCCGAAGCCGCCCGCCGCGGCGTCCGCGTAGCCTTCCCCACGCTGGCTCTCTCCACGGACAACGCCGCCATGATCGCCGCGGCCGCCTGGCGCCGCCTTCTAAGCGGTGACTTCGCCCCACAGGAGCTTTCCGCCGATCCGTCGCTGGCGCTGGGAGGGTGAATGTATTGCGATATCTGGTCGATCAGGAACGAATCAGCGGATCAAGACTTACACAAGAGCGCTGGTCCCGGCCACACCGCTGAAACGTCGAACTCAATTAGCGCTTTCTTAGAATTTCTCTTGCGGATCGTCCTGCATTGGATATTTGTAAAGCCCTGCTTGCGGAGCATCTCCGAGTAGAGCTTTTCGACCGGAAGGAGGACTCCGTAAAAAGTTGAATTACCCACTATGTAATGAATCTCCGCGCCGCGGTTAAGGATAAGCGTTAATCCGCTGAAGTGTGTCCACATATCATCGAAGTACTTTGCAACATACTTCGACAGGAGTTCCCCATTTTTGTTGTCTCGATCCGCTATCTGATCCATGAGACAGTCGAGTTCCTTGTCTTGGAAACCTACCGAGGTAGCCTTCCAATCAGCTAGACGACTCGTTGCCACGCCCCAAGTTCCGCCAATAGCCGACCAGTCGAGTTCTCCCGCGTCTCGACCATTTGACAGAAATCCCAACCAATACATATAAGGCCGAAGTTCTCGGATATAGGACATTCTATTTGCATAGGGTGGGGACGTTATTACGCAGTCAAACGAGCCTTCAACGCATTCAGCTGGGTTTCGGCTGTCGCCCAAAATGACCCGTCCCGAACCCTCTGGGTTATCACTGGCGCCTTCGAGTACGAAGTCCACATCGTGTGCGTACAACGCATGGAGATCGAGGTCGAGGCTCAACTGGATTTGTCCGTCGTCCTTAAAGCTCATGGATTGGTGGTCAAAGGCAGCGTTCGAAATAGCGATAAGTGTTCTACAGAATGCCACCAATAATAGGGTGCGTTCAGGTGTCCCTTCGTCGGTCGTGGATTCCAGAGCGCTTTTTAGGGTGCACAAGAACTCCAAGGAGTCCGCAGACCACCACCGCTCGATATTATGAATGGGTGGAGGAGAGGAGATAACCCCTCCGGTCCTTTTTCTTTGGAGCATTTCGAGCGCACGTGCGCCTGCCTGCCTTGCCGCCGATATTTCCCTGGGCGAGTAGTGCGCCGCTTTCGCCTGCCCGAGCCAAACCAGGAACGGGTTTATATCCGTGGTGACGCCTTCGTGACCATGATAGGCAGCGATTAAGGCAGTCGTAGCAGTACCGCAAAACGGATCGAAAATCCGCATGGGACGTTCATAATTCTCGATGAGTTCCTCAACGATTTTTATGGAGTATGCTGGCGTCAAACGCAGCCAACCGTGCCGCCCAGTTTTAAGATTATGCTTGTGGGTATAGTCCGCCCTTTGCCGCAACCTCGTCACGGGTGTTCCGCTCATTTCTTCTCCGGTGTGAGAAGGGCCTTCAAGACCTTATCAATCTCATGGCGAAATGTTCGGCTGTTGCGTTTGAAGAAGGCCGCCAGATCGTAGCCAACTATCTCGCGCATGAAGTCGTATGTTGAAACCAAGGGGTCGTTCGTACCCTCAACTCCGGTGACAATTCCCCACCTTTCCGCCCGGTAACGCAGAAGGATATCCCCATCAATCTGCGCTGAGAGAATGACCGCACACGGCAGATATCCGTTTATGTATGCTGTTGCGGCGTTTGCGATATCCGCGTTTTGGCGCTTGGCGTCTTTGCTCTTGTAGCCCTGACGCACTTCGAAGACGGTCCCGATCAGACCTTTAGATACCTCCGGCTCAATCCCGATGCTCTTCCCGTAACTCAGCATCCACGAGTGGAGGCGGCTCCTTTTCGTAACATTGGCAATCTTCTCTAGCGGCAGGCGTCCGTCCAGGGAGAGTGTCCGAGCTTTTCCATTTGCGAGAGGCACCCTGTAAGACCATATGACATCTTGCGCGGTCAAATCAAAAGAGTCTTTCAGAATGGTACGGAACAGCTTTTCACAGCCGATCCCAATTTGTCGGTACACACTCGTCATGCCGCCCGCCGCCTTGTGCGCGGCGTACATCAGAGGGTTGTCGAGCCCGAACCAACTGTAGAAGGAGTCTCCTCGGTAGAGTGTCTGAAACTGTGTCAGGTTCAAACCACCGCCCTTGAGGCCCTGCCCGAATCTCGGCTCGTAGTGTGCGCATACCCTAATCGGGTCGACCACGATCTTTAAGTAACGGGCGTCTTGAGTGGTCAAGGGGCTGGATCCTTTCGTTTCATTATCGCACTGCTGAAGTGGCGCTACCGTCCGTGATTTGCAGGCTGGGTCGCAAATTGTTTGCAGAGTGCGTGGGTGAACACTTCCCTAGCACCTGGGCATCTACCCGCGCCAACTACTCCACGCATCCCATCGCCAGCCGCACGAGGCCAGCCAGCCGGCAGACCTGCGCGTTGGTCAGGGGCCGATGGCCCGCGGCCGGCTCTATCAGTTGGTCTTTCGCTACAACACCGACATTCTCCGCCCAGGCTACGCAATCCTCGCCAAGGCCGGTTTCCCCCGCACGGAAAAGCAGGTGCCAGGGACCCGGCTTGTGGACTGAAGTCGAAAGCGGAATCGCCAGGACGGTATCGGCGCGGGGATGAGAGTTGCGCGCATTTGTGGAGACTATGACAGCGGGCCGGTTCTTGCCCGGCGGGTCGGTGTGGAAATGCGCCCACCAAATCTCCCCGCGAAGCGGATAGCGCCCCTCGGGCGGCATCACGGCTGGGCCTCAGCCTGCTCAATATCGATCAGAATGTTGGGTCCGACCATCCGCGCCCATTCCACCTGCTCCGCCAACTCTTCGTCGGAGGCCGTGTCGTAATACTCGATGGTAGCCGCCTCCAGGTGCTGCCGCTTCGTTTCAAGCATCAGCTCCCGCAGCAGCAGGTCCAGCGCCTCGGAGTCCGAACCAGCGTGACGCCGCTGGCGGGTTTCGCCCACGAAGGCGACCGCCTCCGGCGTCAGGGTGAAGCTCTTCTTCAACTTACGAGTTGTCGCCTGCATCGTCATACCGAATATCGTACTCCAAATCGGATGATCGTGCTGCCGAAAACGGGTGCTGCTTCCGGCATCACCGCCCCCCGCGGTGCTTGCTGGCATTCACGGCGGCGCGGGCTTCCCGGTCGGCCTCGCGGCGGCGTTCGGTCTCGCGCTTGTCCCAGTCCTGCTTGCCCTTGGCCACGGCCAGTTCGCACTTGACCCGCCCGTTGCGGAAGTAGAGGCGGGTGGGGATGAGCGTGTGGCCCTTGATCTGCGTCTTGGAGAGTAGCTTGCGAACCTCCTCGCGGTGCAGGAGCAGCTTGCGGGTGCGGGTGGCGTCGTGGTTGGCCACGTTGCCGTGGGAGTACGGACCGATATGCACGTTGAGCAGAAACGCCTCGCCGTTCTGGATGAGGCCGTAGGAGTCCTTGAGGTTGGCCTTGCCCTCGCGGATGGACTTGACTTCGGTGCCGCGCAGGGCGACGCCGGCCTCGAACCGTTCCAGCAGATAGTAGTTGTGGCTGGCGGCGCGGTTGTGGGCGGCGTCCCGCTCGCCGCTGGCCACCGGGTCGCGGGGCCGGGGCGTTTTCTTGGGGCCTGCCTCGGCGGGCTGGACGATGACATGGCTGGTTTGGCGGGCCATCGGGAAGCATCCTCGAATCTTCATCGTAGCATCGGCGCGGGTTTCAGCCATGTGCGAGCGGAGCTTTGCTAAAATGGGGCATCGTTGAATGAGAAGAATCGAATCCCACCCTTGCCGCAAAAACAAAAGCGCGGCAAGGATGGGGCACCCAGCGGTGGGGACAGGGCATCCAGTTTTGGGGTACGAGATCGTCAACAGGAATTGCATCAGGGAATTGCGTCAGGAATTGCGTCGGGGACGGCCAAGGCAGCCCCCAAGCGCCCGCTAAGGAATGCGGGCCGGCTAAGACGCCTGGGAGTGAGATGAAAAGCCGCGCTGTTGCTCGGGCTGCAGGGTCCGTTCCCGATTCCCGGCCCATTCCGGTCAGGTCCGAATACTCGGGAGCCGCTCTCTGGGTTGCGCTCTTCGCTTTGCTGGCCGTCTTCGGCCTGGGGAGCGCTCCGCTGCGCGCGCAGTCGGCCAACTCCTACTTCAAGAACGGCGAAAGCGCCGAGGCGCGCGAGGACTACGACGCTGCCTTCGACAATTATCAGAAGGCCTACGCCAAGAATCCCAAGGATCTGCGTTACCGCACCGCTCTCGCACGAGTGCGCGTGACCG
>Ga0326728_10020997_pt1 | contig 12354 bp, 12 predicted proteins | sample MB3enrmetagenome_FD_207602 | JGI IMG/M metagenome (GOLD analysis project Ga0326728, IMG submission 207602) | Lab enriched peat soil microbial communities from McLean, Ithaca, NY, United States - MB31MN | ecosystem: Environmental > Terrestrial > Soil > Wetlands > Peat | place: USA: New York...
CTCCTGGCTTAATAGAGTCTGCTCAACCTATCAATGGTGCTGTTTGGATGAAGGTGGCTACGGATGCTTGGGCGTATTTCCAGCCTGGTATAGGTGTTGATGCTAAGACTGGGCTTCCTTACGCTGAAGGCTCAAGTTTTACTGGTTTTACTGATTGGGATTTAGGTTGCTATATCCAAGCCGTCATTGACGCGCAGAAACTAGGTTTAATAGGTAATGATAGTGCTTGGGACTTTTCTGCAAGAATAGATAAGGTTTTAACGTTCCTGGAAAACAGGCCTCTTAATGCTACTACTAACTATCCGTTCCAGTTCTACGATGCTACAACTGGAAAAGAAGATTCTTCAGTTTCACAGGAAGAAACCGTTGATGTTGTTGATACGGGAAGGTTGTTTGTTGCTCTTAACAATCTTATAGATTTTAACAGTAGTTTGAAGCAGCCTGTAGATAACATAGTTCTTTACGGAAGATCTAATTATACAGCTTTAGTGCCTGGCATCGAGAATGGTATTCTTTCCTCGACTAGTATTTACTCTTACTATATTGCTAGCGGGTTTGCAAGCTTTTGGCCTAAACAACTTTCTAATGCTCCGCCTGCAGTATTGAATAATATTTTTTCAGCTGGGAATGTTACAACTTACGACAATGTTTCGTTGCCTCTATCTACAATTTCGGGTGACCCACTGTATTGTTCGGTTTTTGAGCTTAACAATAGTAGTTCTCAATTAATGGCTTTAGCGCGGCAAGTTTATCTAGCTTCCGACGCCTATTATAACGTGACAGGCAAATATGCGGCTTTTAGTGAAGGAAACAGTATCTCAAACGGTTACATTTACGAATGGGTGGTTTTGCCTAATGGTGATACATGGAAAATAACAGGGGTTGGGAGCAGTGCATATTTGGACATGAGCCCTGTCATTTATAATAAAGTAGCGTTTAGTTTCTTGGCTCTTTACAACACGACGTTTGCCCGAAACATAGTTGTTTATCTCGAGCGGCACCTTCCTAACCCTACAAGCGGGTACTCTGACGGAGCCGACAATAGTGGGAATTTAGTTTCAGGGGTCGGCAGTGACACGAATAGTTTAATCTTAGATGCCGCACTATACGCCATACAGAATAACCCATAGCACATAGATTATATGAAAAAAATTTAAGCAACCAGTTGACCCTTTTTAATTCTGGTAACTTCTTTCTTAAAGGAATATCCATCTCTTTTACAAGTGCAAGGTTTTGGCATGCAATCAAAGTTTTAATACATTCTCAATCTATACTTGTTCACAAATCTGGAGAATAAAAGTTGCCTCATGTTCATAATCCTGTAAAGGATTGGATTACCCGCAATCGGGATGTTATTTTTCCCGCTCTTGCATTTGTCATACCATTAGCTGTGAGGGTTATCCCTGAGATTTTAATGGGTCCTTACATCCTTGGTTTTGACACCTTGGCTTTTTATGTTCCAAACACTCTACTATGGCTACATAATGGCATAAACTTGTGGAGTTTCCTTGCAGTAGCGCCGTTATTCTACAGCATCTTTATGTCAATAGTTGCTGCTGGCGGGTCACCGGTTTTTGCGCTTAAAATAATTTCGCCGTTGCTTCTCGGTTTCTTGGGGCTGTCAATATTTGCATATGCCAAGAGAGGCTTGGGCTGGTCGCTTCCTAAAAGTACGTTTGTTGCTCTTTTAGGGACAGTTTATTTTGTGGCTTTAAGAGCCTCTTGGGATCAACTTCGAGAAGAGCTTGGTTTGACTTTATTTTTTGTTGTCCTTATGTTGCTTATGTTGCTTATCAACCGAAAGGACAGTTCGTGGAAACGTTACGTTGTTCTTTCTTTAGCGATGATGGCTGTGGTGTTATCTCATCAACTTGTAGCGGTGCTTATGTTTGGAGCTATCATTGGTACAGTTGTCTACAGCTTGTTCCGTAAAAATTTTAAGTGGTCAATTGATCTGGTTGCGGTTTCTTTGCCTGCTGCGCTTTATTTTGTCATCGTTTATTTAAGTGGTGTGGCGCACTCCAGCATTCTTGGTTACTCAACAAATGTTGTGTCGTCCTTGGCTAGCTGGACTGGTTTTGCTTCCTATCAATCTATGTTGATAAGCGAGGGGGGTTTCTTTTTGTATTGTTTCTTGCCTCTACTGCCCTTGATTGTGATAGGTCTTTGGCGATTTGGGAATCTTCAGCTCAGGTCTTGGCTTCTTTTGAGTTTAATTTTGATGTTGCTTCCACTTGTTTCTGTGAGTCCTTATCGTTGGGTATTACTGCTTATGTATCCGCTTGCATTTTTCGCGACGGACGCTCTAAGCAGACTCAAATCAATTAAATGGAAACGTTTCAAGCTAACTGTGCACAGAATTGCGATATTGTACCTTGTTTTATCAACGGCTATTCTGAGCTTTGGCTTCATTTTTATGAATTCGGAAAATCCCTTCTTTTACTTTAATTCGGAGCATTACAACAATTACGTGTACGAAATTCCAACTTCGATGTTGCAGAATACGGTATCGATAACTGACTGCCATGCCACAGTCAACGCCCTGCAATGGTTCAAAGATAACTTGAATAGCAGTGCGCTTTTGCTTACGCATACAGCGTTTTATGGTTGGGCGTTGTTGACGCTCAACAGTAATCAGGTCATGAACTACGGATTTGGCGACCCTGTCAATGCGGCAACGGCCGCTGTTCAAGAAGGTCATACTCAAATATACCTTATATGGTGGGTACCTGGACAAGGATGGTATAATCTACCAACTTTGCCCTCTTCATTTCACGAGGTCTACAGTAGTGGAAAAATCGCCGTTTACAGCTATGCTTCAAATTAGTTAATGTAAGGTCGAACATTATAATCCGCAAAAATTTTTCATGATAAATTGGCAACATTTTTTTCATAAAACATCATTTATCTTAATTTTGAAAGGTGACAATTTTTATCCTAAATGCGCAATTCATAAATATCATAAAAGTTAATGTTGGTAAAAACAGGATAAGAACGGAAACATAATGTCCACGCGTGTTCTTAATAACGCTGCTTTCTGCTTCCTTAGTAAAAAACAACTGGTGAATCTAAAAACTAAAGCTATGCGTTCTGGCGTCTGGTTCAAGGCATTGCAGAGAATAGATAGAGTGCTCTTTGACTTAACAATAAGAGTTGTCGATAACATCCGAAGTGCAAATTTAGCAAAAAGTATCGCTGTGCTCACAAGGAAGCTGGAAGATGCAATAAAGAACAATTTTTCGAGTCGTTTGAGGGAGATTGGTTTGCCTCTGGCACAAAAAATCAGTTTGGCAGCTCAGAAGTTAGGAAATATTTCTTCTGGTGGCTGGGCATTTGATTCTTCGTTCGCAATCTTCTTGGCTGTGATGCATGTTAATGATGTTAAAATATTCCAAGAGTGATTCAAAATTGGTGGGTCATAACTCTTTGTTAGGCGGAACTTTGAGAATTTTTTTGTGTGTGTATTACAAGATTATGACAAACGTTAAATTCTGGGCTTCGCTCTTAAGCATAACAGTGCCTCTGTAACATGACACAATTTGACTTCAAAAAGATTATGCTTAAGGTCAAAAGATACGTTTATGAGAATTGGGACTCTCCCTTTATTGCCGGGTTCATGCTGCTTTTGTTGGTTGCCGCTGTTTCCCTGTCTACAGGCTTGTCTTCCTTAGCTAACAATGTAGCTGTTTATGCATTTTATGCGTTGGTCGCTGGAGTTTTTCTCCAACTTGCCAGCTTTCTGAAATATCGCGGGAAAAGCGATGCTGAGGTGGCTGTTTAATGGAGCAAGTAGAATTATCTTTTGTTATTCCAGCATACAATGAGGAAGACTTCATTGAGGATATGCTTGAGTCAATAGACGCGGTTATTGCGGGTAAGCATTTGCCGTATGAAATTGTGGTTGTTAACGACGGTAGCCGTGATAGGACATTGGCGAATGCTGTGAGATACGCAAAAAGAAACGGTCACGTTAAAGTTTTAAGTTACACTGAGAATGTGGGAAAAGGCTATGCGGTGAAAACTGGTTTCATGCAGTCCCAAGGAGATGTTGTTGTTTTTGCGGATAGCGATATGGAAATCGATTTGAGCGTTATCTCAAAATACATAGAAGCTTTGAAACTTGGCGATATTGTCATAGCTTCTAAAAAGCATCCCGATTCCCGAGTGAACGTACCTTTATCTCGCAAGATTTTGAGTAGTGGTTTCAACAGTTTAGTTAGGCTTCTTACTGGAGTGCCTCTTAAAGATACTCAGTCTGGGCTTAAAGCGATGAGGAAGAGTGCGTTCGTTGATATTTTCCCTCGATTATCTGTGAAGCGTTATGCTTTTGATGTCGAGTTGCTAGCTGTGGCCAATCTCTTTGGCTTAAAAGTTGTGGAGATGCCTGTAAATGTTAAGTTAGATGCTAAATTTAAGCCAAAGGAGATGGGGCGCATGCTTCTTGATTTGCTTGGAATAGCCTATAAGCTTAGAGTGACTCATTGGTATCAGCGCCAGCTTCCCAAGAAAAACGGTTTCCAAAACATGGTTTCATATCTTTCACGTGAAACTTGATGAAAAGTTTAAAGATACTTTGGCTTAACTGGCGTTGTTGGCTTAACCCTGAAATGGGTGGTGCAGAGGTTTTTACCCGTGAAGTCGCCAAACGTTGGGTTGCGTCTGGGCATGAAGTTACGTTGTTTACGTCTGAGTTTTTAGGTTGTAAGAAAGAAGAGTTTTCATATGGCATTAAGATTATGCGAGCCGGTGGACGTTTTTCAGTTTATCGGCAAGCCAAAAAGCTTTACGCAAAACGTTTCAAAAAGGAAGGTTTTGACTTAGTTATTGATGAGATTAATACTGTGCCATTTTTTGCGCCGGGGTTTGTGAAAAATAAAGAAAAGGTTGTCGCTTTAATTCATCAGTTAGCTCGCGAATACTGGTTTTATGAGATGCCTTTTCCAGTTAGTTACTTCGGTTACTATTATCTTGAAGACAGGTGGTTACGACAGTATGTGGATGTGCCTACAGTGACGGTTTCTGAGAGCACGCGGATGGATTTAGTTCGTTCTGGTTTTAGGCATCTTTTTATTGTGCCTGAAGGTTTAGACTTTGAGCCTTTGGATGATGTGCCTAAAAAAGAGGCTAAACCTATCGTGGTTTTTGCTGGGCGTTTGAAACGTGCCAAAAGACCGGACCATGCAATTAGAGCCTTTGAGCTTGTGAAGAAAAAAATCCCTGAGGCAGAATTATGGATTCTGGGTGACGGTCCATTTAAATCTAAGCTGGAACGTATGGCGGGCGTGGGTGTTAGGTTTTTTGGGCACCTGGATAACATCAAACGTCGGGGCTTAATTAGCCAAAGTTGGGTTTTAGTTAATCCAAGTGTGCGTGAGGGGTGGGGTTTGAATGTGGTTGAGGCTAATGCTCTTGGTGTGCCTTGTGTGGCCTATGATGTGCCAGGACTAAGGGATTCGATTCAAGATTGCCAAACTGGTTTGTTAGTTAAGTCTGGAAATGTTCAGGCTCTAGCTGAAGGGCTTTTCCGGGTGTTGGAGGATGAAGAGTTAAGAGAAGAGTTCTCTAAAAATGCGTTGGAATACTCCAGAAATTTTAGTTGGGACAGCTGTACTGAAGAGTTTTTGAAGGTTATTGAGGCTACTTTACTTGAAGAATGAACTCTTCCATGGCTCTAAAGGTGGAATTACAAATTTTCAAGAGCTTAAAGAGCTCGTAGTACATGAACTTTTAGCCAACAAATGCGGTTTAAAATTTCTAGATTTCGGTTGCGGTTACGGTACGGACATGCGATTTTTTCAAACATTTGAACCGATAGGCGTGGATGTGTCCAAGAAAAAGCTCATGATGGCAAAAAAATATGGCGAAGTTATACTTGCTTCTGGTGAGTGCTTACCATTTAAAGACGGGTGTTTTAACATTGTAATGGAAGATCATGTCTTGCATCATCTCCGTAGCGCATATTTAGGGCTGTCAGAGATTAGAAGATGCCTTGGACGAGGCGGATTTTTCTTTTTTAACGAGGTGGTTGAAAATAATCCATTGATATCTATTGGTAGGACGATATATCCATATTACGAAGGGATTCCTGTGACGTCCCGATTCCGTAAGGAGGATATAAACAACTGGTTATGCACTTGTGATTTCAGGATAGTTACATGCGGGGAAGCTGTATTCATACTTGGGGTCTGGAATGCTCTGGTTCAACGCTTTAAGTTCTTAGGTAGGATAACTAGGGTAATTGCTTCATTAGAAGTTTGGCTGGAAAATCATTTGAACAAGTTTGCAGGTCATTATTTCGGTTTGGCAAAATTGAATAGAGCAGAATCACGTGCATATTGCAAAGAATAGGTATTGTGGGCTACAAAAAATTAGGCATGTTGATGATAATATGACCAATCTTAGAAGCATTGAGCCTTTAATCTCTATGATAATTCCGACCAAAAACGAGAAGTGGAACAAACGTAACGCGCACCGCGCAAACTTGATGACTTATTATTTAACTGGTTGATATAAATATGAGAAAATTAAAAATGGCTATAATTGGATGCAGGACTGCAACGCGAATTTGCCACGCCCGCTTTGAAGCGCGCGCTTGTTTTAGCTGGAATAAATCAACTGCTGCTTTCTTAAAAATTATAGAGAGCGTTATTGATGACTGACAAATCCTTAGTTTCAGTTGTTATCCCAACATATAATAGAATAGAAAAGCTCAAACGTCTGTTAAATTCAATTCTAAAAAGTGACTACAGAGACTTTGAAATAATAGTGATTGATGATGCTTCTTCAGATGGCACTTATGCAGAAGTCAAAAAATTATATCCAATGGTCAGGCTCTTTCGCAATTCGAAACCTTTGTTGGTTTCACATTGTCGAAATATTGGTCTATGGAAATCTCTTGGTTATTTTGTCTTTTTTGTAGATGATGATAATGTTGTGGATTCAACTACTGTATCCTCTTTAGTTGAAACTTTGACTTCTCAAAAAGATGTAGCTATTGTAGCTCCTCTAATGTTCTATCTAAATGATCCAAAACGAATTTGGTGTGCTGGTGTGACGAGAAGTTTGGTCACAAGTAAGACCACCATTCGAGATCAGAACATCTGCGGAAAGAGTCATTTTGATATTATTGAATCCGAGGATTTTCCTAATGCCTTCATGGTTAGAAAATCAATTGCAAAAAAATTATGTGGGTTTGATTATAAAGCCTTCCCTATACACTATGAGGAAGCAGATTTCGGAGCACGCGTTAGGCTAAATGGTTACAAGATAATTCTAAATCCTCAAGCAAAGATTTGGCATGATATTTCAGTACGAACTCAAAACGGTGGTCTCCTTAGTTCACTCCATATGACGAGTGCACAACGTACCTTCTTCGTTTCAAGGAATAGGATAATTTTCATGAAAAAATATGCTGGCGCACTACGATTTTTTCTATTTTGCTTCTTGTTCTATCCAGCTCTTTCAACGGTTTATTTAGGTGCAATATTAATTTCAAAGCATCGCGGAATTGACAAAATTAGTTTTATAACGGCATATCTTCAGGGCATTTGCAGTGGTTTAACGTGGAAAAATTAAAGAACTATTTCTCAAGTTTAATTCAAGGTTTAGAACTATCCAAATATGGCAAAGCCGTTCCTGCTTTATTGCTGATCGGTCTAAGTATACGTCTAGTTTTAGCCCCCTTTACCTCTCACCCATACGATTTTGCTGTCTGGGCATCGACAGTAGAACGATCATATAATCTCTCCATAAGTCCTTTTTTCGATTGGAAATTTGGAACTTTTCTAAGTGCACCCTTCTTTTTTTCCTATCCGCTGTATTTGATTTTTCTACAGTTCACAAAAGTACAAAATATTTTGGTTCTCCAGTTGATACTCAAACTTCCGCTCATACTAGCCGACATGGGCATTGCTGTAGTGCTATTTGCATTAGCAATAAAAAGCGGCGCTTCACAGCGTCAAGCTACTTTGCTAATGGCCTTTTGGATCTTTAATCCGTTTGCAATATTTGTTAGCGCTGTCCATGGTCAAATAGAGGCATTTTCTATCTTATTCGTAATATTATCTATTTACTTTTTGCAACAAAAAAAGTTTCTTTATAGTTTTGTAAGTTTGATTGTTGGCGGCATGTTTGAGTATTGGCCTCTGCTTTTAGTGATTCCTTTTGTTTTGTTCTCTTGGAAAAGAACTGATAAAAAAACAAAGATTGCGGGTTTTGCATCTTTATTGATTATTCCACTACTTAACTATGCTCCCTTTTTGGCAGATCCGTTGCTCAGGGAGCAGTTTTTTTCGGGTTTGTCTTCTAGTTTTTCAACAGCCCAAGTAAGTGGGGCTTTCTGGGTCATTGTGCGGTCTCTGGGTCTCAATACGTTAACCTTAAACTCGTACAGCACACTGATTCTGATGACTGTATATTTATCATTTCTAGTTGTTTTTGCACTAAATCTTGTGAAGCATCAATTTATGTTGAATTTTACAGTTATTGTAAAGGCTTATCTTGTAGCGGCACTGATTTTTTTAGCTTTTATTCCTGTAGCCGATCCACAATTTCTACTATGGATCTTACCTTTATTATTGTATTTTTCTTTCATTATGAAAAAACCAAGAGGATATGTATTAGCAACTCTTTTGTGGATATTTAGCTTCGCCGCTTTGTTCACATCATTAACTCCATTTGTTTATCTTTTAAATGCTATTCCAAACGTTATCACAATAGCTCCTTTTTCTTGGCCTTATGTAAATTATTCACTTAATAATTTATTTAATATTGTTTTTTCTTTGTTACTATTTTATACTCTTTTCAATGTTTTTAGCTGGGGATTATCCATAAAACAGCTTGAAAAACTTGAAAATACAATTAAAAATAAAGTTCATGGAACAAATCGCTTTTTGAAGCAGCATGAAAAACCTTTTCAGACGTACGGTTTTCGCAACAAAATTCGTATAAGCCTTAGTAGATGGTTTAATCACATTAAGCGAAACAGTCATTCTATTTTTACCATCGGAATGAGCCTGTTAGCTATTGGTCTTCTGTTATCCTTCGTATTTTATCCCGCTTTTGACTCTCGCTATTTCCAAAATACACCTGAGAATCCTGTTGATCTCTATCGGCTTAATAATATTCAATCTCCTTCTGAAAAGCTTGACATTTCCGGGAACGCTAGTTTTTCAACGATAAACACACAAATTAAAGTTTATTTGGCTTCATGGTTACAAAAATCTAACCCTGATTATACTAATTGTTCTTTAGTAATTAATACCAATAGCATACCTGACGAATTGATAGTCAACTATGAAGGAATTAATAATATAGTCTTAATTAGCTCCATCAATAAGGTTGATCAAGTATTCATGCTTGAACAGAGTACGGAAGCTTTGGAGTTCAAAATCTTTATTGGCGAATCTGCGGTCTATAAGCAATCAGATCTTAAAAACCTGTATTTTAATTTATATTATCCAAATGGAAGCCTTGTGCAATCTTTCACTGCTGATGAATTTCAAAGTCAGTCAGTAGGCCAAGGATGGTCCTATTATACTTTTAATGTGATAAAGCCCTTGGTAAGTGGTTTGTATAATTTGTCCGCGTCTGTAGAAAACAGTTCATTAACGTGGCTTTGGAGCGGCGGAGGCTTTGCTTCTGGTGTTGACCAGAGATATGTAAATGGTTTATCCACTGGAACCAACAATTGGATCGAAATCTATGAGACTAATCCTCTTATAATTAATTTCAATGGTAACAATCTTGGAACATTTATTTTCGATGATTCTAACGAATTAACAATTCCATTAACTAGACAACAGTTGCCTCTACTTGAAAATAATGTTTCAATCTATACCGACAAAACCACCAGCCAGAACATAGACCAGATTTTCGTCGATATTAATCTTAATATTCAACCAGCCAATCCTTGGTGGACTAACCATATGTACATAATTGTTGGAATAGCAGTAATTGGAATCGTGTTGCTTGGTACAGTGTTGATCTTTTACGCCAAGTTATTGCGTTCAAGTGTAGCGAAAAATCTTCTTTAAACATGGGTGAATAAAGTATGTCTTTACTTATTTTGGGTGCAAAACCTACTAACACTGGCGGCGTGGAAAGCGTAATATATAATTTAAATAAAAATATCGTCAGACATGGTTTTAAAATTACGACTCTTTATATGCCATATTGCTACAACAAACTTTTTTGGAGCCTTAAACCAGTTTGGAGTATTCAACCATTTCTCCGAAGTACAAATTTAAAATTCGACTTAGTTCATGGTCACGGTGATAATTGCTTTTTCTATTCGGCTTTCAGAAGAAAAAACATCCCTTTAGTCGTTACTTTTCATGGGACGCAACGAGCAAGCCTTCCGAATGTTGGATATAAAAATCAGATGTTGCTTACTTATCTTTCGATGCCTGAGAAAGTCGCCGCTGACGCTTGTGATGTTGCTATTGCTTGTTCTAAGGGTGTTAAGGACGAGTTGGTTTCATTATATAATATTCCTTCGGCAAAAATTCAAGTGATTTATAACGGTGTTGATACTGCGAAGTTTAGACCTACACAAAAAGATTATGCCCGAGATAAGCTAGGTTTAATAAAAAACGTTTTTTATGGGCTTTGGATAGGTAAAGAGGTGGGCCGAAAAGGTTTAGGCACTGCCATAACTGCTTGTAGAAAAGCTAATTGTGTGCTTCTGGTTGCTGGGGTAACCGGTGAAAGTTCGGATTCTGTGAAATATCTAGGAAAATTATCGGATGATTTAATGCCTATATTATATAATGCCGCTAACTTCTTCATTTACCCTAGCAAATACGAAGGTCATCCAATTGTCTGTTTAGAGGCTCTCTCATGCGGGCTTCCCTTAATTGTTTCTCAAAACTCAAAAGTAGAAATAATCAAAGAGGGGAGTGAAGGGTTCGTGATTCCAAGTTTCAGTGATTGCAATTTGTACGCTGAGAAAATCGTATATCTTTTGAAAAATCGTCGTCGTCTTGATGAGATGGCTAACAATGCACGAATTATAGCTGAAAAATTCAGTTGGTCTATTCAAACTGAAAAATACCTCAAAATATACAAAGAACTTATGCACGTAGACTTACAAAGCTATCGAAAAGGCTACCCTCTCGGCAGATGATATTGCTATGCAAAGTAGTCCCAAAGAGTACTTTGAGTATCTAATGAGAGAGTACCAAAACAATCCGCAGTACAAGGCAAGGCCAGCTTACTATTCAAGATACCAAATCAAAGGTTCTGTTCTTGAAGTTGGATGCGGATTCGGTTATCAATTATCCTATCTTAAATCAAGAAATAACTTAGTGGTGGGGCTAGACTCAAATTCCTTGATCGCAAGATATGCAAAGCATGTGGTGGGCATAGAAAACATGGTTATAGCAGATGCTGCTTTTTTGCCATTCAAAGAGAATATGTTTGACTGGGTTTTGGCCAATCAGGTAATTGAGCATCTCTCAGAACCTTTGTTTTTCCTAAAATCGATAAATAAAGTTCTGAAAAAAGGGAAGTTCCTATTTATTAGTACCCCAAACAAATTTGCCTATTTTCGATTATTCGCTCCAGTATTAAAGGCTACTCGGCTATGGGAAGATGACCCTTCGCATCTTAAGATATTCTCTTTTATTGATATTCGTAGTTATCTCAAAGCGGCTAATTTCCGCATTACTGCTTCAGAGCCCACTAACTTGAACAAAATACCTTGGATTGGGAAAATTTTCACCGCAGGTATAGAAATTGTTGCTGAATGTTGCAAATAGCATGGCATTAAAAGCAATCTAATTTAGCCGCTAACGATAACCCGTGTTTGTTATTCTTTCGTTTAAACAATTGAATTTTTTGAATTTGAATATTGAGTTTGATTGACGAATATTTTAACTAAGCGCGTCTTTTAGGGTCATCTTTAGGCGGTAAACGAAACCATTTCCATGCAACTTTAGACTAAACCGCCATTCAACTTACCATCTATATTCCAGCACCAAAAACAGGCTTAATAGTTTGCATTAATACGGCTGGAACAGCATACGCTCAAAAAATAAACAAAATCGTCCAAGAAACGGAAACATTGCCAGAACCGATAAAGTCGCAACTATTTGCCGCATCAAAGTAGCAACTTAAAAATTCTCTAAAATTTTGCAAGCAGGAATAGGAACTCTGCATGGTTAGGTCAGACAGGTTTATGCATATTTTTCCGTTTTTTCTGCTTTACTATGAGCTGCGTTTTTTGACACAAACCACTTTATTGTTCTTTCGAGTCCTTCTTCAAAGCCCACGGTTGGCTTCCACCCTACAACCTTTTTTAGTTTGTTTGTGTCTGGGCATCGTCTTTTAGGGTCATCTTTGGGCAACGGAAGG
>Ga0326728_10020998_pt1 | contig 12354 bp, 14 predicted proteins | sample MB3enrmetagenome_FD_207602 | JGI IMG/M metagenome (GOLD analysis project Ga0326728, IMG submission 207602) | Lab enriched peat soil microbial communities from McLean, Ithaca, NY, United States - MB31MN | ecosystem: Environmental > Terrestrial > Soil > Wetlands > Peat | place: USA: New York...
ACAACGGCGCCAGCGCGCTGAATTTCACAAACCTGCTCCAGAGCGGTGGCTCAGTCGCAATAGTCAGCCAGACCACGCAGCAGGAGGCAATGACCCTTCTCTCTGAGGGCAAGATCGCGGCAATTGTGGTGATACCCTCCGGATTCACAGGCGGTATGGACAGGAGCATATACGTTTACCTTGACAACTCGCAGCCAGAGTCCTCGGAAGTCGCAGCCTCAACTGTCGATTCTACCGCGGCGCAGACGGGCGCAACTGCAACGGCCTCATCAATTCCAGGAGGAAGCCGCAGCCTTGTGTCTGTAGTGTCCAACTATGTATACGGAGCCAGCAGCAACTATCTCAGCTTCGTGGTGGGCGGCATTCTTGTTATGGTGGCATCATTTGGTGCCGTGTTCACTTCCGGCTTCACGCTGCTGAGCGATAGGGAATTGGGCAACCTCAAGGCCTTCCTTACCACTCCGATAAACAAGTTTTCAATTCTACTTAGCAAGATAGCATACGGTACCTTCCAATCCATACTATCTGCCTACATAGGTCTGGCGATAGGCCTGTTGTATGGTGCAACCATAGCGGCTGGGATCGTGGGGTTCCTGGAGCTTATCTGGATAGTCTTCCTTGTTGGGCTGGGCTTTAGCGCGCTAGCAATAGCGCTTGCCGCGCGAATGAAACAACTCCAGACATACGCGCTAGTCGCGCAGACCCTGACCCTCCCGCTTTCATTCCTGGCAGGGGCGTTCGTCCCGGTTACATTGCTGCCTGACTTCCTGCAGCCGGTTGTTGCTGTAAATCCATTATACTATGCCGTAAACGCGGTCAGGGACATAATGATAAAGGGTTCCCTTCCCGTAAGCACACTATTGTCAACCACTGTGATACTGCTTGCCTTCACCGGAGTGATGGTAACCCTAGCATATTTCCTGTTCAATAACTCCAGCAAGAAACTATGATGTTTAATGATTATTGGTGAATAAATGAGGACAAAAAATTTCCTTCTGGCGTTTGTCGCAGTTGTGATACTCAGCGGCATGGTCGCTGCACAGTACGAAAGCGCGGTATCCCTGGCAAACCTATCTGTTTCCCCGAACCCGATTGTTGCCGGCGGCAATGCAACGATAAGGTTCCAACTGTACAATGCGTACGAAAGCTGGCTTTATGGCACAACCATACAGCCTAGCGGCAGCTACCCGCTGTTCAACGTATCTCCGCTAAGCAGCCATATCGTCGGGCAGCTGGGCTCCGGGCTCAACTCCAAGTATTACAATTATACAATTGGGATACCCAACACGGCACCTTCTGGAATTTATACGGTCACCTTCACAGCCGAATATTTTGTGTATGCAGCGACAGGTACCGAAACCGCCTCTTCATCAATGCCGGTCAGCTTCTATGTAAATAACAGGCCTGTGATAAAAGTAGTAGTTGCGAGCCCGCAGCCTGCAGCGCTTTATTCCGGGCACAACCAGACAATAGATCTCCAGGTAGAGAACACGGGCTATGGCACTGCAAGGAATGTAAGCATTGTAGTCAGCAGCGGCAGGGGCATCAACATTCTCAGTTCGGTAAGCACATTCTTTATATCGAACCTCACGCAGGGTTCGTCAGTTACCGAGCCGCTTTTGGTCTCGGCCCAGAACACCAACCAGACTAATATAGTAGCCAGCACGACCTATTATTCTTCCAACCTGCAGCAGCGGTTCAGCAGTACCCAGAATATCGCCCTCTCTGTGGCCCCTGCGGCAGAGTTCAGTATAGGATCGACAGGGCAGGCTCCTGCAAGTGTTGGGGCTACAGATGTGCCGGTGCAGTTCAGAGTCACCAACAACGGAACCTCCGCTGCGAACCAGCTGCAGCTGAGCCTACAGACCACATACCCGATAACTCCCATCGCAAGCACAACCTACGTAAGCGACCTGCAGCCAGGCTCCTCCACGAACGTGACATTCCTTATCAGTGTTGATAAGGCAGGAGTTTCGGGCAACTATCCCGTGACCCTCTACGAGCAGTGGAAGCAGCCGAACGGTGCTACCAACCAGCAGTTCACCGGATCGAACAACTACTTCGTTACCGTTACAAGTGGCGGTGCCGGAGACTCCACCCTGGTGGAAATAGCGGTAGCTGTCGTGGTGATCGCCATAATCGTTGTGGCGATAGCCAGAAGGAGAAAGCGCAAGAAGGCCGCAAAGGGTAAGGAGGCGAAGGCAAAGGAATAAATTAGGATCAACCCAATTGGATACGGATGGGTATGGCATTGAAGCTGCCTCTTGACAGGCTTGTCGATTCGGCGATGTCAAAGTACAATGTGCCAGAATGGGTGCGGCCGTACGCCTACAAGTACGTGCGGAACAACCCCATAGGGTCGGTCAAGTTCGCTATAAGCCTTGTCGATACGAAGAGGAAGAAGGGCGAGGTCACGAAGGAGCGCGTGATGCTCCCCAACGGCAAGAGCTTCAGGGTCGAGTCGATACTAAAGGTGCTGAGCCTCTTCTTCTACGGCGAGGACGTGATAGCGCACATAGAGCGCGGCTGGGCTGATGGCTCGCGCGTGAAGAACGCGGAGTACGAGAGGCGCTTTTCCGAGATGAGCGAACTCGACGCTAAATATGCGAGGGCGATAAAGAACCTTGCAGAGGGGCTTGGAGGCCGCGTAGGCGAACGGCAGGACTCGCTGCAAAGGACATTCGACTACATAGCCGCGATGGAGGACTGGAACGAGAGGGTATTCGTTACCGGGCTTGTGCTCAGGTACGCGTATGCGCGCACATTCGGCTCGGTGTTCTACAAGGTATTCTACCCAGTGGCGCCGGAGTTCATGAGGTCGTTCGGCAAGGCGTTCAGCAGCAAGAACAGGGGCGTTAACTGGGACACCGAGGAGGCGGAGAGATTGGTGCGCAGCGGCACAATCGAGAAAGAGCGCGTGCTCGAGCTCGCAAGGGAGACGCTTGCGAGGATAATGTGGTCGGTCGACGCGAACATGAGGCTCGCGAAGGAGCTCAGCATGGAGAAGGAGGTTGCATTGCTATCCGAGGTCTCAGTTGCATACCCGTTCCACAGGCTCTCCGAGCTCGGAGTGGAGCTTGAGGTAAAGGAGGAGATAGAGGAAGTAAGGGCAAGGTTCGCAAAGCTAAAATCAGGTAGATAACAATTCCGGCCAGGCACGTAATCTTGCACAAGTCTTAAATAGTTTTGATAGTGAGTTGTATATGGGTTTGAAAATGGCAACTATGCAGATTGATGGCAACCTGGCGCGTGAAAATTCAGCAGATTTGCATCCTTTAGAGAAGAGGCAGGTACTTGCAGCGGCAATCGCACGGTGGGCGCGTATTGAAAGAACTGGAACGTCTGAGCGTGCAAGTGAAGCGAATTTAGACATAGAAAGGACAATAGATCGGCTTAAGTTAGGAGACGAAGAGGTACATCCGGCTGCGTTAGCTGCGCTCAGAATGCTCTATAGGGAAAGGAACATTGGGGGGTTAGAACGGGCAATAACAAGATACGGACCAACTGAGAGCGAGAAAGGAATGATCGTGCTGGAGAGGGTTATAGAACTGCTTAACGACAGCCCGGAAACGGCGCTGCGCGTAGCAAAGCGCTGCGAGGGACTTATCGGGGCGGATGTGGCGCGTTCTGTCGAACTTCTGGTTGTAAAGCAGAGAAAACAAAGAGTCCATGATGAGATTCCTCTTAGGGATGGGGATGCCATAAACACGCATGGTCAGGGAAACACTGATGTGATGGAGATCTTCATGTCCAGATAGGCGGGCGACCCAAAACCCAATGCCTATATATTCCTGCGCATCCGAATATTTACCAGTGATAGTTATGGACGCGACCATTCAGGCCGATGGCAGTACCAGCAGACACGTGCGTGGCGCTGGCGGAAGGAGACTCGGAAGCATGAGGATAGGCGAGGTCGGCAGGGTGCTTGATGTAATAGGTTTTGTTAGGAGCAGGGGAGGGGGGAACTCCGTTGTTTTTACAAAGGGCGCGGACGTAATCAGGCTTCCGAACCATGGAGGCAAGGAGATAAGCGCAGAAGCGATCAGGCATTTGCTAAGGCACGGCAACGTGACTGAGGAGCAGTTCCTTGCAAGCGAGTAAACCAGTTTGTTTTCTTTGCGGCTCGTGATGCGCAAATAGGTAAGCTATATATACTTTAATCTGCAAATGCTATCGATAGCAGCATAAGGGATTGCAACATCGAATAATGCTAACTTTACAAAGACGTGATACCATGACAAACGAGGAGATCAGAGCGGGCGTGACCGGGGAGGAAAAGATGGAGAACATTGTGTACATTGGCAGGAAGCCCACAATGAACTATGTGCTTGCGGTAGTCACCCAGTTCAACAACGGGATGCGCGAGGTGACGATAAAGGCAAGGGGCAACTCCATATCGAGGGCTGTCGATGTAAAGGAGATAGTCGTGAACAGGTTCCTTCCGGACCTAAAGGAAAGGGGCATAAAGACATCTTCGGAAGAGCTTACGAACGAGGATGGCACGAAGTCGAAGGTAAGCGCGATACAGATAGTGCTTGCTAGATAGCGCTCTTCTTTTTTATTTTGCGTGGCCTCTCACATGGAGAGGCGCAATTTTGTATATGTTACGGTTAGGGCTGCCGCTCTTCCGGGATATTTACGCCATGAGCCTTCTGCAGTTCTGGGTGTCTCCTGTAAAAGCTGGTCAGCTCTTCAAAGCTGTGCACGCCAAAGTTTACGTACAGCCTCGCAAGCTGCGTGTCAACGCTGCTTAAGCTTATGCCGAGCTCGTATGCAATCTCCTTCCTTATTTTCCCATGCACATACATGTCTATGATCTTTAGCTGGGTGGGCGTTGGGGGCTTTGGAATTACTTCGCGGTATGCAAACGGCCTTGCGCCTTCGTCCGTGGGCTGCTTGGCCTTGTCTCCATTTGGTCTGCGCTTGGTTTTCTCCGCCATGCCCATCCTTTGCTCATTTGGAGCCCTGCTGCGCGCCGAGCTGTCCGTAGCCTGTCAGGCGCCACCTGTGCCCTATGTTCCTCATAATCGCGACCTTCGTTCCCCTCTCCGCACTTATCGGGTGCTTGAGCTCTATTGTAAGGTTGTCCTTCTTGGATTTCTTCACATAGCCGAGCACAGTAGCAGTGCCCATACCCATGATGAGCGGCTCGTTCTCCTGCATGTGCTGCTCTGGTATGTCGTCGCGCTTGAGCTTGATGTACTTCATCGAGAACTCGCTTATCACTGCTGGCAGCTTCCCGGTGTGGCCCACCATGTTGCCCACAAGCCCGTCTGTCTTAGTGAATGTGGGGTCCACCTCTGTCGAGATTCCTATTAGCCCTCCCGGGATCGCATCCTCAATCTGCTCCGTGCCGTTCGTCATGCTCTTTATTATCGTTATTATAGGTTCGTACGTTTCCTTCTTCGACTTTCCGCCAAGCCTCATGCCAGGCCTTATCTCGATTTCCTCGCCTATCTTGAAGCGCCCCTTCACTACCGCGCAGCCTATGACCCCTCCTGAGAGCTTTGTGGCGTCAGCGCCTGGCTTGTTCACGTCGAAAGACCTTACCACATACATGATAGGGTCTGATTCGAGGTCCCTTTTGGGCAGCTGCATCTTTGCTATCATCTCTAGCACAACGTCAACGTTCACGCCAAGGTTCGGCATGACAGGGATTATTGGCGCGTTCTCTATTATGCTACCTTTTATGAATTTCCTTATCTGCGCCTCGTGCGCGAGCGCGGCCTCCCTCCCGACTATGTCTATCTTCGTCTGTACTATTATCACGTTCTTTATCCCTAGTATGTTTATTATCATCAGATGCTCCCTTGTCTGCGGCATTGGCGCCGGCTCGTTCGCGGCTATTACGAAGAGTATCGCGTCTATGACGCTCGATCCCGCTATGGCGGTGGCCATGAGCGTCTCGTGCCCCGGCGCGTCCAGCATGGATATGCGCATCACCGGCTTTGGCGTGCCCTCGCAGCCGGTGCACTTGTCAAGAGTCGTGTAGGCGGAGGCGCCCTCGCACTTCTCGCATTTCTTTATTATCGCGTCCGCATAGCCGAGCTTTATGGTCATGTTCCTCTTTATGCTCTCGCTGTGCCTGTCGGTCCATGTGTTGGTTATGGCCCTTGTGAGGGAGGTCTTGCCGTGGTCTATGTGACCCAGTGTCCCTATGTTAAGCGCGCTGTGCTTTGTTATGTCATCCAATTGCATTACACCAGTTATGAATTACATACGAGTCCATTCCATTCCAAGGCGCGGGCCGTCCTCATCCCCAAGAACAAGAGAGACAACTTCTACCTCGGTTTGGTTTAGGTAGTCTGCGGTTCCTACTCTATAAGCCAAAAGTATAAGTTTTTTGACGTCGCCTGCATTGATTCTCGTTTTTTCCGCTAATCGCAGTATGCGGGTGATGGTCGTTTCGTCTTCGGACTGTTGCGGCAGCAATCTTCTGCTAGAAGGTCTGATTGTAAGTCCGATTTCCGGGACCTCGTTGTCCGCAGCACCTATCCTATAGGATAAGGATATGAGTTGCTTAATATCGCCATCCCCGATTTCCAATTTTTTTGCTATTTGCAGTGTGCGTGTAACAATAGCGTCGTCGGTTTCCGCCCGTAGCAGAAGGCTCTTTTTGTCGGGTTTGGCTGAAGTGCTTGCGGTTGTCATTTCTTCGCCTTTTCCTCCTTCTCCTCCTTCTTTGACTTCTTCTCCGGATTCTCGGGGAAGAGCTCTGCCACCGGCTTGCTCCCGTATTCGACTATCACAGTGTTGACGAGCTCTGTGTCGTTCGCTATCATGCTGCCCCTTACGGTGCTCCTCTTCTTCTGACCCTTGTTCCTTCCGGACCATGCGACTGTGCGCAGAACCTTTGTCTTTACGGGGCCGACTATGCTCTTGTTCATCGGGAAGCCGCTCCTGTCGCTGCCCCCGGTTATCTTAAGCTTGTAGCCATCAAGACCCAGTATGTTCCCGTCTATCACGTCGTTTATCTTGTGGTTCAAGAGCAGCGCAGCCCTGTCATTGTCAAGCTGCATCTGCCCGCTCTTTCCTGTCTTTGGGTCAGAGTAAACTATCTTCATATATTCACCGCTAGCATTAGGTTGTAGCACTTATATCATTGAAATAGCATACTTATTAATTTTTGCTTTGTGGCCTCTTTTTGGCGGACTAGTCTTTATACAGTTTGTGGTTCTCCAGGTGTATAAGAGCCATCCGCACAGCCTCTTTTGTGTACTCCTTCCTGGTCAGCCTGCCCTTAGTCAGGGAGTTTATGACGCCTCCGGAATAGCCTATTATCTTGTCCTCTGTCAGTCCAGCCTTGTGATATGCCTCATTCAGGTCGAGCTCTTCCTCGAAAATCAGCTTTGTGACCTCTTTGGGGCATTCGAACGCGGATGATAAGCCTATGTGGGTTCTGCTTCCGTCATAAATCACACATGCGGTTACGTTCATGAATCCTGTTTTTGTATTCGGGACCTCCATGAAACCCGATTCTATGCCAAAACTGTAATCACAGTCGCGGAAGGCATTCTTGGCCCTGTTTATCGCGCCCTGAATGGTTTCGACGAGGGATCGTGGCTGCTTTGACATACCTGAGTCAGCCTCAAAATCAGAGACACTGGAATCCCGCAAGAATTCGTAGTCCTTTATGATCTCCTTTACCGCATTTACCTTTACAGGATTCTTTGATGCAACATTGATTCTCATAGGATCCTCCAGGCGCTAGGTGAGTGTAGCACAGGCTTTACCTGTACATGTTCTCGGGCTCTTCCTTGAAGCGCTTTATCCTTTCCGCGAGCTCCTTCGGGATTGTGGGCCTTACCTCCTGCAGCGCATGCACGAAATCCTGCCATATGACTATGTCCCTCTGCACCCTTATCGCGCCCATTCCTGCCTCCCTCACTATGTTCTCTATCTCCGCTCCGGTGTAGTTCTCGGTCTGCGCTGCGAGCTCCTCCAAGGATACGTCCTTTGCGAGCGGCATTCTCTTTGTATGGACCGCGAATATCGCCTGCCTTGTCACTATGTCGGGCATTGGTATCTCTATTATCTTGTCGAACCTGCCGGGCCTGAGCAGCGCCGGGTCTATTATGTCAGGCCTGTTCGTTGCGGCAAGCACGAATACATTCTTCATGTCGGAGAGGCCGTCCATCTCCGTGAGAAGCGTATCAACTACGCGCTCCGTGACAAGCGAATCGTTGCTGTCGCTGTTCCTTGCATATGCTATCGAGTCTATCTCGTCTATGAATATTATGCACGGTGATGCCATCTTGGCCTTCCTGAATACCTCCCTGACCGCCTTTTCGCTCTCGCCCACGTACTTGCTCAGGAATTCCGGGCCCTTTATCGATATGAAGTTAGATTCGCGCTCCGTAGCTACAGTCTTCGCTAGCAGCGTCTTTCCTGTTCCTGGCGCCCCCACCAGGAGTATTCCCTTTACAGGCCTTATCCCTATCCGCTCGAATGCCTCCGGGTTCTTGACAGGGAGCTCGACCGCCTCCTTCAGCTCGGCCTTCACCTCGTCAAGGCCGCCTATGTCGTTCCAGTGGACATTGGGCCGCTCAACGAACACCTCCCTGAGCGCGCTCGGCTGTATTGATGCTAGCGCCTCCCTGAAGTCCGTCATTGTAACGTTCAGGCTCATCAGCACGTCGTTCGGCACTGACTTCTTGTTGAGTATCTTCGGGAGTATGTGCCTTAGCTCTGCCATTGCGCTCTCCCTTGCGAGCGCGGCTATGTCAGCGCCGGTATAACCGTGAGTCAGGTCTGCCAGCTCGTCAATCTTGACGTCCTTTGCGAGCGGCATGTTCCTTGTGTGTATCTGCAGTATCTCCTTCCTTGAGTTCCTGTCAGGGATGCCTATCTCTACCTCCCTGTCGAACCTTCCTGGCCTCCTGAGAGCTGGGTCTATGGCGTTCTGCCTGTTGGTTGCGCCAACTACTATAACATGCCCTCTTGTGCCCATGCCGTCCATGAGCGTAAGGAGCTGCGACACCATCCTCCGCTCAACCTCGTTGGTAGCCTCCTCGCGCTTTGGCGCGATGGCGTCTATCTCGTCCATGAATATTATTGTCGGCGACTTCTCCTGTGCCTCCTTGAATATCTCCCTTAGTCGCTCCTCGCTCTCGCCTACGAACTTGCTGACCAGTTCCGGCCCTGATATGTAGATGAAGTGGGCGTCGCTCTCGTTTGCTACAGCCTTCGCGAGCAGGGTCTTGCCCGTTCCCGGAGAACCATAAAGGAGAACGCCGCGCGGGGGCTCTATCCCGAGACGCTCGAAGAGCTCAGGGTACCTTATCGGCAGCTCTACCATCTCCCTTATCTTCTCTATCTCGTTCTTCAGGCCACCTATGTCCTCGTAGTGCACCTCCCCTATCTTGACCATGGATTCCGACACCGGCTCGCTCTTGACAGTGAACTCGGTGTCCTTTGTTACACGCACAACGCCGTGCGGCGAAACTTGCACAACTACGAAATTGAAAACATAACCGAACATCGGCACAGGCACAACGTCCCCCTTTACAAGGGGCTTGTCCTCAAGCCTGTTCTTAGCGTATTCCGAGAAATCCGGCGATATAGGGGTGCGCTGGTTTGGCGGTGGGGCAAGAGTTATCTTATCGGCCTGCTTCACGTCCGCCTTGGTTACGAAGACGCGGTCGCCTATGCCTACCCCTATGTTCTGGCGTATGTACCCGTCTATGCGTATGAAATCAAGGCCCTCGTCCTGCTGGTGCGCCTGCCATACTATCGCTGCGGTCGACTTGCGCTTGCCCTTCATCTCTATCACGTCCCCGGAGATGAGGTTTAGCATCTTCCTTGCCTTCGAGTCTATCCTGGCTATGCCCCTGCCGTCGTCTGTAACAAGCGCGCCAGCAACCGTAAGCTCTATTCCCTCAGACAATCACAACACCATTGAAACTTGAAACAATCAGTAAGCAGAAACCCGAAACAAACAGGTATCATATTGGAAAAGAATGTTTTATATCTTTCTATTGCGTGCATCACACGCAAGGAACTAGAAGCGGTAGGTGCATGGACAACCGGGCTACCAGTCCTCTTCCTCATCGTCGCCCTCGTCGTCCTCATCGTCGTCGTCCATGTCGTCGTCATCGTCGTCTTCGTCGTCTTCCTTAGCCATGGTATAGTATGGAATCTTCATACGATCACAGTCCTAAACTTTATCACATTATAAACGATACTATTTAAATACCTTTGTGTATAGTTAGTTTTGTGGTAAACCTCCTCCATGCAGCCCGGACAGAAGGGCATAGCCCCTTTAGCTGCCGATTGCCCCGATAAGGCATAGATTTTTATATCTTCCTCGTATAATTTATATGTTTTAACCGCTAATTTGAGTTAGTGGGTTAGCTGGCATGGGGCTTGAAGTTCAGGCCAGTTTACAGAGGCTTATAGTCTCTTTATCCAAAAGTTAATGTTAAAAATCGGTGAAATAATGACAGATAAACCACATCTGAATTTGATCTTTATAGGTCACGTTGACCACGGAAAGTCAACAACGGTAGGGCGTCTTCTCTACGAGACCGGCGCGATAACTGACAGGGACATAGCCAGATACAAGGAGCTTACCCAGCAGTTCAACAGGCCTACCTTCGAGTTTGCGTTCGTAATGGACCACCTCAAGGAGGAGAGGGAGCGCGGCATAACAATAGACATAGCGCACAAGGACTTCCAGACCCCTAAGTACTTCTTCACGATAATAGACGCACCAGGCCACAGGGACTTCGTAAAGAACATGATTACCGGAGCCAGCCAGGCTGACGCCGCTGTGCTTGTCATAAGTGCAGAGGAAGGCATTAAGCCGCAGACAAGGGAACACGCAATACTTATAAACGTGCTCGGAGTTCCGCAGCTGATAGTCGGCGTCAACAAGATGGACGTGAGCAACTTCAGCCAGCAGAAATACGAGGCGATAAAGGCTGAGGCGACCACGCTGCTAAAGCAGCTGGGCTTCAAGACCGACAAGGTCCTCTTCGTGCCATATTCGGCTCTTGAGGGATCCAATTCGGGCAAGACAAAGTCCGACAAGATGCCATGGTACACAGGGCCAACGCTCCTCGAGGCGCTCGACACTCTTACGGTGCCGGAGAAGCCTACGCAGAAGCCACTCAGGCTGCCTATACAGGACGTATTCAGCATACCGGGATTCGGAACGGTCCCAGTAGGAAGGGTAGAGACAGGAATCCTCAAGGTGGGCGAGCCTATCATAATAATGCCGAGCGGCACAAAGTCCGAGGTGAAGAGCATAGAGATGCACCACCAGCAGCTTCAGAAGGCGGAGCCTGGCGACAACGTCGGCTTCAACATAAAAAACGTAGACCGCAAGGACATAAAGCGCGGAGACGTCATAGGACCGGTTAGCAACCCGCCGACAGTGGCGACCGAGTTCACCGCGCAGATAATAGTGCTCCACCACCAGAACGTGATAGCGAAGGGCTACACTCCTGTGTTCCACCTGCACACGGCGCAGCTTGCATGCACGATAATAGACATACTCGAGAAGAAGGACCCGAAGACAGGACAGACAGCCGAGAAGAATCCCGAGACGCTCAAGACAGGCGATGTCGCAGTAGTGAAGATAAAGCCGACAAAGCCGCTTTGCGTCGAGAAGTTCAGCGACTTCCCGCAGCTGGGAAGGTTCGCGATAAGAGATATAGGAGAGACCGTGGGCGCAGGCATAGTCCTGGATGTCGTTGCAAGGAAGTGATCTGTTGAGTGATACAAGAACATTACCTTCTCGCAGCCAAGAGCCACGCGCGGATGTCGTAAAAGGTATACTTCCCCGCGCGGAAGCTATAAAAGGGATAGTTGATGGGTTGCTAAGAGAAGCTCCGCATCTGCAAGCGGATAGGAAAAGATTGGAGACCGCACTGGATTCGGCCTACGATAACGGGATGATTGCGATGGGAACATTCTCAAACCGTATAATGGAGGGCATGGTATCAGATGAGCTTGCGCTTCTAGGAGGGACGTTGAGGTTATAAGATGGCAGCAGGACCAAGCGCGATAATAAAGCTCGTGAGCACCAATCACAAGGACATAGATGCGATAGCCGGGCAGATAAAGACGATAGCGACATCCATAAGCGTCAAGGCAAGGGGCCCAATACCTCTTCCAACGCACGCTCTGCAGATAACGACTAGGAAGACGCCATGCGGCGACGGCAGCCACACCTATGAGAGGTGGGAGATGCGCGTCCACAAGCGGCTCATAATTATAGAGGGGAGCGAGCAGGCTCTCAGGCAGATAATGCGAATACGGGTCCCTGACACCGTGCAGATAGAGATAAGCCTTGCAGGCTGATTTCTCTCCTTCTACTTTTTCTTTTATTTATGCCAACGCTCAGCCCAA
>Ga0326728_10020999_pt1 | contig 12353 bp, 13 predicted proteins | sample MB3enrmetagenome_FD_207602 | JGI IMG/M metagenome (GOLD analysis project Ga0326728, IMG submission 207602) | Lab enriched peat soil microbial communities from McLean, Ithaca, NY, United States - MB31MN | ecosystem: Environmental > Terrestrial > Soil > Wetlands > Peat | place: USA: New York...
CGCCCGTAACAGGATGGAAACTAGAACTGCCAACAACAACTTGGCACTTGCTGCTTAATTAATTAAGCGCACGCTTCCCCGGGCTTTGCTCACGGGCCCGGCAAGAGGCGTCATACAGTGAGCTGGCTTGAGCCTTTCGGTCCGTAAGGCTTGGGCGAGAACCATCGGACTAGCCGGCTGCGTTTCTTGCTCATTCTGAGCGCGGAAGGCGAACCTAAGCGAATTGAGCTAAGCATGTAGGCTTCGGGGCGTTGCGCTTTTCGGACGGGGGTTCGACTCCCCCCGCCTCCACCACTCTAAGTGTTTCGTTCGCATTCAGTTAACAAGCTCAGTTTTCCCGCGTGCCCGATACGTGCCCGGTTCCAAGGATAGCACGCCCGATTCCAGAGCCCAACTCGCCCGCACGTCGGCTTCTAATTGCTCCTGGCGCGCGCGCACCCAGGCCGAGTAGTGCTTCTCTGTGATCCGCGTGCTCGAATGGCCGAGCAAGACGGAAACCCGCTCTATCGGCACACCGGCGAGTAGCAGCTCGACGGCGAATGTGTGCCGGAAACGGTGCGGATGACCGCCCGAGACTTCCGCGAGGGCAAAAAGTTTTTTCAGGCTCCGCTGCCAGTCTCCCACCGCGCTCTTGAGCTTCCCTTGGCCGGTCCAGAAAAAATATTTTTCGGTTGTGCCGCGCACTGCATCAAGAGCCTGAATCACCGCATCGGGAAGCGGGCACCAAACCGGAGTGCCAGTCTTGGCCGTGTAGAGGAAAAGTTTCCCGTTGGCGATCCGCTCGCACGGCAAACTCACGACGTCACCGATCCGCAAGCCGGAATAGCGAAGCAAAAGCACCAAAGCGTACAACCGGCGCGCATTCTCCTGGCCGGTCCTTCCGTAGTTGTCTCCGTAGGCATCGCAAGCTGCCAGAATGCGCAGCCACTCTTCGCGCGTGAATGGGAGAACTTGCGAACGGCGCGTTTTCTGACTTTCGAGTTTTGCCGCCGCGTTCTCCGCAATCCAGCCATTCGCCTGAGCAAAGCGAAAGAACGTCCGCAAAGATTCCAGTTTCTTCTGCGCGGAGAAATTCTCATTCGCCCAGGAAGCGCGAAACTTGCGTAGCGTCGGAAGGTCCAACTCGGGGAGAAACCGCAAAGCGTTGTCACGCGCGAAGGCTTTCATCTGCTCGAACAGGAGCCGGTACTTATAGACCGTCGAATCTTCTTTCAGCCCGCGCGCGCGGGCGTCGGACAAAAATTCCTCGCAGGCCGCCGCAATCGAAACTAAGTCACTCTCCATAGGCAACGGAAGCGATCCCTCTTGCCGCGCTGCTTCCATCTCCGCCGCCTTGCGCTCCGCTTTAGCCCAATCGCCAGTGTCCAGACTCTTGCGAATCCTCGACGCGCCAAAGTAGCCGTCCGCCCAAATCGGGCACCGGCAACAGTGACACTCGCGTTTTTTTTCTTTCCTGCACCGGCATCCCGCGCATCCCGCCTTATGCCTTCGCCAGAGAATCATGTTTTCCTCGCAATTGTGTGTCTGGTCATCTGTGACGTGGCCGGAATATGGCGACAAACATCGGAGCCATCAAACCCACCCAACTGCCCCAATATCCAAACAGCCATTCGTGCCCCAGAATTCCGCCCGTTACGCGGGGATCGTTTAGCTGCTGTTCCGAGGTCACACCAAAGTACGCTAGGTATGCGGCCCCGAGCGAACAAACCAAAATGGTGGGGGCGCGTGGCAGTCCAGCAATGCCCAACACGAGAAGGATCAGGCATGCGCCAGGAACAATCCACAACAAGGGATCGTTTTGAGCCTCCGAGGCTTGAGGTCCGGACGGAACTTTCGCTCCTGGTGGCAGCTGCCGTGCGGGCAATCTCTGCCTTAATCCTGATTGCTGATTCAACTGCCTATTCGTTCTATCGAAGAACGAGTCAATGTTCCGGTCTGAGAACTTCTCACTCCATTTACCTGTCGCAAACTCATAGCCTGATACGGTCATTCGCACGGGGCCACACGATACCGCAACCCAAGGCAGAAAAAAAACGAGCATCCCAAAAAGCGCCCCTGGAATGGAGACTCCGCGAACCCATGCTGGAACACCAGTGTAGGAGTCTACTTCCACAGCGGAAACTTTCCGCTGTGGTTGTGGTGGTGTGGGCCGCACGCAGTGAGGGCACTCCAACAATTCGCCCGACACATTGGCACCGCAAGATCGGCACGTCCAAAAAACGTTGGAATTCACGCTAGCTCCCTCTCTATTTTTTTCGCGACTGCCTTCTCACTTCTTCCGGCTCGCTTTCTTCCAGCGCGCCAGTCCGCCCAGGCGAGCAATTTCCTTGCGCTTCTGTTTCGAGAGTTTCTTCCCGCGCGCCTTCCCACCGCGCCGCCCGAGCTGTACCGCCGCTGGATTCTTCTTTGGCATAAACCAGCCTGAGCTTACTGCTAAGCAAGACGAATTGTCAAAAGCGGCGTCGCGGGGATAACCATTAATTTCAGATTCCTTACTGGACGGTGAGAGTCACCGTCGCTGAATGCTGTAATTGATTCGAGGTTCCGGTCACTGTCACCGAGTAAGTCCCTGCCGGTGTGCCTGGATTATGCGGCCCGCTACTCCCTCCCCCACAGGAAAGGATAGGCGCAACAAGACAGATGAGCAGTGCGCACGTCGCAAACGCTGAGCAACGTTTCCTTTCTGACCTCCGGGCAAAGACTGTCAGAACCGCAACTACAAAAAGCAGGGCGAGCCACAAAACGTAGATAGGCATGTTTGGAGTCCGAGGCTCAATGAATGGAAAGACTGATGACGGCGCGGTCGTTGAAATTGTTAGCGTAGAAGTGGCCGTGCCAGAACCCGGCGTGACGCTCGGCTGCGAAAAGGAGCAAGACGTAAGTGAGGGCAAGCCTGAGCACGAAAGCGTAACAGGATTCGTGAATGCGCCGAACTGTTGGCCTACAGAAATTGTATAGGTCGCGGGCTGACCTGGCGGCACGCTCTGCCCGGACGGCGGTCCTGCAATAGTGAAATCGCTTACCGTGATTTGCACGGTGCTGGACGGCAACGACGTTTTGACTCCGCTGTTGCTGGCCGTGAGCGTCTCGGTGTCGTTTCCAATGGGACACATTAAACTCGCGCTCGCGCCCGAGGCTGTTCCGCAACTGCCAGCCCAGGTCAGCGTGACAGGACAACTATCCGGGTCGGTCGCTGATCCGCTGAGACTCACGGCTGCGCCAGTTGCGCTGGTTGCATTTACGGTCTGACTTGATCCGGCGTTTACAACTGGCAGCGTCCCACTAACTGCGGCGAGCGCGTCGAGAAGTCCCCAGCCCTCGATATTATTCGGAACGGCTTGAGCTATTCCTGGAAGCGGCATAGCCGTGCTCGTCAGGAAGTTGCGCAAGTTTGCGCGGTCAGTCGCGGACGTATTCACACTGGAACTAGAAAGCAGACACGGCGCAGCCTGCAAAACGAGAGCAGCAATGGCCGCAGCGTGAGGCGCTGCAGCGGATGTGCCGAAGAAGGTGCAGGGCGTATTGCCGAGCGCACAAGGTGGGCTGCTCGCTAGGCTACCGTTTAACCCGAATCCTCCTGCGCCCGTGACCGAAACACCGTCTGTCGCCGTTATGTCGGGTTTCATTCGACTGGCCAATTGTGGCGTGGGCTCTGTCGGCCCCTGGCCACTGAACGGCTCAATAATCGTTGCAGGCTGGTCGCCGCTCGCGTCTGTCTGCGCGTCGGTTGCTCCCACCGAAACTACGCTGACGGGCGAGCCGCCCGCGTCGCTTTCGGCAGGAACACTGCCGCTGATAGTGTTGTAGTTGTGTATCTCTTGGGTTCCGTTTGCCACTGGCGGGAGCGGGAATCGAGGGGTTTGATATATAAACATGTCGAACGTGCGCGGCATCGCTAGATTAGCGGCATTCTGGACCAGTATCCCGAACCACGTGGGGGTGAAGGGCGAAGAAGGGGCATTATAGATCAAATGCTCTACCGGGTTTTGCGTTCCAGTTTGCGGATTTAGACTAGAAGCAACAATGGTACCGCCGCTTACGTTACACGGGGGCAAGCTGGCCCAGCTGGCCGGCAGTTCCACGAGCCACAGATCATAGTCGTTACTCGACCCCGTGAAAGGGTCATCCCACGTGAGAAAAACTTGGACGCTCTCTCCGGGGCCAACTAGGATCGGGTCGGAGAGGCAGGGGCCAAGGTGATAGATATCGGAAGTCTGACCAGGGACGGGCTGGAACAGATGTAAGTCGCCATCGTATCCCGTTGGTAGGACGCTAGCCAAGTCCACTCCAGAATCTACGTACTGGCCCTGGTAATGCTGGCGAGCATAGTTCCCAACGGCCGTGAAGTATCCCCTGATTGGATTCGTGTCCGTATTCAAATCCGTCGCGGTGTTCGCTGAAACCGCGTTTGTTCCATCGAACGGGGGGGCGAAAAAGCTGATATCGTCCACGACAACGTCAGTGTTGGCCGCGAGGAAGTTCACTGCTTGCTCAAAAGAAAGAGAAGCTCCGTCTGCTGCATTCGCGAAATAGAGTTGTGCACCCGGAGCGAGATCGTGGACGATTTCTAACATTGCCGTTCCCTCAGCATTGACTCCAGCCGGGCCATCAGGCTGCAAGTGGTCCTCCAAATCAGGGGAGGATGACGGGAATGATTGTGCGATGATGCCGCCGCTGACGGACGTGAGTATTCCACTCGAATTTCGAGTGCCGGTTGCTGTCGGCAGGTCATCAGAACTGATAGGGCTTGGGATGGCGGTAGTTGGGCCACAGGCAGTACATCCCGTTGCGAAAATGCCACCGATTCCCCCAGAGATGACTCCCACGCGCACGCCGGTTCCATCTACGCCAAACTGTTGACGGGCTATGTCGGCCTTTAGGATGCTGTCACCCTGAGTGTCAACGGAGCCAGTACTCGTGAAGCCGTAGTCCGGCAGGCGCATGTAGCGGACGAACGGGAGCGCGGCGACTTGGTCAATCATCGTGACGGGCAAGAGGGCCTGCACTGTTGGAACTGCCGACAGCACTTCTCCCTTGGCCTTATCGGGCTTTGGTTGACCGATGATTTGCACGGTCACGCCATAGCTGCGCAGTTCATCGAGGCTCTGAGGATCAATTGAGGTCACCTCGATATAAACTTGTACTTCCCCATTCTTTGTGATGTGCATCTGGCCTGCGTGGATGGCGTCCTGTAATGGCTTCGGAAGGGTTTCTGTCGAAAAGCCCGCTGGAGGTCTGACAGCTTCAGCGACTGCCGGACGCGACGTTTCCTGCTTCACATTCATGCTGAGCAAGTAGAGCGGTGTGCTGAGCTTCGGGTTCTTGTGAGGCTTAGTACCAAGCTCGGTTGCGCTCAGCACTCCGAGACCACTAGTTGCGACCGAAACTGCGAGAAGAATCAAACAGCAAGCCCCGAAAATGGACCAAACCTGGCCATATCGAACCTTCATGCGTAGCAGCCCCCTCCTGCTGTTTCTTGGCCTCTTCCTCCTTAACCAGCGTTACTGCGCCGGACCGTTCCGCTCGGATCATCCTCCGCTCACGTGACATCCCTGTCAATAGGCCGCTCAGCCTGGAGCTTGTCGCTTAGGAGTCCTCGATTCGCCGCGATGCACATGCGTCGATGCACTCGATCAAGAACGGATTGCGGAATGCGCAGGGTGATATAGCCGCGCTGCCTGCCGTACTTCGGGCGAGGCTCTCCGATGGCGAGCACCCCGGGCTCATTCTGGAAGAGCTTGCGCACTGCGCCCGGACTGAGCTTCCACAGCTCCGCGACTTCCGAAACGGAGTAGTGCCGCTCCGTGGCGCGGGATACTTCTGTAAGTACCGGCTTCGCTGCAAGAGTCATTACCGATGCCACCGCCGAAATCCCAAACGAAAAAAAGATTTTTCAAGATTCGCGGATGGGAGCACTACTTCATGCGTAGCGGAAGGCTCCGAGCTTTCCGGCGAGTCATCCCATGCCCGCCGACGTTCACGGCGCACAACACGGCTCAGTTCGACACCGGCGAGTGTGCCGCCGAAATGAATTTTCCCGAGAGCTTTTGCCGCGTACTTCGCAGCGTAGAACGCGCCCGCTTGTGCCGGATCGAACAGCTCAATCCTTGTGCGTCCAAAACGCCGGTAGGCTTCGGCCCACCAAAAGCGTCGGCTGAGATGAGACACGCCACAGATTAGACCGTGGCAGTGCCAACGACCTCCCAAAGCGCCGAACTCTTCCGCGATGACCCAACCCACGTGGCTTCCTCCCGCGAATGCCTGTAAGTCTGCCAGCCACTCTCCAATACCCTGCATCGCGCTATCCGAACACGGCGCGTCTCCGCGAAACGTGATCGGGTTGACAAACCAGGACCAGGCAGCAAGACCCGCGAGAAAATTTCCAAATGCTTCCGGCAAATCGGCGCGCACGGCCCGCATCTTTGCCCATCGCTCAGAGATGACCGCGTGATCTATTAGCACGTCCCTCCCAGGCTCGACTAGACACACTCCGTGTTACAAGGATGGGAAGCACGATCTTCCGGCTCCCCATGTGCGCGCCCCTTACCGCGCACTGCGAGAAAAACTTCCGCCTTCGCTCACTGCGTTCGCTTCGGCGGGACAAACTCTTTTCTTCCTTACCGGGCTGTTGAAAGGGCACGTCGGCCAGCCCGTTTAAGTCCCGCGTCGGATGGTTTGTCATTCCTCCGTTGCGCGGTCTTGTACCCGCCGACGTGCCCAGCTCGCAAAAATCAGAAGGAAGATTCCTCACCAGGCTCGCGCGGAATTTGCGCACGGGGCACAGCCGATGCCGGTTGAGCTGATTCTTTCCTCTGAGCCTCCGTATACTCTTTCAAGACCGCCGTGGAAATTTCATCGTGGAGTTTCCCGGTGACGCGCACGATGTCGTACCACTTCCCTTCTTTCTTCCCTGCCTGCTGTGGATACGCAATCCACGGCCCTTTCAAGGGATCGCTTTCGATTACTCGCAGACCGTGAATGCTCAGGACGGATGCCGAGAAATGAACCTGAACATCTGCATAAGCTTTCAACGTTCCCGTGTCTTGGCTGATTCGCACATTTACCAGAATGGACATATTAGCTCCTTGTACTTTTCTTGGGTGATTGAAGAATCCCAGCAATCAAAGCAAACCGGCTCGCTATGCAAAAGCGCTCCTTCGGGATCGTGCTCGAAGGTAACCGCTCGCTGGCGACCCCGCTTGGCAAGCCTCATCCGCTTTCGCTGCGGACAACTCACCGTGAACCCCAACGGTTTTCTGCAATTTTGTTTTTCACGGAATCTCCCGGACGCTGAAAAGGAGACTTGCGCCGAGTAGCTCAGAACTGGTAGGATGCCTGCGGATCGTATTGCCGCAGTTTTCAGTCTTGAGTTTCATCGGCGGGCGTCTCTAATCAGCGCCCGCTTTGTTTTTCCTTAGTCTTTACCTTCGCGCGGTCGCGCATCTGAATCTCCTCATTCAACTCGCTACTGCATCACGGGCAAAACTTTCCGTTCTGACCCCGATGGTCACACTCAGGTATGCCACCTACTCAGCTTCGGCTTCAGATTCCTTGGCCTTTTTCCCAAGGCCAAGTTTTTCGTACAGCGTAGGCCGCTTTTTCAAGGATTCCTCTTCCGATGGAACTTGCCCCTTGAGATAGCGCGCAACTTCCAGGCCAATCGCTCTACTCATCCGTTGACCTTCCTCGTCCAAAACAGGCGACTTGCAATCCAGACACACAAAACTGCCGTTTTTTAGCTCGGCCCTATGCGTGTGCGGGCAAGTCAACGGATCATCGAGTTGTGAAGTCTCCTTACTCGTCCTACCACTGTCCTTCTTCAGTTCATTCGGCATCGGTACTTCCTCCTAAAATTCACTTCTGCCTGAGAATTCGATCCTTCAAACGATCCCGCAAGCGGCGCAATCCAGGGCGAAAATTCGAAGGCGTCTTGGGATTAGCCAAAGCCCTCTCGACCCCAGCGAGCAACTCTCGATCCGTTAAACGATGCCGGGGCATTTTTTTTACACCGCCTCCAGGAAACGAGTTGTACCATTTAACAGAGGTCGCCTTTTGAATCGCGATGAGCTTTTAGAATCTAAGGCTTACAGACATGTTATTTTGCGAAGCATGCCGCGAGGACAAATCGAGCGGAAGCCGATTCTGCGGGTGTTGCCAAGAAAGAATCGATAGTAAAAGTAACATTTTGGAAAAAATCATCTGGATCGCCGTCAAGTCTAAAAGAGTCCTCTGGTCCAATGGCATCATAGAAAACGCACTCATCTGCCCGGAGTGTGGATGGAGCGGCTACACATTGAGCGACGATGATCTCCTACAGTACTTCGAGGGTGATCTTCGACTTTTATTGGTCCATCTCCGTGACTGGGTGATCGCCAGTGTGAAACACCGGATGCTCCACCTCTTTCCACGAATCAACGGGAAGTGCAGATCAAAATACTTGAAGGAAGCCCAGAAAATCAGGAACCACATCATCAGGAAACGGCCACCGTTGTCAGCAATGGCTTACGACCCGAAAAGTTGGAAACAAGGGGCACCGTGTGAAGCCTGGAGCAAGGCGAGAAGGCGCGTCATCGTTCCCTCTGAGGCGGAAACGCTCGTGGATTACCTGATAAGGCGGAAGGCCATTCTTCTCTCCGAATCCGAAAGGGTCTTGGACTACCTGGCGAGGGGCGGCCTGCGGCCTCACACCTGGAAGGCTACCGTTGAAGATAAATCAGCCGCGCCCGGCCTCGACGCGTCAGCCGGTACCAAAACCGCCCGACCATGAGCTGTCTCTCCAAGAGTCCCCAGCGCGCGTAGAGCGAGAGGTCACGGTAAATCTGCCGAATAGGGTAGATGCCCGCGCGCGCAGCGATGACCGGCGCGCGAAGCCAACTCTGGCCCCGGTGCAGCACTTCAAGCACGCGCAACTTCCTCGAATTCCGCCCTGTTTTAAGCACGCTCATTTTTGTCACATGTGCTCGCGGCAGCAGCTAGCAAAAAAGAGGCCACTGCAGAAGCTGATTCCTCCTATCCGCCCGATTCTTGTGACACACTTTTGTAACATCCCTACCTCCGAAGGAACGTCCGACGCTGCCACTCTAAAGGAGAAAGAACCAAAGAAAGATCGTCAATGTGTTCATCAGCTAAAGAGACTTCCAGTGGCCCCGCGGAACACGGAAATGAGCCTTCCAGTGAAGACTCTCGAACGACCTGGAGATTCGCAGCCAGGAGCCGCCGTAGAGCCTTACTCTTCGAGCAACGCGTCTTTCTCAGGAAACGGCGCAACCGCTCTGCCGGAATGGACAAGCGGAGCATCGCATCGCCAGGTCCAGGATCGCCAGGAAGATGGAAGGGGCAGGAGAGAAAAGCTTCCAGCCAGGCCGCGACGCGCTCTGAATTGACCTCAGCGTGCCAGGCATTCGGGACGCGGATGGTTATAGTTCGGCGCATCGCGTGCCCAATACGTGCCCACTTTGAGGATTTAGAGCACTTTGAGGCTTTTGGTGACTTCGTAGAATCAGTAACTTGCGTGCGCACAACACGCCGCAGCCTTCCGACTCCCCCCGCCTCCACCAACTTCTTGCAGCTGACGAGCCACTCGAACACGAGGCCAAAACGCTCGGTAGCAGGCGCGCACAGCAGAGTCCTAGCCTTTGCGTGATATACTGCAAATTCAATAACCTCTTCAGGCCAAAATCTAATTCGCGAACCATAAGTCTGCGCACGGAGAACGAATGGCCGCGGTGAGCCCAAGCCGGAATCCGGTGCTCGTGAGTGTATTGCTGGGGGCAAGTGTGTGTGCGCTGCTGGCGCTCATCGTGCGATCGGGGATGCTGGAGAGTGTGGAGCTGCAGGGCTACGACCTGCTCGTTGACAGCCGTGGCGTCGGGCCGCCCGCCGAAAACATTGTGATCGTGGACTTCGACGAGGCATCAGTGCGGGCTTACAATGCGTTCCCCATCCCACGGCGTCTGCTGGCCGACGTGCTGGACAAAATTGCGACGGGCGAACCGACAGTCATCGGGCTCGATGTCATCCTCGACAAAGAACGCAAGGCGGAAGATGATCGCCACTTGGCCGACGTGATCTCGCGTGCCGGTAACGTCATCCTCGTGAGCGAATATGGTTTTGAGCGGTTGCCGCGTAACGACCCGTTACCCGTATTTGCAAAGGCTGCAGCAGGAGTTGGCTTTGGCGATTTGCCCCGAGACGCCGACGGGGCGGTGCGCCGGGCATTCCTGTTCAGGTCCACGGCGGATTACAAGCGCTTGGCGTTTCCCGTGGGTGTGGCGTCGTACTTCTTGGAGCAAGGATTGAAACCAGGCCGAACCGGGTCTCTCCTTTTCGGCGACACGGAAATTCCACTGATTTACACCAATCCTGATTCGATGCTGATCCAATTCTGGAACTCTTTCCCCGCGCGAACAGTTCCGGTCCAGCGACTGCTTGCGACCGATTTCGACCCCGGCATGTTCAAAGGAAAGGTTGTGATCATCGGGCAGAGTAGCCAGTTTGGGAAGGACTTAGTGAGCACGCCCGTGTTCCGCTTCTGGCGTCCCGCGCAAGGGCGGGCGGAACTCTCCGGCGCAGAGGTACACACGGCGGCGATTCAAACACTGCTTGGCGGGCAAACTATCCGCAAGCTGGACGAGCGCTGGCGCTGGGTTCTGAACTTCGTGTTAATTGCTGTGTTGATCGCTGCGCTCGCCATGCTGCGGCCTCTGTACAGCGTACTTCTGGTTGTTGGCGGATTGGGCGGCATTTATCTTCTGGCCGTGAACCTATTTTCAACTCATGGAATCTGGATGCCGTTTCTCTCCTCGGAGGCAGGCGCGATCCTAACGCTGCCGGCGGGATTGGGTTATCGCTACCTCGAAGAGCGGCGACTGAAGAGTCTCGTGGAAGCAGAGCGCAGACAGTTGATGGGCCTGTTCGAGAGCTATGTTTCCCCCGATGTAGCTGCGGAAATCTGGGAGCGGCGCGGCGAGATCGTGCTGGCGGGCGAAGAGCGCGTAGCTACCGTGCTCTTTTCCGACATTCGCAACTTTACCGGACTTACCGCAGGCAGACCTTCCTCTGAAATCCTGACTTGGCTGAACCTGTACCTAACGGCCATGAGTCGCGTCGTTGCCGCCAACCGCGGCTACCTGAACAAATACATGGGCGACGGCATCATGGTGGTTTTTGGCGCGCCGCTCAGCCAGGGCGTCGAAAACGACGCGTGCCGTGCGGTCAAGACGGCGCTGAAAATGCACGAAAAGGTCGAAGAATTGAACGTCCAGCTTCCGCCGGACCAGCCGCGCTTCAAGATCGGCGTAGGCATCCATACCGGGACGGTCACAGCGGGAAGCGTGGGCTCGCCCGAGCGGCAGGAATATTCAACCATTGGGGAAACGACGAATCTGGCTTCGCGGCTGGAGTCTCTCACCAAAGAGTTCAAGACCGGAATCGTGCTCAGCCCGAAGACCGCGGAAGCCGTACGCGGGCACTTCGCTATCGTGGCGCTAGGCGAAGCCGAAGTGCGCGGATTCACCAGCAAGATTCGGCTGTACACTGTGTGCAAGAATGGCACCTCGGAGGTACAAAAATGAAGCTTCGATTCCTGCTTCGTTGCGGCGGAGCATTTCTGATGGCGTTAGGCATGTGCGTAGCGGGCGCGCAACAGCAATCCAATCAAGCTCCACTGAAGGCAGGGGAGCCGAAGAAAAAACGAGGCGTCGCGGATCTTTCTGGTTTCGAACTGGAAGATGCAAGCAAGGCGCGGGCGGAAAACGCCAAGTTGGGCGCCACCCGCGGCGGGTCGGAGCCAAAGTTATTGGCACCGCAACGCGCCAAGTTTTACGGGGCAAACGCGCTGTTTGCCTGGAGCTACGGCGGCAAAGCCAACCAGTTTGCCGTGGTTTTCGCGGATCAGGGAAACAACGAGGTTTTTCGCGGCGAAGTGAACGGCAAGGAGTACCATCTGCCGCAAAAGGCTTATCCGTTCGAGCCAGGAAAGCTTTATTCGTGGTCCGTGGACATTCAGCCACCGATGATCGGAGTAAATCCTTCCCACCCATCGGAGTTTGTTGTTGTCTTTGACGCGGAACGCAGGCAAATCGAAAAGGCCTTGGCCGGAATTCCCAAAGGCGACGAGTACCGCGGCGGCCTGGCGCGCGCCAGGATTTTCACCGGTCATCGGCTCTGGTTTGACGCCATCGGTGCCTACACTGACTTGATTGCCAAGTTCCCCAACCACGCTGAACTCTATGAGGCCCGCGGCACCATTTACTCTCAACTTGAAATCACCAAGCCGCTGGCAGATGCCGATTTCGCCCGCGCCGACCAATTGCAAACCGGGACGAGCCGCAAGAACTGACAGTGGGCTTGCG
>Ga0326728_10021000_pt1 | contig 12353 bp, 6 predicted proteins | sample MB3enrmetagenome_FD_207602 | JGI IMG/M metagenome (GOLD analysis project Ga0326728, IMG submission 207602) | Lab enriched peat soil microbial communities from McLean, Ithaca, NY, United States - MB31MN | ecosystem: Environmental > Terrestrial > Soil > Wetlands > Peat | place: USA: New York...
TCGTTGAGACCCTGCGTGAAATTGGATTCCGACATCACCACATACTCGCCCAAACCGCGGCGAATATAGTCGGCGTTGCGCTGCATGTCGCGCTCCATTTCCATCTGCTGGATCTCGCTGAGCGCCTCGCGCATTTTGGTGGATGCCGCGCGCTGCGTGGCCGACTCGTCGCGCGCCGCGGCCGTCATGCCCTGCTGGAGCTTCTTCAAATCGGCGATTTCCTTGTCCTTCTGGCCGGCGATCTGCTCGTCGCGCTGCCGGGCCTCATTGCGTCCCAATGGCTGCGCCTGCGGACCGTAGGCCTTGCGCATCTGCCCTTCGACGTCTTCCTGCCGTTTGGCCAGGTCGTCAGCCTGGTTCAACAGATCTTCCACCTGATTCTTGGATTGCGCGGCGCGAATCCCGGATAGCGATTGCGTGGCGTCCTGTAACGCGGCTTCCGCGCGGCGCGCTTCGGCCTGCGCTTGCGGCGTGCCGGCCTGCTGGCTGGACGCCGCTTTGCTCATGCTGTCGATCGCCTTTTGGAGGTTATCGAGCGTGTTCTGCAACTGCCGCTGATCGCCGCCGCGCGAGCCCATCTGGCCCAATTGCTGCTGGCCTTGGCCTTGCGATCCCTTCTGCTGTCCTGGCTGGCCGCCTTGTTGCCCGCCTTGCGCGGACTGCCCGGATTGCCCGGACTGGCCCGACTGTCCTTGTTGTCCCTGCTGCCCTTGCTGCCCCTGCTGCCCTTGCTGCCCCTGCTGGCCTTGTTGCCCCTGCTGACCGTTGCGGCTCAACTGCTCGGGCTGGGCGATGGCCTGCTGCAACTGCTGCTTCAATTTCTCCGCATCGCGGCGCAACTGTTCCTGCTGCCAGCGCTGCTCCGATGTCAGTTGCCCCTGCTTCTGCTGCTGATCGAGTTCCTGCTGCCGCTTGGCCAGTTGCTGGAGCTTTTGCAGCGCATCGTCCACTTCCTTCTGCCGCTCGTCGGCAGTCTGCGTCTTGTGAGCGCTCTCGTACTGATTTTTTTCGGTGTCCAGTTCGAGATCGAAAAGCCCCTGCAAATCGCGCGTGGCGCCCCCGCCGCCGCCTCCTCCGCTACCGCCGCGTTGCCCGAATGTCACCTGGATGTCACGCATAGTGGCCTCGGCGCGCAGCAGGTACTGCAGCGCTTTCTGTTCCGGTACCAGGGCCGAATCCCACTTCGCGCCTTTGAGTTCCGTGGCCGCCGGCGCCATGGAGGCGACAGCCTGGTCCATGTCTTCCACGAAGCTCTTGAATGCGTCGCCGGCCTCCTCCAGTTGACGCGCCTTCATACGGTCGGAGAGCGATTTCGCCTGATCGCGCAGCTTGCTCTGTACGCCCGAGAGGAACGCGGCGTTCTCGGCATCGGTGCCGCGGGCGCCACGGCCTTTGGCCTGATTCCAGGTCGCGGTGATAATCTCCTTCTGCCGCTCGGAGATCTGATTTTGCTCCTCGCCGCCGCCACCGCCGTCTCCGCCGACCTCCTGCGTCTGCGTGTAGTTCCGCTCGAAGGGCTGCATTTCGATGAAGAACATGTCGGTGGAAGCAGTCTTGCGGGCGTCTTTCGCGGTAGCGTAGACGCTCACCACGTCGCCCGGTTGCACCTTGTAATCCTCCATGGCCAGAGTGGCATTGCCCGTCGCCGTTTTGGCGTCCATGTTCTGCAGCAACGGCAGCACCTTTTCCGGTGCGCCATTCACGGAGTAGTGCAGATCGACGCCCTTCAGCGCGAAGCCGTCCTTGGCTTCCACGGTGATGGCGACTTCTTCGATGGGACTGGCCTTGAAATCACGGCCCGGCCGGGTGATCTTCACCTCCGGCGGCTCGTATTTCTGCGCTTCGATGAAGTAATCCTCGCTCAGCCGAACGTCTTCGCCGCCTTCCACGGCGGCGATGTGATAGAGGCCGTCCTTATTGATCGGCACCATTGCCACCAGGCCGTCGGAGCTCTGGCGCAGAGGCAATTTGGCGCCATCGTCGAGCAGGATCGCACCCGTCGCCAATGGCCGGTCGGTGGTGATCGCCACTTCGGCATTGGTCCCTTCCACCGCGCGCAGATCGCCGCCGGGATTCTCCACCACATCCTTCATGCCCGCCCAGGACGGGTAATGATAAGTCACCTTGACGTTCTTCACCGAGGGCAGGTCGACCACATTGAGCTTATAGGTGGACGAGCGAACGCCGCCCGCTTCCACGTAATACTCGAGCGATTCCGGCACGCCGGCAATCAGGAACTGGTATGACGAACTGGCCGGAGCGGGACGCATCTCCGTCTCTTCCCACTTCGATCCGCTGACAAATTTGGCGAAAAATCGCACGCTGGGAGCGCTGAATCCGTTCAACGTCGCGGTAATCAACTGGTCGGCGCGCTTGCGCACCGTGCGATTGCCCGGGTCGACCTGGATGGAGTAGAAGGGCTTTAACGCGCCTTTGGGAATACCGCCCCACAGCAGCGACGTGCCGTAGCCGAGAAATCCGCCGCCGGAAACACCCAGCCAGATCAGGATCGCGGCGCAGACCAGCGCCGCCGAAGAAAAGCTGAAGATCCAGGAACTGCGGGCGACGTGCTGCGGCGCGGCCTGTGTCGCCACGGCCAGCGTGTCGTCGGCCAGCAGGGGCAGGAAAGGATCGCCGGGATTCTGCTCCATGCGCTCGGTGAAGGTGAGCAGGCGCTCTTCGAACTGCGGGTATCGTTGCTCGGCGGCGCGTGCGGCATTCCGGCGATTCAATCGGATTACCGGCACGATGAGCGCGGCGGCCAGCACCAGCGCCAGCCCGATAAACAGCAGCAGGCGCGCGCCGATCACGCTCCCGTTCGAAAACGAGTTGTAATTGGCGATCAATACGGCCAGCACCGTTAGCGAAAGAGCTGCCGCGGCCGTTACCGCCGCTCCGCGCGTCAACGCCAGCAAACGCAAACGCCGCTCGACGGCGCTCAAATACTCGGACAAGCGATCCAAAGGTTTCATGCCGCCTCGCTATCCACAGAAAGATGTCGATTCCCCAGCAGCGACTCGGCCACCGTCAAGGCCAACACAGCCAACATGACGTACCACCACAGCGAAAGGGGCTTGGTATCGCCGGTAGCTGCCGCCTCCGCCTCCGCGGTCCCGTTGGCTGTATTCTGCCACAAACTGAGGGTGTCCGGCGTGGCTGGGGTCAGGTCCGACTCGCGCCGGTCCGCATTTACCGCTACCAACTCGTTCCGCCCGTTAGGGCGGCGGATATCGTAAAATCCCACCTGCGTGAACTGGATGTTCTGCGCCTTGCTCGCTTCATCCAGACTCAACGCCCGCTCGCCCTTGGGGTCCACCACGTCCACTGCCGCGCCTTTTTCCTTGGAATCCCGCAGTTCCGCGAATGAGTCCACCATCACACTCGGCGGACCGCTATCCATGCGCGCCAGGTAGCGCGCTGTCTGATCGACGAAGGCCACGAACGAACTGTGCAGCGGAAAATCGTTATCGATATTGTCGAATGTGGAAGCGAACACCACCACGTGTCCCTCGCCGATGTGCTGGTCGAGCAGCAGCGGCGTCTGGTCGCTCAGTTTCGCCGCCACGCGGGCGTCTCCCGGCTCGATCTTGATGGCGCGCAGGAATTTCACGTCGTCCCAACGGTCGTCTTTGAGGATCGAGGGGTGCGAAGTGTCGAGCCAGGATGCCACCTGGAATCGATCGCCCTCCCGTCCGGAGTAGCGCGTCTCCACGACTCTCTGGCCGGTCACCGGCACCTTGCCGCCAGCCGTTACGGAGTGGTGGCCCAGCGCGATCAGCACCGAGCCACCGCCGCGCACGTAGTCCTTGAGCTGATTCTCGAAGGTCGCGGGCAGCACGCCCACGTCGGCCAGTACCACGAACGCGTACTTCGAGAGTGACAGGTTAGCCGTCTGGTCGATCGCCGCCGGGGTGATGTCGAAAGCCGATTGCCCGGCGGCATCGAGCGCCGTCTTGAAATACAGCAGGCCGCCGTTGCCATCAGCCTCATGCACGTAGAGCGCAGGCCGCGGATCGGCGCGTTCCACCGAGAAGTAGAAGACATCGTCGGCGGGCAGCGAGTCGGCCGAATCGATGCGTACTTCGCCTTTGTTGCGCCCGTACGGAACTTCGAGCGACGTGAATTCGACCGTGGCGCGGCCGACTTCGGGAACTTCTACCGACTTCGATTCCACCGCGCGCCCGTTGAGCGTTAGCGTGACGGTGCGGACATCCTTATGCGCGCCGAATCCGGCGATGGTGGCCAGCACACGCGATTTCTTGTTGTCGAACACCCGCCGCGGCGCCACCACGTTTTCGACGGCGAAATTCGGCTCCTCTTTGGTCACCAGCGGGTGCGTCTCCAGCTTCACGTCGGCATTCAGCCGCAGATCGTTGAAGTTGGGCGGCATGCCGGTCTGCTGCATGTCGGAAAACAGGTGCACGGTGAGCGGCAGCTTGAGCGACTGCGCGATAGAGCGCGCCGAGCGCGAGAGTTCCGCGAAAGACGTGCGCGCGTCGGAGGGCTGAATGGAATCGATGGCGGCGTTGAGCGGGGAGTGGTCGTCAGTGACTTCGCTCAAAACCTGTACCCGCGAAGCAAAGGTCAGCACCTCGGCGCGTTCCCCGGGGTGCAAGCTCGACACCAGCGATTTGGCGGCCGCCTTGGCATCCGCCAGGCGCGTGCCGGCGCGCATGGAGAGCGAATTATCGATCGCCAGTACCGTGATTTCGTTGGAGCGCGTCCGCGGCGGAATCCGCTGCTGGACGAAGGGCCGGGCGAACGCCAGCACGATGAGCAAAACTAGCAGCGTGCGCATCGTGAACAGGACCAGATAGCGCAGCCGGCGGTGCTTGATGGAGCTCTGCGTGCGCCTCTCGAAAAACATCAGCGAACTGAACGGCAGCGGGGTGGTTTTATGCTTGCGCAGCAGGTGCAGCCACACCGGTAGCCCGACAGCGGCGATGCCGGCCAGAAACCAAGGGGCCAGAAAACCCATTTACAGCCTCCCCTTGCGCACGGCAAGATACTCGCGCAGGCCCTCGTCCAGCGGACGGACGGTATCCATGAGGAAGTAATCCAGCCCAACGCTGCGGGCGGCCGAACTGAGGCCCTCGATGTGGGCATCGATCTTGCGCCGGTATTCCTCGCGCGCGTATTCCGGCGACACTTCGAGCGACGAGTGGGAGTCCTCCATATCTACCAATAAGACGGGCTCGCGGAACTTCGGTTTGATTTCCTGCGGATCGAGCACGTGGAACAGGATCACCTCATTGCCGCGAAAACGCAGCGGCTCGATGGTCTTGACGATGGTCTGAGGCTGCTCGTAAAAATCGGAGAGCACCACCACGATCCCGCGGCGGTGCAGGAAATTCTGAAAATGGACGAACGGTTTGACGAAATCGGTGCGCGTGCCGGGGACGGCGTGCTCGATGGCGTGCAAAAGTCGAAAGAGCTGCCCCTGCCGTGTGGAAGGCGCGACATAATTGGCGACATCGTCATCGAAGATAATCAGCCCCGCGGCATCGCGCTGCACGTTGGCCATATAGCAAAGCGAAGCGGCCACGAAACGCGAGTAATCGAGCTTACTGACCGCCCCCGACCCAAACCCCATGGACGCCGAAGTATCGAGCAGGATCAGCAATTGCGAGTTCGTCTCCCCGCGGTACCTCTTGAGGAAGCATTTTTCGGTGCGGGCGAAGACGTTCCAATCGACATGGCGCAAATCGTCGCCCTCGCTATAGGCCCGGTATTCGGCAAACTCCTGCGAGAACCCGAAATCCGGCGACCGGTGCAAACCGGCGACAAACCCATCGACCACGGTCTTAGCGACCAGGTCGAGCCCGGAGATGGAAGCGAGAGTAGCGGGGTCAAGGAATCGCTGAAGCATTTTATTTGTTCACCACGGAGGCACAGAGACACGGAGAAAGAAAGTCAAAATCCGAGAGCACTGAGGTTGCGGAGAGCACGGAGGGTAGTCTTTCCGAGACTTCCAGCGTCCTATTGGCCAATCGCTTCAAACCTTTCTTTAAAGCTGTCTCATTGAAGTTGATCAGCAAACCCACTTTCTTTCCGGATAGCTTCAGATAAGTCAACAACTGCGCGGAGTGGATCGGTAGGAGCTGATCTACCGTTTTCAGCTCCAAAACGACGGTGTCTTCCACCACCATGTCCATACGAAAACCGCATTTCAGCTTGACCCCCTTGTACCCAACAGGCAACTCCACTTGTCGCTCGAACTTGAGCCCAAGCTGGCTCAATTCATAACAGAGACACTCTTCGTAAACCGATTCCATCAGACCCGGCCCGGTATTCCGATGCACTTCGATGGCAGCACCAATAATCAACTCAGTCAACCGATTTAACCCGGAAAACCGAGGCACGGAGACCTCCGTGATCTCCGCCATCTCCGTGCTCTCGGGTTTTGACTTTGAATCTCTCATCCCCTCTTCAGAAACTCCGTGTCTCTGTGCCTCTGTGGTGAAATAAATCTCTACTCCCGGTATTCCGATGCACTTCGATGGCGGCGCCAATAATCAATTCGGTCAGCCGATTTAACCCGGAAAGCCGAGGCACGGAGGCCTCCGTGATCTCCGCCATCTCCGTGCTCTCGGGATTTGAGTTTGAATCCCTCATTCGCTCTTCAGACTCTGTGCCTCTGTGGTGAAATGAATCTCTTTACTCCCGAGGAGCCGCCTTCCACTCCAGCACTCTCTTCAAAATATCGTCCTGCTTCAATCTCTCCGACTCCGCATGGAAATTCAGCAGCACGCGATGCCGCAGCACAGGAATATACAAAGACCGGATGTCCTCGTAGTTCACGTGATATCGCCCGCGCATCAGAGCTTTTGCCTTTGCCGCCAGCACCAGGAATTGCGCGGCGCGGACGCTGGCGCCGTAATTGACGTACTTCTTCACGAAGTCGGGGGCAGCGTCGTCGGCCGACCGGCTGGCGCGCACCAGGTCGATAGCGTGCCGCGCCACGCTCTCGCCGATCGGCACCATGCGAACTAACTGCTGGAAGTCGAGAATCTCCTGCGCGTTGGTCACCGGGTCGGCATGTGGAATCGTCGTCACCGTCGTCAGATCTACAACCTTGAGCTCTTCGTCGGCCGAGAGGTAATCGAGCACCGTATTAAACAGGAAGCGGTCGAGCTGCGCTTCGGGAAGCGGATAGGTGCCTTCCAACTCGATCGGGTTCTGCGTCGCCAGAACGAAGAAAGGCGCCGGCAGCAGATAGTTGTTGCCGCGCACCGTGCAAGCCCTCTCCTGCATGGCTTCGAGCAGCGCGCTCTGCGTTTTCGGAGGGGTGCGGTTGACTTCGTCGGCCAGCAGAATGTTGGCGAAAATCGGACCTTGCACGAAGGTCCAGGTGCGCCGGCCAGTCGCGTTATCCTCTTCGATAATGTCGGTGCCGGTGATGTCGCTGGGCATCAGGTCGGGTGTGAACTGAATGCGCTTGAACAACAGGCCGAGGGTTTGCGCCATGGTGCGCACCAGCAGCGTCTTGGCCGTGCCCGGCAGGCCGGTGATGAGACAGTGGCCGCCCACAAACAGCCCGATCATCACCTGTTCCAGCACCTCTTCCTGGCCGACGATCACGCGGCGCACCTGCTTCACAATTTCGGACTGCACCTCGCGGAAGCGCCCGATGCGCGCCTTGAGAGCTTCTGGATCCAACTGCGTCGTCGCGGTAGTTGACATGTCGATTTCAGTCTCGTTTCTATTTGAGGTGCGTCCGGCTACTTTTCCGGACCGCTCAATTCCAACAGTAACTTTTGGGCCGGCCGGAATCCGGGGGCCGCTTCCAGCGAGGATATCAACTCGTCCTTCGCCTGCTCGGGCTGGTGGTTCTGATTATAGGCGCGCGCCAGGTTGAAATGCGCCTGCGCCGGGTCGATGGGGTCGCGCGCCAGCACCGCCTGGAACTCGCGGATGGCGCCGGCATTCTCGTTCAAGTCGAGCAGGAGCAATCCCAACTGCTGATGCTGCGCTCCATCCATCGGATAAATGTAATTGACTCGCTCCAGCACGGCGGCGGCTTCCTTCTTCTTGCCATCAGCCGCCAGGTCGTCAGCCAAGTTCTTCAGAGTCGAAGGGTCGCGCCCGCCGGCCTTCATGTACCGCTGCAGTTCGTCGACCGCGCCGGCCTTATCGTTCTTGGCGGCATACGCCTTGGCGAGAAATTCATAGACGCTGCCCGCCTCCACGTAATCGGGGAATAGATCGCGCGCCTTCAAGCCGATCTTGATCACCGTATCGTAGTCTTTCGACTTGGAGGCCGCCGCAATCGTCTTCACATCGTCGGTCCACTCGGGGAAGTTGTCGATCGACTTCTTGTTCTCCGCCTCGACCGCGGCAAAGAACTGCTTGTCGAACGCCTCCGGCTCCATCTTCAATTCCTTGCGGATCACCGTCGGAGTATCGATATCTTTGGCATAATCCGCAAGCATCGCCAGTATTGTGTCCCAACCCCACTTATCGGTGATGTAGTCGCAGATCTTACCGGCCTGATAGTAACTCACCAGCACCTGTGCGGGCGCACGCGGATGAATGAAACCGCGATCCAGATCGCTGATGGGCAGCAGCTGCTTATTCTTGATCGCCATCAGCACGTCGGGGATCACGCGGTCGCCCCACTCGGGCGAAGCGGCGGTCTCCTCATGCACCGCGATGCCCTCGGTGAACCAGCGCGGCACGTGCGAATCCGTCATGGTCAGGGTGAAAACGTGGCTCATCTCGTGCCACAGCGTGGACGCCCAGTGAAAATCGCCCGGCCGGCGGCCCGACGGGCTGTCCATCGCGATCGCCCCGCCGAAACTCCTGGCGGTGAAGGTGACACCGAGCGCGCCCATGCCGGGCATACCCAGCGCGCGCACCGCAAAGTCCTCGTGGTCCGGGTAAACCTCCACGGTCACCGGCTGGGCCAGCTTCAGCTTGTACTTTTTTTCGTAAGTGGCGATGCACTTATCGATTTCCGCCTGGAAGTAAAGCCGGAGTAGGTCGCTCTCCTTATTACCGAGCTTCAGGAACGCGCCGTACTGTGGAGTCTTGGATGTGACGAACTTCTTGTAACTATCCATCAACCGCAGAGTGTTCCGCGTGGCGTCATTCTGGTAACCGTTGGTGAACGCGATCTGCAGCTCTTTATAACCCTCGTCATTCTGGCTCAAGCGCATCAGGTTGAGGCCTAATTCGGCGTGCGCCTCGTACAAAGCGGGGTCGAGCGCGATGGCTTTATGGAAATATTCGATCCCCTCCTCGTACCGCCGGTTCATCACGAAAAAGTGGCCAATCGTTTCGTAGCCGCGCGCGTCGTGCGGCTCCCAGGAGCTTTCTTTCTTGCCCGCGAGGTAATCGATGGCGGCCAGGATGCCCTTTGCGACGGGCGAATTGGCATCGATGGCCAGCGCCTTCTTGGCTTCGCCGGCGGCTTTCTCGTCATTATTATCTTCGAGCGCGATACGCGCCAGCAGTTCCTGCGCTTCCAGCAGCTTGGGGTTCCACTCCAACGCCTGGTGCGCCAGCTTCTCGGCGTTGCCGGAAAATTCGTCGGAGGCGATGATCGCCAGGCCCAGTTCAGCATCCGCGTCGTCCTTCTTGATGGCCAGAGCTTCACGGAAAAGGTCCGCCGCGTTCTGGATGTCGTCACCGGCTCCATGATCCAGAAACATGCGGCCCCAACGAACGCGGAAATGGGGGTTGTCCGGGTACTTCGCCACCAGATCGCGAAAGACCTCGTTGGCGCCGGGGTTGCCGCCATTGCTCTCCGTGCCGAACTTGCGCTGCTTCCAGAGCGTTTCCGCTTCTTCGAGCGTCTGCGCCGGTAGAGCGACGGCCACCAGAAACAGCACGGCGCCGAGCCGCGGGAGCTTCATGGCTTGTCGATCTCCGCCTGCAGGCGCGAAAGTTCCAGCAGGAGCCGCGTCAGTTGCTTCTTGTAGTCGTCGGCCGCCATGCCGGCCTTCTGATATTTCAGCTCGTCGATGGCGGTCTCGATCTGGTCCTTTCGGTCGAGCAGCGCTTTCTTGGCCGGATCTTTGGCTGCCGCCGCATTGGCCCCCAGGCGCACCACCGCAAACGTGGACGCCAGTTTGCCTTCGCCCGTATCGGGATCGGGTCCGTTCCCGGAGGCTGTCACGCCGCTTCCCTTCCCGGTGTCCTCCAGGACTGCGTGCTCGGTCGCCAACCGCTTCTGGGTGTCGAAAAACTCCTTCGTCTTCTTCTGCGCGTAATGGAAAGCTTCGAGCGCGGAGACCGACTCGTTCTTGTCGACGTCCGCCGCGGGCTCGCGCAGAGCTTCCGCCCAATAGCGCGCGAATACCGTGGCGTTCTTTTCGCTCCCCGTCTTGGTGGCGGTAATCACGATGCGATTCGCCTTGCGCAGGAATTCGATGGAACCGCCGCTGCAGCTGGTGGCGTTCATCACCAATTGGCGGGTGGCGGGAACGCGGTCCATCAGCCCGGCAAGCTCGAGGCCGGTGATGTCCGGCCCGGGGATATTGAACTTGTAGTCCACGCCGTCGAAGGTGCCATGGCCGATGAGCATCACCACCAGCGAATCGCTGGGCTTCGCCTCTTTGGCGAGCGCATCGAAGCGGGCGCGGATCTGGTCGCGCGTGGGCGCGATCATGGTGATCACATTGCTATCGCCGCCGGCCTTCTTCAAACTGGAATCGATATCGTTGGCCCACCCTTTGAAGCGCTGGTCGTAATCCGGCTCGCCGCCGAGTCCCGAGATCGTCACGTAGAACGTGGTGGCGTGCGCGCCGAAAGCGGCCAGCAGAAGAGAAATTGCCAGACGCACGAGCCCACCCTTACCGAGCCGCGACCGTGAGGGAGCGGTCCTTCGGATATCCCTCCCCCTCATACCACACCCCACCGCCGCCGCAGCAGCCATTCGGAAGCGCGCAACGACAGTACTAAAAGGAACAATACCGGCATATCCCAAAGATCCCTGGTCTCCCGCGTAGTGATGCCCGCTTCCGAGTACGAAATCTCGGTCGCAAGTTTGGACGCGTCACTCGGCTTGTAGTACCGTCCGCCCGTCTGCTCCGAGAGCTTCTCCAGCAGCTCGCGATTCTGCGAAGTATGGAAGTTCTCCGCCACGCCATCTTCCCGGCGGAAAGCCAGCACGTCCCGGCCCAGCTCCTCCTGTTCGCGCCCGGCGATGATTTCGGCCACGTACGATCCCGTCTTTTCGGCCGACCATTCCCCCGTGTACACACCTTCTTCGAGCGGTTGCGGCGTGAGTTCCAAAGTCGCCATGGAGCCGTCCGGCTCGGTGAAACGCGCCTGCACCTTGGCGTTGGTGACGGGGTTGAACTGCTTGTCGCGCACTTCTACGCGAATGGGCACGCGCGTATCGTCGGAGAGCATCTGCTTCGGCGTGGACGCCGTCACCTGGCCGGGAGTATCGGTGACCAGGTAACGCATCAACTGCTGCCAGAATGTGGCGTGCGTCTTGTCGGCATGGTCGAGCCACATTTTCCAGCGCCAGCTTCCGGAAGTCGCCATCACGGCGGTGCGTCCTCGCCCGTAATTCTCGGTCACTAGAAGAGGCTGCGGCGCTTTCCCTTGCGGGCGCGATACCAGCAAAGTCGTGGCGCCGGGCTTGGGTTCGCCCACTTCCTCCCAGTCGGCCAGCAGCGGAATCGTCTTCCAGCGCGCCAGATTCCTGCCAGGATCGTCATCCAGCCGGCAAATGATGCTCTGCGCGCCTTGCGGCGTCAGTTCCACGGGAGTTTGCACCCGGTGGAACGTGCCCGCCGACGCAGGCAGTTTGGTGGGCATCAGATCGGCCATGGGAGACGACTGGTATCCGCCATCGGAAAGCGCGTGGCGCCCTCCCGTAAACAGCAGGCCGCCGCCACGCTTGTCCACAAATTCGCGAATCAGTTGCTGCTGTGTGGCGGTGAAATAGTTGGCTTCCGAGGAACCGATAATCACCGCCTGGAACGGAAACAAATCCTCCGCTTTGGTCGGAAACCCGTCCGCCAGATCGTTCTTCCCCAGGCTGGGCGCCAGATCCAACTGCGTGAGGAGTTTGTTCTCGGTGACTCGATCGATGCTAGCCAACTCGATCCCCAGGTCGGGATAATCCTGCACGGCGCGGCGGATGAACTTGTACTCCCACTGCTCCTCGCCGTCGAAGTAAAGAATCTTCGGCTTGCGATTCTCCACGTTGACCACGCGGGAAATGGCGTTGTTTTGCGTGTTCTGCTCGCCCGCCACCGGCTGCACCGAGATATCCAGCGTCTTCGGCCCGGCCTCGCCCACGTTGAACGCAAGGGACTCGGTCTGCGGTTCGCCATCGGCCTTCAAGGTGACGTCCTGCGAGGCCAGGATCTTTCCGCTGTCGCGAATCACGATCT
>Ga0326728_10021001_pt1 | contig 12352 bp, 11 predicted proteins | sample MB3enrmetagenome_FD_207602 | JGI IMG/M metagenome (GOLD analysis project Ga0326728, IMG submission 207602) | Lab enriched peat soil microbial communities from McLean, Ithaca, NY, United States - MB31MN | ecosystem: Environmental > Terrestrial > Soil > Wetlands > Peat | place: USA: New York...
CGACCACCCCATTAATCGCATCGAAGAGTTGCTGCCCTGGAACGTCGCCACACCAGACCACCGCGTGGACTCCAACTGAAAACCTGAGTTCGTACGTGCCCACTTAAATCAACAAGTGGACACCTACAGCCACCTGCCACTTGTCAATACGGCCAGCTTCGGACGCTTACGAAAAGAGCGACTCTTCTCATGTTAGACCCCCACAATGCCGGCCCCTTCAAGAACAGGGCCCCATCATACTTCTATCCCTCGCCTGTGCCGGGTTCGCCTTTGCCATTGGCGTCCGCTTTGTGAACTTACCCAGTGAAGTGCCAGCGTTGCCCCTTGTCCGTTCCCCGGACAACTGAGGATTGCGATGCCCTCTGGCATGGCTCGCCTTGCTGCTCTGCGAGCCTGTGTGACTTTTGCCCCTCCACTTGCGGCCCGCTTGTGGTAATGGGGCTGTACTTCGGTTTGGTTTGCATCCAAAAGTCATCCTCTTGATATGACTGCCCATGACGAACCTCAGAGGGCCTAAGGGCGGTGGCTGAGCGTCAATGGTCTGGGGCTTGTGCTCCAGTTATCACAAATGAGGCTTTGTTATCCCATAAGTTGGGCCACGTGTCCGACGCACAATCTCCCGTAGTATTAGGAGGTATGTCGGGTACACTCCCTTCGAGGGTGTTATGTTGACAATTGAATTTAAGGGATTCGCCACTGATGTGGTATGCGGGAAGCGTCACCTGTGTTTTCAGGGTATGTAATGTGGCTTGTGATTTGTTAGAAACCGTTAGCCAAACCTGATAAGACATCGGCTCATCACAGCCGGATATACAACGACCTCCGTATTCTGCGAACACGTCCTGGCCTGTTTTTCTTTTGCTTGTTGTGTCGAGGATTCGTAATGCTGATAAGTCTTTCTCGGTGAAATCACGGGACAAAGCGGGCGTTGTGGATAGATGACCTAAATCCTGTATTGGGGCTGGATTTTTCTCAGACCGGTCACCAATAATAAAGATTATTACCATGACAAACATTGCAAGTAGTGCGATTCCTGTAACCACACCCAAAACACGATAATTTGCTTCGGGTGCGACCCTGGGCTGGCCCGGCATTGTTGGATTCGGTGGAGGAGAGCCTGTTAGCGGGGCAGGCACTTCCGCTTCCGCAAGTGACGGCGAAGTTGTTTGTTTTTTGTCGGCTTCCCCGGCATTCAGCGGACGCTGCCTCTGCGCCGTTGGGGAAGGAACGTTTCCCAGGTTCGTTGTTGCCGCAACCACTCCATAGGTGTTTTTAACCCGCACGGACTTGTTGAGATACAACCACCAGATTGCGGTCACGATGGAGCCTGCGACGAGGACCCCGATTGCTCGCCCGACGGCAAAGCCCAGCACGTGCGGGTCGTCAAGGGAGCCGGGAGTACCGGCAAAGCTGATAATAACCGAGACCCCTATATTGGCGAGCAGATACGCCTTGGCCAGCTTGATGGCTGAAGGGTCTCTTAGCAAGAGCCACAACCCGACGATAAAGCTAGCGACCGCCATCAAGAGTGCGAGCAGACCGAGGGCAACATGGCCTTTCTGAAAGAAACTGACCGCCTCGCCAAACCAGACCAGGGGGCTTATGACCGTGAATGAGACACAAAGAAAAGCGAGCCATCCGCCGATGCCGTAGGGCTTCGATGCTAAGGCGGCCTGAGTGCCTGACTCAAAACGATGCGTCAACTCCGTTGCGCCACACTTGCAACAGAATTTGGAATCTTCGGGATTTTGGGCACCGCATTTTAGGCACAACATTTTGAAAGGAGCCTCCCCCGGTCTTTTCATTCCGGCGGCTGCTTTTGTTCGGAGCTTTCCAGCGGCTGCCGAATCTTTGCGAGCAGTATACCTCTGACTTGAGCGTGTAGGTTCTCACTTTATTCATCGGCACGTGGCGTCCCCGGCCCCTGCACAGAATGGACCGCCAGCGAACTAAGAGGAGAAGCAACGACTCAGTCCCGGCGGGGTACCCGGTAAACAAATCTCGGGTTGAATCCGGGCAGGGATGAATTACCTCGTGCGCACGAGACAGCGTAGGAGCATTGCCAGCCCGCCAAAGATGCTACTGCCCCCTTTTGGGCTTGAGACAATCGAAGGGCTAAAGCAGGTCGTATGGAGTAGCGATTCCCAGCAATTGCTCTCCCTCAGTTATGAGAATGGGGCGGCCGTCCGCCTGGACCAGCAAGAGCAAATCGGAAACGGAACTGTCTGGACTAGCGAGGATTGGGTCCAAGAGATTCAGCCCGAGTTTTTCGTGGGCCTCCCTCGGTGTGGCATTCAAGCGCTTACCACGTTCGCCATCATTTGATGACGTGCGCAGCCACTTCGCAAGGCCACAATCAGAAACCACCTTCCAGGTGTGGCCGTCCAACAGGACTGGCAAGAACGAGAACGAGTTTGAGAGCATTTGCTGACGAATCAGGCTAACCGGCTGCCAAAGCTCTGCGCATAATGGACTCTTCACCATGTAGTCAGAAATGCAGTCTGAGCCGTTCATGAAAGCATCCTCCAAAATGAGAGACAGTTCGATTGCGTGCTGGGCGAGATGCCTTACGTATGCCCCCTGGTGCATAGCGTCGTTTCTGGCGGTGCGCACGAGATTGTAAAGCCTCGTGAATGTTATATGCAAAGCTGGATGTTGGATGGACACCTGAAATGCAAGCGGCGAGCGGCTGCCCACTTCGGTGAGTCCCGGTTGATAGGTTCCGAGGGTGCCTAACCTTCCGGTCATGACAGCACCCACCCTCTCCAGAGCAAAGAGCATTTCTGGAAGGGCCTCAGCATCACAAAGAACTGCTGCCCTCGCAGCCCGTAGCACATCCCGGCAATAGCGCTCCTTGTCCATCACCAGCCCCCAAGCGGCTTCAGTCAGGACGGAAAGCCAGACCGGCGCCGGGCTTCCCAAGAAAACCAATCGTGCCGGAGTCTGCTTACGATACCACAATGTCTTGTGGGTTTTCTCAAGCTCGTCTTTATCGTGCGGTCGGGTCCGAGCACTGATGACCCGAATCCGGTCACCCGGCGACCCTCGCTCCTACGACGTTCCGCTTCAGCTCCCAAAACACCGCTACCATCACGCCGAGCGACCCGCTTATGCGTGCGCCATAGAGAGTTCAAGTCGTGATGAGTGCGGTCTCTCGCTGGAAGCGCTGGAGTACGACAGACCGGATGATGATTACCGCCGGGAACTGCATGTGTGGCAGCCAGAGCGTCACGCTCCTCGCCGTAGAGCTCTTGTCATATCCAAAGCCTTTAGCTGAGCCGAAATATCATAAAGTTCACTCACGTGCTTCTTGAGCGGAGCCCACCCCTTTTCTTGCCGTTCACCAAGCTGGCGGGCAACGTCTTCAACCCGGCGATATAACTGGTACAAAGATGAATACTTCGTGTCCTTCCAAAATGCGCCCATCAGTTCTGGTTCCTTCTTGTGTTTCCTCATGCATTCACTCCTGGCAGCGCCGCATCGCAACGAGAGCACCTCCACGGGAGACCCTCGAATTCTGGTAGCTCATGGGTCGAAGGGTACATTAACGGCACATTAAGAACAACGACATCTTGCGGGACACTGGGTCACATCTTGATGGGAGTCAGGAGGCACGAGGGTCGGTCAGGGACATTCCGGGCGGGGCCGCAGGGTCAGGTCATCGCCTGCAATGCCCCGCCAGCCTGGTCAATAAACCTGTGGAAGCCTGCGGACCACCCTGCCGAAAGACAACCATGGGTAAGCGCCCGGCAGGGCTACAATCAGCTTCTTGCGCAAAGTCCGGGGGCGCAGCGGTGGGGCGTTTTGGAGGTGTCTAAAAGTGCTTTCTGCGTCTGCCGGGAATCCGCCCATGCCGCATGGCGTCGGGCCGGCCATTCGGCCTGTGCGCCTGGGGCAGCAAGGTGATTCTGTCGCACGTGCGGCATAGCAAATTCAGCCCGGATGGCGAGGGCACGAGCGTCCCTCCGCCGCAGAAGGGGCAGCGGTCTCCGGACCTGACCGTGGGGGATTCGGCTTGCTCGCCCATGCCGGGCATGTTAGCACATCCCAGCCCTGCTGGCACCCAATCGCCCAATCGAGATTCCTGGGTCATGCGGGTCCTTGACTTGGGCAGGAACAAGCCTGACAATCCCTTTCGGGTCTCCGGGTGCGGGCCTCGCCCGCGCCTGGGGACTTCGCCCTGCTGGCAGCTAGCGCACTGCCGGCAGGGCTGCCTGCTGTGGTGGGCTCGCCCCCACCGGCGCTGGGACGGGCCTACTCACGGATTCATCCCTGCAAGTTGGCGGCGGGCACAGCGGCAGGGCATCCTATCGGGGTTTCCTGACCGCTTTTTCTCTCCGCCGCCAGTCCGTTCCTGTCCAGCCCGATGCCGGGCATTGACTGTGTCCTGGTAGGGAACGCTCTCGCCACCTCGGAGTAGTCCTCGAACCTGCATACGATAATCCTCGCCCCGTGGGGAAGTACAGCACCTCTTCTGCGTGGCCGTTGGCGACGCCTGCGTGTGACCTCGCCGGGTCCGTCAGCCCTCGTCCTCGCCAACGCAGTCCCCGCCCAGCCGATGGCCGCAGATGATGCATCCGTTACTGGCAGGGCACGGGCAGGGAATGTCTCCTTCTTCCGGCTCGTCGAGGCCCAACATGGTCGGCGAAAGGTCGACGTCCTCCAGGTCCAGCGGGTCCGGGCGCTCCAGCGCGCCCACGGCCAGCTCCGCGTCTGCAGACGACCCCTTGTGTCGTAGGTTTCTAGCCATCAGCCAATCACCTCGTCTCCTCTGATCCGCCGCACCGCTCGTTCCAGCGTGGTCAGCGCAGGGGGCCGGGCAGACCAGCTCACTGGGCGCGGGTGAACAGGGCGGGGGTCCAGGGTCTCGTTTCCGTCTTGCCTGCCTCGGACAGGACCTTGCGGGCCCGCCCCGCCCCCGACGCCCGTTTACAGGACCGCAGCTTCCGCTGATGCGGTGTCAGGCGTGGCCGACAGGGCCTCGCCCGCCGGCGGAGCACCCGGTGCGGCGGAGACGGGCTCCTCCGTGGGCGGAGCAGCCGCCTCGCCCGTCGGCACCGGGCTGGGCTGCGGGGCGGCCGCCTCGATTGCTGCGACCGCCGCCTCAAGCGCTGCCAGCCTCTTTCCCGGCCTGCGCCTTATGCCCCGCAGCTTGGCGATGCGGGTCACTTGGCTGCGGGTCAGGCCGAGCCTGCCGGCCAGCTCGGAGTAGGTTTCGGACGGGTGCGACTCGATGAACTCCCCGATTCGCACATAGGCTTGGTTGTCTGTCATGGTGAAAATCCTCCTTAATTAAGGGTTCCGTATCGAATGTCTTGGCTTCGCTTCGCGGGTCTCGGGCCCGTTTGAATCCCCGGCATCGTGCACGGGCAGGATCGTGCGCGGTGCGGCCCGCACCATGACGTGCCCAACTCGGGATGTGAAGAGTGTGGATCATGCCGGGTCGCCCTCCTCGGCTCAGGGTTGCCGAATCGGCCCCGATGCGGTTGGCATTGCGTTTTCCGCCTTGGCGATGTCCCTGTTTGATCCTCATGGAAGCCGGGATCACTGCGATCCCCGATCCTCGGAGACCGTGGAGCCGCCCGGTGATCTCCATCGGCTTTGGAAATCGCCTTTGAGCCAGCATCGTCCCCCGGGAGGGAAGCTCCATCAGTCATTCCTATACGGGACAGTGCGTGTCGGGGATCCCAGGCAGGACTGCAATATCTGCAGCTTGACTGATGGATGACTGACAGTGGCTGATATCAGTCATTCCAACAAGGAAGGAGAAAGATAAGTCCTCTATTATCAATAGAGATATATGTCTCTCTCACCCCCCTTGACTGGTTGACTGACGGGGCTTGGCACCCCTTCCATGGTCAGAGCCAGACCCCGACTGATCTGACTGATATCAGTCACCCCTGCCTGATCGTCAGTCAAGCCTGTGCCCAGTCCCGCCCCCCTGTTCGCGGACCGTCCCTCTGGCTGGCGCCCCTTGTCCAAGCGAAGGCATCAGGAGCCGATCCAATCACGATCAGCCGACGCCGTTTTGGAATGGGCTTGTTTGGCGTGGATTCAGAATTCCCAAGCTAAGACCCTGTGTTGGGCAGCGCCAGGGGGATCTCCCATTCCAACTACCCCAGGACGCGCGGACCGCGGTTCCCCGACTACGCCGTACTTATAAGAAGGAAGAAGATGCAAGGAGGGAGAAGAACATGAACGAGGGTTCCAATCAGGCCAGGGTGGCGGAGTACATCCGCAGCCATCCGGAGGAGACGTACGCCGTGATCTCCAGGAAGCTGGGCATCGGCTACAGCACGGTTGCGCGCATCGCCGCGCTTTTCGGCATCCGCCGCCCCTCGGGGAAGCGGCTCGTCTTGGACGAGTCGATCCTGGGCGGGGGGCAGGACGGGAATGAGTAGGGAGACGGCCATGTGCTTTGCGGATATTGCGCAGCCCTTCGTCAGGCTCGGGATCCCCGTGTTCCCCTTGGCGCCGGGAGAAAAGATTCCTCCAAAGGGCTTCCATTTCCTCCAGGAGGCGACGACGGACCCGGCAAAGGTCGAGGCGTGGGGCAGGGAGAACCCGGACTACAATGTGGCGTTGCTGGCAAACGGCGAGTTCTGCTTCCTGGAGTTCGACGTCAGGGGCGGGATGAAGGCCGCCGCGGCGGAGATGGGTCATGCGATCCCGAGGACCCGCATCCAGAGGTCAGGCCGGGGGTTCGGGCATTACATCTTCAGGCACTCCGAGCGGAGCCGCGGGATCGGCAACCGCAGCGCCAGCCTGCAGGACGGGAAGGAGTGGTTTAGCTTCCGTGCCCACAACAAGTACCTGGTCGGGGCCGGCTCGCTCCACCCGTCCGGGAGCCATTACAGGACGGTGGCCGACGCCGAGCCCATCCCGGTGCCGGACTGGGTGTGCGAGTGGATTGAGAGGCACAGCCAGCCGCCGAAGCCGGACCGCTGCGAGGGCGCCTTCCCCGTCTCCGAGGAATTCGACTTCGACGGCTTCTGCGAGCATTATGGCATCACCATCAGCCATGTCCGGGATGATGTCTGGCACGTGGTCGAGGAATGCCCCGGGGTCGGCTACCGGCACGAGCAGAGCACCCTGACGGCGTTCTACTGGGACGGGGAATCACTGGGCTGGTCGTGCTTCGCCCAGGGGTGCCCCACCCACGGCATGACCATCGGCCAGCTCGTGGGGTTCCTCAGCCGGGAGCACGGGCGCTATCCCGGCGTCATCTGGGACCAGGAGGGCGACGAGGAACTCCTGGCCAGGCTGGGCGTGGAGGCAGTAGATGGCTCGGCCCCGGAGGGGGAGGCCGCCGAGAGCCAGCATGACAACGGGACAACGCCGGTGCTTCGGGAGGAGGTGCCTGAACCCCTGCCTGGAGAGGGGGGAGACGGGCTGCCCCAGGCTGAGGTGCCCAAGCCAGCGGCAGGGGATGCCCCCAACCCCGAGATGCCGGTTCCCGAGGAGCCAGGCGCCGAAGGACCGGAAGAAGGCCAAGAAGAGGAAGGCGAGCCTGAAGCAGGGCCTGAGCCTGGACGAGCCACAGGGGAGGCAATCAGCTACAGTGAACTGGCGACCGAGGACGCAGGCGCCAAGGGGCAGCGTTCCCTGGTCGTCTACAGCCTGGCCGACGTGGAGATGAGGAGGCTTGAATGGCTATGGCCTGGCCGGGTTCCCAAGGGCAAGTGCACCTTGTTCGTCGGGCTGCAGGACAATGGCAAGTCCCTGGTGAGCCTCGACCTCATGGCACGTATCACTACCGGCAGGGACTTCCCGGACGCCAAGAACACCATGGGAGGGCCAAGAAGGGCTATGTTCGCCACCACCGAGGACGACATGAGGGACACGGTCAAGCCCCGGTTCATTGCGGCGGGCGGCGACCCCGGCATGGTCGTGGTGGTGCATGGCACGAAGCGGACCAGGGAGAACAAGGCCGGCAGGAAGGTGAGCAAGAAGGAGAAGGTCGACCTGCTCCATGATGCGAACATGCTGTACAGGGCGCTCAAGGCGAACCCCGACATTGCCCTGCTTGTCCTGGACCCGCTGTCCGCGTTCTTCGGCGACAGGGACATGGCAAAGGAGAAGGAAATCCGCCCCGTGATGGACCAGATAGCCGAGGTCTGCCGCAGGACAAGCCTTGCCGTCGTCGGGCTGCTCCACCTCAACAAGAACAACGACCAGAAGGCCATCCAGCGTGTGTCCGGGGCGGCGGCAGTGAGCGGGAGCTCAAGGTCGGTATGGATGTTCAGCAGGGATCCCGAGGACAAGAGCCTGTACCACATGACGAACGTCAAGGGCAACCTCGCCAGGAAGAAGACAGGGCTGGACTACACCATCGGGGACCGCGAGGTCATGATAGGGGGCGGGCCATCGTCCGTCCCCTGCATCCAGTGGGGCAAGGAGACGGACCAGGACGCGGAGGACATGCTGGCAGCCCAGCGCGAGACGGCGAGGGAAGGCGGCGAGAAGACGAAGGAGGCCATCAGGTTCCTGAAGGCCAGCCTGCCGGGATATGCAAGGGACCTCTACAGGAAGGCGCTCGACGGGCACCAGGTATCCGACTCGCTGCTGAGGAAGGCAGCCTATCACCTTGGCGTGACCATCATCAAGGACCCCCCAGGGAAACCCAGGGGAAGCTGGTGGCAGATGCCGTCAGCAGGGGAGAAGACCCTGGACGATTTCCTCCCACCGGATGTCATCTGAACCGGCATTCGCGGTCCCCGGCGCGGATCGCACGCCTTGCACTTGTTGGGGCGCCCCGCCGAGCCGCCAGCAGCAATCAGGGCTTGGCCAAGCCCGGATTGCCCGGTCGTTGGCGCAAACACCGGAACAGTGCTAATCCAGGAACAGTGGAACAGTAACACTCAGGAGTGTTCCTGGAACAGCGTAACTTATAGAAAATAAATATAGATATAATTAAGACTATGTGTAGGGAATGAGATCACTGTTTGACTGTTCCACTGTTCCTGATCGTATCGGAACACTGCCTGGAGGAACAGTCGGAATGAAAAGGAACATGCCCTCCTGCCCATGACTGATATCCACGGTTGGATTCCAACGGTTCGCAACTCCGGCCACCGGGGAAAGCCAAAGATTATGATATCACCCCGTATGGCGGGTCGCAGTGGAGGTTGCTCCACTTCTCCGAAGTCGTCAAGTCCAAGTCATACTCCCCTCGCAGCTGTCCCGGTCCGCTAGCCAAGGTACTTCCTGACGTACGGGTACCTGTGCCCGAGGGTCTCCCCCGGCACCGGCATCCAGTCCGTGGCGTTGGCGAACTCCTTCTCGTATGCCTCGACGAACTGGCGCAGCCCGTTCAGGATCGTCGGCAGGTCCTCCAGCACCCCCGGTCTCTCCTTGTCCAGCTCCTCCTGGGAGGGCTCCCAGCCCTCCTTCCAGCGGCGCTCGTTGATCGCCGTGATGGCGGCCCGAGACTCCGCCAACGACGTGACGAACTCCGCCCGCTCCGGCGTGTCGGACTCCAGCTCCGCCAGTCGCTTGCGCAGCCACGCGGGGTCTGGGTACAAGCACCTCTTCGATATCCCCTGGTCTACGTGGCATTCGGCGGCGGGGCATCCCTGGAAGAACACCCACCCCAGCGCGGGGTGGAGGCTGCCTGGACCGCCAAGCGGGTAGCCGATGGGATCGTCCTTCTTGACTATGTGGAAATCGTTCATGCTGTGCTCCCTCCTTGCTCCAGGCGCTCCGTTGCCCGCCCGCCTCCGGGTCGGGTGCCTGCGCCCGTCCTGCTACTCCCTTTCCTCCCTCTCAAACACCTTCCAGGCGGCGTACCGCACCCAGGCAGCACGCTGCCGCTCCGCCTCAGTTTTGGGAGGCGTGCCCGAAACCAGTTCAACGCATACTGGACCATCCTTCGGATGTCACGCCACAGGTACCCCAGCAGCCTTCAAGGAAGGCAGACTCTTCCGCACCTCCTCGAAGGAACCCATGCTGGCACCGTCTGTTGTCCGGCGCCCGCAGGATTGCCCCGACGGCTCCCCTTGCGGAGGCGCGGAGGCGTAATCCTCTCGACAGGCTCGGCGAGGAGTGCAATGCGGAACATTGCGCCTTCGCTCCTTCTTGTCGCAAACCCCTGGAACCAAACTGGAACGGGCAACCTGTCTGCGTATTCGCAGAGCCTCGACAGGACCCGCTCGTCTCCGAGCATCCTTCCCAGTGCGTCTGAGATGAGGCTTTCCTGCTTGCCCGAGGGCTGGCGCAGCTTCGCCGTGTCCTCCGGGGGTGGCGGCTTCAGGCAACCCGCCTTCTCCGCATCCATGTCCTGGGCGAGTATCATCCTTCCCAAGTTTGCCATCAGGTGGTACCTCTTGTTGCACCTGAACCCGTCGCACGCCGGGTCGGCGCAGGTCGCATCCTCCAGGCCTTCCCGGCGGCGCAATTCGGCAACTTGCTTCTCCCGCAGCTCTTTCTCGTGCATGGATCCTCCTCATCATGACCGGGGGAGCCTCGGCTCCCCCGGATGATTCACTGGGACAATATGATGACGGGCAGCCTGCGCCGGCAGATGGGCTCCTCTTGCTGGAGCAGGGGATTCCCGTCCGCATCCCTCAGGATGTTCCGTCCCGTGTCATCCCGTCTCCAGAGGTAGACCGGCTCCCACGGCGTCACCCCGATGAAGGCCTCCTCGTAGGTTTCGACGAAATCACGCAGCATGGCGAGCCCAAGCTGCACATCCAGGTCAATCCCCGTGATGGGAGTGGGGTCGGCCTCGAGAGTCGCCAGGCGCTTGCGCAGCTCATTGGGTTCGGGGTAGAAAAATGTTTCTTCCGGAAACCACGGCTTCTGCCAGCACTTTATGCCTTCCATCACGAGGCTGCCGAGCGACAGAATCAGGTAGTAGTTTTGGGGACCCCAACGAAATCTGCAAAAATCCTTACCGACTATTTCAAATGCCATGCTCATGATTGTCCTCCGTATTCGGGATATGGGTGAAACGCTACTTCCATCATCCGCCTCGGTCCGCTCATAGGCGGCTTGCCTTGTTTCATCTTGGCCATTTTCCCTTTCTCCCTCTTTAATACCCGATTCCTTACAAAATCGAAGCCTTTGCGCCGATGAATGGCTAGCATTAGTCTGTCATTCCGATGATCGCGACGCTGATCCACGCATGACCTCCTGAGGAACGATCCCTGCAATGGGCGGAAGTCCACGACTGCGCGCACCCAACGGGGCGAGCTCGCCTCCATGGAGACGATTCTTGCGCCCCGGGCTTCGACCAATCCCCGGAGCCAGGCTTCCAGGCAGGACGGGGCCTTCCCCTCCCGCAACTTCTCCATCGGCACCATCATTCCTCCATACCTATTTGTCGTGCCGGGCCAGCTTCCGCCCCGGCTGCCATTCCCAGTTCTCGCCGGACTCCTGCCGCCACCGCTTGCTTCGCAAGGTGCAGGCAGGGGAGGGCCGTGCATGCGCCGCATTGCCGTGCCTTCCGGACCCAGCACGCCCTATCGGCTAATACCCAGCATTCGCGGCAGGATCAGACTCGGCTAGCCGTGCCGGCTTCCTCCCCGGCTTTCATGCCGGCCAGATGCAGGACTGCGAACGGCTCCGCTTGCGGCTGGATTTGCTCTTCACTTCTCCTACAGGGACGGTCCTCCCTGGATTCTTGGACCCCGCCGCGCGCCGGGGGCGCAAGGCAGGACTCGAATTGCCGGATGAAGCATCCGACAAGCATTGGTATTTGCGGCACTACGGCGTTGCCCAGCGCCCTGAGCCTGTCCGCCCAGTCGGGCATCCCACGGACCCCTCGCAACATCCTGGCATACCGGGCGGCTTCGGGTCCTTGGGCTCCCAGGTCCGTCCAGCCCGCAGGGAAGCCCATGAACTCCTCGCAGCACTCCGGCGTGGGCTCCAGGTTGTGGTTGTCTTGCGCCGCCGCCCGCACGGCCATCTCCTGCGCCCACGACATCGAGCCGTCGACCCTCCCCTTTCTGGTCCTCTTCCTCCAGCGCCCCTTGGGAAGCTCGATAAAGCTGTCCCACGACCAGTCCTTCACCAGGACTGCGGTTGCCGTTGGCGTTATCGTCTTCGGAAGGTAAGTGCCCCCTGACCCTCCCCTGAGCTCATTCTTCCAGTAGTCCCACCTTCCACGAGCTTGCTCCATCCTCCGCTGGCATTCCGGCGGGAGCGCCCAGTGCCCGGTCATCACTGCTTCGATATCGGGGCGGTCGGCAGCCTTGTCGTGGCACAGTATCCACGCCCTTTTCCTCTCGTGCGGGGCGCCGAGGATTTCAGCTCCCAGTACGAGCGGCGTGCAGGAGTAGCCCGCTTGCTCCATGTCGGAGAGGACTGTGTCTCCGTCCCCTGTACGCAGGAGCCGAGAAACATTCTCAAT
>Ga0326728_10021002_pt1 | contig 12352 bp, 13 predicted proteins | sample MB3enrmetagenome_FD_207602 | JGI IMG/M metagenome (GOLD analysis project Ga0326728, IMG submission 207602) | Lab enriched peat soil microbial communities from McLean, Ithaca, NY, United States - MB31MN | ecosystem: Environmental > Terrestrial > Soil > Wetlands > Peat | place: USA: New York...
CCGGTCTCTACAAAATTGCTATGACGGGAAACCTTGTCGATGTGAAACTGGATGTGGCAAAGAGGCTTCCATAAGGTGAAGTGAAATGGTTGATAGTATCGGCGACTTGTTTGTTATTACCGGCGGTGTAGTCATCGTCATTGTCGTACTGGTGGTATCCTTTCTCAAGCTCCGTACCGCGGAACGCAGGATGCATGAAAGCAGCTACAAACTTAAGGCTTACACGGACCTGTTGAATGCCGTGACCGAGATCAACCTTTCCGGCGGCGACAGCTACAAGATGGATATTGCAAAAAAGAACCTGGCTCTCACGCTCAACCGGCTCAACCTGATCGCAAGTTCCGGCGTGCTCAAAAGCGTCAATGACCTTCTTGATTTCCTCAACGAGCACAAGGAAAAGGACTTTGATACCCTCCGGCTCCATAATATCCTTAACACCCTCGTTATTGAAGCCCGGCGGGATCTCAATCCATCTCATGCCCGCAGGGTAGAAGAGTCCCGGGTACGGTACCGCTTCTTTGCGCCGGTACGGAAGTAACTTCCCTTTTTCCCGGATTTCCCTAACCTTTGGCATAAACGCTTTTTACTTCAGGCTCCGACATTGGTATCACAGGAGCGCAGCGAGGCATATATGAAACGGGAATATGTGGTCGGGGTGACCGGTGCAAGCGGGATCTGTTATGCCCGGCGCCTGCTTGAGGTGCTGTGTGCCGATGCAAACGTGCATCTCATCATATCGGACGTTGCGCAGGAGATCGCACGCCACGAGAGGGTGGACCTTTCAGGTTTTGCTGCAACGTACCATGATGTTGATGCGATCAGCGCAGAAATTGCAAGCGGCTCGCACCGGCACGACGGGATGGTTATTATTCCATGCAGTTCAAAGACCCTCGCAGCGATCGCATCCGGCTACGCGGACAACCTGATCACGCGAACCGCGGATGTCTGCTTGAAAGAGCGCCGGAAATGTATCCTTGTCACCCGTGAGATGCCACTTTCAAGGATTCACCTGACAAACATGCTTGCGGCGCACGAAGCCGGGGCTACCCTCATGCCTGCATGCCCGGGATTCTACCATCACCCGGAAAAGATTGACGATCTCGTGGATATGGTGGTGGCCCGGGTGCTCGATCATCTCGGGGTCGATCATACGCTCACCCGGCGCTGGAGTGGTTACGATGCGTGAATTTATTGAAACGATGAGAAAAGAGGGTTTCGTCATCGATGTAAACGAGCCGTGCTCACCGGATATGCAGGCAGCAAAGATGGCGGCTGCCACGGACAGGATCCTGTTCTTCCATAACATGGACGGCGCACGGGTGGTCATGAACCTGACCGCGAGCCGCCATGCGCTTTCACGGGCGCTGGGCATCGATGAGAACGAACTGGTAAAAAAACTCGCCGATGCAACCTTTGACGGGAAAATTGTCAATGAAGGGAAATTTGTGATGAAAAAACCGGATCTTTCCTGTATCCCTGTCATGCATTTTTTCCCGAAAGATGCAGGGAAATACTTTACCGCCGGCGTTGTCTTCTCGAAATGGGACGGGGTGGAGAATGCGTCCATCCACCGCATGCTCGTCCTTGACGACACCAGAGTTGCCGCGCGGCTCGTGGAAGGACGACACACCCATGTGATGCTCAAAAAAGCCCTGGCCTGCGGGGAGCGCCTGCCTGTTGCGATGGCCATCGGGGCGCACCCGGCAGTGACTTTTGCCAGCTGTACCCGTGTCCCGGCCGGCAAAGAACTGGCGTATGCAGCAGAGCTGCTGGGCGGGAAGATCCGGGTCAGGGAGTGCAGCAACGGCGTACTGGTCCCCGCCGACGCGGAGATTGTCCTGGAAGGGTACATCGGCGCCGATGTCACTGAGGAGGGCCCGTTTGTCGATATTACGGGTACCTACGATCCGGTGCGCCTCCAGCCGGTGATCGAGTTCACCGGCATGTATACAAAACCGGATTTCATCTACCACAGCATCCTGCCCGGGGGAGACGAGCACAAGATCCTGATGGGTTGCCCCTATGAGCCCAAGATCTATCGCGCGGTTGCCGGTGTGACCGAAGTGAAAAACGTCGTGCTCACCAAAGGCGGCTGCGGGTACCTCCACGCGGTGATCCAGATCAAAAAGAGCACGCAGGGGGACGGGAAAAACGCGATCATGGCGGCATTTGCCGCCCATACATCGCTCAAGCATGTAGTTGTCGTAGACGAAGATATCGATCCATCAGATCCGTACGACGTCGAGTATGCGGTCGCGACCCGGGTGAGCGGCGACCGGGACGTTATGGTGATCACCGGGGTCCGGGGGTCTTCGCTTGATCCCTGCCAGAAAGAGGATGGCACGAATGTCAAAATCGGGGTCGACGCGACCATGGTGCTGGGGCATGAGGATGGGTTCCGGCGTGCCACATGGTGACCGGCATGCAGCTTGAGCCGGAAGACGAGCGGATCCTTGCCGGCGAAGAGGGCGAGACCCGGCAGAAGATGCTCGAACTCCTCATTGCGCTCGGGAAAGTGTTCGGCGCACAACGGCTGGTCGAAATCAAAAGTGCACAGGTAAGCGGGGCGTCCTATAAGACGATCGGAAAATACGGTCTTGAATGGCTTACGAGTCTCGATGCAAAGGCTGTCGTCCCTGCCGTGCTCAACCCGATCGGCATGCCCCGGGGCCGGTGGGAGGAGATGGGGATCGACCCGGCATTTGCAAGGGACCAGCAGGCCGTGATTGCAGCGTATGAGCGTCTCGGCATCCGGCTCGACTGTACCTGTACCCCCTATTACCTTTATTCTACCGGATATGGCGAACATCTTGCATGGTCGGAATCGTCAGCGGTCAGCTATGTAAACTCCGTGATCGGGGCCCGTACCAACCGTGAGGGGGGCCCGGGCGCCCTTGCCGCCGCTCTGATCGGGAAGACTCCCTGTTACGGGCTGCACCTTGAACATAACCGCGGGCCGCAGGTGATCGTCAGCGTGCAGGCCGACACCCGCGACTGGGGCATCGCGGATTACGGGGCGCTCGGGTACCATGCGGGAAAACTCGTCGGCAACCGGGTCCCGTACTTCCGGGGAATAATGCCGGACGCGGATCAGCTCAAATCTCTCGGGGCGGCGATGGCGGCAACCGGGGCCGTAGCGCTCTACCATGTCGAGGGGGTTACGCCCGAAGCAGTGAAGATACCGTTCGATCTCAACGGTCTTGAGGCAATCGCCGTTGAACCAGAAGAGATCAAAACGTTGTTCAACGAGATCCCGGTCGAGGCGGTCGCCGTGGGCTGCCCGCACTGCTCCCCGGCGGAACTGGCTGAAATTGCCCGGCTTCTTAACGGGAAAATCGTGACAAAACCCCTCTATGTCTTTGCCGCGCAGGGGGTGATTGACCGGAACGCACGAGTGGTCGATTCCATCGAGAAAAGCGGTGCCCGGGTCTTTGCCGATACCTGCATGGTTGTCTCACCGGTGATGGAGCAGTATGCCTCAATCATGGTCAACAGCGGCAAGGCCCTTGCTTATGTACCCAATATGTGCGGCGGGCGGGCCAGGATCGGGACAATCGAAGACTGTATACGCGTGGCAACGGAGTAATCGCAAACCAAGAGAACCGATCAGTGAGAACCGGGAAGTTTTCACAGGTAAACCTATCGTTCATTGATCGAATGAGCACTCTTTTTAGAATATCCTTCCCCTCCAGACCACTACATCAGGGAAACGGACATGAAGGACTTCCCGGGTGCCTTGCAATGTTTTCGCGCATACACGAAAAGAGCACATAACGGTTCTGCGGCCTCCTCTTGGAAGCCTAAAAAAATTCAGGAGATCCCAAGCAGGATCTTTTTGATCTCTTCAACAGCTTCCGGTGTCGGGTTGCGTCTCGGCCTGACCCCTTCCCCGTACGAAAGGATCTGCCGGACATCACCCGTCTTTATGCTGGCAAAGGGAATCTTATCCCACCTGTCCTGGTCGATGACATTCCAGGTGCACTGCAGCAGGTGGGACAGGAGGCGGATATCCTCCTCGGAGAACGACTTCCACTCAGGCCCTGTCCCCTGCTGCATATGCTTGATTGCACGTTCGACTTTCTTTTCACGGTGGACATGGTACAGGCGCCGTCCCACCTCGGACTGGGTTGCTTCCGGCATTAATAATCCTCCCTCCCCATGAGGGGGATGATGAGTGAATCCCGCTGTGCACTCATATACTTTGTGGTGGTCCGTAAGAAACAAGGGAGAATTATTCTTCCAGTTTGATGTTGTTCTGCGCCCGGCAGGGGAAGCTCTATAAACCGGAACAGAATAATTGCGATACACTACACGTATGTCCCGTACCAGTAAAGAGGAGCTGGGCCGGAGGCGGTTCCAGCTCGGCAGGGAACAGGCGGTCGAAGATGCCGTGGAGAAAATACGACGCGCCCCGGCTGTCGACTGGCCAACCCTGTGCGCGGCCGACTGTATGCTGCTCCGGGAGATCCTCGGCGAACTCTGGACCTGCCTTGAACGTGAGAGATGGGAGCAGTACACCTTTTCTCTCCTTACACAGCAGGACATCCTCGATCTCCTTGCCCTTGGGGAAGGAATGCGGGGCCGTACGCTGTCCTGTGCAACCCTTGAAGAGATGGACGCGATCCTCTCCCATAAAAAACATAACCCTCCGGCATAATGATCGCATTGCCCGCGATCAGGCAGAAAAAATCTTCCATCTGACGAATGCGCAATACCTTAATATACCAGCGCTCGGTTAGGTTCTACTATTGGGAGGAGGTATCGACATGGTTGGTTGGGAAGTCCCGATAGGGGCTGCCATTGCATTTGCCGGTGGTGCCATAGGCACCGGATGGGCGCAGTCCCGGATTGGTGCAGCAGGGGCGGGAGCGATCGCCGAACGGCCAGAGACTGTGGGATCCATCATCATTCTCGAGGCCATACCCGAGACACTGGTCATCCTAGGGTTTGTCGTAGCCGCGATGATCATCCTGATGGTCACGTAATCCGGGCCGCGCGTACCACGTGCAGGGGATTGCTCCAAAGAATACCAGGCTCCCCGTCATCATTCTTCTATCCCCTCCCGGATCGGGAACGTCCGGGTAAGGCAGGTAGTACGTTTCGGTTCACTGGCTGCACAACAGAGGATGATGTTGCCATGGCCTATGAAAATCTTTTGAAATCCGTGGAGGAGAGTGCCGAGGAAAAGGAGCGGGAGCTCCGGGAGGTTGCGCAAAAACAGGCAGAGGCGGCACGGTCGGAAGCAAAGAAACTGGCGGAAGAGATCCGGGAGCGCACCATACGGGAAGCAGAAAACGCTGCCCAGATCGAGAGGAACAAGCAGTTGTTCCTCGCGAAAGGCAGGATCAGGGAGCAGGCTCTCCGGAACCGGGAGAAGATGTTCGAGGCTGCCTTTAAAGCGGCAGGGCAGCGCCTCGCTGGATTGCGCGAGGACGATACCTACCCTGCCGTTTTCAGGCAGCTTGCGGAAGAGACGATCCGTGCGATGGGGGACCGGCCATTTGTCATCCATGTTGACAAACGGGACATTGATCTCTGCAAAAAAACGCTGGCAACTCTGAAAGCCGGGTGCGAGATCGTTCCCGATCTGGAGTGCATGGGGGGACTTGTTGCCAGCTCAACGGAGGGGCTCATCGTCATCTCCAATACGATTGAGTCCCGGCTTGAACGGGTGCGGGAGCACAAGAGACTCGAAATCCACGCCACACTCTCCGGTGGTTGATATGGACTGGGGGTACATCAATGCAAGGATGCGGGGGATGAAGAGCCGCCTGCTGGACCACCGCACGCTCGACAACCTGATTCTCCAGCCGGACCTTGACTCCCTGATCGGGGAGCTTGAGAAAACTCCCTACCGCGACGATATTATCGAGGCCCGGGGCAGGTATGCCGGAATTGCCTGTATCGAGTATGCCCTGCGGAAGAATTTCGTCCGTACGTTCCGGAAGATCCTTGCCTTTGCCGGAAAAGAGGAAGCGGAACAGTTCATCGGGATCTTCCTCCACCGCTGGGATGTCCAGAATATCAAGACGATCCTCCGCGGGAAAAATATCCATGTGACAAACGAGGAGATCCTCGACTGCCTTGTGCCCGCAGGCGAACTCGATGAGGTGACATTAACCGAGCTCGTGCGGCAGCAGGACCCCAAGGCAGTAATCGACCTGCTCGCCACGTGGCGCATCCCCTGGGCCAAACCTCTCACCACGGCATTCCCGGAGTTTGCCCGGAGCGGAGATCTCGGCATACTTGAATGTGCCCTCGACCGGTATTATTACGAGGAAGCGCTCCGTACGGTTAAAGCCCCTGATGCCAACCACACGATGATCCGGAACATCCTTTCCACCGAGATCGATGTCGTGAATATCAAGACGGTGCTGCGGATGATCCGGGATCACGTCGATCCCGAAGAGGGAAAGAAATTCCTGCTTCCCGGCGGGTCTGAATTCGATCTCAAAAAACTCGTTCGAATGCTCGCCCTGAATACGATCGACGACGCCCTAGTGCAGGCAGCCGCATCCCGGTACCGGTTCCTTTCCGGTATACCCGGGGCCGCTGTGAAAGCACAAAAGATTTCGGTGATCGAAAAAGAACTGGAGCGGTATCTTGTCATGCAGGGCACCCGGGCATTTCTTGGTGATCCCCTGAGCGTTGCCTCCCTCATCGGGTACTTCTGGGCGAAGTATAACGAGATCACCAATATTCGGGTCATCTCGCGCTGCAAGACCGCTGATTTCCCTGTGGAACACCTCCGGGAGGAACTCGTGTATGTATAAGTTTGTCATCGTCACGGACAGCGACCGGGCATCGGGGTTCCGGCTCGCAGGAGCCGAGGTGCTCGAAGCGAGGGATATGGAGGAAGCAAAGGCTATCATCCCTCCCCTGCTCCACAAGGACGACATCGGAATCGTTGCAGTGAACGAGGAATACATGCTTTCGCTTGATGAAAAACTCATGGACCGGATCGAAAAGATGCACCGCCCGCTCATCATCCCGATCCCCGCAAAGAAAAAGGAACTTGACCGGCGAACCTACATCGAGAGGCTGCTCCGGAAGGCAATCGGGTACAATATCGTCTTAAAGAGGTGATGGTATGATTACGGGAACAATCTCACGGGTGTCGGGCCCGGTGATCATCGCAAAGGGCATGATCGGGTCCAGGATGTATGACGTAGTGAATGTCGGGACCGAGGCGCTTCGCGGCGAGATCATCCGGCTCGAAGGCGATGAGGCGGTTATCCAGGTATACGAGGACACCACCGGCCTTACGCTGGGGGAGAGCGTAGAGAACACCGGGATACCGCTTTCCGTTGAGCTGGGCCCCGGGCTCCTCACCTCAATCTATGATGGCGTCCAGCGCCCGCTGCCGGTCCTTCTCAGAAAAAGCGGAGACTTTATCGGCCGGGGCATCAACGCCCCGGGTCTCGACCGGTCGAAGAAATGGAAGTTTGTTCCTGCAGTAAAGACCGGGGATGAGCTTTCCCCCGGGGACGTCATCGGGACTGTCGCGGAGTTCCAGTTCGAGCACCGGATCCTCGTTCCCCCGAAGGTATCCGGGAAGGTCTCGGATATCCGTGCAGGCGAATTCCGGGTCGACGAAATTGTCTGTACGCTCGATAATACAGTACAACTTACCCTGATGCACACCTGGCCGGTGCGGATCCCCCGGCCCACCCAAAAGAAGCTCGATCCTCTCCTGCCACTCATCACGGGACAGCGGGTTTTCGACTGCATGTTCCCGGTAACAAAAGGCGGGACGGCGATGATCCCGGGGGGCTTCGGGACCGGGAAGACTGTCTCCGAACAGACGCTTGCCAAGTGGTCGGACACCCAGATCGTTGTCTATATCGGGTGCGGGGAGCGGGGGAATGAGATGACGGATGTGCTCGCAGAATTCCCCGAACTCATCGATCCCCGGACGAATCTTCCCCTCATCCAGCGGACAGTCCTTATTGCCAATACCTCGAACATGCCGGTCGCTGCCCGGGAGGCCTCGATCTACACCGGGATCACCATTGCCGAATACTTCCGGGACATGGGGTACGATGTAGCACTGATGGCAGATTCGACATCCCGCTGGGGCGAGGCTTTGAGAGAGGTCTCCGGCAGGCTCGAAGAGATGCCGGGTGAGGAGGGCTATCCTGCCTACCTTGCGACCCGGCTCGCGGCATTCTACGAGCGGGCCGGCCGGGTTATCTGCCTCGGTGCCGGTGAGCGGACAGGGTCGGTTACGGTAGTCGGTGCGGTCTCGCCGCCCGGCGGGGACTTCTCCGAGCCTATCACCCAGAACACGCTCCGTGTGGTCGGGACATTCTGGGCGCTGGATACAAACCTTGCCTACCGCCGGCATTTTCCCTCGGTAAACTGGATCAAGAGCTACTCGCTCTACCTTGACAGCATTGCCGATTGGTACAGCCGCACAATTGCCCGTGACTGGCGGGAACTCCGTGACAGGGTGATGTACCTGCTCCAGAAGGAGGTGGAATTGCAGGAGATTGTCCAGCTGGTAGGTCCGGACGCGCTGCCCGACAGCGAGAAAGCGATTCTCGAAGTGACACGGATGATCCGCGAGGACTTCCTTCAGCAGAGCGCCTATTCCGACACCGACTCTTTCTGCCCGGTCGAGAAGCAGTACCTGATGCTCAGGGCGATCATGTCGTACTACGAACAGGTGAACCTCGCGATGAACCGGGGTGTCAGCCTGCGTCAGATCCAGGCACTCCCGCTCAGGACGGCCATCGGGAGGATGAAGGAGGCCGGGGACCTGGATGTGATCAGGAACCTGACCGGGGAGATCAATGATAAGCTGACGGCACTGGAGGTGGAGAAATGAAAGAGGCACCGCTGCTGACAAGGGAATACCGGACGATCGGGTACGTATCGGGCCCGCTGATCTTCGTCACCGGGGTGAAGGGGGCATCCTTCGGCGAGATCGTAAAAATAACGCTCCGTGACGGGGAGAAGCGGAACGGGCAGGTGCTTGATATCTCGGAAGATCACGCCGTCGTCCAGGTATTTGAGGGCACGCGGGGGATCGATCTCACCGGTACCACGGTCCGGTTCACCGGCGAGCCCGCCCGGATCCAGGTGTCGAAGGACATGCTGGGCCGGATTTTTTCCGGGGTGGGGACTGCCCGGGACGGCGGCCCCGACATCATTCCGGAAGCAGTGCTTGACATAGCCGGCATGCCCATTAACCCATCTGCCCGGGACAAGCCTGCCGACTTCATCCAGACCGGCATGTCGGCGATCGATGGTCTCAATACGCTTGTGCGGGGGCAGAAACTGCCTATCTTCTCCGGTTCAGGTCTTCCGGCGAGCAAACTTGCAGCCCAGATAGCGCGGCAGGCAAAAGTCAGGGGCGAGAACGAGCAGTTCGCGGTCGTCTTCGTCGCGATGGGAATCACCCATAAGGAGGCCTCGTTCTTTATGCGGGATTTCGAGCGGACCGGGGCGCTCGACCGCGTGGTCTTCTTTATGAATCTCGCTGACGATCCAACCGTCGAGCGTCTGGCGGCCCCGCGATGCGGGCTTTCCGTGGCGGAGTTTCTCGCGTTTACCCACAACCTCCACGTCCTTGTAATCCTGACCGATATGATCAATTATTGCGAGGCCCTGCGCGAGATCTCGACCGCCCGCGAAGAGGTGCCCGGCCGGCGCGGGTATCCGGGATATATGTATACTGACCTCGCCTCTATCTACGAACGGGCCGGCCGGCTGAAGGGCAAGCGCGGGTCGATCACCCAGATCCCGATCCTGACCATGCCGGACGATGACATCACTCACCCGGTACCCGACCTGACCGGCTACATCACCGAAGGCCAGATCGTTCTCTCGCGGGATATCTTCCGGCGCGGTGGCGACCCGCCGGTCGACGCCCTCCCCTGCCTGTCCCGGCTCATGAACCTCGGTATCGGGCCGGGCAAGACCCGGGAGGACCACCGCGGGGTGGCAGACCAGCTTTACGCCTCGTACGCCTACGGGCGCGACCTGCGAAGGCTCGTCTCTATTGTTGGCGAAGAGGCGCTGACCGACCTTGACCGGAAATACCTGAAGTTCGCTGATGTATTTGAGCGGCAGTTTATCACGCAGGGTAATGAAGACCGGCCGATCGAAAAGACTCTCTCCATTGCGTGGGACCTCTTTAGTATGCTGCCAGAGGATGAGCTGAAGCGGATAAAACGGGAGTACATCCGGAAATACCACCCGGCAGCACAAGAAGCGGCAGGAACCACCGAAGGGAGCTGAAACGGTATGGAGCAGATCCGGCCGACGCGGATGGAGCTGATGAGGTTGAAGGCCCAGATCAGGCTTGCAGAGCAGGGCCGGGACCTTTTGCGGCAGAAGATGGACGCCCTGATCCAGGAATTCTTCAGGATCTTAAGCACGGTTTCGGAGTCCCGCGATGAGCTGGAGCAGGTTTCCCGGGCAGCAGACCTCGCCCTGATGATCGCGGAGGCAGTCGATGACCCGGTCACGCTGCGGTCCGCATCGTTTGCCACCCGGCGGTCCATCACGGTCGATATCAGCGGGAAGAACATCATGGGTGTGCCCGTCCCGGTGATCGAGAAGAAACGCGTCTCCAAGAGCATGCTGGAGCGGGGCTACGGGATTATCACCACGAGCGCCCGGATCGACGAGACTGCCGAGCGGTACGAGCTGGAGCTGGATCTCCTGATCAAGCTCGCCGAGATTGAAACCGCAATGCGGCGCCTCGGGACCGAGATCCAGATGAACCGCCGGCGGGTGAATGCACTTGAGCAGATCCTGATCCCGGAGCTCAAAAGCCAGGCGAAATACATCAAGAACGCGATCGAGGAACGGGAACGGGAGGACCTGTTCCGGCTCAAGAAAGTCAAAAGCATTATGGAACGGAAGAAAAAAAAGCTCAAAGAAAAGAAGAAAGGGATTGCGATCTCCTGGGTCGGCGAAGGGAATTAAAGCGTCTGCGTGATCGCAGGCGCAAAGACCCCCTCTTTCGCTTGGGCACACCTTCAACGGCGCAAAGTCGCCCGGTTTTGATTCCTGTCCGGTTAGGTACGCAGCGGATCAGTGACAAATTCCGCACAACTTCCCTGCCCCACTATTTTTCCGATTTTTGTAGAATCGACAGTACGATTCAAGAGCTGTCAAAGGGGGACAATGTACCGTACATGCCCACCCCTGCCCGCAGGTCGTATGAACCGCTTATGGCACTTCTCTCTTAAACGGCTTGTACGGTATCCCTCCCCCCTCGTAGAACTTCGAGAAGAACTCGACAAGGTGGAGACGCACCGAGTGAATCGAAGGGGAAAACATGGCGAGCACGACATTGAGTGCGTGCAGCAGGAGCGCAACGATAATCCCGATGATGGCAAACGCGAATGCGCCGCTGAGCCTGTTTGCCACCATCGCGAGGATCACCGATGCCATGCCGATCGCCATAAGACGGGAATACGAAAGGATGTTTCCGACCGTGCTCATCACCTCGATGGTGCCAAACACCCCGGCCCCCATCAGGATGAGGGGAAGGGCGACGACGATAAGGACAACCGCCGGGTAGACCGAGAAGGCCGGCACAACCTTCGCAAGCATAGCGACAAGGACGATGATCGCGGTGATCATCAGCAGCATGCCGGTCTTCTCGTAGAGGTGCTTGCGTTTCTTCGTTATGATCGCGTTCCGTATGCCGATGAACAGTCCGAGAAAGACATGGATGACCCCGATAGTGATCGCTAAGATGAGCATCGGGATCATCGCGTCCACCCGGTTCCAGGTTATGCCGAGCACCTGCACCGGGTGGAGCCAGCCGAGATTCTCCCCCAGATCCCCGAAAAACTCGCCGAAAAGGAACCCGAAAATGATAGCCGGGATCGATGAGATGATCAGGATATTGGCAAGGTTCTTTGCAAAACCGATTGCCTGGTACCGGTGCCGGATCACGAGTGCGAAAGCCAGTATGACTAGACCGTACCCGATGTCACCGACCATAAGCCCGAAGAAAAGCGGGAAGAATATGGCGAGGATCGGCGTGGGGTCGACCTCGCGGTACCGCGGCGGTGCGACGAGCTGCATGATGAACTCGAAGGGTTTGACCCACAGGGGATTGTCGTAATAGACCGGGGCGTTCTCCATGTCCTTTTCCGTTACCGGCAGCTCATGGATGATCACCCTGTCCGAGAACCTGTCCTCAATCATCTTCCGGGTTTTGTTCAGGTTTTTCTTCGGGATCCAGCCCATAATCACGAACATGTAGTCCGATACCCCGAAGTTCCGGTATGCGCCCAGCTGGTCGTTGATCGTCTCAAGCAGCTTTTTTATGACAACGAGCTCCTGGTACCAGGTGTTCGAGAGAGCGAGCAGGTCCCGGTCGATG
>Ga0326728_10021003_pt1 | contig 12352 bp, 10 predicted proteins | sample MB3enrmetagenome_FD_207602 | JGI IMG/M metagenome (GOLD analysis project Ga0326728, IMG submission 207602) | Lab enriched peat soil microbial communities from McLean, Ithaca, NY, United States - MB31MN | ecosystem: Environmental > Terrestrial > Soil > Wetlands > Peat | place: USA: New York...
CAAACCACCTTGGCGGCATCGATTTCGGCGTCGTTGTAAACCCACTCATTGAATGCAACATGGTCTTCACCATACTGAACGATGACGAGTTGGCCATGTGCATACTGCTTGAGCTGAGCGAGGACGGCGCTTCGGCCAAAGTCCCGGCCGGGGGCAAAAAAGCCGTTTTGTACCCCCAGGATGCTCACGTCCAGGACCAAAAGCACCACGGCCAGCACCGGAACCGCCCGCACCAACTGCCGCCCGACGGGGCGATTGCGCCACTGCCACAACCGCAAATGACGCATCGCCAGCATAACCAGCGCATAGAGAGCCCCGGTCAAAGGCGCCGCATAATGCGGAAAGTAGGGCACCACCAATGCTATGCCCGCCAAAGGGAAGGCGCAAAGAAACAACAAAGGACGCACTTTACCTGGCCGGATCAAACCGCGGAAAAATTTCCAGCGCCGGGCGAACAGCAGGGCGCCGACGGGCATTAGCAATACCGTACCCAGGAAAAAGGCGGCAAAGGCCAAGGCCCTATGGCAGGCTATCTCCACAGGATGCGCACGCACAAGCTTGTATATTTCCAGCGGCGCGGCAAGGTCGAAATCCTTCATCACCTGGTGGTGATATTCCGGGAAGACGGGGAGTGGGCGCCAGGGGAAATTCGGTACGGGGTCGTAAGTCGCGGCATACACGAGGTAAGGAATGCGAAAAGGACTGCCGGTGACACGCCAGAAGTAGTAGCCCATAGCGCAGACCGTCGGAACCAGCACCAGGAGCAGGGGCGCTACGACTCTCCTGGCCATCACCCCCCACGACGGCCCCCTCCTCCCCAGCAGCCAGAGCGACATCACAATGCCCACGGCCAGGCCAAGAAGGAAGCCTTCGTACGGGCGGCTGTTAGCCAAAATGGCCAACCCCAAACCGAGCAGGAGCGTGTTGCGCGCGCGGGGGTTCCGCCGAAGCCGCGGCAAGGCCCCCAGAACCAAGGCCCCACCGAGGGCCGCCACTGCCCCTCCCCAATAACTGTTGCCCCAGTAGTTGAAGATTGCCAGGCGAAATACCGACAGCAGGCCCCCGAGCAAGGCCCATCCGGGCGGCATCCACCCTTGCAGCATCCAGCACAGAGCGCCGCACATCAATCCCACGCTCAGCCATACGCCCCAGAATGGATGTCCGAAAATCACCTGCCCTGCCGCCAGCACCACTCCCTGCGCCGGGTAGTACTTGGACATGCAGGTGGGTTTCTGAAGGATTTGGAAACTCTCGAAGTGGACCCACATGGGGTGCGGGGGATTGGTCAGGCGCCAGTGCGCAAACGTGTCGGCGGCAAGCAGGTAACTGAACTCATCATGAACCGCCGGCTGAGGGATGGGCTCGATGGGCAGAACGGCTGCCCGCGCCGCGAGCGCCAGGGCTCCCACCGCCAGCACGGCCAGTCGGCGCCTTCGCGCTATCCGGCTGAACCACTGTTCAACCTTCCGGAAACCATTTGCGCCGACATTCGGAAACATCCAGGCGGCCGCCGCGCCGACAATTACCAGAATAGCTTCCAGAACCATGCCCGCACAGGTGCTGATCCCGCATCGGTTCACACTCGTTCCCAGGATGTGCAGTAATGAATGCCAGTGCATGATCGATATTTTGTGTCCCCGGCGCCAACTTTACGTCCTCAGGCCTTTGCGCACAGAACCACGAAGTGTAACCCTGGTCCGAGCCCAAGGTCAAAAAGAGGGGGGATAAAGGCAGAGCGTATGGTTGGCTCCCCGGCAGGCGGGCACGTAGAACCATCTTGACTAGAGGATGAAGAGCAGAGAATCAGGGTTAACGTCCGCCGCTCAAACTTGGATGGGGGCCAGTCCGGCGCACACGGATACCCTCCCGCCATGCACCCCAGATTTCATTCCCCCGGCTTAAAGGCGCGGGCGGGCGACTTGGCAATTGCACCCCTGCCCATCCACACCTTTACCCTCGGGTCTGAAAAGGAGAACCGCAATCAGCGCGCGAAACAGTTTGGGTCGTCTCAATGCCGGGCGAGTTTGTCAGCCATCGACAGCAAAAGCCTGCGATTGGTGCTCGACATCGCCTCAAAAGACTTGATCAGCCTCTTAACCGGCTTGCCCAGGTTGATCTGATCGGGGACCTTGGGCGAGGTCGGTTTTCCCTCCCCCTGGAATAGCAATTGGTAGGGCTCAATTTCCAATGCTTTGGAAAATTTTTCCAGGGTTTGCAGTGAGGGGGCTGTGTATCCGCCTTCAACACGGGAGATGTACGAGCGCAAGAGACCGGAACGCCGTTCGATGTCGCCTTGCGAGAGACCTTTTACTTCACGTAATTGTCTTAATCGTTTACCTACGTCCATAGCTCAATTAGAGCAGATTCAGAAACCCATGTCAACCATATTAACTTAATATTCTGACGCCTTGTTAAATCCATCAAGATACCTGATTGGTGCTTTCCGATAAAGATAGCTCCCAAGTGCCGATTCTCATATCTGGAATTACCCCCCATCGGGCTGGTGACTCTTTTTACACGTGTAAACCCATATAAAGGGGCAACCGGGGCGGAAGAACAAGTCTAAAGGCAAAACGCAAAAGGCAAAAGCAAAAACCCGCACCCCCACATCAACTTGATATTCGCTCGGGGAACACAGAACTTACAGCCATTTACCTCTGCCTTTTGACTTTTGCCCTTGGCCTTTTGACTTTCTCTTAGCTCTCTTTAGCGCGAAGGGTTTCCATCGCCAGCCATTCGAGCATAAACAGGGCGAGCGTTGACGCCGGGGCTTCCAAGAACTCCGGCACTAGGATTCCCAGGTCTGAGCCCCCGGCCAGGTCCCGGTCGTTACTATCCGTAAGGGAAAGGACACGCGCGCCATTCGTCCGCGCCTGGGCGGCCGAGCGATGAAGCAGTTTCTTCAACTTCGCATGTGATCCGGAAAGGAACAGCAGGGTGTCGCCGGGCCGGGCGAAGTGGGTGACCCCGCTCTGAAAATCCGTGGCTTCCAGGGCTTCCGCCGGAAGCCCGGCGAGGATTTGCATTCGCCGCGCCGCCCCCCAGGCGGGAAAATGGTAAAAGCCTCCCCCCACAACGCGCAGCATGGGAAGGCGCGCGATTTCCGCCGCCAGCGAGCGGACCACCGAGGGAAGCTGCGTGAACACCCATTGCAGTTTTTCCGGGAGCTGGCCAAATTCTTTCTCCATCGGCAGCCACCAGGGCTGGGGTTTCTTCAGCACCCGCATGGTTTCGAACGCCAGAAGATTGAGGGCCGCGTGCATGCTCACCGTTACCGCGGGCGATGCCGCATCGCCCGAGGCGGGAACGGGGAACACGAAATCCGCCAGTTTCCCCAGGGGGCTGTCAGGAGTATTGGTCAAGGCTACGACCGTGGTGCCGCGCTCCTGCGCTGCGCGGGCCAGTTCCTGGCCCTCCGGCCATTCTCCCGCGGCGAAGACCATCGCCAGCACCGAGCGGGGGCGCAGGAGGGAGAAACCGTAGTTCAGGAAAACCTCCGCCGGGCGCGCCACCACGGGCCAGCCGGGGAATGTTTCAAACGCATAGCCCGCCGCCACACCCAAGGCGGCGCACTCCCCTGCCCCGCAGGTCAACAGCGGGCCGTCGCCCCAACGGATCCTGCGCACAATGGCCCCATACTCGGCGCGGGCCTTTTCCAGAGTCGTGCGCAGTGCGCCGGGGATATCCTGGATTTGTTGCCGGGTAGTCATTGAGTTCAACCTTAAAAGGGCAGGAGTCAGAAGGCAGGAGTCAGGAGTTAGAAGTTAGAATTTTGTTTCTCGTTTCCAGCTTCTAAATCCTGGCTTCGACCTTTTAGCTTCCGATTCCCAGCTTCCACCTTTAACTTCTAATTCCTTTCTTCTTACTCCTGACTCCTGTCTCCTATCTACTGGCTTCTATCTTCTAACTCCTGACTCCTGACTTCTAAATGCTAGCTTCCATCTCCTCACCTCCCACCGCCGCTGCTTCCGGGGCGGCGTGCTCCGCAATGAACATGTGCGCCGAGAGGTGCGCGCCGAAGAGCAGAATTAGCGCTCCCACGTACGCCCAGAAAAGCAGGGTCACGGACAAAGCAAAGGGCCCGTATACCTCCCGAAACCGAAACAAGGGGAGCGTGAGGAAATAGAGGACTGTTCCCAACTCCGTTAAGATTCCCGCGGCGATGGCGGCGGGAAGAACCCGCGCGGCGGAAACCTTTCCGTTGGGCAAAATATAGTAAATCAGGAAGTAAATGGAAGCCACGAAGGGCACGGTGGCAATCTCCAGGACGGTGTGCGACACCAGCGTGGCCAGGCTCCGGAAAGGCATCCAGCCGAACAGGATATTGATTTCGAATTGAATGGGCGTCATGGCCAGCACGAAGGTCAGGGCGAGCACCCCGGAAACCAGGGCAAGGAAAAAAGACATGAGCTGATTCTTCAGAAAACTCCGGTTGGTCCGGAAACCCCACACTTTATTCAGGGAGATCTCCAGGGGCAGGAACACCCCGGAACTGGTGAACAGGAGCATAAACACCGACACCACCTGCAACCGCGGCCGGCCTTGAACCACCGCCACCAGGTTGCGCACGATGGAATCCGTCCCCACCGGAAGGTGCACGCGCAGAAGCTCCAGAACCATCAGGTAGGCCTTATCCCAGTGGAGCCAGCGCCGGCAGATTGCCAGCAAAATGAAGGTGAAGGGGAAAAAAGAAAGATACGCGTTGGCGGCAATGGAAAAAGCATAGGCGTGGACCTCCGTCTCAAAGAGGTAATGCACGCTGGAAAGAAACAGGTTTGCCAGGTGGCGGCGGTTCAGCCCGCGACGCCGGAGGCTCTCCCAATCTGCCGCCAGTTCTTCTTTCCACATGCCGAAATCCCTCGGAGAGCACGCCGCTCGGCCCCGATTTCAAAAGGAGGCGAAGTATAGTCCATCGGCGCGCATCTTGCCAGATGTTGTTAGATGCAGTTCGCTTAACCCACGCAATTCCAGAGGCGAATGCAATAGCGCGCCGGGGAGTGGTCCACGGCGCCGGGCGGGGCAGGGAGTTTATCGAGGTTCCGGAGATTGCCGCCGAGGTCGGCGGCGAGTCCATGGATGGCGTGTCCCATCACCTTGAGATCCGCGGCCAAGGCTCCCTCGTTTTCGCCGTCCAGGTGACCGGCATCATCGAAACGGTAGCACCTCTCGGGAGCATGCACGTAGAGGGCGCTCTCCAGGGGGACGTGCGCGACCAGATCATTCCCGTTGACGCAGCGGAAATGTCCCTTGCCGCGACTCGTCATCACCCGGTCACGGAAGGCCACATCGCCCACCCGCGGACAGCCGAACGTGTACGCGGCCACGTTGGGATCGGAAAGCCGCGAATAGGTGAGCAGTGCCAGCGCGCCTCCCAGGCTGTGTCCGGTGAGGCAGATTTCCCCTTCCGGGTTCTCGCGCCGGTATCGGGTTAATTCCACGAGCACCTGATCCCACACGCGATCGAGGGCCCCCTGAAATCCGCGATGGACGAGGCACGGCATCGAGAGCAGATCCCCCAGGGCGGGCAAGTGCCAAAAAGACGTGGGCGGGGAAGACCGGTAATCGCGCTCGTGAACGAGCAGAAAATCCAGATCCGCCAGCTTATCCCGCGGGTCATCGACCTCGGTGCCGCGAAAAGCCAGGAAAGCAAACCCGTCGCCTGTGGCAAAAAACGCCTGGGTGCCCGGAGCATTCCAATTCGCCGGGTTTTCCCCGATCTTCCTGCGAAGAGTCAAACCACCCCGCGCGAGGTTTTCCTGAAATTCCTGATCGGCCATCCGCCGCGTCCCATAACGCGCATAGCAAAGCAGGGCGGCGTCGGCAGCCCATGCGGCCTTCACGATCTCGGCACCCCGCGTAAAGGGATGGTCGCGAGCGCCTTTAAAATACTCGTACTCCCTTTTCCGGGGTGGGAAGAAAAGATTTCGCAGTGAGCCCTTGGGCAGAGGTATGCGCCCTTTCGGTTCGATGGTGGTCCCGGCCATGGTTCCTCCATTGTGAGCCCTGAAGGTATTTCGCCCGGCGATCGGCAATTTCTCCGCCCGGTATACCTCGAAATTTCCAGGCAAGCAATGAGCAATTGGAGCGCCCTCGCGCGGACCTGCGTTATTGAGGCGCTACACCTGGTTGCTCGCAATCCATTCCGGTATCCACAAAGGCACTCTCCAGTGATATGATTACTAAGTTGGGGCGCAAGAACGGTTCAGGGAACAAACAAAATTGGAAGATGGCAATTTGAAATTCGAAATTTGAAAATCGTCAACCCGGCATGGGGCGACGAATTTCCAGCTTCGCGTTTCCAGTTTCGATTTTCGAATTTCGCTTTTCGAGTTTCGAGTTTCGTTCGCAAGGAGCCACCTATGCGTGGGAAAAAGAAAAATCCGGGTGAGCCCCCGGATGGTTTTTCGCGGCGCGATTTCCTAAAGGGCGCCAGCCTGGCGGCATCCACCGGATTGTTGGCGGCGCCGAAAGCCGGGGCCGCTACCCCGGAGCCATCGGCGGAAGTGCTGGGGCCGGGAGCTGTGCCCATTACCCTCCAGATCAACGGCTCAACGCACAGTTTGCGGGTGGAACCGCGCCTGACCCTGCTGGACGCCCTGCGCAATCACCTTGACCTGACGGGCGCCAAGAAGGTGTGCGACCGTGGCGTCTGCGGCGCCTGCACGGTGATCCTGGATGGCCGCCCGGTGTACGCGTGCAACGTGCTGGCCATTGAAGCCGAAGGCCACCGCATTGAAACCATCGAAGGGATGGGATCGGAATCGGAGCTTCACCCGGTGATGGCCGCCTTCGTGGAGCACGATGCCCAGCAATGCGGATTCTGCACGCCGGGCTTTGTGGTGGCCTGCAAAGCCTTCCTCGACAAGCATCCTGACCCGACACGAGAAGAGATCGAACACGGACTGGGCGGCAACCTTTGCCGGTGTGGCACCTACGCCGGGGTTCGCGAAGCGGTTCTGGAAGCCGCCCAGACACTGAAGGGAGGACGCGCCAATGGATAAGTGCAAATATGATTGGCCGGCGGCGGGCGAACGCAGCCTGATCGGAAAGCGCATCAAGCGCATCGATGGTCCCGCCAAGTCGAGCGGCCGCGCCAAATACACTTACGACATGAATCCGCCCGGACTCCTGATCAGCAAAATCTATCGATCGCCTTACGCTCACGCCAAGGTTACCGCCATTGACACGTCGGAGGCGGAAAAGCTGCCCGGAGTGAAGACCGTTCAAGTGATTTTGGGCGTGGGAAAAGAAACCAACTGGGTGGGAGATGAGATTATCGCCCTGGTGGCCGAGAGCGAAGACATTGCCGAGGATGCCCTGGGCAAAATCAAGGTGGAATTCGAGGAACTTCCCTTCCTGGTCCTGGAAGAGAATCTGGAGAAAGCCGGCGAGTACGCCAAGACAGCGGGCAGCAAGACGACGGGTGATCCTGCCAAGGCTTTTGCCGATCCCGACCTGGTGATTTCCGAAGGCTATTACGGCATCGCGTCCATCACCCACTGCTGCCTGGAAGCCCACGGCAACGTGGCGATGTGGACGGGCGAAAAGCTGCTCACCTATTCCTCCACCCAGAATGTCTCCGGCCTCCCGGGGCAAATCGGGCAGGCGCTGCGCGAGCAGGGCATGAACGTTTCGAACAACAATATTGAGACCATTTGCAATTACGTGGGGGGTGGATTCGGCAGCAAGTTCTCTCCCGACGAATGGGGCATCCATGTGGCGCAATTGGCCAAGACCACGGGCAAGCCGGTGAAGTTGATGCTCGACCGCAACATGGAAATGGAAGCGGCGGGGGCGCGGCCTTCCGCCTACGCTCGCGTCAAGGTGGGAGCGAAGAAGGACGGAACGCTGGTGGCGTGGGATTCTCATGACTGGGGAACGGGGGGTCCTGCCGGTGGGGGAGAACTGCGCCTTCCCTACGTACTGGAGATACCCAATGCTTCCATCCGGCACACCTACGTTCGCACCAACACCGGACCGGCCCGGGCCTGGCGCGCACCGGATCATCCTCAGATGGCCGCAATCACCATGTGCGCGCTGGAAGATCTGGCCGCCCATCTCAATCTGGACCCCATCGAGTTTTTCTCGAAAAACGCCGACCTGGCGGCGGGAAACCGCGGGAAAGTTTACCGGGAAGAACTTGCCAAGGCCGCCGAGCTCAGCGAATGGCAAAAGCACTGGCACCCGCGGGGAGACAAGAGCCCCGGCCCCATCAAGCGCGGCCTCGGGGTGAGCATGCACACCTGGGGCGGTCACGGCCATGACAGCACGTGCCTGGTGAACATCCAACCCGACGGCTCGGTGGAAGTTTCCCTGGGCAGCCAGGACCTGGGCACGGGCACGCGGACGGTGATTGCCGTGGTGGCGGCGGAGACTTTCGGGCTGCCGGTGGAAGCCATCACCGTCAACATCGGCGACAGCAAGTTCCCCGCCTCGGGCCCCTCGGGGGGAAGCACCACGGTGGGCGGCGTCTCCGCTTCCACGCGCCGCGGCTCTGTCGATGCCCTGCACGAGCTGTTTGCGGCCGTCGCTCCCAGCCTGGGTGTGGGGCCCGACCAACTCCTGGCGCGGGATGGGTACATCCAGGCCATAAACGATGCCTCCCAAAAAATCACTTGGAAGGAAGCCTGCGCCAAGCTTCAGGTTAAAAACATTCAGGTCACCGGGAAGAACGACAGAAAAAGCCAGTGCAAGCTCGGTGATAGCGGCGTGGGCGGGGTGCAGATTGCCGACGTCTCCGTGGATACGGAAACCGGTCTGGTAAAAATCAACAAAATGGTGGCCGTGCAAGACTGCGGCTTGATCATCGACCTCAAAACCGCGGAGACCCAGGTTTTCGGCGCGTTAATCATGGGCATCACCTACGCCCTGTTCGAAGAACGAATCATGGACCAGACCACCGGCCGCATGCTGAATAACAACCTGGAGTTTTACAAGTTGGCGGGCATCGGCGACATCGGCGAATTGGTGGTCCACATGATGACCGGACCGGGCTACGACGAGCGCGGGACGATTGGCCTCGGCGAGCCTCCGGTGATTTCTCCGGGCGCCGCCATTTCCAACGCCGTCTCGAACGCCATCGGCGTGCGCGTGCCCACCATTCCCCTGACGCCGGACAAGGTTCTGGCGGCACTCGAGAAAGGGAGGGTTGCCTGATGGAAGCCTTCGAATACGCACGGCCCAAGTCAATCAATGAAGCCATCAAATTGCTCGCCGGGGCGGAAGGCGAAGCATTGGTGCTGGCCGGGGGCACCGACCTCATCAGCTTGATGAAAGACGGCGTGGCCACCCCCAAGCGCCTGGTGACCTTGCAACACGTCAAGGAGCTAAAGGAAATCTCCTTCCACGAAGAATCTGGATTGCGCCTGGGCACGGGCGTGACCCTGAAAGAACTGATCGAGAACGCGGAAGTGCGCGAGCACTACCCCGCCCTTGTGCAGGCGGCGGAAGGCGTGCGCAGCCCGCAAATCCGCAGCACGGGAACGGTGGGCGGCGACCTCTGCCAGCGTCCGCGCTGCTGGTACTATCGCGCCGGGTTCGGATTGCTGGCGGTTTATAAGGGCAAACCGCTGGTTCCCGACGGCGACAACCGCTACCACGCCATCCTGGGAAATTCCGGGCCGGCGTATTTCGTCAGCCCGTCAAGCCTCGCGCCCATCCTGATGGCTTTGAACGCCCGGGTGATAATCCAGGGTATAGCAGGGGAGCACAACAGGTCCGCGGAGGGGTTCTTTGTCACCCCCCGGAGTGAAAAAGAGATTGAGCACGCCTTGCATCCGGGCGAAATCGTCACGGAAATTCAGGTGCCCAACCCCGGAGACGCGAAGATGGCGATCTACGAGGTGCGGCAGAAGGAAGCTCTGGACTGGCCACTGGCCGCGGCGGCCGTGGTCCTGAAGTACTCGAACGGGGTCGTACAGAACGCCCGGGTCGTGTTGGGGCACGTTGCCCCGGTTCCCTGGCCCGCGCCGGAAGCCGGAGAATTTCTAAAAGGCAAGCCGGTGGATGAAGATGCCGCCTGGGAGGCGGGCAAGGCCGCCCTCAGCAAGGCCACTCCACTTTCCAGGAACGCGTACAAAGTGCAACTGGCCCGCGTGGCCGTGAAGCGCGCCCTGCTGCGCGCGGTGGCGTAGCGCCGACCTTGAGGTCGGCACAGAAAAGTGCCACCGGGCATCCTGCCCGTGCTCGGGCATGGCCAGGACCTGTCCCGATGTTCTTGATCGGGATGGCCATGGCACGTCGCAGGAACGTGCCACGGACATCCCGTGCTCGGGCATGGCCAGAACGGCCATGGCACGTCGATGTAGGGCCGAACAGCGTTCGGCCCGGGCGAGCGCTGCTCGCCCCTACAAGGAAGAATGGAAGGAGAGGCCTGATGATCTCCGAATCTGCTCCGCAAACTGACCAAGTCCAGGCGCAGTGCCGCCTGATCCGCCACAAATGGATGTTCATCGAGGCGGAGCCTGACCCCACGGTTCCCCGCTCCGGCGCCAGCATCTGCTGGTGCGTGCACACCCAAAAGTGCATCGGACCGGACGGCCAGGTGGTCACGCTGGAGGCCTGCAATTCCGAGCGGCCTTGCTTCGAAGCTCTCTAGTGTGATTTCTCACCGGCACTTTTGGCAACGGGTCCGCAGGAGGCGTCTAGAGGTGGCTTCGGGTTGAATCGGTAGGGATAAAATGTCACTGGGACGCCTGTTGAAAATCTGCTCTTTGCAAGCTCAGGTCACGAGAAAAATCCTCATCTCAGCGACATTAAGTCTGGATCTGCTTACGGGTTGAGCCAGCGGGCGTAGGGATCTGGGCGAGGGGGACGGATTATCGGAACCCCTGCCGTGAATCTCTACCCGCGGCGCACTAGGCGGCGCGGCGGGGGAAGGCGGCGTGCTCGCTCGCGGGCGGGGCGGGGGCGGAGGGGGTTTGGCGGTAGATGAACACCAGGCGGCCGGGCTCGGGGGCGCCTTGTAGGGCCGAACCGCGTTCGGCCCCGTGGAGTGCATCGCTGTCAAGTTGCAGGCCGAGCGCGCTGACCAGGTAATCGACTGCGTCGGCGGCGGCGTAGGGGGTATGGGCCTCGCGATAAGCCAGGCCTGTCATGCTGACCGGGTTTTCTCTGTCATCTTGAATTTTGAATCTGCCATCATGGCTCGCCGTCCCCACCCGCCACTCGCCGGGCTCCCCTCCGGATCTCCTGATGTGTTCCGCTAGTTCCTCGATGATTTCGTTTCTCCCTATTCGCATACCGCCTCCTCGAATCGGGATTGCAAGTTGGAAAGGAAACGGTTCCTGCGCCGTTTCCCCCTCCGGGGTTGAAAATAACGACTCCTAACCGCGGGATGCCCTAAGAAAGGTTCCTGACACCTTCCTCCCCCTGACACCTTCCTCCCCGTGGGTAAACGCCCGCCTGTCCCTCCGCAGTAGGCCTGGGCGTCCTCCCAGCTCACATTGACCATGGGTAGGTGGTCATTTACCCCGCCATTGATTCCCGGTGCGGCGGCCATTCGTCGGCCCAAAGACTCAGCGAAACGCAGGTATGCCCCTGCGGTCACATCCGACTGACCCAACCAGAAACCACTTTTGATCCTCACTCGGTGCAATGGTCCCTCGTCGTAGTTACACTCGCTGTCGCCGGGCGAGCAGCCCATGTCGAAAGTTCCAGGCGGTATCCACACGTATTTGAGGCTGTCACGGGGGTTCTCTTTTGTCATTCCGGCCGCCGGGGATGGAGGCCCGATGATCTGGCGGCGCAGCTCCGCTCCCGAAAGGTGAAAACTAAAAAAAACATGATAGGCGCAACTGAGAGTTTCCTCCATGAAATTAGCATGAGGCTCGTGCCTCCTGATTGCAAAGGTTATACCGAATCTTACCACGCAGGCGGGCGCAGACACCCGTCTTTTGGTGTCTGTCTTGGAGGACCTTCGGCCCGCGAAACCCCATGAAACTGACATTATAGACCTGCATTTTCGACCCTGCCCAAGGCAGGACTCTGCGCCAGCCGGCCTTTTTCCCCCTAACCGCCCGAGGGACTTCGTCTGACATATGTCGAGATGAGTCTAATTCGAAGATAATACGCAAGGAGAAAGATATTGACAAGAAAGCGGACTAGTGATAGAAACAATATGTTGAAACACACTTGTTCGCGATCGTATGTGATCCGAATCAGTTGCGACCCCCTGCGCCTACTTCACTAGGGCAAAACCCACGATTATTTGCACGCTAGACCAACGTCATGGCTCAGGCATTACTGGCTACGACTAGACGAAAGACATTTTACTCAGCGGCTCTTTGGGAGCAGCGTGCGGCGGAATACTGCTCTGAAATTGCCAAGGGGTATCAGACTCTTGGTTTCAAAC
>Ga0326728_10021004_pt1 | contig 12351 bp, 9 predicted proteins | sample MB3enrmetagenome_FD_207602 | JGI IMG/M metagenome (GOLD analysis project Ga0326728, IMG submission 207602) | Lab enriched peat soil microbial communities from McLean, Ithaca, NY, United States - MB31MN | ecosystem: Environmental > Terrestrial > Soil > Wetlands > Peat | place: USA: New York...
CCAATGGTCTGATCATTCTTACCGAGCAGATGCCTACCGTGCGCTCCGTCTCGATGGGCATCTGGGTAATGACCGGGTCGCGAGAGGAGAGCGAGGAAGAGAACGGCATCTCGCACTTCATCGAGCACATGGTTTTCAAGGGAACCAGGAACCGGAGTGCGGAGCAGATAGCCCGCGAGGCCGACTCGATCGGCGGCCATCTCGACGCATTCACCGCCAAGGAGTGTACGAGCTTCTCGATCAAAGCTTTGGACGAGCACGTCCCGCGCGCCTTCGATATCGTTTCCGACTTGTTCCTCAATCCGCTTTTCCAGGCTGAAGACATCAGTAAGGAATCGAAGGTCATTCAGGAAGAGATCAAGATGGTCGAGGACACGCCGGACGACCTGGTGCACGAGATGTTCACGCAGAGCTACTGGCGCGGGCACGCTTTGGGCCGGCCCATCCTGGGCACACGCCACACGGTGAGCAGCTTCAACCGGGAACGTCTGTGCGACTATTTCCACCGCCATTACACGCCCAACCGGACGCTAGTGGCCGCCGCAGGGAACCTCGACCACGACCGCTTTGTCGATCTGGTCAGGCGCTATTTTGGCGACCGGCCCAGCGGCCCCGCGTCTGACGACGGCCCTCCGCCCACCCCTCACCCCAGCATCCGGCATCGGCACAAGAAGGAGCTTGAACAGGTTCACCTCTGCGTCGGCGCGCCGTCCTATCCGCAGCCGCATGAGAAGCGCTTCGCCTGTTACATCCTCAACACCGTGCTGGGCGGCGGAATGAGCTCGCGGCTCTTCCAGAACATTCGCGAGAAGCGGGGGCTTGCCTACTCGGTCTTCTCCGGCCTCTCGAGTTTTCGCGACGCGGGTTGCCTGAGCGTCTACGCGGGCACATCACTCGAGAACGCGCGCCAGGTGCTGGGCCTGATCCTCGCGGAGTTCCGGCAGTTGAAGTCCGAGGCCATCAGCGAGCAGGAACTTCAGCACGCCAAAGACTATCTGAAGGGCAACCTGCTGCTCAGCCTCGAGACTACCGGCAGCCGGATGTCGAACGCGGCCCGCCAGGAGATGTATTTCGGGCGCAACTTCTCCCTCGACGAGATCTCCCGACGCATCGACGAGGTGACTTCCCCCGAGGTCCTGGAGGTGGCGCGCGAATTCTTCCAAACCGACCGCCTGGCAGTTACTTTCCTTGGGCCGATCAATGACTTCCGTTTCACCCGCGCCGACCTGGCGTGCTAGCCGCGAATTCCCGAGCCCTGGCTGCACTCCTTTGCCTGATTATGCCGGAGCCCGTGAAAACAACCTGTCATTCCGAGTGCGCATGGGCTTACGGCCCACCCAAAGGAATGAAAGTCACACGGGTCGTCACCCCCGCGAAAGCGGGGGGCCATTGTTGGTCCGGAACACAATGGATTCCCGCTTTCGCGGGAATGACGTGCTTTTCGAGAGAGCGGAGCGAGGAATCTCGCTCTGCACGGGGCCCGTCGGGACACCAAGAGCGGGGCAAGATTCCTCGCTCCGCTCGGAATGACAGTGTGGATAAAGCGGATGTACCTTACATTCGCAGGAGGAACCGTGCTCATCGTTCACGTTCATGTTCGAGTCAAAGGGGAATCCGTCGAGGCCTTCAAAGCCGCCAGCATCGAGAACGCGCGATACAGCGTGCAGGAACCGGGCATTGCGCGCTTCGATGTGATCCAGCAGGCCGACGACCACACCCGGTTCGTGTTGGTTGAGGTCTATCGCACTAACGAAGCCACCGTTCATCACAAGGCGACCGCCCACTACGCCGCCTGGCGCGACACCGTCGCCCCCATGATGGCGGAAGTTCGCACGAGCGTAAAATACTCGAATATCTTTCCTCCCGACGAGGGCTGGTGAGGCGACGGTGAGATTCGAATTTGCCACTGCCGGCCGCATCCTGTTTGGTCCGGGCGTAGTGCGTGAGGTAGTTCCCGCTGCAAGGCAGATGGGCCGAAGGCCGCTGCTGGCGGTGGGCCATTCGCCGCAACGCGCCGCATTCCTGGCCGAAGAATTGCAGACCGCCGGAGCCGGCTGCGTTATCTGGGCCACGCAGGGAGAGCCGTCAGTTTCCCTGGTTCGCGAGGGCGTGGAACTCGCCCGGCGCGAACAATGCGACCTGGTGATTGCTGTCGGAGGCGGCAGCGCCATCGACGCGGGAAAAGCCGTTGCCGCACTTCTGACCAACGGTGGCGATCCCACCGATTACCTGGAAGTGATTGGCAAAGGGCAGCCTCTCCAGAATCCTTCCGTTCCCTTCATCGCTGTTCCCACCACGGCCGGTACGGGATCCGAGGTGACACGCAACGCCGTCCTGGCTTCCGCTGAGCACCGCGTCAAGGTGAGCCTGAGGAGCCCGTTGATGCTGGCGCGCCTGGCGGTGGTGGATCCGGAGTTGACCCGCGAACTGCCGCCCGCGGTCACCGCCAGCACGGGGCTCGACGCGCTCACGCAGTTGATTGAGCCCTATGTCTCGAGCCGCGCGAATCCTCTCACGGACGGCTTTTGCCGCGAGGGCTTGCATCGCGTCAGCCGCTCCCTGCGCCGCGCTTATCAGTTTGGGAGCGACATGGCGGCCAGGGAGTTCATGTCGCTGGCGAGCTTGCTGGGCGGACTGGCGCTGGCGAATGCGGGCCTGGGCGTGGTGCATGGCTTTGCCGCGCCGATCGGGGGAATGTTCGACGCCCCCCACGGAGCCGTGTGCGCCGCCCTGCTGCCCCATGGCATGGCCGTCAATATCCGGGCTGTCCGCGGTCGCGCCCCGGAAAGCGAGACGTTGCGCCGCTATGAGACCGTGGCGCGTCTGCTCACCGGAAAGCCGGACGCCCTAGCCGAGGACGGAGTCGAATGGGTTAGACACCTGTGCCACGAGTTGCAGATTCCAACTCTCAGCTCCTACGGCGTTCAGGAAAAGGATGTGCCCACCCTCGTCGAAAGAGCCTCCCAAGCCAGCAGCACCAAAGGCAATCCCATAACCCTCACCCTGGTCGAATTGCAGGAAGTGTTAACCCGCGCCCTGTAGCGGATTGTTGACTGACCACCGCCGACTCCGGCCGAAGGCCAGATTGGGGATTCAAGATTCCTGAAACTGCCAGCCGGATGGGCTCGCTTGGGAAGCAAGAAGATGCGGAGTTGCAGCACAGAAAGAAGCACCACAGGCTTTCTGGAAGACGAACGTCAGCGCCGCCCGCCCCACAAGCTGTGCGGTTTTGTCTTGCAGGCGAAGGTGAAAGCGCGAGCGCGAGATTGAAAGAAGATCCGCGGGCTCCTGCGAGGACGAGAGTCTGCGCTGCCGACTGGCTGCGCGCTCACCACCGGGCGTGTGCGCGAACCCCTTGCTGGTGATCGGGGCGGCCAGGATGCCGCCCCCAAGATCGGCAACTGTCAATCAACAATCGTCATTCGTTAGTGGTGCCCGCCGCCACCGGAACCGCCACCACCAGCGCTGGCGCCGCCTGATGCGACTGCTCCGCCACCGCCGCTGGAGTGTGCTCCTCCACCGCCGGAGAAGCCGCCCCCACCGCCGCTGGAGGCGGAACCTGCGCCGTGGCCACCGCTCGAAGCCCCGCCACTCGATCCATGGGAGGCAACGGCAACTCCGGACCCGCCGGACCTGCCGGAAATAACGGGGGCGCCACCGTGACCGCCTGAGCTGCCGAAGTGGCTGTGCCATCCGCCGCCGGTGGAAGCGCTTCCGCGGAACTCACCCGCTGAGCCGTTTACCGGATAGCGTCCCCCCAAGGTTGTGCCCTGAGCGGCGCGCAACGGTGCGTGGGCGCCAGCGCCAAAAAGACCATGACGGGCCAGCAGCGAGCCCTCGGTGGCCACATTGCCGCCCATCAGAACAGTCGCAGGAGCGGTAGCATGGCCGAGGCCGGGGTGCGCCCCTTGCGGAGCGGGCTGACCAGGCATCGCCGCAGCGGCATTGCTCGCCGCCGTAGTCCGCGGCGTTTCTTCAACCGGCGGATGATCGATTTTGTTCGCGTCCGCCGCCGGAATGCGCGTCACCACCTGGGCCGTAACCATCTGCCCTTTCTGAATCACGCTGGCCGGAACCTTGACAATCAGCGCGCCACGATGGCCGGAGACAGGGCCCACCCCGGGAAGATGAGGACGCCCAGGGGGAAGCCGAGGATGCGTAGGTTGAATCGGCGTCCAGCCGAACCATCCTGGCCCTCCGTACCAGTCGACAAGCGAAGGATACCAGAGTCCGCAACCAAACATCGGGTTCATCCAATACCAGCCAAAGGTCGGCTCAAAGTCCCAAAAACCGCAGTGGTCAGTCACCCAGCCCCACGGGTCGGCGGAAATCCATGTCCAGCCCATCCCGCCGTACCAGTTCCACATCCCATGGGTGTAAGGCGACCAACCCGCCAGCGCGTAAGGCGACCAGCCGAATCTGTTGCCGGGAAGCGTGACCCACTCGCCATAGGTGTTGAGGTCGCTCCAGCCGTACGCCGGCCCAACGGGGTGAACGGACTCGTCCCTACCGGTTAGCTGCGCTTGGCGATCACGAGCCTCCGTCCACTGGTCCCAATCGTCCTTGGTTATCCCTTTCTGCGTGTTGGCAGCCAAAGTGGTGTTAGCGGTTTCCTGCACCCAGACCCTGCCTTCGCCGAGCCTCACGGACTGATTGTCAAGCGCCACGTCGACCGAACCCTTGAAGATCTCCACCCTGTAGCGGTCCTCGGCCAGGTCCGTCCGGAACTCGCACTTGCCGTCAGCGTTCAAGGTGGCGTTCGAAATCTTGACCCGATAGACGTCCTGGTCGTCGGGCTGCAAGCTGGCAGCGGCATTGCGTTCGTGTTGGTTCGCGGGACGGCGCTCGGGAACGAAATTGAAGGTGCCGTACCCCTGCTCGAGAGTAATGCCATTCAGCTTGTTGCCATTGGCGTTCAGCGCCAGTTCATTAAAAAGCAATTTGGAGCGTTCGCCGACGCGGGCGGTGGAGCCGTTTTCAAATTCCACTTCGGCATAGCTGGCGCCGGCGGTGGAGATCTCGAAGCCCTCCTGGATGGGCGTGTTCAGCAGCGCCTTTTCCTCTTCCGCGGAGCCAGGCCGCTTGCACGTGACCGTGCCGCTCAAGTAACTGAGCCGAACCACGCGCGCGTGCGATGCTGCCGCCATCGGTTGGGATGAGGGGTCGTACTCCAGATACCGCCCTTTTTCCAAAGTCAGCGAGCCAGAGTGGGCAGAGACAACGACCGAGCCCCCCAACACCCGCAAGTCCATCTTCCCCTTGGTAAAATCGGCCTGGAAGGCAGCCTTGCCATTCGGGGAGATGGTGGCGTCGGCAATGCGGACCGCGTAGCTGCCTTGCATGCTTGGAAGGAAATGGAAGCTGGCCTGACCTTGATCGAGGATAATGACATTCTGTCGTATGCCGCCCTGCCCCGCTTCCGTTTGCGTGAAGTTCGCTTTGGTGAGTTCGCTGAGTTGAATCGTCGAGGCGTTCTCCAGTTGCACGCTCGCTGAACTCGCCGCCGAGGTCGACACCTCCGAGCCTTCCTCAATCGGCATATTCACCTGAGCGGGAACCGGTTCGGCAGCGCCAGGGCTCTTCACCGTCACGCTTCCAGTGAGTGAGCTCAAACGCGCCCCGCTGGCCGAAGGTTCTTGTTGAGTGAAGAGAGTTGCCGGTAGGAGCAACCCCGCGACCACAACCACGAGTACACGTCGTAAATGATCGTATCTCACGGTCGGCCTCCTGGGGTGATTATATACCAACTTCCTGTATATATCGACGTTCTATCGGGTAATAAGGTTGCGGGCTTAAACCGGGATCTCAGATTCCAGATTTGAAATCTCAGATTTCGGACTCCAGATTTCAGATGCCTGTTATTCTGAAATCTGGAATCTGAGATCTGCGACTTGGTTTGCCGCCTCTACAGAACTTTGCTCTCCCGATTCCTACGGCCGCACGGTCACGATTACGGCAGCATGGGGCGCTACGGTGGCCGTGAATGAACCCATCATCGTTCCCAGGTCTTTATGCTGCCACACGTCGTGAAGGGCGGCGGAGAGGTGCGCCGGGTAACCGATATCTTCCCACTTTACGGTAATCTCCTGCGGCGTGGAGGCGCGGTTCAATAGGGCCACAGCGCGGTTCCCGCCCGCCAGTTCGCGCGCCCACACTTCCTTTTCGCCCTCCTTGCGGACCCGGCTAGCCTGCTTGCCGAGCGGGTCCTGATCGATGGCGATCACTTCCTTGTTGGTCAGGATTGCGACCGTGTCCGCATCCATATGGCGCAGGTCGTTGCCGGAGATCAGGGGCGCGGCAAGCATGCACCACATCCCGAAGTGGGCGCGGGACTCATCAGGGGCAAGCTTGCCATTGCCCACTTCCAGCATGTCAGGATCGTTCCAATGGCCGGGCCCGGCGGCGTACTCGATTCCATCGACCTTGTCGAGGATGCGAGCGACCCCCAGCCCGCCCCACTTCTCCGTGCAGTCCCAGCAATTCACAATATCATCCGTGGCGCGCCAGAGGTTGCCGACATCCTTGGCCCATTGCCACGGCTTGGTGGAACCCCACTCGCAGAGCGAAAACACAATGGGTCGGCCGGCGGATTTGAGCGCGTCGCGCATGAGGGAGTAGGACTCGAGCGAGTTCTGGCCCTCGGCGTAGCACCAGTCAAACTTGAGGTAATCCACGCCCCAAGTTGCATAGGTAAACGCATCCTGGAACTCGTGCCCACGCGAGCCGGGGCGGCCCGCGCAGGTTTGCCGACCGGCGTCGGAGTAGATACCGAACTGTAGCCCCTTCGAATGAACGTAGTCAGCCAGCGCCTTGATGCCGCTAGGGAAGCGCTGGGGATCGGCAACGATCATGCCATCCGGGTTGCGCTTCACCTGCCAGCAGTCGTCAATGACCACGTATTGGTAACCGACATCCTTCATGCCACTGGACACCATGGCGTCCGCCGTCTCACGAATGAGTTGGTCGGAGACGTTGCAGCCGAACTTGTTCCAACTGTTCCAACCCATGGGCGGCGTTTTGGCCAAGCCATTGTCCAAAGCGCTCGCAGGCGCCGCACAGATGGTCAACAAGAATAATGTGCATATAACTCGCAACTTCATAGCGCGAACCTCCCAAGCAGGATTCATGCGGGATCTGATCTTGGAAACCGGACCCAAGGAAGAATACACCCAACCACGTTTTTTGCATCCCCTTTTTGCGGCCAAAGGCCACTTACCTTTGTGGTTGCGCTGGGGAGACCGAAGTGGCCCGTCCCGAACTGTGGCGATTTCGATCTACAGTTGCTCTGGGGTGTCCGTTGGCTATAATGATGGGTCTCAACTACAGGGGGAATTCGATGGCGGAAAAGAAAATTCTAGTGGAGATTTGCTGTGGGTCGCTCGAGGATGCGATCGAGGCGGAAAAGGGTGGCGCGGACCGAATCGAACTCTGCTCGGCGCTGTTCCTGGGAGGCCTGACGCCCTCGATGGGAACGATCATCGAAGCCAAGGCGCGGCTGAAGATCCCGATCGTGGCCATGATTCGGCCACGCGGCGGAGGCTTCTGCTATACCGATGCTGAAATGGCGGTCATGGAGCGCGATACGGTGGTGGCCCGAGAGCAGGGCGCGGATGGAATTGTGTTTGGAATACTGAACGCCGACGGCAGCATCGACGAGGAGCGGTGCCGGCGCATTCGGAAACTGATCGGGGATCGCCAGGCGGTCTTCCATCGCGCCTTTGACGTGACGCCCGATCCTTTTCGGGCTCTCGATCAACTTGTTGACATGGACTTCACCCGCCTCCTCACCAGCGGCCAGGAAGATGCCGTGCCGGAGGGCCTGCCGCTCATCAAGCGCCTGATCGAATATGCCGGCGGTCGAATCGAGATATTGCCGGGCGGGGGAATCAAGCTCTATAACCTCCGCCAGGTCGTCGAAGCGACAGGCTGCAAACAGATACACCTCACGGCTTTCAAGACCCAACTCGATCTTTCTGTGCGAGGCAGGCCCTTTGTGACCTTTGGCGGGGCGCTCTATCCGCCCGAAGATCAATTTCAAGTGGCGGACCGAAGCCTCGTGGAACGAATTGTAAGGACAGTGAACTAACGCGACCATGGGCCTTTGAGAGGTGTCATTCCGAGCGGAGCGAGGAATCTCGCTCTGATCCGTGCGGAATGAGCCCGGGCGAGATTCCTCGCTTCGCTCGGAATGTCAGCGCAATCCTGAGGAGGAATAATCGCGATGCCAACTACTCCTAAACTCGATCTCTACAAAGTCCACAAGGCCGAATACGTCACTCCCAAAAAGCCTGTGCTGATCCAAACCAAGCGCGCGAAGTACCTGACGTTCACCGGCCGCGGGGCGCCGGCTGGAGAAGCGTTTCAGAAAGCCGTCGGCGCGCTTTACAACGTCGCCTTCACCCTCAAGATGGCCAAGAAATTCGCCGGGAACGACTACCAAGTTTGCCACCTCGAGGGCCTTTGGTGGGGAGACAAAGAAGCTGAGAATTTCGCCGCTCAGTCGCCCGAGACCTGGAACTGGAAACTCATTATCCGCGTGCCGGACTTCATCAGCGCGAAGGATTTGAAGGACACGATCGCGGTGTTGAAACAAAAGGGCAAGCCGCCGGAAACCGCGGACGTGAAGTTGGAATCCCTGAATGAAGGTGAGTGCGTGCAAATGCTGCACGTGGGGCCTTACTCGAAGGAGGGAGAGACGATCTCGCAGATGCTCGCCCTGGCTGCTGAGAAGGGCTTGTCCTTCCACGGCATGCATCACGAGATTTACCTGTCCGACCCCAGGCGCGTGCCGCCGGAGCGCCTGCGCACGATTCTTCGCTTGCCGGTGGCCTGAACGTCGGAGCGGCCCTTGTGGAAGCAGCGACAGAGTAGCTCTCTGTGTTTCATATCTGCGTGGCCACCGAGGGCCAGGAGAAGAAAGGCGATACGATCATGATGGTACATGGTCCCATTCACTCGAGACCGGTCAGAACCAGACTCTTCATCGCAGCCTTCTTTGCCCTTGCGGCATCAGTGTTCTTTGCTCATCCGGCGTTCGCGCAGCGTCAACAGATCGTTTGGAGCGAGCAGGAAAAGCCGATCGTGCAGCAGTTGCGCGGCCTTCGCCAGGTGCCGGACGAGAAGCGGGGGCAGGTAACGAAAGACTTGGCGCTCGCGATCCGCAAGTTGCCAGCGGCGTCCAATAAGCTGACGTTGGCAAATGGCCTCGCCAACCTCTCCACCGAAGGCGACTTCGGCCACGATACGCTCGAGGAAGTCGCCACGACTCTGGCCACGGCGCTCGGCGAGCAGCCGCCGCCGGGGAAAGACACCCAGCCCGCCGAACCGTATGTCGAGCTGGCCACGCTCGTACGTTACGAGCACGTGCAGGTATCTTTGGATTCTCCTCAGTTCGCAGCCGCGATGTCCAAGCTGGCCGACGACGACCGGAGCCGCGAGCACGCGGACTTTACATTGAACGACCTCGAGGGCAAGACCTGGAGCTTACAGGCTCTGCACGGCAAGGTGGTGCTGGTGAACTTCTGGGCCACCTGGTGCCCGCCCTGCCGCAAGGAAATGCCAGACCTGGACAGGCTTTACCAGGAATTCAAAGACCAGGGCCTTTTGATTTTGGCTATTTCTGATGAGGATATAAGCAAAGTACAGCCGTTCATTGCCGAGCATCACTATTCTTATCCTATCTTGCTCGATCCGGGAAGCAAGGTGCACAAGCTGTTTGTGGTCGAGGGAATCCCGAAGAGTTTCGTTTACGATCGAAACGGCAAGCTGGCAGCGGAAGCAATCGACATGCGGACCCGGGGGCAGTTCCTAGCGCTGCTTGCGCAGGCGGGTATAAAGTGAAACTGCCTGTCATCCTGAAGGAAGGATCGCCGCCGGTCGTAGCGCGGCCGTCCCGGCCGCTGTCGCTGGGGCGTCCCGCCCCAGCGGGGTGGGGGCAGAGCCTGTCCTGAGCGGAGCGAAGGAATGCCCGCGCGCCAGCGGGCGAGACGCCCGCGTTACAACGGCGGGGCAGCAGGGCAGCGGAGGAGATTCCGCGGAGGTTGGTTTCCGCGTATGCGCCAGGCGCGTTGGGTAGGGATTACAATGGTGCGCAAGTCGCGTCCGAAGCCTGAAATGGAGACTGCGACTAAGCGGAGATGCCCATGGATTCAAGTGCCGAAGCAAATGAGAGAGCGATTCGGCGGTGCGTTGAACTCTACAACCAACGCACCCAGGAATGGATCGACACCTGCTACGCGGTGGACGCCGAATGGACGGAGTTGCCCACGCCCGGCCTGCCGCACGGCCGGGGAGGCAAGCGCACGGCGCTGCGAGCCGCGGCCGAGAGGGCCCTGGCCCTGTTTCCCGACCGCCAGATGAAGATTCGAAACCTGGTGGCGCAGGGCCAGCAAGTCGTTTTGGAGATCGAATGGTGGGGCACAGCGGTGGCAGCAGTGGGGCCGAACAAACCCGGCGACGTGCTTCGCCTTCGCCTCGCCTCCTTCTTCACACTCGCTGACGGACTGATTACCAAGCATACCGACTACTGCACCCTCGAGCCTGGGGAGTGAGGGTTGGCGGGTTGCGCATGAGGCCCGAGGATTGTTGTCGGGATGTATGTACCCCTCTAGAATTCAGAGCAGCGCAGACATGCCAGAGAACGGCACGTCTGATGCGCCACCCTCCGTGTGGCGTGGTTACTCTCCTCCTCATCCGGCCATGCTCAGGGGTTCCAAACGAAGCCGTGATTGACGCCATTGGCGTCAACGTACCAGCCGGCGACCTGGCCTTTAGAGTTGTTGGTCGACGGGCGCGTACCTTGCCAGACGCCGGCTCCGGCGCCCAGTGCGTCGAAGTTTGCGAAAGAGCCATCGGGTAGACGCTCGAAGCCGTGCATCACAGTGTAGCCGTCATTGAATTCTCCCGTGACTGCTCCGAACAGATTGATCGCAAACGCGGCGGTGCCTTCCCCGGCGGCTGTACTGGCGTCCGGATCCTGGTAGGTGGCAAACGAGCCATCCAGGAAGCGCACAAAGACGTGGGCGACGCCGTTCGAGTCCAGGGAGTATCCGGTAATCAGGCCCTCCGGGTTGATGCTCGCAGCGATGGTGCCCAGCCCGCTGCCGGTTGCCGCGTAAGGTGCGTCGATAGTCGTGATGTTGCCGTCCGGCGCGCGCACGAAGCCGTGGTAAGTGTTGGTTGCATCCTCAAAGAACCCGGTGACTGTGCCGTTTGGGCTGAGGCAGGTTTCCTCGCAAGGGTAGGTGAAAACCGACCCAGGAGGATCGAACGATCTGAATTCGTTGCGGGGAAACCGGACAAACCCGTGGTTCACACCGTATTCGTCGATGTAGGTCCCGGCCGTCATCCCTTTCAGGTTGATGTTCGTAGCCAACGTGCCCTCGCCCGCGTCCGTGCCTTGATCAGGGGCGCCAAAGGTGGCGAAGCGGCCGTTCGGGTATCGCAGGAAGCCGTGATAAACGCCTCTGGAGTCCTGGAACGTTCCGGCGATCACGCCGAGGTTGTTAATGGCATACGCCGCGGTGCCTTGGCCATTCTCCAGGCCCGCTCCAGGGGCATCAAAGGGGATGATGTGGCCGTCTGGAGTGCGGAGGAAGCCGCGCATGACGTTGTTGGTGTTTGGGTAGGTATGGGAGTAGGTACCCACGACCACTCCCAGGTCATTATTGGCGAGAGGGGTGGTTCCACAACCCAAGAAACCCAGGAAGGCGCTGTAGCACACGGGCGACCACACGGCGTCCGCGCCTGGAACGTCGAACGTGATTGGCTGGGGCTGCTCAGCGCCTGCGGAGATGCCTACCCCCAGCATGCAGACCGCCAGGCAAAGCATCGCCCACACCATGGAGCTTCTCACATTTCGGAGACATGGCGCAAAATTGAGTTGAGACCTTGTTCGTGTCTTCATACTCTCTACCCTCCAGCGCGCGGCCGATGCGAAGAGCTGTGGCCGACGTGCGGGCTCTCCTTTCTCCAGGGATGAATTCAGAGAAACAACCGGGCTTGGTCGATCGGTTGAACCAACGGCAGGCCATACGCCAGAGACACGCGCAATAGCTGCAGCCTCAGGCGGCCCGTCGTGCAACGACGTCAGCCAAGAGTAAATGCCAATACCCTACTGCGGCGCTGAGGGAAGGTCAAGCTGAATCCTGCGCCAGTCGTGTTGGGTAGGGTTGTAGGGGCGGTTCGCGAACCGCCCCTACGGCGCGCCGACCTTCCCGGCGAGAAGAGCTTTCATCCGTTCAAGGCCTTGGGAGCCGGCGGCCAGTAGGCAGACGGCAGCGAGGACGGGACACATGCCGGCGACCAGAATCGCGGGTCCGAAATGCTTTTGCGGCCCGAGAATTAATCCGG